>Ga0209156_10000042_pt1 | contig 82844 bp, 80 predicted proteins | sample GraSoiAngelo_124_FD_185881 | JGI IMG/M metagenome (GOLD analysis project Ga0209156, IMG submission 185881) | Grasslands soil microbial communities from the Angelo Coastal Reserve, California, USA - 14_0927_05_20cm (SPAdes) (version 2) | ecosystem: Environmental > Terrestrial > Soil > Grasslands... | reverse complement strand
AGGCCGAAATTGATGCCGTGGGTGGCTCCTGGATCGATCCTCAAGGATGGACGCGTCTGATCATGGAGGGCCGCAACATCGCCTTCTGATCGAGGCCGTCCTCCGCCGATCACGCCGATAGCAAGCGGTCGGCGGCCCATAACTCGACCACTCGCGTGGGGAAAGGGCGACCAGATGCCGCCCTTTCCCCAACATGTCGAACGAGCCTAGCCCGTCGAGGCTGACTGGATGTCTGTGTTGCCGAAGTTCGCCGGGCAGTCGGCCAGCGGCCATGGTGCTCCGGGCAGAACTCGATGTCCGGCGGCGTAGGAGCGCTCGCGATAATCCTGGATCGCGGGGCAGACGGCGGCATTCGCCGCAGAGGCCCAGACGCCGACTCCATAGTTATTCGAGGCGGCCGCATAGACGTAGTCGCCCACCCGCTCCTGGTACAGGTCGTGGCCTGGATAAGTCGCCAGGAGGTCGCCTGGCGTTTCATTGAACGCGGTCGTCCATCCGGTCGGCGCCCCATTCGATCCGAGCGCAGAGCTGACAAACACCCCGTGGTACGGTCGCGGCGTGTGGAAGTCGGCGCCGGCCCACGGCGCCGTGTCCGCTTCGTAGACGACGTAGGCACGCGAACCATCGGGGGCGATGGCCGGCGCCGCGTAGAGCGGCCGATCACCTGCCAGCGAGACCGCGGTCGGGTTGCTCCAGGAAGTGCCGGCATTCGTCGAATAGATGAAGTCGGCGACTTCGCCATTCAGCACCGGGGCATCGGCCCAGGCGTCGACGATCTCGTCGGTCGCACCGGCTCCGGTCGGAGCGCCGTTGGCAATCGACACGCTCGGCGTCGCGGCCAGATCCGTCCTCGCGCCGGCATAGCCGTCCATCACACAGCGGCCCTCGACGGGATCGATGAAGTAGCACGGGTCGGTGACGTGCGCGATCACGCTGGGCGCGGTCCAGTGCAGACCGCCGTCGAACGACTTGAACATCACCTGCCCGCTGTGAGTCGGAAGTCCCGTAATCGCGGGGTTTGCGAAGCGCTCGGCGAACAGGTACACAACGCCCTTGCTGTCGGTCCGAATCGTGCATCCGCTGTAGCCGAAATCGTTAGGCCCGAGGCCGTTGGTTGCCGCCGACGTCACGGACCTCTTCGTCCAGGTGCTCCCACCGTCTGTCGACGAGAACACTTGCATCGGCACGGGAGAGTTGCCGTTCTTGTGGCTCCCGTTGCTCCGGAAATCGTTGGCGCAGATGTAGACGTGCCCAAAGAACTGGCTCGAGGAAGCGTTATCGGCCCAGATCTGCTCCTTGTCATAGAAGGAGGTCTGCCCCTGCGTGCTCGTCACGATCACCGGCGGCTGCCAGCTGCTCTTGGCGAGAACGGAAGCTGGCGTGGGATTGTCCAGGCGCGAGGCAGCAATACCCACGAATCCGTTGAAGACAGGGTTGGGGAACGAGAACTCGACCTGGGTGCTGAAGGCGGTCGTCAGGTTCGCGTAATAGACCCGCTGGCCATTACCCCACGAAAATTTCCCGTCGCTGCCGCGGACAGGCCCAACGGCCACCGCCGGGTCGCCAAAGGACACGAGCTGACTCTCGTAATACCAGGGCAAGGTGTGGATGGGACCAGGGTGGCCCTTGCAGGGCGTCAGCGGGTCGCAGTCGGCCGTGGTCCAACCCGTATACGCGGGTTGTGCCCAGGTGTGACCGGAATCGAAGGAGAAATAGACGCCGGACACGCCGACTCCGGTGGCCCGGTCCAGACAGGTGCCATTGTTTACCGCCAGCGGCCGTGGACAAGCCTGCTCGTCGACGAAATCGTTGGAGCCGGCCACCAGGATATTGGGAGAGATCGCATCCAGGGCAAGCGCCGGCTCGTTCTGATGGTTCTGCGGCGTGTTGCCCGGGGGACTGCCGGAGCTGACGCGGCTTGATGTCACGGCTGAGGCACCGGTGGTAGACACCAGCACCGCGGCCATCGATGCCAGCAACGCGAGCGTAGGCTTTCTCATGAACTCCTCCTTACCGCCGACTGAAAACTGGCGAAACCGTAATCGCGCCCTTAAAAACCTAGCACGGTGCCCGCTCGTTGCCGAGAGGCTGAACTGGAAACTGACTGTCGGGCTCGAGCATCGGCTGAACCCGGCTATTGACATCGTCAGCCGGACGCTCGATAGTCGGGCTTTGCGGCCCGAAGAGGAAGTCGATGGTTAGGAGGGAGCGGGGACATGGAAGGTTCGCTGTACGAGCGTCTCGGGAGGATTGAATCGATTGGCGCCGTCGTCGAGGATTTTCGAGATCGCGTCGCCAGGGATGACCGGATCAAGCAGAAGTTCGCCAGAACGGACCTGGGACGGTTGACCAGGATGCTCATCGATCAGGTCTGCCAAGCAGCTGGCGGGCCGTGTACTTACACCGGTCGGAGCATGAAGGACGCCCATGCCGGGATGGGAGTAACGAGCGGCGAGTTCGACGCCCTCGTCGGGGATCTGGTGGCGACCCTGAACCAATTCAGGGTCGGCAAGACGGAACAGGGCGAGCTGCTCGGCGTGCTCGGTCCACTGAAGCCGGATATCGTCGAAGTCGATTCAAGCCAGGTCGGAACACCTTTGCCCGCGACCTATCAACCTGCTCCGGCGCTCATGAGGTAGACGCCGGCCCGCGTCAGCGCCGAGCCGCGCGCGCGAGGCGGTGTTGACGGATGCCGTAGATCGCCACCGCGCCGGCGCCGGTGCCGAAGGCGGCCGCGACCAATCCGGCAAGGAGGCTGAGGACCTGTCCCGTCCCGATACCGTAGGCGATCGCGCCGATTCCGGGAAATCCGGCCACGATCACGACCCCTGAGGACAACCACAGGGTTGCGGGCGTGACCCACGTGGTGCGTAGGGACAGGCCACCGGGCCGGGACCACATCAGACCCATGAAGAGGTCGGCAAGGGGGAGGAGGCGCACCTGGACCGGGTCGAGCGGAGGAGGCTCCTTTGGAACTCGAGTCCACGGGTAGCTCACCCTGATGCAACGTCCGACGGACGCCGACCTTCTGTCACCAGCTGGAGCCGGGCTGAGCAGAAACGTTAGTACCACCGGGATTGATTCAGGCGTGGCGGAGACCTAGACTTCGCCAGCACGAAATGCCGCGTGTCCTTCGAGTCATCGTCCCGGTCGTGGCTCTAAGCCTTAGTGCTTGCGGGCCCGCGACGCAAAGCCTGAAGCCTGTTCCCCCATCTCACTCGGTTTCGCCGTCATCTGGATCGGCAACAAAGCCCGTTGCCTCGCCGACCGCGACACCCGCATCGGATCCGAGCATCGTTGACGCGGGTTCGCTTGCGACCGAGCTTGCCGGGGTGGAGCAGGCCATCCGCATTCCCGACACGACAACCGAGGAGTATGCGGTTCTCGGCCAGCGTCAGCAGCAGGCCTATCACCTGCTGGCCGCGCATTCGGACTGGGTCGCCGCCGTCCTCAACGGGATCCCGGGACCGCTACGGGCGGTCATCCAGGACAATCTGTCGGCCGCCCAGCAAATCGATGATCTGAACGGTGCCCGCACCACGCTCCCCCACTGGCGCATCATCGTGCCGCCGACCTCGGATGTCCTGCTCGGCTACTACCGGGAGTCGCAGCAGAGTTCGGGCGTCCAGTGGCAGTATCTGGCGGCCATCAACCTGATCGAGACCAACATGGGGCGCATCCAGGGTCTCAGCTCGGCCGGGGCCCAGGGACCGATGCAGTTCATGCCGGCGACGTGGGCAAGCTACGGGCGCGGCGACGTCAACAATCCGCGCGATGCCATTCTCGCCGCAGGACGCTACCTGCATGCGCATGGCGGCCCCCAGAACATGACCCGCGCCATCTACGCCTACAACCCCAGCTGGCTCTATGTGCGAGCCGTCCAGCTCTACGCCAAGCAGATGTTCGATGATCCCCATGCTTTTCTCGGCTACTACAACTGGCAGGTCTACGTCCAGACGACAAAGGGCGAGGTCTTGCTGCCTGAAGGCTTCACCGGATAAACGCGATCAGCCGGGCGGCGTCAGCACCCGCGCGAGAAACCGAAAGGTTCGCGCCAACGCATCGTCGATCGCGGCCTTGTGGGCCGTCGCGCCGTAGCGAAGAAAGCCGTGCGGCGCATTGGGATAGGTCACGAGTTCTTTGTCGGTATTGAGCGCGTCCCGAAACGCCGCGATCTGATCCGCGGGGATGCCCGGATCGGCGCCGCCGAAGACGCCAAGAAGCGGAACCTTGATTTCGCTCGCGAGTTGTAGCGGTGATAGCCGGCCCGGCTCGGCCTGGAGAAATCCGTAGTACGCAACCGTACCAGCCAGCCCGTGTACCCTGGCGGCCGCCAGGTAGGCAAGCCTGCCGCCCATACAGAATCCCCAGCCGGCAACCCTGCCGGCCCCGCGAGCCCGCAGGTCGTCCACCGCCGTCTGCATGTCGGCAAGGAATCGCTCATCGGACAACTGCTGGGCTCGCTGCATGGCACGGGCGACGGCCTCCGGCTTGGTACCCGTCTTTTCCGGCGCCCGCATCGGCTCCGGTAGATCACCCTGGCGACCGAAGAAATCCACCAGCACCGCCGCGAGCCCCTGGCCGGTGATCCGGCGGGCGAGGTCCTTGTAGAAGTCGGTATAACCCCAGACATCGTGGATGATCAGAACCGCCCCGCGCCGGAAGCCGGTCGCCGGCTGGGCTACGAACTCTCGCAGGGGAGCCCCATCACCGGCACGGAGGGTTCGTTCTTCCTCTCTGACCGCCGCAACCACCCGGGGACCATCGTCGTCGCCAGGCGCGCTGCACATTCGCCAAGTCTATAGGCGGTGCTTTCGAACGAACGCGGCGATGTGGTCCATCGCCGCGTCCAACACCGGCAGGAGACCATGACCCACACCGGGAAACGTCACCAGCTCGGCCTGCGGCAGTAATCGAATCGATGCCCGGAGCATCTCCACTCGGGCAAATGGATCCGATTCTCCAGACAGCAGCAGCACCGGACACGCGATCCGGGGCCAGTGTTCCGTGCGAAGGTCCTCAGGGTGCCCGGGCCGGTGGAGCGGGTAGCTGAGCAGCAGCAGTGCCGCGTATCGCACCTCGGTGGCGGCCATGCTGGCGACTCGGCCGCCGTACGAGTGTCCCCCCGCGATCGATCCGGCGGGAACTTTTTCGATAAACGTGGGCACGGCCTTCTCGGCTTTGACCACGGAACGGCCCGAGCGGGGCAGGTCGACGGCCTCGGCGGGGAGCTTGCGCGCCGCCAGCGCTCGGACGTAGGGTCGCATGCTGCGCGCATCGCCCGACGCACCGTGCGCCAGGTAAATGGTGTGGACCTCCGTCTTTGAAGATGCCACCCATTAACATTAGTGCCGCGTCATGGCACGCGTCCTGCTCGTCGAGGACGAGCCCAACATCGCGTCGATCATCGTCTTCAAGCTGGAGCGAGAAGGGCACCAGGTGCGCTGGGAATCGAGCGCGTCGACAGTCCTCGATGCCGCTGCCGCGATACACCCTGACCTGGTGCTGCTGGATTCCAGCCTTCCCGACGGTGACCCATTTGCCCTGCTGAGCGCCCTTTCCCCGAATCCGCCGGTGGTGATGATGACCGAGTTCCGCGATGCCCTAACGCCGGACCGTGCCCGGGCGGCCGGAGCACTGGCGACGGTCGAAAAACCCTTCAAGCCGACGCAGCTTGCCCGACTGGTCGCCCAGCTCGTGCCCGCAGCAACGGCGGCCCCGCCGTGATGACGGTGCTGGCCCGCAAGCAGGGCGCCGCGCTCGTGATTCGGGACCGCACTCTCGGAATCTTCACCGACAAGGGGTTCACGCCGGTGGATTTCAAAGTTGAGCTGGCCATGAAGCTTGCCACACGGCTCAAGTACACGCCCGTGCTTCCGGCGCAGGACATGGAGGAGCCCGAACTTCTCCGCTTCCTGGACCAGGCGCGCCTCGCGTAAGACCGGCCTCCAGCGCGCGTTATCCCTGCGCGATGACCGCGCAGACCGAGCGCCTCCTGGAGAGCGGCCGGCTGGCGGAATCGGAAGGCAACGCGCGCCAGGCGCTGGTGCGCTACGAGGAGGCGGTCAAGTTGGCCGCCAACCAAGCGCTACCGCTGCTTCGATTAGGCACCCTGTGCCATCGCACCCGCGACTACGCCCGGGCCCGGCAACTGCTGGACGAAGCGAGCCGCATCGACCCGGACCATCCCGATGTCGCCTTCCGGCTGGGCCTGACCTGCGACGCACTCGGCGATCTCGAGCAGGCGAAAGCCGCTTATACCCGCACCCTGCTGCTTGCGCCCAGCTCGTGGCAGACCTGGTACCTGATCGGCCGAGATCATCGCCAGCTCGGCCATGCTGAGGTGGCTCGGCTCGCCTACCGGCGAGCCCTCGAAGCGGCCCCCGAGGAGTCGGAGATCCTCGGCGAGCTGGGGACGCTGCTCTGGGAGATGGGCCTTGAAGAAGACGCCCATGTCTATCTGGAACAGGCCGTGAAGGCGTGCCCCGTCGACCCCGGGTTTGCGCTGCAACTCGGGCTGGCCGAGATGCAGCGCGGCGACCTGATCGCGGCCCACCGCCTCTTGACCGGCGCCAAGCACCTCGACCCGACCGACGGGCGGATCGACGTCGCGCTGCAGGGGCTGGCACTTCGCAGGAAAGAGAGCCGGAGTCGGCAGCGCCGGCGAGCCGCCTGAGAACGCCTCGACCAAAACAAAAGGCCGCTTTTTGAGGGCGGCCTATTGTGGGGAGGAGGGGGGCGCTGGAGGAATTCTCTCGACTGACCGCAGCCTAGCAACGCCGCATTACGGTGGTGCTAAAAGTCAGGCGCCCTGACGCGCTTCGGCGTCCGCCCAGCGGGGCGCCGCAACATCGGCCGTAAGGACCCGTTCCTGCGCGAGAATCCGCCGGAGGATCGCCACGGTCGAGGCGTAGGTCGAATCCATCCCGTAATAGGAGAGACCGCGGGCGCCCAGCGTCCGGGCTTGGGTGTAGGGCGTGTCTGAGGCGTAGTGCAGAACCCCGAGATCGAATGGCAGCTTCGTGAAGTTGATGTTTTCGCGCATCGGGTAGCGGGAAGACTCGGTCGCTTCGTACAGGGCATTGAGGTAGGGACCACCTTCCATCTCAACCACCGTGAAACTCTCGCGGTGATAGAAATCAAGGTAGCCGCGGTTCTGCAGGAAGGTACCTCGGACTGTGACGGCGCGCTGATTGTCGAGGGCCGAACCATAAACGAGGAAGGGAGCCACGCTATCGAAGCTAAAGCAGTTCTCCAGCCAATAGGTGTTTTCCGAATGCTCTTCGAAGACGACGTTCGAGATCATGATGTCGCCGATGCTGCCATTCAGAGTGGCGGCCTTGCCGAGCACGTAGACGCCCCGGAGCGTCCCCACGCTCACCGCGACCTCGCGGAGGACGTTGTACGCGCCCAGGCCCAGCGGGTAGTTGACATTGATCAAGACCGCGGGGCTACGTTTCAGGCGATCGGCAGGCGGATCGCCGAGTCGCGCGTCGAGATCGCTCGCGACCAGCCGATCCAGGATGATGACCTGCGCGGCCACGTCGAGGCCCGCCTGGCTGGGAAGGAAGAAGATGCCACGGGCCTCCTCTTCGCTGGTCCGCTGCGCCCGACGCTCTCCGGCTTCGGGGGACTGCCCATAGTATGAGCGGGCCGCGTAATAGAGAAAGTTGTCCCAGTTGCCACGCGACTGACCCTGACGGAGCTTGCGAAGCTCAGGAACCAGCTCGAGGTTATTGCTGCGCTCGATGTAATCGACGATTTCTTGTTGATGCCGGCGCGCCGATCCGCTCAGCAGGTTGACGAGACTATGGGTGTTGCTCGATATGAAATAGACCGGACGGTCACCAACGCCCTGATTCTGCATCAGCGACTCGATCGGCGCCCACCACCGGCGGGTGGCCTTGATGTAACCGATCTGCGAGCCGCCGAGCATGCGAACGGTGAAGCCTTTCTCCTCCGACTGGATACGCCGCAGCGGGCCCAGCAGGTCGCTCCAGATCTCCACAAGTCGGATCGCGTCATCCTCGGAAATGCCGAGCCGCTGCAGAACTTGGAACTGTTCCGCTACCGTATCCACCCCCGTTAGATCTTCGGCGCTCAGTAAGGCGTGCAACTTATTCCATTCGATCTGGAGCGCGACGAGCTGCGGAATGACATCGTCGATATCGGACGGGCTGGCGATGTAGACGGCCAGCGTTTCCTTACCGTCGTAGTAATAACGCCGGCGGCGACCAGGTGCGCTCTGCATCTCCCAGCTCTCGACGTCGACGTTGAGCATCCGCTTGAAGACCTCGGCCGATTGCCCGAGCACGATCCGCCGCACGATGGTGATGCAGGGCGGAAGACGGCGCAGCGCGTAGATCAGGGCGCCCGTGTCCGGCTCGGCCGATCCGGCCTTCGGGTGGAGGCTGGACCGCATTCCGATGTGCGACTGTTCCAGCACCTTGAGCTTGGTTTCTCCCGAGCTGCGCAGCAGGGTGCCGTACGTTCGGGTATACAGCTCAACGGCATCCCGACCGGGTACGCGGTCGGCGTCGGCATCGATATACGCCATTGTGGGTATTATCCCGCGCGTTTTCGAAAGCCTGCCGGTGACATCGGGTCGCCTATTTACATGTTTTAACGAAAGTTATTTGCTGGCTGCCCGAACAGGCACGTACCGTGGTCGCTGACCCCAACAACGGCAAGCGTCGGAGGACCACCCCAACGATGTACCAGACGATTCAACAAGAGACCCAACGCACGACGCTGCGAGTCATCGCGACCCGTGCCCAGGACGCCAAGCGCAAGCTCAGCCTCTACGCGCTGGACCGCGTTCTGTGGGCGCTCGAAGAGCTCAACCTCGCCGAACGGACGATCGTCCCCCGCAACCTGGTCGAGCAGCTGCGCGCCTTCGGCGTGCCGTATGCACCCGACATCAAGATTCCCGACCTGATCGAGCTCGTCTTCACCGCCCAGGAAGAATTCATGAACGTGGAGCCGGATGAGATCAACCGGGTGCCGACCATCGAGGAGCTAGAAGTCTACTTCGAGCGCGTCGCCTAACCCTAGCGCCCGCATCCTATAATTGCGGTCACCTTTTGGGGGAGGTGATGCCGGCCAAGCGCCACGACAAGTCAATCGCCGTCAGGTGGCTCGAAGTGAGCTGAAAAGGGAAGCCGGTGTGAATCCGGCGCGAACCCGTCACTGTAACCGGGGAGCCGTGGACGAGATCCACTGAGGCCGTGGCCTTGGGAAGGAGTTCAACGGCAACGATCCGGAGCCAGGAGACCTGCCTGTCGGGGACCCACGACCCTCTTCGAGGCTGAGAGGGAGGTGCCACGCATCTTCTCCGATCGGCCTCCAGTTGCTCATTCCTTGCTCTGGAGGTTCACATGAAACGACTAACGTCCGCGACCCTTAGCACCATCGCGGTGCTCGTGCTGGCCTCGGTCACGGCCAGCGCCCAGAATCGACTCCCCAACAATGCCCAGCGAGCCCTGCAATGGCTACAGTGCACGCAGCAGCAGTCCAACGGGCAGATCGGCAGCGGAGGTAATCCGATCGCGCGCTCCTCGGAGGTGGCCTTCGGCCTGGCCGCGGCCGGCCAGGATGCCGCCGCCATGAAAACCGGCGTCGTATCGCTGGCCGATTATCTCAAGACCGCGGTCAGCACCGATGTCGGAACCAACGGTGAGCTGCTGATCGCGCGGGCCTCGCAGCCGCACGCCGGACCAACCGCGGCGGTCATCACGCAGTTGGAGGCAGCAAAGGGCAGCAACGGTGAGTACGGCGCCGACCTGTACAGCGATGCGCTTGCGATCCTCGGCTTGCGCGCCGCGAACCAAGCAGTTGGCCAGGACGCGGTGACATTCCTGAAGGATCATCAGCAGCCGGACGGCGGCTGGGGCTTCGGTGGCGACCAGTACACCGATTCCAACACGACCGCCCTCGTCATCCAGGCCCTGCTCAGCGCTGGCCTGCCATCCGCTGATGGGGCGATCACCCACGGCTTTGCCTACCTGCAGTCGGTCTTTGTCCAGGGAGGCTTTGCGGACACGCCCGGCGCCGCCCCCGACGGGAATTCGGACGAACTGGCGATCCAGGCGATACTGGCCGCGAACCAAGAGACGGACCAGACCTGGCGGTCGAAGCTCGACCAGGCCCTCGCCCACCTCGCCGGCTTGCAGGTTGGCAGCGGAATCGACGCCGGCGCCATTTCCAATCCGTACAGCAAGCTGTTCGCCACCACCTTCGCGCCGGCCGCGTTCTTGCTCAGGCCGCTCACCAGCAGCGGCATCGCCGAAACCGCGACATCACTGCTCGCCTGTCCGGTCAGCTCGACGGCGACACCCACGCCACGAGCGGCACCCACGCCAACGCCGATGGTGACGACCGCGAAGCTGGCGCAGACGGGCGTCGCCGCCGATACCCGGCCACCGCTTGCCGGCCTGGCGTTCCTCCTCCTGGGCACCGGCGTCTTGATGAGGCCCCGCCGACGCGCGCCCCGTCGGTAGTCCGCTCAACCGTGGCGCTGGTGCTGGCGCTGACGGGTGCGGTTCTGTGGCATCCGCCCGCTCATGGAGCCACGCACCGTGCCGCGCTGGTGATTCAGCACAGCGCCTCGTGGCCAGGCCCACGGGCGCTCTGGAAGTGCGTCGAGTTCGCGCAAGAAGCGATCGGTGGGTTGGCGCTGCTCGAGCTCGCCGGCGTCAATTCCGGCCAGCCGCCCCAGGTGTACGACTGGGGCGGCGGCAGCGATACCGTCTGCCAGCTCGATCGTCAGCCGACCCCGGTCCCCGACCGCTGTTTCGGCCCGACCTCGGGGCCGAACTGGTCTGACTGGCATGCGACACCGTCAGGCTGGGTCGCACGATCGACCGGCGTGAACGGCTACACGCTCCACGACGGCGATATCGAGGGCTGGACCTACACGTCCACATTTGGCGCGCCACCGCCGGCGGTTCGGTTCGCCCAGGTCTGCGCCGCGGCGGCGCCAACCGTCGTCGCCACCCATTCGGCTACCGCGCCCGCGGCGGTTCGCGCGGCGCCAACGGCGACAGCAACCACGGCTGTATCAGCTCCTATATCACCCAACCTGCAGGCGGCGGCGCCCAGCGTGTCGATCACCAGCCGGTCCGCGCTCGCCGTCACCGGTCCACCGACCCAACGGCCGACGCCGCCTTCGATCGGACCATGGCTGCTGTTCGGCGGCGCGGCGGCGCTGCTCGTGGGACTAGGGGCCGTCAACCTGCGGCGACGGGGACCGTGATCCGCCACCCGCTGGCCTGGTGTGTCTGGGGTATCGCCGGCCTCTGCGCGGCATTCATCGATCGCAACCCCCTGCTCCAGGTGCTGCTGGTGCTGGTGGTGATCAACGTCGGGCTGCCGCATCGCCGTAACCCGGCCATGCGCCACTGGAAGATCGGGCTGGCACTGGCCGTCGTCCCGATTCTCTTCAGCGCGGCGCTCAGCCGTTTCGGGCGCCACGTGATCTTCACCCTGCCGGGAATCCCGATCGTCGGTGGCGCCTGGAGCTGGGAAGCGGTCGCCTATGGCGCCTCGACCGGCGTGGCGCTCCTCCTGACCGTGGCCGTTTTTGCCACGCTGCAGGCCAGCGTTCGCAGCGCTGACCTGGTCGCGCTGCTTCCGCGACCGTTGTATCGCGCCGGCACTGTCTTCGCACTGTCGCTCGCCTTTGCGCCAAAAACGGTCGCGTCGTTTCAGGCTCTCCGTGAGGCGCGCCGGCTCCGCGGGCGGCGAGCAGGGTGGCGATCTGCGCCCGGGCTCGTCGTCCCCCTCTTGCTCACCATGCTCGAGCAGGCGCTCCAGTACGGTGAATCACTGGACGCCCGCGGCTACGGCAGCCGCCGGCGCTCTCGCTACCGGCCGCTTGGCTGGTCGCTCATGGATGGGCTGGTGATCGGGACTTCAGTCGCGGCCCTGGTCCTCAACCTCGCGCTCAGCCCGCAACCATATAACCCGTATCTCGACCTGGCGCCGAGTCTGCCCTCTGCCTTCAGCCTGCTGGGCGTCCTGCTGCTCGGCGCCCCGGCGCTGACGGCCGTTCCCCGAATGGACCATGCCGCTGATCGCGCTTGAGGGCGTCCGCTACCGATACCCCGAGGCCGACCGCCAGGCCCTCGATGGGATCACCGCGGCCGTTGAGCCCGGCCAGGTCATCCTGCTACGAGGGCCGTCGGGCAGCGGAAAGTCGACGCTGCTGCGCTGCCTCAACGGTCTCGTCCCACATAGCACGGGCGGGGATTTCGCCGGCCGGGTGACGGTCTGCGGCCTGGACACCCGCATGCACCTCCCTCGCGAACTCGGCGCTCGGATCGGTTTCGTCTTTCAGCATCCGGATGCGCAGTTCGTGCTCGAGGACGTCGAAGCCGAGCTGGCCTTCGGACTCGAAAACCTCGGCCTGGACAGGGCCGTGATGCGAAAGCGCATCGAGGAGACCATCGATCAAGTGGGCATCAACGCCCTGCGGCATCGCCGCATTACGACCCTATCGGGCGGCGAGCGGCAGCGCGTGGCCATCGCCGCCGCCCTCGCCACACATCCGGCAGCCCTGGTCCTTGATGAGCCGACCTCGCAGCTCGATCCCCAGGCCGCGGAGGATGTTCTCCAGGTTGTGCTGCGACTCGTTGCCGACCTGGGGATGACGACCGTGATCGCGGAGCATCGGGTGGAACGCATCGCCCCCTTCGTGGACCGAATCTGGACCCTCGACGGGGGTCGGATGCAGGACCAGGCGCCAGGGATGGCGGTGGCGGACGGGGGTGCGCGGCCACCGGTGGTCGACCTCGCTCTTCGGGCGGGGTGGTCGCCCATCCCACTGGGCCTCCGCGATGCACGCCTGTGGGCGCAGAGCTTGCCGGCGGCGATCCCCGACCGCCCGCCGGCGGATGGCGCGGGGACGGTCGTCGCCCGGCTTGACCGGCTTGCCTATGCATACCCCGGCGCGCGGGCCGTCGATAACGTCTCGCTTACTCTGCGCCGCAGCCAGGTCACCGCCCTGATGGGCCGCAATGGGTCGGGGAAGACGACCCTGTTGAAACTGGTCGCCGGGACCCTCCGTCCGCAACGTGGCCAGCTCCACAGCGAGGGCCGCGTCGCCTACGTCCCCCAGGACGCCGACGCACTGCTGTTCGCCGCAACGGTCCAGGACGAACTTCGTGGCCAGGCTGAGGACGTGATTGCGCCCTTCCAACCGTGGCTGTCGCGCTATCCCAGGGATCTGAGCGCCGGCGAACGGCAGCAACTCGCCATCGCGGTTGTGGCGGGGCAGGCCGACCTGCTCTTGCTCGATGAACCCACTCGCGGGCTCGATCCCGTGGTGAAAAAGGCGCTGACCAGTTTTCTGCGGATGCGCGCATCTGCAGGCGCCGCGATGCTGATCGCGACCCACGATGTCGAGTGGGCGGCGCGCACGGTCGACCGCGTCTTGCTGATGGCCGACGGCGAAATTTACGCGGACGGCTCACCGCGTACCGTGCTCAGCGATTCCCTCGTCTTCGCCACCCAGATCAACAAGCTGCTGGGCCGTGGCTGGCTGCTCCCGGAGGAGGTGCCGGTGTGACGCGCTGGCTGACGGTTCGTCTGGAGGACGCGGTGCTGATCGTCGTCTCCGGTGCCGGGCTTGGGTTGTTTGTTGCCCCGCTTGTCCTGGGTGCCCGGTTTCCGCAGGCGGTCGCGCTCTTCAGTGGCCTGGTAGCCGTCTGCGCGCTTGTAGTCCTGGGGGTTGCGCTCCAGACGCATCACCTGTCGACTCGCCTGCTCGCCATCCTGGCAGGCCTGGTGGCCGTCGATGCCACGCTCCGCCTCGTCATCGTGGTCGGCGTGCTCGGCTTCTCACCGATCTTCTTCCTGATCATTGCCGGGGGATTTGTGATGGGGCCGAGCTTCGGCTTTGCGAGCGGCGCCATGACCCTGCTGCTCTCCGCCGTCCTGACAGCCGGCCTTGGCCCCTGGCTGCCCTATCAGATGCTGGCCGCCGCCTGGGTGGGTATGGGCTCGGGCTATCTCGGGCGCGTGAGCCGCCGATCCAGCTCACGCCTCGGCATCGCGTTGTTGTGCTGCTACGGCGCCGTCGCGGGTCTCGCGTACGGCCTCTTGCTCGATCTGTGGGAGTGGCCGTTGCTGCTCGCCCCGGCGTCTTCCCCACTGAGTTGGGTCCCCGGACTGGGGATCAGCGAGCTGGTCCGCCGCTTCGGCGGCTTCTACCTGTCGACGTCGCTCGTCTACGACGCCTTCCGGGCGGCAGGCAACGCCATCCTGATCGCGCTCCTCGGCCCGGCGGTGATCACCGCCCTCGACCGTTTCCGCCGCCGCTTCCTGGTGAACTGGATGGTTTCCGGACCGTCTCTGGAACAGGCCACGGGTAAGATCTCCAGAGATGTCGGAACTCCCGCCTGAGCTCGCGGTCGAGCCGGAACCCACCGATGCCGACCCACCGCCCGAAGCCATTCGCCCGGACCGGCCGCGTATCTGGCCGGAAGAGCCGCGCGCTCCGCGACCGCAAATCAAGCGGCCGATGGAGGAGTGGCTGGCCGAGTTCGAGGAGCGAGTCAGGCACCAGGACGCACACCCGCGCGAGCAGCCCAGCCGGCGCCGCCGTCCGCGCGGGCTGGCGCGGATTGTCCCTGCCGCGGCGCGGCCCGAGCCGCCGCGCAAGGACGTCGTCGCAGAGCGTGGGCGGCCGCTGCCGGCGGATCAGCAACGTCGCGGCCGCCGCCGCCGCCGGGGCGGGCGCGGACTTCCGCCGGGCCAACCCGAGGCTAGCCAAGGTCAGCCTCAGGCACGACCACCGGTGGCGCCGTCGCGGCGCCGGGATCGGCCCTACCCCCCACCCCGACCCTCCCCCGCAAGGGGGGAGGGAGAATCCGGAAGGCGGCCCCCACCGGCAAGGGGGGAGGGAGAATCGGGAAACCGACCTTCGCCCGCGAAGGGAGAAAATCGCGCCCCGCAGGATCCAAATCGGCGCCGCCGCCGTCGAGGTCGGGGCCGAGGTCGCGGCCAGCGACCGGGCGGTCCACCGGGCCCGGGCGGCCCGCCCGGCCCCGGTGACAGCGCCCCGCCAGGCTGACGGATTGCGGATCGCACTGAATACGCCGGAATAGAATGGACCAGCGAGGCGTTGGCATGGATAGCGACTTTTCGCTTTTTGAGAGGCACGTCGACGCGCTCTATCGGAGCGCGCTGCGCCTCACGAGGAAGCCGGAGGACGCCGAGGACCTGGTGCAGGAAACGTATTTGCGAGCCTACCGCTACCGAAATCGTTTCAAGCCCGGCACGAACGAAAAGGCCTGGCTCTTCACCATCATGACCAACGTCTTCCGCAACCGGTTGCGCCAGCGGCCTGCACCCACCGAGCCGCTCGACCAGCCTGGAACGGATTTCTCGATCTACGACCAGCTGCGGCGGGAGGGGATGCCGGTGCACCTCATGTCCCCCGAGGAGATCATCGTCGAACGCGGGTTCGGCGACGAGGTGAAGCGCGCGCTCGAGGAGCTGCCCCTGCCCATGCGGATGGTCGTCGTGCTTGTGGACGTCGAGGATTTCTCCTATAAAGAGGTTGCGTCGATCCTGGGGATCAAAATTGGAACCGTGATGTCCAGGCTGCACCGCGGGCGGCAGGCACTGCAGAAGAAACTATGGGAGTACTCCGGCCGGCCCAAGGCCCGGCCGGTAGCCGTGGGAGCACACTGATGGGCGATCATTGTGAGCAGACGATGCGAAAACTCTCCGTCTACATCGACCGTGAGCTCAGTGATGCGGAGGTTCGCAGCGTCAAGGCGCACCTGGACGATTGCCCACCCTGCGAGAAAGTCTTCGATTTTCAGGCGGAGATGAAGCGACTGGTCCGCAAGGAGTGCTGCACCGACGATGCTCCCGCACGACTGCGGGATTGGGTCCGGCAGCTCGCCGCCGAGAAACCGTCAGCTCGCGACCGGGAAGCTTAAGCCGACCGGATGATCGTCGACCTGGCCCTGGCGTTTCTCGCCGGACTGTTGTCCTTTGCGTCGACCTGCGTCCTGCCGCTGGTGCCGGCCTACGTCGCGTATATGGGCGCCACGGCTACAGGCCCCACCATGACCCTCCGTCAGCACCTCGGCGTCCTGGGCAATGCGGCGTTGTTCGTCGCCGGGTTCGGCTCGGCGTTCGTCGCGCTGGGCGCCTCCTTCGGCCTCATCGGTGCGGACTTGAAGGCTTACCGTCCGCTCCTGCTGCAGGTGGCCGGTGTCGCGCTGGTGTTGATCGGGATCGCGCTCCTGACTCTCGGCCGCATTCCCGGACTGATGGGCGAGAAGCGCTTCGACATTGCCCACCGGCTCCCCCGCGCACCCTGGGCGTCGTACCTGATCGGCCTCGCCTTCGCGATTGGATGGACGCCCTGCGTGGGGCCGATCCTGGCCGCCATCCTGCTACGGGCCGGCAGCAGCGGAACCGCTGCTCAGGGCGCCGTGCTGCTCGCGGTCTATTCGGCCGGCCTCGGGCTCCCATTCCTGATCGCTGCCGGCCTTTCCGGCATGTTGACGCGAGTGCTCGCTCGAGTTCGCGGCGCGTATGGCGTTTTGAATGGCGTCGCGGCTGCCTTCCTGATCGGCATGGGGCTGCTCATTTTTTCGAACCGGCTCACCATCTTCAACGACTTCTTTCCTGTGGTGGCCGTGACGACACCGTGGGATTCTCATTTTCAGAGCGACGAAGGGCGGCTGCCCCCGACCCACGGACCGGTGCAGGTGGGCGAGCCCGCCCCGACCTTCGCCCTCACCGACCTTGACGGCCGCCGGGTGTCGCTTGCGCAGCTCAAAGGCAAGCCTGTCTTGATCAACTTCTGGGCAACCTGGTGTGTGCCCTGCCGCGACGAGCTGCCGCTGATCCGTGATGAGTACCTGGCGCATCGCGCCGACGGCCTGGAAGTCGTCGCCATCAACTGGGGCGATGAATCGGCCGGCACGGTGCGGAGCTTCTGGAAGCGCTTGAGCCTTCAACCGGCCCCGGTCCTGGATCCCGACGGCAGCGCCAGCCGCGCCTACGGTGTAACGCTCAGCAGCACCGGCTTGCCGGTCAGCGTCCTGGTCGCGCGCGACGGCACCGTCAGCAGCTACGAACCGTTCCCGCTGACCAGGGAGTTTCTCGATCCAGCCCTCCAAAAGATCCTCTCGTGAGCCAGACGGCAAAGACCGGCACCTGGTCGGGGCGTGGGCTCTGGCGTTACCGCGCCGACCTCGCGGTTCGCGGCGAACCCGTCACGCTGGGCGAGGGCGCCACCCCGATCGTGCCCTACGAGAAATTCCTGCTGAAACTCGAGAGCGTTTCCCCAACCGGCTCGTTCAAAGACCGGGGGGCCGCCACCGCGATCACGGCGGCGCGTGCAGCCGGGGCACGCATCGTCGTAGAAGACTCCTCGGGCAATGCCGGAACGGCGATCGCCGCCTATGCGGCGGCCGCCGGATTACAGGCCCGCATCTTCGCGCCGGATGACATCGTGGGGTCGAAGGCCCGGGCGATTCAGGTTTTGGGCGCCGAGCTGGTGAAGATCTCCGGACCACGCTCGGCCGTGACCGAGGCCGCCATGATGGCGGCACGGGACGCCTACGACGCTGGCCACGCGCGCAACGACACGTTCCTCGAGGGGACAAAGACGATCGCCTACGAACTCTTCGAGGAGCTCGGCGACGAGTTGCACGACATCGTGACGCCGGTTGGCCAGGGCACGGTGCTGATCGGACTTGCGATGGGATTCGCCGACCTGGTGGCCGCGGGCCGTATGGCGCAAGCGCCCAGGCTGCACGGCGTTCAGTCCGAGGCGTGCGCGCCGCTGGTTCGCGGCGCCGCGATCGGCCGGCCCGCGCCGGTCGTGCGCCAACCCTCGATAGCGGACGGCATCCGCATTCCCGAGCCGACCCGGGCGGAGCGCAGTTACGCCGCGGTCCGGTACAGCGGTGGTCGCTGGATCGCCGTGCCGGACGAGGCGATCGAGCACGCCTGGCGCCAGGCAGCCACGGTCGGGATGCTGATCGAGCCGACCTCCGCCGCGGCGATTGTGGGGGCCCGCACCCTCCATCTTCCGCCTGGCGCGGTCCTCATCATCACGGGATCGGGGCTGAAGGCGATCGAGCGCTACTAGGACCCCCCACCCGTTGCCTGGCGCGGGCGATCGTTTGGGGATCGTATGCGAGCGCCAGGCGAGCGCCCCAGAGATCGATGTGGTAGCCAGGGAGGCGACGGCGGCTTGCCCGCGGGGTGTCGAGGTCAGGGAGCGACTTGACTTCGAGCGCTCGGCGCGGGATCGCCTTGCTCGCGGCCCAGGTGAGCAGCCGCTCAGGGTCGGAGCTGACGACTTTTCCATACCAGCCAGGCCCGAAGCGCGCGTGCTCGAGATAGACCAGGGGCGCCAGCCAGAGGCCGCCGGCGGCGGCGTGGCGGAATCCATCGGCCCGCCGGTCGAAGGCGAGCGGAACGTCAGGCGGCACGAACCAGGAACCGGCCGGGGTCGAACGCCTCGATGGGAAGACGGGGCCGCCGCCGCGCCAGAAGGTCCAGGACCAGCTCACCGGTGATGGGGGCCAGCAGGATGCCTTCGCGGAAGTGACCGGTGGCGAGGACGATCCCGCCCCATCCGGGCGGCCGTCCGAGCAGTGGGAGGCGGTCCGGTGTGCCCGGCCGTAAACCGGCCCACGCCGCCGAGACCGTGGCATCGGCCAGTCGCGGCACCAGCCGCGGCCCGAGGGCCAGCAATCGGGCGATCCCTGCCGCCGTCGGCCGCGCGTCGAACCCAACCTCCTCGACGGTTGTGCCCACGATGGTCGAACCGTCGGCTTTGGTCAGGACGTATCCGTCGCTGGAGCTCACCGCGTGGTGGAGCGGCGTGGCGGTCGTTGACAGGGCGACCATCTGGCCGCGCACGGGCCGCACCGGGATCGGGGTGCGCAGCGCGTCCGACCAGGCTGAGGCCCATGCGCCAGTTGCGACGATGGTCTCGGGAGAACGGATGGTCTCGCCGCCGAGCGCGACACCGACCACACGATCGCCCTGCGTGAGCAGCCGATCGACGGATGCGCCTTCCAGAACGACCGCGCCCAGATCGGTCGCGGCGCGCGCCAGTGCTTGGGCAAGGACACGTGGCACGACATGGTAATGGTCCTGATAGAGCAGGGCCGCCCGCACGTTGGGGTTCAGCGCTGGTTCGACATCCACTGCGGCGGCGCCATCGAGCCAGCCGACCGACATTCCCTGATCGAGTTGCCAGGCGCGGTGCGCTCGGAGCTGCGCCTCTTCGGCCTCATCGAGCGTGACGTGAAGCAACGAGGCCCGACGATACCCGATGTCGATCCCGGTGCGTTCCAGCAATTCGGCCGCCAGCGCGGTAAAGAGGCGGGCACTCTCGGCCCCGAGCGAGGAGTATGCGGGTAGCGTGCCGCGGTCGGGGTTGAGCTGAATCATTCCCGCCGACGCTCCCGTGGCCTCTCCTCCCACCCGGCCGCGGTCGAAAACCATGACCTTCAGGCCGGCTTTGGCAAGCTGGTAGGCAATCGAGGTTCCGATGGCGCCGGCACCAATCACGATGACGTCCGGACTCACGAATCGATCTTAGTGTGACTTAGTCGATCAGGCGACGGAGCCGCTGATCTTCGCTGGCGCGGGCGCCCTGGTAGAGAGCGCAGGTGGCCACCTTCCCGAGGCACGGCGGCGACGGCCACTTCACCACGCCCCAGAAGTGGTGGACTCTGCGGTCGACGTGGCAATCCGCCTGAAAGACTTTCAGGAAGGCCTGGCGTTTGCGGAGGATCTGCTCAAGGTACGGACAGCGCATAGGAAGAAAAGGTGATACTCCAAGACTAACACGAGGCTGGCCCACGTGCGCCCTGTCGTCGCCCTCTTCTAGCCAGACAACGCAGCGTCCAGACGCTTCTGGCCCGATTCGGGCTCACTTCCACCGACCCGTTACACTCAGCCGTGCGCATGTTCGGATCGGGATCTCAAACGTAATATCTATGGCCGAGACTGGGTTCTGGCGATCCCCTTCCATGCTGTCCTGGTGGCGACGGCGCCGCCCGTCGAGTTCGCAAACCGGGGAACGAGCGCGCCGCCTGGTCTTCGTGCTGGGTGGCGGAGGCAGCCGTGGTGCCTGCAGCGTGGGCGTACTCAAGGCGCTGCTCGAAGCCGGCATCAAGCCGGACGGGCTGGTCGGTTGCAGTTCCGGCGCGTTCAACGCGGTCGCGCTGGCCGCCAAACCGGACCTCGAAACGATCGAGCAGCTTGCCCATGTGTGGGGATCGATTCGAAACCGCGACCTGTTTGACCGCAACCCGCTCCGGATGGCGTACCGATACATGCGCAGCCGCAACAGCTTCTTCGACAGCCGCTACTTGCGGACGCTGGCCGCCATGAACCTGCCGGCCACGTTCGACCAGTTGACCCTGCCGTGCGCGGTGATCGCGACCAACCTCACCCGAGCCCGAAAGGAAATCTTTACGACGGGCAGCGTGCCGGACGCGGTCGCGGCGTCCTCAGCGATCCCAGGATTGTTCAACCCCTATCGGATCGGCAACGAAGAGTTCGTCGATGGGGCGGTCGCGGAGAACGTTGGGCTGGCCGAGGCGATCCAGCTCGGCGCGACGCATATCGTGGCCATTGACAACAGCACCTCGAATCCGCGCCGGCCGCCGAACCATACCCTGACCGGCATCCTGGCGCAGAGCATCCAGATCATGCTTGGCCAGCGAACGCTGGAAGAGTATCAGCGCTTCGCCGAGCAGGCGGAGATCTGCCTGCTGGTTCCCAACGTCGAGTTCGGCACAGCCGGGACCGACTTCAGTCAGGTGGATCGCCTGATCGACGAGGCCTACGCGCGCACGCGCGCCTTTCTACAGGCCGGCGGGCTTGACGGCAATGGACGGCTCGAGCCGGGTATCCACTACATGCTGCCGCCCCGGCGCCAGACCGTCGTCTCACTGGCGCAGTGACGGTCGCCGCCAAAAACCCCGGCCGCCTGGCGAGGTGGCTGCGATGGCTGTGGCCGCTCGGCCTGCTGCTCGCCGCCTGGCTGATCGCTCCGCTTCGGGCCGGGGCGACCTATCCCGGCATGCCATGCACGGCGAAGGCCGACACCGCGTTCAGCCTGGCCTCGTACGCGGTGCTGTTCATTCCGACGGCTGCCCTGCTGCTCTGGCTGAGCCGGCGGCTGATTCCGGCTGCTCTTCGGCGCGGCCTTGTGGCGTGGGCCGGGGGCCTCACCGCGGTCGGGATCGGCATCGGCGTCGTCTTCCTCGCGTTTGCCGGCGTGTCGGCCGACCGCCGGCCATTTCGAACCAGCGAACAAATGGTCAACTGTCCCGGCCTGGGCGCGGGCCTGCAGGCCGTGCACTGCTGGAAGGACGGCAGCACGCTCGAGCTGAACGTCTATGGCCAACGGCCGCTCGACCTGGGCGGCGTTCAGTCGATGGCGCGAGCGCTCCGGGCGACGAGGCAGGATGCCGCCCTTTACGAGGCCTTCGTCCTCGATACCACGGATCGGAGCATTGCCGACTACTCCAACGGGCGCCTGTTTGTGCTGCAGCGCCCCGGGCTCACGGACTTTGCGGATCTCTGCCTGTCTGAGCACCAGGCGAAGCTGCGCGAGGTGCAGTCCCATCGGGTCGGCTTCTATCGTTTCAGCAGCCGCCAGTCACCTCCGGTCGATGCCTTCTTTCTCCGGGACACGACCAGCAATGGCGAAACCGGGTACGAGGTGATCGACTTCCTCCACGGCCAGGCTACGCTCCCCTACGTGCGCCCCGATGACCTGCAGCCGGACGAGTCAGCCTACCTGGACCGGGTTACTGCCGGGGTCGCGACCCTGAACCAGGACCTTGATCGAGAGGCGCAATCGCCGGCCCCACCGGGAGCGCTGGCCGCTATGCGAGCGGATTTCCAGCGCATCACCGTCGAGCTGGCTGCCGCACCGCATCGGCTGATGGTCTTTCGCGATACCCGGGTCAAGCGGTTCCTGGAAAACTACGACTTGATCCTGACAGCGGAGGAGAGCGCCGCCCGAGGCCAGAGCGGGCAGGCGATCCACTCCAGTGCCTACGAGGATCATCGTCGCTTCTTCTACCAGGAGGCGCGGGTCGCCCGGCTCATCGGCTACCTCTATCTCCAGCAGCCCAATGTGCCCTTTACCGATGACGAGCTATCGACCGTCAACTGGGCGGTCTTCTAGCCAGGTCGATGGGCCTCAGGACGACGTCATCGCCATCGATGGCGCTCGACTCTCATCTCGAAGGATCGCCTTGATGGCGTCGATCCAGCGCGGGTCTCCGTTATCGGCGCGCCACAACCAGTACTCGCTGCCCCAGAAGAGGACGGTGCCGTAGCCGGCATCCTTCAGGTTCTCGAAGACGCTGCGGATCGCCGCCGGACTAGTGCTCTTCGGATCGGTGTAGGTGTCCTCTGTCGACTCCCACGGCTCCGCCTGCGCCTCGGTGATCCAGGCCTGCTTACCCTGCCGCTTGGCAAGGTCGCGCACCCGGGCGAGCCTGTCCGGCCAATCAGCGTCGGCACGGCTGAGATGGTCCTGGCCGAGGAATTGATAGCCGATGGCGGTATAGACGTCGAGGCCAAGCACGTCACCGCGATTCAAGACCGCGAGGCTGTCGCTTTCCGCGCTGTCCGCGTCGAAACCCAATAGCTGACGCAGGTCGAACCCCTGGCGAGCCGAAGCCTGGTCGAAGACGAGGTTGACGTGGCTGAAGGCGTTGACGATCAGCGGGCGGTGACGACCGTCGAGCTGCCGCACGCTGGTGATCTCGGCGCGGAGAAATTTCGCATCGATCCATAGCCGTTGCGGGCCGGCTCGGTTGAAGGGCTCGTTCTCGATCTGCCAGGCGACCAGCGCGGGGTTGTCGCGGTAGCGGAGCACCGTACTCTCCACGAACGCCAGCGTCGCCGCGCGGAGGCTCGAGTCCGATGCCACGTCCTGGCCCTGGCTGAGACCGGTCAGATCCTTCACCGAAGTTGGAACGAAAAACTCGGGCCAGCCGAGGGCCTTCATGCCGACCGTGAGCGCGATAGGCTGCCGGGCCCGCTGGGCCTCGCTCATCAGCCAATCAAGCTGGTCGTATCCTTCTTTGTCGACCTGGTCCCAGTACGAAGGGAGCCGGATGACGCGAAAATGCATCGCCTCCAGCCGCTTGAATGCACTGCGATAGTCGAGCCCCCGATAGCCGGCCCGGCTCGGACTGAAACTGATCCCCACTTGGACCGGCGCGACCACGCCGTGCGCCTTCACGGGCGCCGGCATGAACAGATGGAGCGGCGCGATGGCCAGGAACGGCACGAGCAACGCGATCGCCAGCGCCTGCACCCGCCGTTGACGTGCCAGCGACCGAATCCTGGGTAAGGTCATGGCTCAGCCGGCCGGCGCGCGCCGAAACCGGTGCTGGTGTCACGGCGGTCCGCTGGATTTCTTGCGCGCAGCGGCTGATGTAAAAATCTCGCGACGGTTCACGTAGCATTGGCCGATGACGATCGCACGAGCGGAGACGCTTGCGGCCAAACTGGGCAGCGGTCGCATCCTGCTCGGCGGTCACCGTGGCAACCCCGCCGAGTACCCCGAAAACACGCTGGCATCGTTTCGATCCGCCATCGAGCTGGGAGTCGACCTCATCGAGTGCGACGTCCATCGTTCCGAGGATGGCCGCCTTCCGGTCATCCACGATCACCTGCTCGACCGCACCACGAACGGCAGCGGGCTGGTCCGTGACCACACGATGGACGAGCTACAGCGTTTCGATGCCGGAACCTGGAAAGATGCGCGCTTCAAGGATGAGCGCATTCCCTCGATCGACGAAGTGCTCGCCCTGGCCCGGGGTCAGGTTGGCGTGGCCATCGAGATCAAGAATCTGCCATTGCCCTACTCCGGCATCGAGGAGCTGGTCGTCGAGGCCGTCAGAGGCGCCGAGATGATGCGTGATGTGGTCGTGATCTCGTTCGACCACCGCTGCATCAAGCGGATCGGTGAGCTGGAGCCGGAGATCTTGACCGGCGTGCTCGAGGCGTCGCGCCCGGTCGACGTCCTGCGGGTGATGGATGACGCCGACGCGGATGTCTTTTGCCCGCACTGGGCATCCATCGAGCCGCAGACGGCGGCGGAGTTGCACGCGGCGGGCAAGATGATCGGTGTATGGACCGTGGATGATGCCTTTTCGTTGGCCTGGTCCAGGGCGCTGCCGGCGAACGCGATCTATACCAACAAGCCCCGCGAGATCCGGCCCTGACTTACTTGAAGGCGCTCAACCCGGTGATCTCCTCGCCGATGGCGAGCAGGTGGATCTCGTCCGTCCCCTCGTAGGTAACGACCGTCTCGAGGTTGGCCATGTGCCGCATTACCGGATACTCGAGGCTGATACCGTTGGCGCCCAGCACGCTGCGCGCCTCGCGGGCAATTTGCAGCGCCTCGCGCACGTTGTTCATCTTCGCCATCGAGATCTGCGTCGCCGTCGCCTTAGCTTGATCCTTCAGACGACCGAGCTGTAAGGCCAGCAGCTGCCCCTTGGTGATCTCGGTCAGCATCTTGACCAGCTTCGCCTGGGTGAGCTGGTAACCCGCGATCGGCCTGTCGAACTGCACTCGCGCCTTGGCGTACCCGAGGGCGCTCTGGTAGCAGGCGATGGCCGCGCCCAGTACCCCCCAGACGATCCCGTAGCGGGCCTCGTTCAGACAGGACAGCGGCGCCTTGAGCCCCTGGGCCTCCGGCAGCTCGTTGCAGGCCGGGATCCTGACCTCATCAAGGATCAGCTCCGATGTCACCGAGGCTCGCATCGAGAGCTTGTGACGGATCTCGCGCGCCTCGAAGCCTTTGGTGCCCTTCTCGACGAGGAAGCCGCGAATCCCCTGCTCAGTGCGAGCCCAGATGATTGCCAGGTCGGCGGCGTTCCCATTGGTGATCCAGCGCTTGGTGCCGCTGATGATCCAGTCGTCGCCGTCGCGGCGGGCGCGAGTCGCCATGCCGGCCGGGTTGGAGCCGAACTCGGGCTCGGTCAGCCCGAAGCAGCCGATCACCTCGCCCTTTGCCATCCGCGGAAGCCAGCGCTCCTTCTGCTCTTCCGAGCCGTAGCGATGGATTGGAAACATGCAGAGGGATCCCTGCACCGAGACGAAACTGCGCAGCCCGCTGTCGCCGCGCTCCAGTTCCTGGCAGGCGAGCCCGTACATGACATTGCTCATCCCGGCGGCACCGTAACCCTGGAGATGCATGCCAAACACCCCCAGGCGGGCGAGCTCGGGAACGATCTCCATGGGAAAGGTGGCGCGCTCGAAATGCTCCGCCACAATCGGTAAGAATTTCTGATCGACAAAGCGTCCAACCGTTGATCGGACCAAACGCTCCTCCTCAGTGAGGAGGTCATCGACGCGATAGAAGTCCACCGTCTCGGCCAACGCGAACCCATTCTACGGTCGAGTCAGGAGGCTCGCCTATCATTGATGGAGCGTGCATGGGCAATCCGCTCTCGCTGTGGCACTTCTATTTTCGAAACAAGCGCAAGGTGCTCCCGGTCATTGGCATCCTGGCGCTGGCGATCCTGGGCGTGGTCGTCACCGACTCACTGCTGGCGTCCGCCCGTGAGACCGCCTACGCCACCTACGGCAGCTATCAGAAGCTGATCCTGATCGCCCCGCGGGCGACCCGCGACCAGGACCTCGCCAATCCACTCCAGGACTCGCTGGCCCAACTGCACGAGGTCCAGCTTCAGGTCGATGTCCTCGACGGACCGGGCGGGCTCTCCTCCTACTACGCCGCTGTGACTGCGATCCCGGCCCGGATCCAGGCGCAGCTTCCGGCGATGGCCCGGCTCCAGACCGACGCCGCCAATGCGCGCTATTACGCGGCCCGGCTTCGCGGGGACCTGGTGCCGCTTGGTGATCTGATCGTCCGCGTGCAGCGCTTGCAGTCCGAGGAGAAAGCCTTCGAGCAGCTCGTGCAGCAGCTGGCCCAGAATCCAAACGACCCGCGGCCGCTCCTCACATATCTCCAACAGCATCAGACCTTGCTGCGGACGGTGCTGCCCGACAGTGCCCAGCTCGGACGGCTGCAGGCAGCGGTCACCAGCGCGTCATCCGATGCCGCCGGTCTGCAGCAATCATTGCAGGCGATGAGTCGCGACACCGCCAATCTCAATTCCGCGGGCCGCAACGTCGCAGACCTTCCGATCCCGCCATCGCCGAGCGCCACCATCGACCAGTTCAAGGTCGCCCTCGACCACTTGACCGCCAGCCTTGGCTCCATCCAGTCGCCTCAGCCTGGCCTCGAGAAGTTGGTGGCTGACAGCGCCCATATCCCGGGCACCGCGTTTGTCAAACGCGATGCGTACTCGAACCTGGATATCAACATGCTGGCGGGACAGGCGCAGTTCGATCTCTACGGATTCGACCAGCCAGGCATGGCCCAGCTGCTCGCGCTGTACGGTGATCGCGTGGCGGTGGGCCGGCTGCCCAGGGCGGACGCCAATGAGATCGCGATTTCCGAAGAGATTGCGCGCTCGCGCCAGGTCTGGATTGGCGGCAAGCTGGGCAACAACGTCGATGAGCTCGACCGCCTGCCGGATGCCTTCACCGTGGTTGGCATCATCCGCGGCCCGACCCGCATCGGCCTGATCCCCCTCGATTACATGACCGAACACTACCTCTTTGAACGGCGGTATCAGGGGCTGGTGGTCGTTCCCCAGACCGGCCATGAGCAGGCGGTGCATGATCAACTGCAGGCCCTGATTGGGGACAGCGCCTTTCGCCTTTTCGACTGGAGCTATATCAAGGCAAAGATCGACAGCCTGATCGCGAACCTCGATGTGATCAATCGCTTTCTGATCCTCCTGGTCACGATCGTGCTCGCGCTGGTGGTCGGCTTGCTCAACAACCTCTTCTTCCGGCAGCGGATGAACGAGTTTGGCCTGCTGGCGGCGGTCGGTTACAGCCGGTGGGGCTTGATCCTGCGGGTTGTCTGGGAGTCGCTGGGGGTCACGCTCGCCTCGTGGCTGATTGGTGTTGGTCTCGGAGTCGCGGTGCTGAGCTGGTTCAACATCAGTTTCATCGTGCCGCATGGCCTGCTGATGAATGTCTTCGACTGGAACGTGCTGCTGCTGCATACTCTGCCGATCCCGTTGATGGTCTTTCTCTTCGGCATGGGCACGGTCGGCTGGCAACTGCTACGGCTCGATCCGATTTCCATCATCGAGCGCAGAGACTGATGCTCAGTGGCTACGACCTCGCGCTCGATTACCGGACTGGCGGCAGCGTGGCTCACGCGGTCGACAACGTAAATCTGGCTGTCGACCAGGGAAGTTTCGTCGGGCTGATCGGCCCTTCCGGTTCGGGGAAGAGTTCATTGATGTACCTGCTCTCCGGATTGAAGCGCCCCACCCGCGGGAGCGTCACGTTCGAGGGGCGTGACTATCACGGCATCCCGGCAGGGGGCTTGATGAGGTTGAGGCGGCAACGCTTTGGCTTCGTCTTTCAGCAGCACTTCCTGATCAATTACTTGAGCGCGCTTGAAAATGTGATGGTCGGTGCGGTGCGGCGCAACCATGAGGTGGCCGCCTATGGCCAAGAGCTCCTGCGCCGCGTCGGACTTGGGAACAAGCTCGAAAAGCGCCCCTATGAGCTGTCCATCGGCGAGCGCCAGCGGGTCGCCGTGGCGCGGGCGCTCGTGCACCACCCGGCGGTGGTCTTCGCTGATGAGCCCACCGCCTCGCTGGACCAGGCCACCGGCCGTGAGGTGATCAATCTACTGGCCGATTACCGCACGAGTGGCGAGGGCAGCCTGGTCGTCGTCACCCACGATCCGGCGATGCTCACCGGGGCCGACCGGGTGCTGCAGATGCGGGACGGGAAGCTGAGCGCGGCCTGACTCAGGCCGGTACGCCGGCCAGGCCGAGGACGGCGGCGTTGCCCTTCATGGCCTCGATGACGAGCTGGATGTGCTCGTCCAGGTCGACGCCTAACTGCTCGGCGCCGGTGAAGATCTGCTCCCGATGCACCGCCCGGGCGAAGGCTTTGTCCTTGAACTTCTTCTTCACCGAGGCCACGTCCACCTCGGCAACCGATTTGGTCGGCCGGACCAGTGCCACGGCGGCCACGAAGCCGACCAGCTCATCGACGGCGTAAAGGACTTTCTGCATGGGCGTGGTCCGCGGCGCGTTGGCGTAGTCGGCATGGGAGAGGACGGCATACCAGATCTCCTGTGGCCAGCCGCGCTCCTTCAGGATCTCGGCGCCTTTGACCGCGTGCTCGCCGACCGCCGGGTAGCGCTCGTAGTCGTAGTCGTGGAGCAGGCCGACCACCCCCCAGACGTCCGGTTTGCCGCCGTACTTCGGGGCGTAGGCCCGCATCGCCGACTCAACGCCCAGGGCATGCTTGACCAGGCTGGGGTTCTTGGTGAACTCGTTGAGCGTCGCCCAGGCATCCTCCCGGCTGCTCGGCATTGGTCGTCGAGTGTAGCAGCCCCTAACACCCTCCCCCGCTCGCGGGTAGGGCAAGGTGGGGGTGTGCGCCGGTAGGCACTTTGGGCTATTGACGGGCTGCGGCGGCCGCCCTACGCTCACGTCAGGAGGTTTGGTTTACATGGCACGCCATCTCCACCACTGGCTCGACATGGTGGAAGCGGTGCTGATCATCGGGATTCTGCTCGCCATCGCGTGGGTCACCTGGCAGGCGTTGACCCAGGCGTATTCCCCGGTCTTCAACATCTTCAGCCGGTTCTAATTCGTGCGGGGGCTGATCGGACACCCCTACCTATAATCGTGCGCGGGGGTGTAGCTCAGTGGTAGAGCACCTGCCTTTTAAGCAGGGTGTCGAGAGTTCGATCCTCTCCGCCCCTATTCCAAATAACAAACCACACACCCTAACTGTTTTCCTGCCCGGCTCTTTCATGAGGTCGACGACAGGCGACCACCAACCGGCATGGTGGCTGTTTGCGCGGCAGACACTGATATGACGACCTTTCCTCGAGCGCGCCCGGTTTCGAGATAGCGGATCGCGTCTGCGGCTTCGCTCAGCGGATACGTCCGGTCAATGACCGGTGTGATCCTGCCGGTTTCGATCAGTTCCCGTAGGAACTGAAGGTCATCGCTACTTGCCTTCGCGACAAACGGCCGCATCGTCTGGCCGCCGATGAACGGCGACAACAGCATCGCCTTGATAATCCGTCCAACCGGCCCGATGAGACGACCGAGGGAGTCACCGCTGCTGAGTACAAGCCTGCCCTTCGGGGTGAGGACGCGTCGGAAGGCCAATGGAGGGGTCGTTCCCGCGAGCTGAAAGATCAGGTCGTACCTTTGGCCAGTCCGCGTGAAGTCCTCCTGGGTATAGTCGATGACCTGGTCGGCGCCGATCGAGCGGACCATTTCCAGGTTCCTGGTGCTGCAGACTCCGGTGACCTGCGCGCCATACCACTTCGCGATCTGCACGGCGAACGTCCCGACCCCTCCCGACGCTCCGACAATCAGGACCTTTTCTCCCGACCGGATCTCTCCAGCATCGCGAAGACCTTGCAGGGCGGTGACGGCAGCGAGAGGGACCGTCGCCGCTTGCTCGAAGCTCAGGTTGGTGGGCTTCAACGCGAGGAGTCGTTCCGGAGCCGATACATACTCGGCGAACCCGCCTTCTCCCACAAAGCCGAAGACCTCGTCGCCCGGCCGGAACCGTGTCACCGCGTTGCCGACCGCCTCAACCTCCCCCGCCACGTCGCTGCCGAGAAGTGTGTGGTTCGGTTTGCGAACGCCCATTGCCGCTGGGCGCGCGATGTAGGGTACACCGTGCATAAAGTGCCAGTCATAAGGATTCGCGGAAGCCGCGAGAATCCGAACAAGTACTCTGTCACCCTCGATCTCGGGTTTGCGAACCTCTTTGAGCTCGAGTACATCAGCTGAGCCGTACTTCTCGTATGCGATTGCCTTCATTCTGTTTCCCTCCTGGTCATCCCTGACGGTGTACACTGTACACCTTACTGCGAAGTGTAGGTGTACGGCGTACACTTGTCAAGAGGAAATACGGATGGCTCAGCAAATCAAGGCTCGGCGCCGCATCCAGTTGAGTAGGGACCGGGTGCTCCGCGCCGCGGTCGCCCTTGCCGATAACGTCGGGATCGAAGCACTGAGCATGCGAAAACTCGCTGAGGAGCTGGGGGTCGTGCCGATGGCGCTCTACAAGCATGTGGCCAACAAGGAAGAGCTCTTGGACGGAATGATCGATGTGGTCGTCGGCGAGATCGATCCTCCGGCCCCCGGAACCGATTGGAAGACCGCCGTCCGGCAGAGGATCCTCTCGGCGCGACGAGCGCTCTTACATCACCCTTGGGCGTCTCGGGTGATCGAGTCGAAGAAGAACCCCACACCGGTCGTGCTGGAGTACATGGACGCGATGATCGGAATGTTCCGGGCCGGCGGCTTCTCCGTCAATCTCACCCATCATGTGATGCATACCATCGGCAGCCGTGTGCTGGGGTTCACCCAGGAACTCTTCAATGACTCACGAACTGTCGATCCGGAAATGCAGGCGATCATGCTCCGCGAGTTGGCAGGGAAGTATCCCTACGTAGTGGAGATCGCCGGGGCGGCCTCCCACGAAGGCGAGTCGGTCGTCGGTCCAGGTTGCGACGATCAGTTCGAGTTCGAGTTCGCCCTGGATCTACTCTTGGACGGCTTCGAACGACTCAGACACGCGGAATCATCAGAGACGACGAAATCGCTGAAAGTACCGGTTGAAGGGACACCATAACTGCGGCGGTTTCGCTTGGCCTTCCAAACTCGGAGCTACAGCGCACAGGGCCGCCTAGCTTTTAAGCAGGGTGTCGAGAGTTCGATCCTCTCCGCCCCTATTCACCGCCTATTCTGATAACGGCTTGCGCGCTCCAACTGTTTCCGCCGCTCGGCTCAATCGTCTCAACGCCAGCCAACCACGTAGCAGAGTCGCATCACGAGCGAAGATCCAGGTGCATCCGCGAGCCGGAGCCGAATTCCGTAGGTACCTCACCGTCCAAAACAAAGCCGACTTTGGCATAGAAGGTCAGGGCGTTTGGGTTGGCCGTAACCTCAATGCGCTGCAATCCGCGCATGCGGGCGATCGCGACCGCATCATCGATCAACTCGCGGCCAAGCCCCTGCCGCATGGACTTCGGCTCAACGAATAGGTCCTCCATCTCTCCAGTTCCGTCGGGCCGGGGGATGACCGTTGAGAAGGCGACGATACGCCCATCGCTTACCAGGACTCGCACGTGGCCAGCTCGGATGGCTGCATCGGAGACACCAAAGATCTCAGGGTGTGCGATCAAAATTGCGCGGGTATCCTCGTACACCAATGACGACTGGCGATGGAGATCCTTGAGAACATCCGCATCGGCTGCTACCGCCACACGAATCTCGTAGCCCTTCATCACACTCAGATGGTACGCAGCGTCTAGATGAGCGCCGGGCATCTTCCACTCCGCTGGCCCTTATTGCAGCCGTCGGTTGCATTGCGGAGCCGACTGCATGGCTTTGAGCAGTGTGTCGAAAGTTCGATCCTCTCCGCCCCTATAGCTAAGGTCGATCTCCGGTACGCACCAAGTTCTGCCGTAGCCTCCCGCCCATTCAGACCGTATCATTGCTGCGCGCCGACAATCATCCGAAGGAGGGCATATGAAAGCGCAGACGTCGAAGCCAGTGGTCCTGCACGACGGCGAGGGCGACGCGACCTGGTTTATCGGCACGCTGATGACCCGGAAGGCGGGCGCGACTGACGGTGTCGGCGGCGTCGCCTTTCTCGACCAACTTGCTCCCGCGGGATTCGGCCCGCCACTCCATGTCCACCACCGGGAGGATGAAGGTTTTTACATCCTTGAGGGCCAGGTGGATTTCGTCTGCGACGGGCAGACCTTCCACTTAAGCCCGGGAAGCTGGGTATTCCTTCCCCGCGATCTCGCTCACGCATACAAGGTCCGGGGTGCGCAGCCCGCTCGGATGCTGACCTTCACCTTTCCAGCAGGTTTCGAGGGATTTGTGAAAGAAGTCGGCTCACCCGCTCCACGACGGACCCTGCCCCCGGAGGAGGCACCCGACGTGGCCAGGATCGCGGCGGTCGGCGCAAAGTACGGCATGGAGATCCTGGGTCCTCCGCCCGATTAGCTGGCGACCCGCCTTACCGTCAGAGTGGGTTGTCAACATTCGGAGCTGTGGCCCGTTCGTTGGCGTGACCTTAGACAATAGAAGGGGTCATCAACCGGAGTAGATTTAGGACAGATCAACCAAAGAGGCTCACCGGCCTGCCAGGCCCGAGGGCTTAAGCCGCACTCGACGGGGCCGGGGACGTCCAGGAGGTAACCGACGTGCAGCTGGATTCAGGCGTCTGGGGAACCGTCTTTCCAGAATTGCGCGCAGTGTCCGGCCCCGCGGAGACCCGCCCGGTTGTCGGCTTCCGGGTTAGCCGGATTCACTTCATCGGTGCGAGGCGCAGCCTGGCTCTGACCGGCATCGGTCCCCGGACATACTTCTGGGAGCCTGGCAGGAATGTTGCTACTTGCAGCGGTCCTATTGGTGCTTTCGGCAAGCCTCCCCATGAGGCGCCCGCGGCTGGATGCGGGTGTGGCCTGTATGCCTGCCATGACATCGCCGAGCTTCACCTGGCTTGGATGGTGCAAGGCGCCCGGTATATTGCGAAGATGCAATGGGATTCGCGCTTCTCCACCCCATATGACCAGTTCGTCCTCACAGGGGTGGCCGGCAGCGGGACCGTACGGATCCACCAGCGCGGCTGGCGAGCGCAGTTTGCCCGCATCGTCGCCTTCTCTGACGAAATCCCTGAGCGAGCCTCGATCGGCTTTTTCGGCAGGGCGAAGGCTGGAGGCCACCGGGTAGTCAGCGAGCCGACCGTCCAAGCCCTGGTGGAGAAGTATCGGGTGCCTGTCGTGCCGTTGACGGAACTCCCGAACGTGCTGCGCTCGGCCGGAGATTTCGTACAGGGAACGTCATGAACCTCGGGCGCGAGATTCGTACGGTCAGGATCGTCGAGGAGCCGGAGACCGCACCGCAACCGGTCGAAGAGCCGGCCTGGCCGGAGCCGAGCAAGGAGCCGGTCCGAGAGTAGCCCAGGTCGGGCTACTGGATGACGACCGTCGTGCCGACGGGCGCCCACTTGTACAGGAAGCCCATGGTGTTGAGCGGCACATTGACGCAGCCGTGCGTGCCGTTCGTCTGGTTGGCGCCCGGGCCCCAGACCGTACGCCAGGGCGCGTCGTGGATGAAGTATCCGCCGTCGTCGTAGAGCATCGCGTATTTCACCCAAGCGCTCGCGTACCAGTAGGGGCTGCTCTTTGGCCATGGCGACACGAACTGGTAGGGCGCGTATTTGGCCTTGATGTGGAAGGTGCCCGTCAGGGTCGGTAGGGCCGGTCGTCCGGTGGCTACCACGGTGGTCGCGACGACCCTTCCGTTGTCATACGCCGTGAGGCTCTGGGTCGCCAGGGAGACTACGATCAGTTTGCCCGGGGCGCCGGGCGTCGGCGCAGGCGTGGGGGGAGGCGTCGGCGTGGGTGTTGGCAGGGGGGCCTCGGACAGTGTCGGGTCCGGGAGTGGAGCGGTTGTCGGCTCTGGCGTCGGCTCGATGGGCGGAGTCGAAATCGGAGCCACGACCGGTGGATTGGCGGCGCTCGTCAGCAGCGTATTGAGAAAAATCCCGCCGATGAGTCCGAAAAGAATGAAGACGCTGATGGTTGATCCGATCCGGATCACCGCTCGCCTGGTCATTGCGTTCCCTTCCTGCCTGCGATTGCCGACTACATAGAAGGAACGCGACCCCGTCGGGAGAGGTTATCCGTAACCTTTTGCCGCGGTATGCGTTCCGCCCGATTCGCCGGATCGGCTGGCGTCTGTCGGGCGGGCGAGCAGAGCAGAGCGTAGCCCCGGCTGCGGTACCAAGCGCGATTCCGCGGATGATGGCTCCGAGCCTTGTGATGTTCATCGCGCATCCACGACGCAGCCTCTGCCGGGATGGGTGCGAAACGCCGACCTGTTGAAAAGTGGCCAAACTTATGGCGACCGCCAGACGTTTATGAGAACTCGCTCAGGAAAATCGCAGCGCTCCACCAAAAGCGCAAAAAAATCTGTTGCAAGACGAGCGAACGCTGATATCATTGCTTTCAACGCTGCGTGGCCGCAGCGTCCCAGGTTCAGAAGGGCAGGCAACATGCAATACATTGATGAACAAGGCTGCCTTACGCAGCGCTCGCAGCTCGACCGACTCCGAGAGCTCGCTGATGGAACCGCCCGGCAGCGCGTCAAGGCCCTCGCACCGACCGAGCTGTTGCCGACCACGGTCTTCGTGCTTGACCCCGGCGGTAAGGAATCGATATGGGACCTCGATCATCTGGCGGTCGCGGGATCCTCATCTTCATCGGGATCGGCCGTTCAGCTACTCCTCGATCCGGAGCTGGCCCTCGACAATCTGGTGCCGACCCATGCGATCATGCGGATCCTGCGACATACCGCCGCGTCCGCTGTCGCGGTTATGGCCCCGGTCAACGCTTCGTCGGCGGCTCTTCAGCTTGCCGACTTCGATCACGAACAGAGTCTGACCGTACGAATCGAGCGCGAGCCGGAACACGAGCCGACGCTCGGCCAGTGGGACTTCGGCCAGGTGGCATGGACCGTGCGGCTACGCCATGTCTTGCGGGCAGCGCGAGGGCGGACGGTGGAAGAGGACCAGGAAGCGGCGCCGCAGCGCCCGCCGGTAGCGGCCACGCAGCCATCCCGACCGATCGACGCTAACACCGCCCGGAAAAATCTCCGCCGCGAGATGCGCGAGCAGCTCAATCGGCAGCCTGCGGCTGCGCCGTCCTGGCTGCAGTGACCTAGGCCGGCGCGAACTTTTTTGCGCTGCCGCGCGGTTGCGCGATTGGCACGTGGTCGGCGCACAGCGGACATTCCTCGGGTGCATACGAGGGAAAGTCGAGGGTCAGGCAGGCGAAGTAGGGAACCGTCGTTCTCATACGGCCGCCGGTGCGGTCCACCAGCACCCCGATCCCCGCCACCAGGCCGCGCGACTCTGTAATGCACGCCTGCGTTTCGGCAACAGATCCGCCGGTGGTGACGACGTCGTCCACAACCAGGACGCGGGTGCCAGACGGGATCGTAAAGCCACGGCGCAAGACCCGGCCGCCATGCTCGCCCCGCTCGACGTACACTGCATCGACGCCCAGGTGGCGGGCGACCTCGTAGGCAAGGATGATGCCGCCCATCGTGGGACCAGCGACCAATTGGATCTGAGACTTACCGAACTGCTCGGCAATCATGGCCGCCAGCGCCGCCGTCGCCCCCGGATCTTCGAGGATGCGAAATTTCTCGAGGTAGTCGGCGCCATGCCGGCCGCTGGTGTACACGAAGTGGCCGCGCAGGAAGGCGCCCGCCGACTCGAATGCCTGCAGGGCGGCTTGGCGCGCCTGATCCTGGTCAGACATGCGCCTCTACCCGGGCAGGCCGGATGGGCAATGCGCCGAGGTCGCCAAGATGGTGCTCGTCGAGGTAGCTTGCGATCCCGTCCCGGACCTCGCGGGCGGCCTGCGGCCGCACGTAATTCACGGTTCCCAGCTGGACCGCCGCCGCGCCGGCCAGCAAAAATTCCAGGGCGTCGGCGGCTGTCATGATCCCGCCGATGCCGACAACCGGGATGCTGAGTGCAGCAGACAGCTGCCACACCGCATGCAGCGCGAGTGGCTTGATCGCCGGCCCACTGAGTCCACCGCTTCCCCGGGATAACACCGGCCGGCGGCGACGAACGTCGATTGCCATCCCGACGTAGGTATTGATGGCGGACACGGCATCGGCGCCGGCGTCTTCGACCGCGCGGCCGACCGCGAGGATGTCGGTTACGTTCGGCGTCAGCTTGACCAGCAACGGCAGCCGCGTGACGGCCCGCACGGCCGTGGTCAGTTGAGCCGCCGGCCGCGGGTCAATCCCGAACTGCAGGCCGTTGGCGATGTTCGGGCAGGAGATGTTCAGCTCCAATCCAGCGACGCCTGCGACCCCGTCGAGGCGGCGGGCCACGCCAACGTAATCGTCAACCGCGTCACCGGCGACGTTGACGATGACCGGGACATCCCATGCCGCCCACATCGGCGCGTAGATACCGGCCACATGGTCGACGCCCGGGTTTTGCAGCCCGATCGCGTTCAGCATGCCCGATGGCGTTTCGGCAATGCGGGTTGGAGCATTCCCCTCACGCGCTCGCGGAGTCGTTCCCTTGGTGACGATCGCCCCGAGCGCGGTGCGATCGACCAATGGCGCGTCGAAGCCGTAGCCGAAGGTGCCCGAGGCGACCATCACCGGGCTGCGCAAGCGTAGCCCGCGCCCGAGATGGACGCTGAGGTCCGGCTGTTCAGCCATGGAAGGCGTCCGTTGTTCGGCTCCAGTCGACCCGATCGGCGCGCACGCAGGGCCCGTCGAGGCAGGTGAGCAGGTAGCCGCCCCCCGGTCGAGCAATCGCACAGCCGAGGCAGGTGCCCACGCCGCAGCCCATCGGGGTCTCCAGCGAAACCTGGATCAATCCCAGCGGCACGCCAAGCCGCCGGGACTTCTCGAGCAGGGCCTGCAACATCGGGGTGGGACCGCACGCGAAAATCTCTGGACCCCCTCCCCGACCTTCCCCCTGAGGGGGAGGGAAGCGCCCGAGGGCCACCGGCATCAAGTCGACGACGGAGCCCTGATACCCGGCAGTGCCGTCATCGGTTGCCGTCATCACCTCGGCGCCCGGGAACCGACCGGAGGGCAAGAGTTGCGCGGACGTCCGCGCGCCCAGCAGCACGGTGACCTGGCGTCCGCGCGCCACCAGGGCCCCCACCACGCCGGGGAAAACGGCGACGCCGAGTCCGCCCGCGACGATGATCGCCGGCTTGCTGCCATCGAGATCGAAACCCCGACCGAGCGGGCCCAGCAGGTCGAGCTCGTGGCCCTCGTGACGCACCGCCAGCCAGCCGCTGCCTGCCCCGACGACATTGAAGATAAACCCGATCCGACCACTGTCGGGGTCCACCCAGGCGGCGCTGTAGGGGCGGCGCAAGATGGTCTGTGGCGCTGCAACTGCCAGCTGGAAGAACTGGCCCGGCCGGAGGGCGGCCGCCGCTGGCGGGTGGTGAACAACCAGCTCAACGGCGCCGCTCATCGGCGTCGAGCGCTCCAGGACCACGGCCGGCTTAAGGGCCAGGCTCACGCCCGCACTCCGGGGGACACGGTCGACCCGACATACTCGCCGAGCACGGCCACCTGGGACCGATGCTCGCGCCGCCAGGCGCGCAAGGCCTGCACCAGGGCGCGGGCGGTGTCCAGCGACGTCAGGCAGGGAATGCGACGCTCAACCGATGCCCGTCGAATTTCGTAGCCGTCGCGAAGTGGCACGCCCGGGCCGTCACCGCCGAGCGGCCCCCCCACGGACACCGTGTTGACAACCAGTTGAACATCGCCCGCCCGGATCACATCGACCACATTTGGATGCCCATCCCGAAGTTTCTGCACGACGGTCGCCGGGATGCCGGCCTCCTGCAGCAGGCGCGCGGTTCCATCGGTCGCGTAGAGCGTCAGGCCGAGCCCATGGAGCCCGCGCAAGATTGGCAGCGCTTCCGATTTGTCGGCGTCGGCAATCGAGCAGAGAGCGGCCCCATCGGGCGGCAGCTCCTGCATGGTCGAAAGGAACGCCTTGTACTGCGCCGTCGCCAGGTCTTGCGCGATTCCCATCGCCTCCCCGGTCGACTTCATCTCCGGACCGAGGACGGCGTCAACCGCGGGCAGCTTCGCCATCGAGAAGACGGGCGCTTTTACCGCGAACAGGGGTCGGTTGGGCAGAAGACCGCCGGGAAATCCCTGCTCGGCCAACGAATGGCCGAGCGCCGCATTGGTGGCCAGCGTCACCATCGGCACGCCGGTCACCTTGCTGAGGAACGGCACCGTGCGGCTGGCCCGGGGGTTCACTTCGAGCACGTAAGGAATTCCTTCCTGAAGAACAAATTGGATGTTGATCAGTCCCACCGCCTTGACCAGTCGGGCGATGAGCTTGGTGGCCTCGACCACCCGCTGCGTCTCTTCGGAGCTCAAGGTAATCGGTGGGTAAACTGCGAACGAGTCTCCGGAATGGACGCCGGCGCGCTCGATGTGCTCCAGGATGCCGGGAATCAGCACCGCGTCGCCGTCGCAGACGGCATCGACGTCGAGCTCGCGGCCCAACAAGTATTTATCGATCAAGATCGGGCCGCGAACGCCAAACGCGAGGGCAGCGTCGACGTAGCGACGCAGATCTTCAGCCGAATGGACGATCTCCATGCCGCGACCGCCCAGGACGTACGACGGCCGCACCAGCACGGGATATCCGACCCGGCGCGCGATCGTCAGGGCGGCGTCGGCGCTCGTGGCCGAGCCGCCCGGAGACTGCGGGATCCCGTTGTCGCGTAGCAGCGCCTCGCAGCGGCGCCGGTCCTCAGCGAGGTCGATCGTATCGACCGACGATCCCAGGATGCGCACACCGCCTGCGGCCAGCGCATCCGCCAGGTTCAGCCCGGTTTGACCGCCGAACTGGACCACGACGCCGAGCGCCGGATCTCGTTGCAGGACGTTGCGGACCCCCTCGAGATCGAGGGGCTCGAAGTAGAGCCGGGTCGACGCGTCGAAATCGGTACTGACCGTCTCGGGATTGCTATTGATGAGCACGCTGTCGAAGCCGGCGGCTTGCAACGCCGCCGAGGCGTGCACGCTGCAGTAGTCGAACTCGATGCCCTGGCCGATCCGGATCGGCCCGGAACCGATCACCGCAACCGCGGTGTTTCCGCTCCGGATGATTTCGTCCTCATCTTCGTAGGTCGCGTAGTAATAGGGCGTGACGGCTTCGAACTCAGCGGCGCAGGTATCAACCTGGCGGAAGGTCGGCTCGATCACCGGCACCGGGAAGCGACCGCCGCTCAGTTCGGCGATCCGGGCATCGTCAAAGCCACAGCGCTTGGCGCGGAGGACGAGTTCGCTCGGAAGCCCCCACCCTGTCCCTCCCCCGCCGGCGGGGAAGGGGATTTGCGATAGCTCGGCCTCCAGCCCGGTGATAGACGCGAGCCGGTCGACAAACCACGGCGCGTAGCCGGTCGCGGCGCAGATCTCGCCCTCTGACGCACCATCGCGCAGGGACTGGAGGACGGCCATCAAACGGCGGTCATTCGGCTGATGCAGGAGGTCCGGGCGACCGCGAAGTTGCGCGGCGTCGGGGAGCCGCTGCTCGAGCGCGCGCAGGGCCTTGTTGAGGGCGGCCTCGAAGGTGCGCTCGATGGCCATCACCTCGCCGGTCGATTTCATCTGGGTGCCGAGCGTCCGGTCGCCGGCCGGAAACTTGTCGAAGGGCCAGCGGGGAATCTTGACCACGCAGTAGTCCAGGGCCGGTTCGAAGGCGGCGGTGGTCTTTCCCGTCACCGCGTTGGGGATCTCATGGAGCAGGCGGCCGGCAGCGATCTTGGCAGCCACCCGGGCGATTGGATAGCCGGTCGCCTTGGAGGCCAGCGCCGATGACCGGCTGACTCGCGGATTGACCTCGATGACGTAGTACTGATCGGAAGCGGGGTCGAGCGCGAACTGCACATTGCAGCCACCCTCGATGCGAAGCGCGCGGATGATCCGCAGGGCAGCCGAGCGCAACATCTGATACTGCCGGTCCGAGAGCGTCTGGCTGGGCGCGACCACGATGCTGTCGCCTGTGTGGACGCCCATCGCGTCGATGTTCTCCATGTTGCAGACGGCAATGCAGGTATCGTTGGCGTCCCGCATCACTTCGTATTCGATTTCTTTCCAGCCGACCAGGGCGCGCTCGATCAGGACCTGCCGAATCGGGCTGGCGGCGAGCCCTTCGCGAACCACGGCCTCGAGCTCAAGCGGACTCCCCGCCATGCCACCACCGGTGCCGCCCAGGGTGTAGGCAGGACGAACAACCAGTGGAAAGCCGATGGTGGCGCCGAACTCCTGGGCCGCGTCGACGGTGTTGACCGTCCGGCTGTCCGGCGCCGGCTCGCCGGTTCGGAGCAGGACGTTTTTGAACGCCTCCCGGTCTTCCGCTTCCCGGATGGCCGCCAGCGGTGTGCCGAGCACCCGGACCTGGCAGCGCTCCAGCACCCCGGCGTCGGCAAGGGCGACCGCCAGGTTGAGCCCGGTCTGCCCACCGAGGGTGGCCAGCAGGCCGTCGGGCCGCTCGCGCTCGATGATGGCCGTCACCGCTTCGATCGTGAGCGGCTCGATGTACACCCGGTCGGCTACGCCCTCGTCGGTCATGATCGTGGCCGGGTTCGAGTTGACCAGCACGGTGCGCACCCCCTCCTCGCGGAGGGCCTTGCAGGCCTGCGTCCCGGCATAGTCGAACTCGGCGGCCTGGCCGATCACGATCGGTCCGGAGCCGATCACCAGCACCGTGTTCGGGCGCGGGGGCCGCGAAAGAATCTGAGCGATCGGCGCCGGCCGACCCGCGACCAGGTCGAGGAATTCGTCGAAGATCACCTGGTTGTCCTGCGGGCCTGGCCCGCCTTCGGGATGAAACTGGACCGAGCGGACCGGCAGGCGCGCGTGGATGAGTCCCTCGACGGATCCATCGTGCAGATTCCGATGACTGACCACGAATCCGCTATCCCGCGGCAGGCTGTCGCCGTCGACCTGAAATTCGTGGTTCTGGGAGGTGATGGTCACCCGACCGGTGCGCAGGTCCATAACCGGGTGGTTCCCACCGTGGTGGCCGAACGGGAGACGCGAGGTGCGGGCCCCCGCTGCCTGGCCGATCAGCTGATGCCCAAGACAGATGCCGAGCACGGGCAGGCGCTGCATGAGCGCCCGGGTCATCGCCACCGCCGACTGCAGTTGTGCCGGATCACCGGGTCCATTCGATAGCACGACAGCGTCCGGCTTGTGCTCGAGGATGGCCTGCAGGTCGCTATCGTGCGGCAGCACCTCGACCTCGACCCCCCGGGTGCGCAGTGATCGCAGGGTGTTGCGTTTGACACCGTAATCGACCACCACCACGCGAAGCCCCGGCCACTGACGAAGCGGCCGACCGAGCAACGCAGGGTCGAGGCGCTCGACCACGTCGGTGAACCCTTCGGACACCTGGCGCACCAGGTCCTGTTCCTCGAGCGCTGGCACCCGCTGGACCCGTTCCCGGAGGGATGTGAGGTCCTGACGCGGTCCGATGATCGCGCGTTGAGCCCCAGTTGCTCGGAGGTGCCGCGCCAGCCGGCGCGTGTCGCAACCCGTCAGGATCGGGATTCCGAACCCGTCCAACCATTCGACCAGGGACTGATGGCTGCGCCAGTGTTGCTCGAAGCGGCTGAGTTGTCGTGTGATCAGCGCGCGCGCCCAGGGCCGCGCCGATTCCTGGAAGTCCACCGCGGCGCCGTAGTTGCCAATCAAGGGATAGGTCATGACGACCATCTGGCCGGCGTACGAGGGGTCCGACAAGACCTCCTGGTATCCGGACATGCAGGTATTGATGACGACCTCGCCGCTCGCGTGCGTGGCCCGTCCGCCGCGCTCGCCAACGAGCACGAATCCGTCCTCCAGCAGGAGGACCATCGGCTCAGGCATGCTGCATCACCCGTTCCATCACGACCTGGCCGTGGCTCAGGGTCATCACGATGCGTCCGCGGAGCCGCCGCCCGGAAAAGGGCGTGTTTTTTCCCCGACTCTTGAAGGAGGAGCCGTCCACGGTCCACTCCACAAGGGGGTCGATCAGGATCCACTCGTCGTCGATTGCCTGTCCGATGATCTCGCGCGGTCGCTCGACACAGGCTCGATAGAGCACCCGATCGTCGAGCCCCAACCCCATCACGACCGGCACGGCGGTCTCGAAGCCATGGAACCCGTTCGCGCCGGCGGCCTTGGCGCCCACGTCGTGCGGAGCATGGTCGGTGGCGATCGCATCGATCACGCCTTCGGCCAGCGCCTGCCGCAGCGCCTCGCGATCGTCGACCGATCGCAGCGGTGGATTGACGGCCCCCTGCGGGCCCAGGGCCGCCACGTCCCGCGCCGTCAGCGCGAGGTGGTGCGGCGTCGCCTCCGCCGTCACCAACAGCCTGTGCTGCTTCGCGGTCCGGATCAGCTCGACGCCGGCACGAGTGCTGACGTGCTGGATGTGCAAGCGGGCACCGGGGACCGCCTCCAAGGCCTCGAGTGCCTCAGTTACCGCCCGGGCTTCGGATTCGGGTCCACTGCCAAGCCGCTCAATCTGCGCATGCATCAGTACCGGCAGCCCGGCCTCGGCCGCCGCCGTGAGCGCGCGACGCAGGATGACCTGGCTCATCAGATGGCGCCCGTCGTCGGAGAGGGCGACCGCGCCGGCCCGCTGTAGCGCCGCGGCGTCCGTGAGGGTTCGACCTTCGAGTCCCATGGTGACGGCGGCCACGAAGCTCACGCGGATCGGAAGTGCCGCCGCCCGGGCTACCAGCGCACGCAGCAGCTCGGGCCGGTCCGTGACCGGATCGGTGTTCGCCATCGCCACGATGTGGGTGAATCCCCCAAAGGCGGCGCTTGTGGCACCTGTCTGCAGCGTCTCCTTCTGCGGAAAGCCAGGATCCCGAAGGTGCGCGTGCAGGTCCAGCCAACCCGGCGAAAGGATGAGCCCGCTGGCATCGCGATCCGCCGCGCCGGCTGCGTTGATCGTGACGCCGGTCGGCAGCGAGAGCCCTGTCGGACCCAGGACACGCACGTTCTGGAGGTACATCAGCGTTCCGGTCGTTCGAGAATGCGGACCGCATCCTCGCCATCCCGTTCACGCAGGTGCACCTCCACCCATTCCTGTCGCGAGGTGGGCACGTTCTTGCCGATATAGTCCGGTCGAATGGGCAGCTCACGGTGACCACGATCGACCAGAACCGCTAGCTGGATCTGTTTCGGGCGACCGGCCGCGATGACGGCGTCGATGGCCGCCCGCACGGTCCGCCCGTTGAAGAGCACGTCGTCGACCAGGAGGACTGGCCGCCCGTCGACAGCCGTCGCCGGCAGCACCGGGAGGGGTGCGGCCGCGGCGCGTGGCAGGTCGTCGCGGTAGGCCCGTACATCGAGGGGGAGCACCGGCGGGCGCACGCCTTCCAGTTCGGCGAGGGTCGCGGCCAGCCGCTCGGCAAGCGGTACCCCGCGAGTGACGATCCCCAGCAAGCTCAGCTGCGCGAGATCCGCCTGCCGCTCGATCACTTCGTGGGCGATCCGTCGCCAGGCGCGGCGCAGGCCCTGCGCATCCAGAATGACCGCCTTGACCGGTGGACTTTGCAACATCAGCCTGCCATCGCCCACTCGAGCACCGCCATCCGAACCCAGAGCCCGTTGCGGACCTGCCGGAAATAGGCGGCCCTGGGATCCGCGTCCACCTGCGGATCGATTTCGCCGGCGCGCGGAAGAGGGTGCATCAGGATAGCGTGCTCCGGCAAGCGGCGCATCAGCTCGGGACCCACGACATAGACGCCGCGATATCGTTCGTACTCCACCGCCGACTCGAAGCGCTCCGCCTGGATGCGGGTCTGATACAGCACGTCGAGCGTGGGCGCCGCCTCGGCCAGGTCCGTTGTCTCCCGCACCCGCAGCTGCGGCCCCAGCGAGCGCAACACGTCCTTGCCCATGCGCAGGCCGGGTGGGGCGATCAGCACCAGCTCGTTGCCGGTGAATCGCGAGAGGAGGCCGGCCAGCGAGTGTGCCGTGCGGCCGTTCCGGAGATCGCCGGCAAGCCCGATGCGCAAATGGTCGAGGCGGCCCAGTTCCTTCTTGATGGTGTACAGGTCGAGTAACGCCTGGGTCGGGTGCTGACCGGGGCCGTCGCCGGCGCTGATGACCGGTACCTGCGCCACGCGCGCGGCCCGTTGCGCGGCGCCCACCTCCGGATGACGCAGCACGATGGCGTCGGCGTAGGCACCCACCACTCGGATCGCATCCTCGAGTGATTCACCCTTCGCCGCGGACGACGTCGTGCCGGCGCTCTCGGCGCTGATGACCTGCCCGCCGAGCCGGAGCATCGCCGCCTCGAATGAGAGGCGCGTCCGGGTGCTCGGCTCATAGAAGATGGTGGCAAGCAGCCGGCGCTGGAGCCGATCCGGGTCGCCGCCGCCGCCTTCGAAACCGGCCGCCCGTTCGAGCAGCCGCGCGATCAGGGGAGCGTCGAGGTTTTGTGGCCCGGTCAGGTGTCGAGGGGCGACCTGCGTCCGCGCGAGCGGAGCGGCCAGGGTGTCGGTCATCGATTCTCCTTTCGGCCTCGCTGGGCCGGGTTAAAGGACGAAGGTCCGGGTAAGTCTACGGGGGCGGCGGCAGCCTGTCAAACGGAAAGGCGGGGCCGCTGATATCAACGGTGTCTATCGAACGCATCGGAGAAAAGAATTGGACAAATACCACATCGCCCGATAGTCTTGATCTAGCGTTTGACAGGCGCGATATCAAGTCATGTGTCACCCCGGGCGAGCGGGAGCACATCGGAGGCATAAGGCGAGATGGAAGTTATCGTCTACACGCGGCCCGACTGCGAAAGCAGCCGGCGGATCAAGGAGATTCTTGAGAACCGGGGCGTCGCATTCAAGGAACATATCTGCGCTGACGGCAAGCTCGACGGGAACGACCTGCGCAACCTCGATATCGACGTCAAGGACGTTCCGCTCACCGTGATCGACGGCGTTCCGATCGCGGGCCTGCAGCAGGCGCAGATCGAGCAAGCGATCGGCTGGATCGGGTTCTAGGAAACCCCTCCCTGTCCCTCCCCACAAGGGGGAGGGAATCGCATTGGGCTTGTACCATGAATTCGTGCCCGAGATCGGGAAGCTGCTCATCATCGTCGGTGGCTTCATCGTGCTGGTCGGGCTGGTCCTCTTCTTCGGTCTGCGAGTCCCATTTCTCGGCCGGCTGCCCGGCGACATTTCGGTCGACCGCGGCAATGTCCACTTCTATTTTCCGATCGTCACCTGTCTGCTGTTGAGCCTGGTGCTGACCCTGCTCCTCAACCTCTTTTTCCGCCGCTGATCGGTCAGCTCGTCCGCGCTTTGCGGATTCCCTGGTAGAGGTCGCGCAGCTCCGGCGTGATCGGTTCCGGCAGGCGAATCTCAAGCGTCGCGTACAGGTCCCCCGCCACGCCATCCTTGAGTGCGGGCAGTCCTTTGCCCTTGAGCCGGAACACCTTGCCCGCCTGGCTACCGGCCGGCACGCGCAACTGGAGCTGGGCGCCCGTCAGGGCCTGGATGGTGACCTCGTCGCCGAGCGCCGCCTGGTCGTCGAGCACCGCCAGCGGCGTATACAGGTCGCGTCCCTTGGCGGCGAAGCGCGGATGCGGCTGCAGCTGGACTCGCAGGTAAAGGTCACCGTGCTGAGCGGCCCGCTGGCCCTCGCCTTTGACCCGGATCCGAGAACCCTCGATCACGCCCGCCGGAATCTTGACCAGGATCTGGCGCCGGGTTGCCCGCACCCCCGCGCCGCCACAGGTCGGACAGGTGACACTTTCCATCACGGTCCGATTGCCGACCTTGCGACGTTCGCCGGTGAAGCCGGACCCACCACAGGTTGGACACGTCTCGGGGACTTCGGTCTGGATGGTTCGCTCGCCACCACGGGCCGCCTCCTCAAGGGTGATCTCGATCGGATGTTCGATGTCCTCACCGCGTTCGCGGGTGACCGTCCGTCCCCGCGGCCCTTCGAAATCGAAGCCGGAAAATCCGCCCGCCTCGCCCGCGAAGAAGGTGTTGAAGAAGTCGCTGAAGTCGCCGACTCCGGCAGCGCCGGTGCCTCGGCGTGCCTGCGACTGATACTGGCGGGCGAACTCCTGCTCCCGCTCAATGCGTTCCCAATCGGAGCCAAGCTGATCGTATTTCGAGCGCTTCTTCGGGTCACTCAACACTTCGTAAGCCTCGTTGATCAGCTTGAAGCGGTCGGTGGCTTTCGGGTCCTTGTTGACGTCCGGGTGGTACTGCCGAGCCAGGCGCCGGTAGGCTGACTTGATCTCCTTCTCGCTGGCAGTCCTGGAAACGCCCAGGGTCTGGTAGTAGTCCTTGTACTCGGGGGTGGCCATTCTTCAATACGGATAGATGCCCGAAATGGCGGCGGCCGAAACCGGCCGTATCGTCGCCGCCCTATATAGGCGTCCGAACCGTCGCGTACTCGCGGCAATGCTGGACGAACTTGTCGACCAGCAGGGGATTCTGTCCGAAATGGAGGTGGACGTAGCTGGCCAGCAGGTTCGGCGCCACGAATCCTTCGTAGCCGATCACCTCACCTTCGGCATTCAACATCTGGTAGGCGGACTTGAGCCCGCCGTTGTGGCCGGTGATCCGGCTCCAGTGAAACTCGTGTCCGCGGTAGAACTGGCCGCGGGGCGAAAGAATGCTGTCCTCCAACGTCAGGAGCTGTCGGTAGCCGAAGCGGTGGATTTCGCCGTCCATTTCGACATCAACCGGAATCACGCCCACCATCTGGTGGGCGCCGTCGGAGGTGCGCAGTGAGCGACCCAGGTACATCAGCCCGCCGCACTCCGCATAGATCGGCACCCCGTTGCGGTAGGCGCGCTCAATCGATTCGGCCATCGCGCCGTTCCGGGCGAGCGGTTCGACGAAGCTTTCGGGAAATCCTCCACCGAGGTAGACGCCTGCGGCATCCTGCGGGAGGTGCGCATCTTCCAGCGGGCTGAAGGGCACCACCTGGGCGCCGTGCTCTTCGAGCAACTCGAGGTTTTCCGGGTAGTAGAAGTTGAACGCGTCGTCGTAGGCGACCGCCAGCCGCACCGTCGGTCCGGCAGCGGGTTTGCCCTGGAAGATTTTCTTCGGCACCAGCGGCACCAGCTCAGCCTTACCGGCGATCCTCAGCAGTAGGTCGAGATCGACATCGCGATTGATCGTTTCAGAAAGCAGCCCGATCATCCGGTCCCACTCCTTGTTCTCCGTCACCGGCAGGAGCCCGCGCTGGCGTTGTGGAATATCGAGCTGCGCCATTTTCGGCAGCGCGCCGAGAACTGGCAACTTGGCGATATCCCAGACCGCGTCCTCGACGCTGCGGCGGTGCGCATCCGACCGGACGTTGTTGAGCAAGACTCCGGCAATCCTGGGCGACTCGCCATAACTCTTAAAGCCGAGCGCCACCGCGGCGGCGCTCTGCGCCATGTCGGCGACATCGACCACCAGCACCACCGGCGCCTTGACGATGCGGGCCACGTCAGCCGTGCTCCCGTCGGGACTTCCACCACGGCCATCGAACAGGCCGAGCATGCCTTCGATCAGCGCCAGGTCGGCCCCCAGCGCACCCTGGGCAAGCACCTGGCGGAGCGCGCCTTCGCCCAGCATCCAGGAGTCGAGATTGCGGCACGGCCGACCACTCACGTGGGCCAGGTAGGCGGGATCGATGTAGTCGGGGCCAACCTTGAACGACTGCACCGTCAGGCCGCGCGCCTTGAACGCAGCGATCAATCCGGCAGTCAGAATCGTCTTTCCGACGTTGCTCGCGGTCCCCGCGATGACCAGCCTGGGAGTGCGAACCTCGTCCAGCATCTTGCCTCGCTATCGCTTGCTAAACAAGGTGCCTCTTCCCCAAAGCACCTGCCTGACGGCTACCGTAGCACAGGGCCGGCGCTGTCGTAAAGGCGTTCGGTAATTATGTCGCCGCTAGACGCCGGCGAGAACCAGGGCAGGTTGCGCGGCAGGACGGAGATCGCGCAGATGCAGGCGGAGCCGGTCGAGCCCGTCCCACCGATCACACTGGAGGGCGTAGACCACGTCGAGGCGACGGCCGGCCGGAAGGTGAGGCGCGGCCGCCCCTTTGTCGAAGGCGATGGCCTCCGCCGAAGCGGTCCGGTCACGCAGGTGCAGACGCAGGTGACGGCGATCCGCGCCAAACGTCTCGGTCCTGACGATCTCGGCCTCGCGGCTGAGCAGCAGGGGCTCACGATTTCCGACGCCAAACGGCGACAGCATCTGGATCTCGTGGTGAAGGCTCGGCTTCAGATCGGCGAACGCCGCGGACGCCTCGATCCGAACGGGCCTCGAGAACGCATCGCCATTCAGCCGGGCTGCCGCATATGCCTCCAGACACCCCTTCAGCTCCGCGAACCGGCTGGAACGCACCGTCAGACCGGCGGCCATGGCATGTCCGCCAAATCGATGGAGCAACGGAGCACAGTCATGAAGGCAGTCGACGAGGTGGAAGCCCTCGATGCTGCGCGCCGACCCTCGCCATTCGTCGCCGTCGGTGTTGAAGACAAAGGTTGGCCGGTAGAACTCCTCCACCAGCCGGCTCGCCGCGAGACCCAGCACGCCGAGTGGCCAGCTGGCCGCTCCCATCACGATCACGGCCGCGGCATTGTCCAGCTCTTCGACCTGGAGCTTCGCCTCACGGACGATCTCGGCGGTGAGCTGCTGACGTTGCGCATTCTGATCCTGCAGCCGCTGCGCCAGCGGATCGGCTGACTCGCGGTTGTCGCTCATCAACAACTCAAGCGCCAGCATCGCGTCCTCCATCCGGCCGGCGGCGTTGATGCGCGGCCCCAGTTGAAAGGCGAGATGCTCGGCGGTTACCGGGCCACTGATCCCGGCGACCGCCAGCAGGGCCGCGCATCCTGCACCCGGCGCCTGATTCAAGCGCTGCAGACCGGCCCGAACGATAGCCCGGTTCTCACCGTGCAGGGGGACCACGTCGGCGACGGTGCCGAGGGCGACCGCGTCCAGCGACTGCGCGGGGTCCAGCCGTCCGGGAAACGCGCGTTGCTCCAGCGCGACCAACAGCTTGTAGGCGACGCCGCAGGCCGCCAGCCCGTCGAAGGGATAGGGGCAATCCGCTTGCTTCGGGTTGATGAGCGCATCGACTGGTGGTCGCTCTTCCCCAACCTCGTGGTGATCGGTAACGATCAGGCGCATGCCGGCAGGGCGGCCCCGGGCGACGTCAACGGAGTTGGTCCCGCAATCGCAGGTGATCACGAGGCGCGCGCCGCGCGCGTGCAGCTCTTTGAGCGCCTCAGCGTTCAGGCCGTAGCCTTCGGTGAACCGGTTGGGAATGTAGGTGATGACGTCGGCGCCAACCGACCGCAGCCCGCGTGCGAGCGTCACGCACGCGGTAACGCCGTCGGCGTCGTAGTCGCCGTAGACCGCGATCCGCTCACCCCGATGGACGGCATCGGCAATCAGCTCGCACGCGACCGCCATGTCCTTCAGTAAGAAGGGATCAGGTGCCCGCTCGAGGTCCGTCTGCAGCCACGGATCCAGCTGGCTCTGCCGGGTGACGCCCCGCCCGTGCAGGATTTGCCGGAAGACCGATGAGAAGGCCTCCAGCCCTGGTTGAGCCCGCAGCGGCTCGGGGAGGAGCCAGTTCCGGCGTTCCTTCTTCAAAACCGGCCGCATTATGGCACCGTCTAGCGACAGCTGCATGTCGACCTTTTCCACAGGTCACCGCGATCAGCGAATCGGCCTGCACTCCTCGAGCACCCGGCGAGCTGATTCGAGGTCACCGGGTCGGGCCACCAGGATCCGCACGATCGGAAGATCGAGCCCGGTCGCCAGCCGCACGAATTGCTGGCGCGTCTGTCCCGGCACGCCCGCGGCGCCGATCGCGGAGACAAACGCTGGGTTTGGAGGGCCGTCCGATGCCTCGATCCGCCGCAGCTCCTGCGCGAAACCCATGCGCTCGAAGTGGCTGCGGTACGCCGGCATACCCAGGGCGTAGCGGAGGGCGGCCGCGGCCACCCGACCTCGAGCCAGCTCCGCGTCCGGATCGACGGCCGTTCTGACGTACTCGACCACGCGCGGCACCGGCCGGCCGGCGGCGAGCGCGGCAGTGACCAGTGTCTGCCGTGACCATTCGATCCATTCGGCCGTACACCAGTTCAACGCGACACCGTCGGCCAGCTCGCCGGCGACCCCCAACATCAGGGGGCCAAGGGCGGCCACATAGAGCGGCATCGCGGCCGGCAGCCGCTGTCGAAGGTCGGTCAGATAAGGGCGCATCGCCTGAGCGGGCCGCGGCAGCAGCCCGCTGCCGACGACCAGGGTGAATCGTCCGTTTGTCGCATCCCAGAGGTGTTGCGCATGTTGCGCGTAGAAGGGCGCTGGGCGACCCGACGCGGGTACGGCGGAGATGCCAACCGGCAATCCACTCGCGTCGTGCCAGCGCAGACAGCGGTCGAATGCCCCAGCGTCCGCGCCGGAGTTTGTCCAGGCCGACTCGTAACCCAGGTCGGCGGCCAATCGAACGAGGCGCACCTCGTCGGCTTCGCTCAGGCCCTGGTCGGGATCGAGGGCGAAACCGGTTGGCAAGTCAGCCCGCGGCGTTTACGCGGCGGCTTCTTGCTGAACGATCACCGGCGGTGTCCGCTCCTTGCTCCAGTTGAGCAATGCGATCACCGCAATCAGCAGCAATGTGCCAATGGCCTGAGCCGGATACAGGCGCTGGCCGAAGAAAATCGTCTGGCCGAACACGGCTACCGCTGGCGCGGTTGCAATGATGGTGGCCGCCACCGGATAGGCCATCTCGGCCACCGTCGCGAGGGTCGCAGGGGTACTCGCCAGCGCGCGGTAATAGAGGAGCAGCGCCAGCAGACCTGGTATCAGGGCGATGCCAAGAAACGGAACCACGTCACCAGGACGGTATTGAGCAAAACCTGCAATGCCCGACTGCGTGAGCACCACAACAACAAGGACTGGAAGGGCAATCGTGAAGCGAAGGGCGGTGGTCGTCTGAAACGACAGCGTACCGAGGACGAAACGCCCGAGGACCGTTCCGCTGGCCCAGAGCGCCGCGGCGCCCAGCGCGTACAGCCCGACCTCGACCTCGCCGTGCTGGAGGGCGGAGATCGGCGCCGTTGGGTCACTCGCAAACAGCACCAGGTAGACGGCCGCGATTGCAAGCGCGGCGATCGGCCAGAACCAGAGGCGCCGCCGCTCCCCCAACACAATCCAGGCGAGCGTGATCGCAATCAACGGTTGAGTCTGCTGAAGCACGTAGGTTTCCGCGAAGAGCTGATGCTGCGCAGCCAGCTTGAACGATTGTGTGAACAGCAGGGTCGCCACCGCTTGCGGGCCAACCCCGATCAGGATCATGGCGAGCCAGCCCCGCCATGACATCCGCTTCATCTCCGGCCATCCCCGCACCAGGAAGACGAGCAGGAAGACAGTGATAAGGAAGTCTTCGACCACCACGATCTCCGAGGCCGTCAAATGGACCAGGTGGCTCCGGAAATAGACGTCGGACGCCCACATGGTGGCGGCCACGGCAACCAGCACCACCGAAAAGCGATCGACAAGGCTGCGTGGCGCCGGCTTTGTTGCGGTCTGGCTCCGGGTCGTGGGAACGGCCACCGTCATTACTCCTTTGGCCGCCGGGGCAGCGATCGGGCGCACCGCGTGCGCTCCGAGAGCCTTCTTTCATCCCGACTGTACGGTCGGCCCCGGAGTGGGCTTACACCTTCACCGGGTCATGCGTCGTAGGACGCTCGCGGGCTTTACCGCCGATCGGGGATTCACACCCCTGCCCCGAAGACCAACTACAACAATAGCAGCGGCCGGCAAAGGTCGCAGCCGGGATCGACGCTTGCGGTCGGCTAAGTCAGCCGGTCGCGCAACCTTCCGAGATCGCGATAGCCGACCGGTACGACGCCCAGGTCGGCCACCTCCTCTTCGATCCTCGTGAAGGCCGCGGATTGCTCGAGCGGTATCCGATCGAGGAGTCGGCTGGTCGCCAGGACATACTCGTGCGAGGGGACGTGATTCTTCGCCAAGCGGTGGGGCACGATGACGTCCGTCCCGTGGAGTTGCTCCACCCGGCCGACTCGAAATCGTGAATATTCACCGTGATGCGCGATCACTTTGACGGTCAGCATCGGCGCTCTCACGCAGGCCTGGCAGGAGCAATGCACGGCCCGGGTCGCGACCACATCACGGAGACGTCGATGGAAGGCCAGGTAGGTCGCATCGAACCAGCCCATCAACTCGGGGCCAGTATTGTCGCCGAAAAAGAAAACGGCATCGCCCTCAAAGTTGGAGACTTGGAGGTGACCGCCAAGGCTTTCTACGACTGCGTCCAGGAGCTCACCGATCAGGATCTGCGAGTGGGCGAGCTCCGTCTCGGCCACGAACGTGGTATAGCGGGAGATGTCGACAAGTACGAGCGGGCCGCTGGCACTGTGATCCTCAGGGACATCCGATACCAGTGGAGGCTCGCCTGGTCGATCCTGTGCATTCATTTGCCGTGGGCCGGACTCTAGCCTAGTGCTTGAAGTGGCGCTCGCCGGTGAAAACCATGGCGACGCCAGCGGCGTCGGCGGCCGCGATGGCCTCGCTGTCCTTCACGGAGCCGCCCGGCTGGACGATCGCCCGAATGCCCGCGCGACCCGCGACCTCGATGCCGTCCGGGTAGGGGAAAAAACCGTCGCTCGCCAGCACGGAGCCCTGCGCTCGCGGGCCGGCACGGTGCACGGCAAGCTCAACCGCCTCGACCCGGCTCATCTGCCCGGCGCCGACGCCGACCGTCGCGCCCTGGTGTGCCAGCACGATCGCGTTTGATCGCACGTGCTTGACGACCGTCCAGGCGAACTGCAGGTCCTTCCAGGTCGCGTCGTCGGGGGCCTTCGCCGTCACGACGCGGGCCTCGCCCAGCGTATTACCGGTGTGGTCCACCGTCTGAACCAGGAAGCCGCCGGTGATCGGACGAGCATCTAGCGCCAACTGCAACGGCCCGGGTCCCGGCTGCAGCACCCGCAGTTTCGGTCTGGCCTTGAAGACCTCGAGTGCTGACTGATCGAAGGATGGCGCGACCACGACCTCGAGGAAGAGCTCGACCACGTTCCTGGCGACGGTGGCATCGACCGGGCGGTTGAAGGCGACGATGCCGCCGAAGGCCGACCGGCGATCGCTGGCCAGCGCTCGGTCGAAGGCATCCGCCGGATCGGAGCCGACCGCCACCCCGCAGGGGTTGGCGTGTTTGATGATGGCGACCGCGACCGACGAGAAATCCCCAACCAGCGACCAGGCCGCCTGAGCATCGAGCAGGTTGTTGTAGGACAGCTCGAGCCCCTGCCACTGCCTGGCCTCCGCGAGCCCGCCGCCCTGGGCCGTCCGATACAGCGCCGCCGACTGGTGCGGATTCTCGCCGTAGCGGAGGTCGCGCAGTTTGCGGCCGCCCAGGGTGAAATCCTCCGGTAGCGGTGTCGTCCCCTGGCCATCGCGGAGGTGTTCGCCAATCGCCGCGTCATAGGCGGCCGTGTGGCCAAAGGCCACCGCCGCCAGGTGCCGGCGTAGCGACGGAGGGATGCCGGTCCGATCTTTGAGCGCGGCGAGTACGCTCGGGTAATCACTCGGCCGGACCACCGGCAGCACATGGTCGTGATTCTTGGCGGCTGCCCGCAGCAACGTCACCCCCCCGATGTCGATGGACTCGATAGCTTCGGCGTGCCCGGCACCGGACGACACGGTATCGACAAACGGATAGAGGTTGACGACCACGAGGTCGATCAGCTTCAGCTCCCGGTCGGCAAGCTCTTGCAGATGGCGCGGCTCGTCGCGGCGCGCGAGGATCCCGGCATGCACGTTGGGGTGCAGCGTCTTGACGCGGCCATCGAGCATCTCGGTGAATCCGGTCAGCTCGTGCAGGGCGTGGACGGGAACACCCGCATCACGCAGGGCGCGCTCCGTGCCGCCGGTCGCGTAGATCGTCACGCCAAGGCTGTCGAGACCGCGAGCGAAATCGTTAAGTCCATCCTTGTCCGAGACGCTCAGAAGCGCGTTCATCCGGTGATCGGGAGCGCCTGGCCGGCGAGCCGCCTGACGACCACCGGCAGCAGGGTATGTTCCTCGGCCTGGATCCGCTCCCGAAGTGTCTCTACGGTGTCATCGGGCCGCACCTCGACGCGTCGCTGGGCAAGGATCGGACCCGCGTCCACATCTTTGGTTACCACGTGCACGGTACATCCGGTCTCCGTGACGCGCGCCTCCAGCGCCATGGCGACGGCGTCCATGGTGCCGGCGAACTGCGGCAGGAGTGAGGGGTGAATATTGATGATGCGGCCGGCGAACTCGCGGGTGAAGACCCGTTCCAGGATAGCGTCGTACCCGGCGCACACCACCAGCTCCACGCCGTGCAGGCGAAGCGACCTCACCATGGCGAGGTCGCGGCCCTTACGGTCGGGGTAATCGGCAAGCCGGAAGGTCGCCCGCGAAATGCCCGCCTTCTTGGCCAGCTCGAGCGCTGCGCACTCGCGGTTCGCACAGACGAGCACGACGCGCGCCGGGTAGAGCGGGTCTTTCATCGCCCCGATCAGCGCCTGCAGGTTGCTGCCCCGGCCGGACACCAGGACGCCAACCCGGAGCCGGCTCACTCCAGGATCTGAACACGCCGCTGCTCGGATGCCACGATGTCGCCGACCTGGAAGATCTCCCCGTCCAGGACCCGCAGCGCGGTCGCGGCGTTCGACTCCTCCACGACGACGATCATCCCGATTCCCATGTTGAAGGTGCGCCACATCTCCTCGTCGGCGACGAAGGGGGCCAGGTAGGAGAAGATCGGCGGCTCCGGCCAGGTACCACGCTGAATGCGGGCTCCGAGGCCGACCGGCAGGATCCGTGGCAGGTTTCCAACGATGCCACCGCCGGTGACGTGTGCCAGGCCTTTGATGGTGACCGCCTCGCGCAGCCGCCGTACCGGCTCCAGGTACGAAGGGTGGGGCGCCAGGAGCGCATCGAGCACCGTCTGACCGTTCCCAGGGATCGTCTGCACCAGTGCCTGGCTGGGGATGACGCGGCGGGCCAGGCTGAAGCCATTGGTGTGCAGGCCGGTTGACGGCAACGCCAGCAGCGCGTCGCCGGCATTGATCGAGGTACCGTCGATGATGGCGTCGCGCTCGCAGATCCCCACCATGAAGCCGGCGATGTCGTAGGTCGCCGGCCGATAGAGCCCCGGCATCTCGGCCGTTTCCCCGCCGAGCAGCGCGCAATTGACCTCCCGGCAGGCGTTCGCCATCCCGGCCACCACCTCGGCCACGACCGGCGGATCGAGCACGCTGGTGGCGACATAGTCCAGGAAGAACAGGGGCGCAGCACCCGCGGTCAGGACGTCGTCGACGCAGTGGTTGACGAGGTCGGCGCCGATCTGGGTGTGACGGCCGGCTTCGCTGGCGAGCAGCACTTTCGTCCCCACGCCGTCCGTGCTGGCGACGAGGACCGGTTGCTGATACCGGCGGACATCCAGGGCGAAGAGTCCGCTGAAGGGGCCCACCCCGGCCAGCACCTCGGGTCCCTGGGTGGACTCAGCCAACGGCTTGATCAGCTCGACCGCGCGGTTCCCGGCATCGATGTCGACGCCCGCATCGCGATAGGTGCTCATGTCAGGACGGTCTCCAGCGCCAGCTTGTCCATCTCGAGCTGTACCGGGACCGGGACCGGGTAATCCCCGTCAAAGCAGGCCATGCAGAAGCCGGTCACATTCTTGACGGCGCGGAAGAGCCCCGCCTTGCTCAGGTACTTCAACGAGTCGGCGCCGATCAGGCGCTCGACCTCTTCGACCGTCCGGCCCGAGGCGATCAGCTCCGAACGGCTGGCGATATCGATGCCCATGAAGCAGGGCCACTGGATGGGCGGGCTGCTGATCCGCATGTGGACGGCTTTCGTGCCGGCCCGTCGCAACTCTTCAACGATCTTCCGGCTGGTCGTGCCGCGAACGATCGAGTCATCAACGAGTACCACTCGCTTGCCGTCGAGGATCTCGCGCAGGGGGTTGAACTTCAGCTTGATGCCGATGTTGCGCAATCGCTGGTTCGGCTGGATGAAGGTGCGCGTGATGTAGCGGCTCTTGATCAAGCCCTCGCTGTAGGGGATGCCGCTGGCCTCCGCGAAGCCGACCGCCGCCGGCGTCCCCGAATCCGGCAAGGAGATGACGATGTCACCGTCGGCCGGCGCCTCCCGGGCGAGCTCCCGGCCCATGTTGCGTCGGGCCTCGTACAACGACTGACCCTGCAAGCGTGAGTCGGGGCGGGCGAAGTAGATGAACTCGAACATGCACATCGCCTTCCGCGTGGAAGGAAGCAGCTGCTCGGCTGACGCTTGGCCCTGCCCCAGCAGGACCGCCTCACCAGGTTCGATCTCGCGCACGAACTCGGCGCCGACCGTGTCGAGCGCGCAGGTCTCGGAGGCGATGATGCCGCCACCGTCGGGGAGGCGGCCCAGGCAGAGTGGGCGGATGCCGAGTGGGTCGCGCACGCCGACCAGGCTGTCGCGGGTCAAGACAAGCAGGCAGTACGCTCCCTGCAATCGCGGTAGCGCGCTGCGGAGGACGGCCCGCAGGTCGGACCCACCCGTTCGGCCGAGCAGCTCCGCAATCACCTCGGTGTCACTGGAGGTGGTGAAACGGACGCCCTCCAGTTCCAGGCCTTGGCGCAGCGACTGGGCATTCGTCAGGTTGCCGTTGTGCGCGATGGCCATCGTGCCGAGCTGTGGGTGTTCGACTGTGATCGGCTGCGCGTTCTCGAGCCGGTTCGAGCCGGTGGTCGAGTAGCGCGTATGGCCGAGCGCGAGCTGGCCGGTCAGACGTTCCAGCGCGGCCTGATCGAAGGCCTGCGCCACCAGTCCCATTGCTTTGTGCACTCGTAGCTGGCGGCCATCACTGACCGCGATCCCCGCGCTCTCCTGACCGCGGTGCTGCAGGGCATAGAGACCGAAGTAGGTCAGGTTGGCGACATCTTCACCGGGCGCCTCGATGCCGAACAGACCACACTCCTCATGCATCCGTTCCTCGGCGAGCCAGTGACGGCGGATCAAAATGGGGTCTCCCAGGCGGCACGCAGGGTATCGAGGGGAACCCGGATTTCCGAGCCCACCTGGAAGTCATCCCCGCCTACCACGCCGATGGCATGCAGGGGGACATGATGGTGCGCCATCAATTTCTGCAGCTCCGGTACCCGACGGGGCGCCACGCTGACGATGACGCGGCCCTGCGACTCACCGAAATAGAAGGCCTCACGGCTGACCGGTCCGGCGATACCCGGGCAACGGAGCCCGCGTCCGCCGAAGAGGGCGCTCTCCGCCAGCGCAATGAGCAGACCGCCATCGGCAACATCGTGGGCGCAGCGTAGCACTCCTCTCCCGATGGAATCGAGCAGCCCCGCTTGCAGGCGACGCTCCACCTCGAGACTCACCATCGGTGGCCGGCCTTCCAATTTGGCGCCAAGCAGCCGGAAATACGCACTGCCGGCGAGTTCCTCACGGGTCTCGCCCAGCAGAAAGACGAGATCACCATCATCCTGAAACCCAGCAGGACAACGAGCCGACACGTCGTCCAGCAAGCCGACCATGCCGATCACCGGCGTCGGCGGGATGTTCCGCTCACTCGTCTCGTTGTAGAGGCTCACGTTTCCGCTGACCACGGGCAGTTCGAAGGCGCGGCAGGCATCGGCCATTCCGCGCGTGCACTCCTGCAGTTGTCCAAAAACCTGGGGGCGCTGCGGGTTCCCAAAGTTGAGGCAGTTGGTTACCGCGATCGGACGCGCGCCGGTGCACACAATATTTCGGGCCGCCTCAGCCACCGCAGCTTTGGTGCCTTCATAGGGATCGAGGACAACGTACCAGGGGTTGCCGTCGGTGGTCAGGGCCAGCGCCTTGCGAGTGCCCGGCACCCGAAGCAGGGCCGCGTCGAAGCCCGGACCGAACACGGTATTGTCCTGGACCTGATGATCGTAGGTCCGATAAATGGGACGGCGGCTGCGTAAGTTCGGGCTGGCGATCAAGTCGAGCAGGATGGCCTCCGGCTCATCGACCGACGGCAAGAGGGGCGAGAGCGGCTTATCGGGAAACGTGGCGGCCGGCGAACGCAGCGGCACGCCATCGATGAGCGTTTTCAATGGAAGATCGGCGACGACCACCCCAGCCTCTCGAATGCGGATCCGCCCGGTCGACGTCACGCTGCCGACCCGATCCGCATGCAGCTCGAAGTGATCGACGATCTGTCGCACCGCCGCCTCAGCCGGGGGTCTGACCACCACCAGCATCCGCTCCTGGGATTCGGACAGCATGACCTCGTAGGCGCTCATGCCCTGCTCCCGCCGGCTGACGCGATCGAGATCGATATCGATGCCGCGACGGCCGCGGTGGGCCAGCTCGCTGGCGGCACTCGTCAATCCGGCAGCGCCCAGGTCTTGAATGGCCGTGACGCCGTCGAGCTCGTTGAGCTGCAGGCAGGCTTCACAGAGCAGCTTCTCGAGGAATGGGTTCCCAACCTGGACCGCGGGGCGCCGCGATACCGATCGCTCATCCATCTCCACGGAGGCGAAGGTCGCGCCGTGGATCCCGTCACGGCCTGTGTCGGCACCAACCATGAGCACGACGTCGCCGGTGCGATCAGCCTTCGCGCGGCGAAGTCGGCTCTGGGCCACCAGCCCGACGCACATCGCGTTGACGATCGGGTTGTCGGCGTAGCCGCGATCGAAATACACCTCACCACCGACGGTTGGACAGCCGAAACAGTTGCCGTAGCCGCCGATGCCGGCGACGACGCCCTGGAACAGGTGACGATTTCGGCCTTCCTCCAATGGACCGAAACGCAAGGCATTGAGGATTGCGATGGGACGTGCCCCCATGGCAAAAACATCCCGAAGGATGCCGCCCACCCCGGTAGCGGCCCCCTGGTAGGGCTCGATCGCCGACGGATGGTTGTGCGATTCGATCTTGAACACGACCGCCAGCCCATCGCCGATATCGACGGCTCCCGCGTTTTCGCCGGGTCCCTGCAACACATGCGGGCCCTCGGTGGGCAGCTGGCGTAGCAACGCCTTCGAGGTCTTGTAGGAGCAATGCTCACTCCACATTGCGCCGAGCATCCCGAGCTCAAGATCATTCGGGTCGCGCCCAAGAGCGCGGACGATGGTACGGTACTCATCCTCGTCGAGGGCCACGGCTTCGAGCCGGGCCTTTCCAATCGCCACTGCCACTAGACGGCCACCCGGGTCAGTGCATGGATGGCCGAACGAAACACGGCGAGCCCATCCTCGCTACCCAGCAGGGCCTCGCAGGCTCGTTCGGGATGCGGCATCATGCCGATCACGTTGCCGCGCGCATTGGAGATTCCGGCGATGTTGCCGAATGAGCCGTTCGGATTCGCCGCGGCAGTCACGCGGCCGTCGGGGGCACAGTAGCGGAACACGACCCGCCCGTCTCGCTCGAGTGACTCGAGGGTCGCCGCGTCGGCGAAGAAATTGCCCTCGCCATGTGAAATCGGGATTCGAAGCACCTGCCCGGGACGGCAGTCAAGGGTAAAGGCCGAGTCACTCTGCTCGACCCGCAGATGGACCCACTCACATCGAAACTCGCAAGACGCATTTCTGAGGAGCGCGCCGGGAAGCAGGCGGGCTTCTTGCAGGATTTGAAACCCATTGCAGATACCCAGCACCAGCCCGCCCCGATTCGCAAAGTCGGCAACCGCCTCCATCACCGGCGCGAAACGGGCAATCGCGCCGCAGCGCAGGTAGTCACCGTAGGAAAACCCGCCCGGCAGCACGACCAGTTCCAGATCGTCGAGAGCACGCTCGCGGTGGTCGACGTAGCGCACCGGCTCGCCGAGGATCTCACCGACTGCATGGAAACAGTCCCGGTCACTCCAGGTGCCCGGAAAGACGACGATTCCCGTCCTCAAGCGGGTTGCACCTCGATGCGGAAATCTTCGATAACCGCATTGGCGAGAAGCTGCTGCGCCATCTCCTCGACCCGAGCCCGGGCACGATCTTCGTCCGGCTCGTCCAGCGTGATCGCGAGGTACTTGCCCGCCCGCACATCTTTCACCGAATCGAACCCAAGAGCCTGCAGGCCGCCCCGGATGGTGAGGCCCGCTGGATCATTGACGACCGGCTTCAGCGTGACAAAGACTTCAGCTCGGTACATGACGCCTCAAACGCTCGCTTCGCTCTCCGCGCGGCTCGCGTGGACCGGCAGGCCCGAGGCGCCGGAGCGCCTCGAGGTAGCGGACGCTCGTTCCCTCAACGACCTCATCAGGTAGCGAGGGCGCCGGCGGTTGCTTGTTCCAGCCAACCTGTTCGAGGTAATCGCGGACGAACTGCTTATCGAAGGAGGGCTGGGGTCCACCAGGACGATATCGTTGCGCATCCCAGAATCGCGACGAATCGGGGGTCAACAGCTCGTCAATCAAGATGACGTCACCACCGTGGAACCCGAACTCAAACTTCGTATCCGCCAGGATGAGCCCCGACTGCAGCGCGCGTTCCGCCGCAAACCCGTAGAGCGAAAGACTGAGACGTTCGAGCGTCTGGGCCAGCTCGCGGCCAGTCCGGTGGGCGAGCTCGGCCGGTGAGATGTTTTCGTCATGGCCGGAGGTCGCCTTGGTGGCCGGCGTAAAGACCGGCTCCGGCAGTCGGTCGCTCTCTCGCAGCCCCTCGGGCAGCCGCTCACCGGCGATCGACCCGCTCCGCTGGTAGTCCTTCCAACCCGACCCCGAAATATAGCCGCGTACCACGCACTCGAACAGGATGGGCTCGGCCATCACCACCCGCATGCTGCGCTGCTCGAGGTCCGGCTGCTCGCTGAGGACCGAGGTTGGGATCGACAGGTCAGGGGCAAGGTGGTTGCGGACCAGGCCGGCCGTCTCCCGGAACCAGGCGAGGGACAGCTGATTCAAGACCCGGCCTTTTTCCGGGATCGGGGTTGGCAGCACGACGTCGAATGCGGAGATTCGGTCGGTCGCCACCATCAGGAGTTCGCGATCGCTCAGGCGGTACGTATCGCGCACCTTTCCCTGTGAGTGGAGCGGCAGCGGCAGCGAGGTGGTCAGGATGGGAGTCATGCGGGTGACAGGGCCACCGGATCAAGTCCGACGCGCTCGAAGGTCACGTCCAGATGGCGCAGGTAATACGCCGGATCGAACAGCTCCGCCAGCTCCTCGGCGGTGAGTCGCTCGCGCACCTCCGGCGCCTGCCCGACGATGGTCTTGAAATCCTGTCCATCATCGAGCGCACTGAGGGCCGCCCGCTGCACCACCCGGTAGGCGTCCTGGCGCGACATCCCCTTCTGCACCAGAGCCAGCAGGACCCGCTGGGAGAAAACCACGCCGCCGCTCCGATACAGGTTGGCCCGCATCCGCTCGCGGTCGATGGTCAACCCTTCCAGGATTTCGGCCATCAAGCGGAGCATGTAATCGAGAAGGATGCACGCGTCGGGGAAGATGATCCGTTCCGCGGAGGAGTGACTGATGTCGCGCTCGTGCCAGAGCGCCTGGTTCTCCAGCGCCGTCTGGGCGTAACCGCGGACGACCCGGGCCAGCCCGCAGACTCGCTCGCTCAGGATGGGGTTGCGTTTGTGCGGCATCGCGGAGGAACCCTTCTGCTGCTCGCCGAACGGCTCGCGGACCTCGGAGACCTCACTCCGCTGCAGATGGCGGATATCGGTGGCGAATTTCTCCAGGCTCCCGCCGAGCACCGCGAGCGTCGAGAGGTAGGCGGCGTGCCGGTCGCGCGCGATCACCTGGGTGGTCACCGGCGCAACCTTCAGACTCAGCTTCGCGAGGCTGGCCTCTTCGACCCGCGGGTCGACGGTCGCGTGGGTGCCCACCGCGCCGGACAGCTTGCCCACCCGGATGTCGTCGCGCGTGGTGACCAGGCGCTGGCGGTCACGGTCCAGCTCGTCCAGCCAGCCGGCGAGCACAAAGCCGAAGCTGAGCGGTTCGGCATGGATACCGTGGGTCCGGCCGGCCATCAGGGTCCCGCGCTCCTCGATCGCCCGGCGCCGGATCACGGACGACAGGCGATCGAGATCGTTGAGAAGGATGTCGGCGGCGCGCACCAGCTGCAGGGCGAGCGCCGTATCGAGGATGTCGGAGGAGGTCAAGCCGCGGTGCAGATAGCGGGCATCGTCGCCGACCGATTCGGCCAGCGAGTCCAGGAACGCAACCACGTCATGCCCGACCCGCTCCTCCAGGCGCGCGATGTGCTCGGCATCGACGGTCGCGTGCCGGAGACGCTCGATCGCTGATTTCGGGATCTCCCCGATCTCGGCCCACGCCTCGGTCACGACGAGTTCGATCCGCAGCCACAGTTCGTAGCGCTGCGTTGGAGAGAAGAGCTCGCTCATCTCCGGGTGAGCGTATCGGGGGATCAAACGGCGGCTGGTCTCCTTTTGGGTGGCGGGCCGTCGGTGACCGGCTGATTATACTGGCGATTCCCCGCCCAAAACCGGTGGATCAGGCGTGACGCGGACCGTAACCTCCCTCCCTTTGGGCGCCTTTTTCTTATACAGGGAGTTGCTGGTACATTGGCCGAACACGTAACCAAGAGGGGGCGTGTCCCGTTCAGTCTGCAGCGGGCGCCCCGTGGGGTGCCTTGATGCCGGACAGATTTGAAGAGCGGGAACTTGTCGAGCGGGCGAAGCTGGACCCGGACGCGTTCGGGGCACTTTACGATCGCTATTTCCCGCAGATCTATCGCTTTGCGTATTCACGAGTGCGAGACCAGTCGCTGGCAGAGGATGTGACGTCGGAGGTGTTCTTTAAAGCGCTGAAAAACATCAAACGGTACACCTACTCGGGCCACCCCTTCTCCTCCTGGCTCTACCAGATCACGCTCAACGCGGTCGCCGACCACTATCGCGGGGCGGCGGGAAAAGAGGTCGAGCTCGAGGAGGGCGCCAGCCTGCCCAGCACCGAGCCAACGGTGGTCGACGAGGTGGTGCGGCGCGATCGCAGCCGCCGGGTCTGGTCCGCCATCGACCAGCTGCCGAAGCAGCAGCGGGCCGCCATGGTGCTGAAGTTCGGCGAGGACCGGAAGATCGAGGAGATCGCCCAGATCCTGGGCAAGAGCTCGGGGGCGGTGAAGCTGCTGCTGCACCGCGGGATCGAGCGGCTGCGCCGCGAGCTCCCGCCGGAATTCGAACTGGGGACGCCCTGATGGACGACAAAGAACTCGACGAACTCTTCACCGATCCGGCCCACCAGGAAGTGGTCGACCTCCTCAAGACCTCGCGGCCCGCGACGCCGCCGCTCGACCCCAACTTCCGTCTTCACCTCCGGGCCCAGTTGATGGCCGAGGCCAGGAAGACGTTGGTCCCGCGCGCCTCGCGGTCATGGTTTCCATTCAACTTCACGCCATCGGTGCTCGCGCCGGCAATGGCGGCGGTGGCCGCCGGCTTCATCGTCGTGCTCGGCATCGAGGTCTACCTGGCGAATCAGCCGACGGCAGCACCGGTGGCCTTCGATGTCAGCAAGCTCAACAATAAGTCCAACGTCGCCACCGGTGAGCCGATCGAGATCCCCTTCAGCGGGCCGGTCGACAAAGCCGCAGTGGAGATCCAGATCGAGCCGGCAACGTCATTCACGCAGCAGTGGGTCGGCCAAACCCTGGTCATCGTCCCCGATCATCAACTGGCTCCGAACACGACCTATACGGTCACGGTGAAGCCCAGGGCGACTCTCGCCACCCCGAATCCATCCAATCCCAATAGCCCGAAGCCGGCCGTGGCACCCACGCCGGCCGTGGTGCACTTTACGACGGTTCGGGCACCCATCCCGCCGGTAGTCCCGCCGTCGTTTCGGAGCGCCGGCGTCACGTACGGCTTCGACAGCCGGCTCGGCGACTCGGGCAAGCTCAAGATTCTGAACGCGGTGTGGACCTCCGCCGGCCAATTGCTGGTCACCCGCCCCGGTGGCCAGGCCGGGCCCGCAGCGGTACCCAGCCCATCGGCGACGGCAACCGCCTCCGGCTCAGCCGCAGGCACCGACGTCTGGCTGATGAGCCCGATCGGGACGCCGGTCCGGCTGGTCGGCCCGGGCGACAACTTCCCGACGGCAGCGCCCATGGGCGGCCTCTTCAGCGCCTGGCGCCAGCAAGGCACGCAGGCCAACCTCGAGGTCCGTGACCTGCAGGGGAACCTGGTGTCGACCGCCGCCACGCTCGACGGCGTTCCCGATCGAGCGGCGGTCTGGATCGGCTCCGACCGGCTTGCCTACGTCGACAATGGCGCGCTTCGCATTGTCGGGCTGCACGCCCCACTCGAGGCGCCGGCGCTCAAGGTCGACCACGACGGCAGCCTGGCCGCATCGCCGAACGGGCAGTTCCTCGCGGTGCAGTCGACCACCGGCTCGGTCGTGCTGGACCTGACGCCGGGCCCCACGCAGCGCCTGCTCGACGGCGCGAGCGGCTTTACCTGGTCCGCCAAAGGCGACCTCGCCTTTACGATCCAAAGGGACACGGGTACGGAGCTGTACCTGCTGACGGGAGGGAAGACCTCCAAGATTGCCAGCAGCCCCGGCAGCCAGACCTGGTCTGACCTGAACTGGGCGCCGGACGCGGCTTCACTCCTGTTCGCCGCCAGGCCGACCGCGGGTAACAGCTCGGCATCCGTCCTGATGCTGATCAATCGCGACGGCAGTAATCCACTCAGGTTTGGTCCCCAGCGGGAATACAGCGCCCCGCAATGGTCCCCGGGCGGCGACCTCGTGCTCTTCACCCGTCGGGACGAGGCCGGTGGGAACGCGTTCTGGACCGCCACCTCGGCCCCGTCCGGCAACGATGCGGCGGAAAAGCAGGCGCTGGCCGAAGTCGAGAAATTCATGCAGGCACGCATTCATGGCGACAACAGCACCGCGCAGGACGAACTCGACGATGCCGGTCGAGCGGCCTACCAGGCGGGCGCGTCGTCGCTGTTCAGCCCCGCGGGAACGCAATTCGCCCGCTACTATCCGGTGACCGTGCAGCTGACCGGCTCCAACCCCAACAAGTTCCTGGTGGGCGTCCGCATCTTCCTTGCGAAATCAGGCGTTGAGACCAGCTTTTTCGAAGAGCAGCTCAGTCTGACCCTTCAGGCTCAGCGTTACCTGGTCGATGGCGTCAAGGCCTCGGACACGACGGCTCTCGGCCACGGTCCGACGGTCGTCTCGGTGCAAGTCCTTCCGGCCCCGCCAGGCCAGCAGGTGCGGGTGCGGTTTGACGCCGACCTCAAGGCGGAGAGCGTAACCAACAGCACCATCCAGGTCAAGGATGCCAACGGGGAGCTGGTGGCCGCGCGGGTGAGCTTCGATCCCGACAAGCATCTGGCAACGGTCACCATCCGGCTACGGCCGGGCACTTACCAGCTCGTGGTCACCAGCGGCGTCACGGACATCAACGGCACACCGCTGGCCCAGGAATACACCGCCCCCCTGATCATCGGTCGATAACCGCGGCCGCGATGGCCGCCGCAACCTCGCCGCCGCCGTAGAGCGACTCGAGTGGCGAGCCCTGCGCGTCGAACGCCTTCGTTTTCTCCAGCAGGCCGGGGTGCTCCTGAATGAAACTCGTCGAGATCCGGCCCTTGAGGAAATCGGCCTCCTCGAGCAGGGCCCGATGAAATGGGACGGTGGTCTTCGGCCCGGTGAGCACCATCTCCTGGAGGGCGCGGCGGCCCCGCCCGACGGCGGCGTCCCGATCTTCCGCCCAGACGATCAACTTGAGCAGGAGCGAGTCGAAATGCGGGGAGATCTCCTGGTGCGGCCGGATACCGCTGTCGACCCGAACGCCCGGTCCGGAGGGCGGCGCGTAACGCTGAATCCGACGGGGCGTGGGCATGAAGTTCCGCAGGGGATCCTCGGCGTTGATCCGGAATTCGATGGCGTGGCCACGCGGCGCGGGATAACCCTCGGGTGGAATCCGCTCGCCACGAGCGATCCGAACCTGCTCGCGCACCAGGTCGATGCCGAGCACCGACTCGGTAACCGGATGCTCGACCTGCAATCGGGTGTTCATCTCGAGGAAGTAGAAGTCCTCGCCCGACACGATGAACTCGATGGTCCCGGCGTTCTCGTAACCGACAGCCGCAGCGGCCTTGATCGCCGCTTCCGCCATGGCGCGACGGCGCGCGTCGGTCAGACCAACCGCCGGCGTCTCCTCCAGAAGTTTCTGATGCCGCCGTTGGATGGAACACTCGCGTTCGCCAAGCGCGAGGGTGGTGCCGTGGCCATCGGCGAGGACTTGCATCTCGATGTGACGAGGGTGCGACAGATAACGCTCGAGGTAGACATCCGGGCTGGCGAAGGATGCCTGCGCCGCGCGACGGCAGGCCTCAAAGGCGGCGGGGAGCTCCTCAGCCCGCTGGGCCACCCGCATTCCGATCCCGCCGCCGCCCGCCGCGGCTTTGACGAGCACCGGATAACCGATCCGCGCCGCCTCCGTAACCGCTGCCTGCTCGTCGCGCAAGGCGGTGGTCCCCGGCACGACGGGGACGCCGGCCTCGATCATTCGGCGACGAGCCTCGACTTTGTCGCCCATCGCCCGCATGCTGGACGCCGACGGGCCGATAAAGGTCAGGCCGTTGCGCGCGCAGGCCTCCGCGAACCCGGGATTCTCGGAAAGGAACCCGTAGCCGGGATGAACCGCGTCAGCCCCATGCTCCCGGGCGATCCGAACCAGCTGATCGATGTCGAGGTAGACCTGGCGCGGCGATGGCCCGGCTAGCGCCACCCGCTCGTCCGCGAAGTAGGTGTGGGGGGCGCGGGCATCGGGCTCGGCATAAACCGCGACCGTTGGCATCCCCATCTCGCGGCAGGTCCGCATCACGCGCAGCGCGATCTCCCCGCGATTCGCGACCAGGACTTTGGTGATGCTAGCCAATCGTCATCAGAACTTCGTTGGGCGCGACGATGCTCCCCTCTTTGGCGAAGACTTCGCGGACGGTCCCGCCGAGGGTGGCGACGATGTCGTTCTGCATCTTCATGGCTTCCAGCACGACCACCACGTCGCCGAGGCGAACCTTGTCGCCGGGCGCCACCTTGACCTTGACGACCATGCCCTGCATGGGGGCCTGGATAGCGCCGTTGCCGCCGGCCGCCCTGGCAGCGGACGGTGCCGCGACTGCGGCGCGAGGGGCGCCGGCAGCCTCGCCGGGGACACCATCGGCGAGAATTCGGACCCGGTACGGCTCGCCATCGACCTCAACCGTGAATTCGCGCGCTGCTGGGGGCGGCGTGGCGGGCGGCTCCGACGCGGCCACAGGCGCGGGGGCCGCCACCGACTCCACCGGTTGGCTCGAACTGGCGGCTGGAACCTGCTCGACCCGGCGCGCCGAGGGACGGAGGATGCCGGGCGCCTCGTTCGGAAACAAGATATAGGTCAGGACCTGGTCGATCCCGGTCGGCGTCAGCCCTTGCTTGCGCATCTCACGCCGAGCCCGGTCCAAGCCGGGTTGCAACAGGTCGGCCGGCCTTAGCGTGATCGCCTCCGACGAGCCGAGCGAGCGCTTGCGCACCTCGGCATCGATTGGTGCGGGCGGCGCGCCGTACAGGCCCTTGACGTAATCCCGAAAGGGCTGATCGATGTGCTGGTAACGCTTATCGCTGAGCGTGTTGGCCAGCGCCTGGTTCGCCGCGATTCGGTTGATGGGCGCGGCCATCGGTGGATAACCCATTTCCTGGCGAACCTGGACCAGCTCATGCATCAACCGGTCATAGCGATCGATGGCCTTGCGCTCGCGGAGATTGCGAATCATGACGGCCAGTACCGGGGCCGGCAGCTGGTGCTCGAGAACGTAGACGTCGTTGCGAAAGGCGATCGGATCCTGGAACTCGAGATACTCATCGTGGATCTCGTCGAAGTACCGGCTGGCCTGGCTGATCAGTGTCAGATCGAGGCCGGTGTCATACGGCCCGTCGTGCAGGCTGGCGACCATCGTCTCGGTGGCCGGTTGCGAGGCGCCCCAGGCGAGCGCTGAGAGTGCCGTATCCACCCCGGTCGCGCCGGCTTCGATCGCGGCGAAGTAGGAGATGGGCGCCAGGGCTGTCGTTGAGTGGGAATGGATGCTGATGGGGAGCTTGGTCCCGGTCACGAGCGCGCTCACCAGGGTCCGCGCGGTGGCCGGCGCCAGGATGCCGGCGACATCTTCGATGCCGATCCAATCCGCGCCGAGCGCCTTCAACCGGTTCGCCGACCGCACCAGCCAGGCCTCATCTTCCACCGGGCTCGGGCTGTAGACGAGCGCCCCGATCACGCGCGCACCCGCCTGGTGCGCCGCCTCGATGGGCACCTCGAGGTTGCGCAGATCATTGAGCGGGTCGAACATACGGACCACGCGAATTCCGTCTTCCACCGCCTGCTGGATGAAGGCGCGCACCACGTCGTCGGGCTGATGCGACTGGGCGATCAGCGTCTGGCCGCGGATCAACATCTGCAGCGGCGTTTTCTCGATGGCGCCGCGCAGGGCGCGCAGCCGTTGCCACGGATCCTCCTGGAGCGCGCGTACCGAGGCCGCGAAGGTCCAGCCGCCCCAAGCATCGAGGGCGTGATAGCCGATATCGTCGAGGTTTTTGGCGATGGGCAGCACGTGCTGCAGCTTGAGGCGGCCCTGCACCAGGCTCTGCTGCGCGTCCCGCAGCACGGTCTCGGTGATCAAGACCCTGGGCACGCCGCTATTCTAGGTCGCCGAATTCAACGCGAACGTGGCGTGTCACGAGTCCCCGTTCGGGCTAGAGCTCCCGCCAACTACGTCGGCTTCCGGTTCGCCTCCCGTCGCTTGACCAGCTTTTCTCGGGCCCCCGGGTCGCCGAGCGCGAGGATGCCCATCGCCAGGTGACCGGCGTTGCGCGCCCCGGCATCACCGATCGCAACGGTGGCGACCGGGATGCCGGCCGGCATCTGCGCCATGGAAAGCAGGGCGTCAAGCCCACCGAGCGCCCCCGCGGACATCGGCACGCCGATCACAGGCAGGACGCTCCATGCCGCAACCACGCCCGGCAGGTGGGCGGCCCCACCGGCGGCGGCGACCAACACCTTGATGCCTCGGCCCTCTGCCTCGGTCGCCCACTGGCGACACCCCTCGGGATCCCGGTGCGCCGAGCGAACGACCACCTCGTACGTAACCCCGTAGCCGTCGAGCACCTCGCAGCAGCGCTGTATGGTCGGCCGATCCGACTCGCTCCCCATCACGATGCCGACCAGCGGCCCGTCGCTCACGGCAGCGCGGGAGCTTCGATCTCGCGCTCCGCGAGGTCGCGGCGAAAGGTCATCCCCTGAAAGCGAATACGATCGACGTTCCGGTAGGCACGGTCCTTCGCCTCGGCCATCGATTCGCCCAGCGCGACGAGGGTCAATACCCGGCCGCCGGCCGTCACGTAGCCCGATGGATCGGCCGCGGCGCCGGCATGGAAGACAAGAACCTCGCGCTCGATCGTGCCCAACCCTTCGATCGGGTATCCGGTGGCATAGGTCCCGGGATACCCGCGGGACGCGAGGACCACTCCCACACTCGACCTGGACGTCCAGGACCCGCTCGCTTCCGCGAGCTCGCCGCGCGCCGCCGCCTCCAGCAATGCGATCAGGTCGGTCTCGAGCCGGGGTAAAACCACCTGGGCCTCGGGATCGCCAAAGCGGGCGTTGAATTCCAGCGCCTGGATACCTGCCGACCCCACCATCAAGCCGGCATAGAGGCAGCCGCGGTAGGGCGTACCACCGTCCCGCAATCCCTCAACGATGGGTCTCAGCACGGTCGTCACCGCCTGTTCCACGGCGTCCGGCCCAAAGAAGGAGACCGGCGAGTATCCACCCATTCCGCCGGTATTGGGTCCTCTGTCACCGTCGAAGGCGCGTTTGTAGTCACACGCCGGCGGAAGAGGCAGGATGCGTTCGCCATCGACCAGTGCCATCAACGAGACCTCGCGCCCGTCGATTTTCTCTTCCAGCACGATGCGGTCGGCGGCGGCACCGACGGTCCGGCGCAGCATCAACGTGTCGATGCATTCCAGCGTTTCCTCCGCATCACGCGCCACCAGCGTCCCCTTGCCTTTCGCAAGGCCATCGGCCTTGACCACGAAGGCGCGACGCTCGCCACGCACGAAGTCCTTCGCGCTCGCTGGGTTGTCGAAGACCCGATGGGCCGGCGTCGGCACGCCGGTGCGTTCCATCAGCGATTTGGCGAACGCCTTGCTGCTCTCGATGCGCCCCGCCGCCTGGGTCGGCCCAAAGACGAGTCGGCCGGCCGCGGTCAGGCGGTCGGCCAACCCGGCGGCGACCGCCACCTCCGGTCCGATGACGGTCAAGCCGACGTCGCGCTCATTCACAAAGCGGGCGACGCCCTCGACGTCGGTTGCCTCCAGCCCGGTGTTGATGGCGATCGACCCGGTTGCGGCGTTACCGGGAGCACAGAAGACCGTATCGGTCAGCGGGCTCTGCAGCGCCTTCCAGGTCAGCGCATGCTCCCGCGCACCGCCGCCCACGACGAGGACGTTCATGAACTTATTCCCATTCGATCGTCGACGGCGGCTTCGAAGAGATGTCGTACACCACGCGATTCACGCCTGGGACCTCGTTGACGACGCGACTCGAGATCTTCGCCAGCACTTCGTAAGGCAGCCGCGCCCAGTCGGCTGTCATGCCGTCCTCGCTCTGCACGGCTCGGACCGCCACCACGTTGCCGTAGGTGCGGTAATCGCCCATCACGCCCACGCTTTGCAACGGCGTCAGGATGGCGAAGGCTTGCCAGAGCGAGCGATAGAGCCCGGCCGCTTTGATCTCGTCGATGACGATCCAGTCGGCCGCCCGTAGGGTTTCCAGCCGGTCACGCGTGACCTCGCCGATGATGCGGACCGCCAGCCCCGGACCAGGGAAGGGTTGCCGCTGCACCATGTCATCGGGAAGCCCTAACGCGGAGCCGATGGCGCGGACTTCGTCCTTGAAGAGGTAGCGAAGCGGCTCGACGAGCTGGAAGCGGAGGTCGGCAGGCAAGCCACCGACGTTGTGATGGGTTTTGATGCGGTGCGCATTGACCGTGTCATGACTCGTGCTTTCGATCACGTCCGGATAGAGGGTGCCCTGCGCCAGGAAGTCGACATTCCGCAACGTCCCGGCCTCGCGCTCGAAGACGGTGATGAACGTCGCGCCGATGCGCCGGCGCTTTTCTTCCGGGTCGATAACCCCTTGCAGGGCACCCAGGAACTGGTCGCTGGCGTCGACAGTCTTCAGGTCGATGCGCAGATGCCGCTGCATCACGTCCTCGACCCTGCGCCGCTCGTCGCGGCGGAGCAGCCCATTGTCAACCAACAAACAGGTCAGCTGACCCGGGACTGCGCGATGCACCAGGGTTGCGCATACCGCCGAGTCGACGCCGCCGGAAAGCGCGCAGAGGACCCGCCCCTCGCCTACCTGTTCGCGAATCGCGACCGTCGCCTGCTCGATGAACGCGGCCGGCTTCCAGCTGCCGCGACAGGCCGCCACCTCATAGAGAAAGTTCCGGATGATCTCACGACCTTGCGGGGTATGAATCACCTCCGGATGGAAGGCGATGCCAAAACGCCCGGCGTCATCAGCCATCGCCGCGATCAGTGAATTGTCGGATTCGGCGAGACGCCGAAAGCCGGCCGGCGCCTCGAGGATGCTGTCGCCGTGGCTCATCCACACCGAGAGGGTCGAAGGCAGGTCCTTGAACAATCGGGAAGGCTCATCGACCCGCACGCTGGCCGGACCATACTCGCGCTTGCCGGCGCCCGCCACCCGACCACCCAGCTGGTGGGCGAGGAGCTGCATGCCATAGCAGATCCCGAGTACCGGGATGCCTGCTGTCAACACCGCTGGATCGGCAAGCGGTGCCCCGTCTCCGTACACGCTAGCCGGCCCGCCCGACAGGATGAGCGCCCGCGGGGCGCGAGCCCGGATCGTCTCCCATGGTGTCGTTCCAGGAATTAATTCGCAGTAGACGCCGGCCTCACGTACCCGGCGAGCGATCAGCTGGCTGTACTGCGAGCCGAAATCAAGCACCAGGACCAGTTCCTCCACCCCAACCAAGCCCCGCCCCGTAAGGGAATGATGGTGTTGTGGGGCGACGGCCCCGCCGGCGCGCGCCGCGGCTATGTGCCCATCCCGACTTGCTGGGCCTGCTGAAAGAGCTTGCCTTCGTTCTGGATCGCCGGGGCGATCACGAGCTCGGTCTGCTGGAACTCGCGAAGCGTGCGCGCCCCGCAGACCCCCATCGCGGAGCGCAGGGCACCGACGAGGTTCTGTGTGCCATCGTCGACGCGAGCCGGGCCCAGCAGCACCTCGCGAAGCGTCCCGCGCTGGCCGACTTTGATTCGGGTGCCGCGCGGCAGGTTGGGGTCCGGCGTGGCCATGCCCCAGTGATAGCCGCCGCCGGCGGCATCGGTCGTGCCGGCGAAGATCGATCCGACCATCACGGCGTCGGCCCCGGAGGCGAAGGCCTTGGCGATGTCGCCCCCCACTCGCATCCCGCCATCCGTGATGACCTGGACACGCCGCCCGGTTTCTAGGAGGTACGTCTCGCGGGCGGCAGCCACGTCGCTGGTTGCGGTAACCTGCGGGACGCCCACACCCAGAACCCCCCGGGTCGTGCAGGCGGCCCCCGGTCCGACTCCGACCAGGATGCCGGTAATGCCGGTCTGCATCAATTCCAGCGCCGTCTCGTAGTCGACACAATTGCCGGCGATCAGTGGGATCGTCAGGCTCGCGCAGAGCTTCTCGAAGGAGAGCTGTTCGTACGAGCGCGAGATGTGGCGGGCGGTGAGCACCGTCCCTTGAACGACCAGGCAATCCGCTCCCGCCTCCTGTACCAGGTCGGAACGCCGGCTGGCGTGGGCCGGCACCGTGGACACCGCGACCGGGACGCCGGCTCGCTTGACGGCCGAGATCCGCTCGCCGATCAGCTGTTCCCGGACCGGGGCCTGATAGACCTTCTGCAGCAAGGCATTGATGCGGTCGCGAGGAGCTTCGGCAATTTCGCGGAGGACCCCGCTGGGGTCGACATAGCGGGTCTGGAGACCGTCGAGGTTGATGACGGCCATTCCTCCCAGCCGGCCCATTTCCACCGCGAAACGGACGTCGACGACGCCGTCCATGGCGGCCGCCAGGATCGGGACGGCGAGCCGTAACGAGCCCAGCTCGAAGGCGCTGTCGACTTCCTGTGGGTTGATCGTGACCCGCCCCGGCACCAGCGCCACCTCGTCGAAGCCGTAGGCCCGACGGGCTCGCTTGAATCGACCCAGCTCCAGCGTGTCGCCGGCCACGATGGCCGATGGCTTGACGGGCGCACGCACACTCATCGCCGTCGACCTCGAAACCGTGTCGAGCTCAAAAGGTATGCGTGAACCTCAGTAGGGGGTGGTTTTCGGGGATTATAGCGGATGGGTTTTTCGATGGATCAACAACTTTCGCCGCCAGATCGGGTCAGCGCCGCGCTGAGGAGAGCCGGAGTCTCGGCGCGCATCGAGCAGTTTTCTACCTCCACGCGCACCGCTCAGGAGGCGGCCGACTCGATCGGCATCCAGGTCGGCCAGATCGTGAAATCCCTGCTCTTCCTCGCGGGCGAGCGCCCGGTCCTGTCGCTCGTGTCCGGCGTCAACCAACTCGATGTCGCACGCCTCGCTTCCCTGACCGGATCACCCATCCGAAAAGCCGACGCGAATGCTGTGCGCGACGCGACCGGTTACGCCATCGGCGGCGTTCCGCCTACCGGTTTTCCGAAGCCGATCCGGACCTTCATCGACCGCGACCTGCTGCAGTACGACGTGGTCTGGGCGGCCGCCGGCACGCCGCGCCACGTGTTCCCCATCGCGCCGCAGGAGCTGGCACGTGTGACCGCCGGCACCGTGGTCGATCTGAAGCCCCCACCCTACCCTCCCCCAGAGGGGGAGGGAAACGATCAAGGGTAGATGCCGCGGATGGTCGTGGCTTGCGCGACCTTGTCAACGGCCAGCACGTAGGCCGCGGTGCGCATCATCACCTTCTTTTCCAGGCTGACCCTGAGCACGTTGTCAAACGCCCGCAACATGATCCGCTCCAGCCGATCGTTGATGTCGTGCTCATCCCAGAAAAACTCCTGCAGATCCTGGACCCACTCGAAATACGAAACAGTGACGCCACCGGCGTTGGCCAGGATATCCGGGATGACGAACACCCCCTTGTCGTAGAGGATCTGGTCGGCCTCGGGAGTGGTCGGGCCATTGGCTCCCTCGCAGACGACCTTGGCCTTGATCCGGCGGGCGTTTCCCTCGTGGATCTGGTTTTCCAGCGCGGCCGGCACCAGCACGGTGACGGGCAACTCCAGCAACTCTTCATTGGAGATGAACTCGCAGACTTTCTGCCGCAGCCGGCCATTCAGCTCCTTCTCGCGGACGACCTCGTCGAGCTCGATGCCGCCTTCGTTGTAGCAGGCGCCGTTCGAGTCGCTGACGGCGATGACCTTGCAGCCGGACTGGGCGAGCAATTTGGCGGTGGTGTAGCCGACATTACCGACGCCCTGGACCGCGACGGTCGCGTCCTCGGGGCGGATCTTTAGATGCTTCAGCGCCGCGAGCGTGGTCAGCTGGCAGCCGCGCCCGGTCGCTTCCGGCCGGCCTTCAGAGCCGCCGATGCCAAGCGGCTTGCCGGTCACAACCGCCGGCACGGAGTGGCCGGCGTGCATGCTGATGGTATCCATCATCCAGGCCATGATCTGGGCATTCGTGTTGACATCGGGGGCGGGGATGTCCCGGTCCGGTCCGATCAAGATGCTGATCTCACTCGTGTAGCGGCGGGTCAGGTTCTCGAGCTCATTACGGCTGAGGCGCTTGGGCTCGACGATCACCCCACCCTTGGCCCCGCCGTAGGGAATCCCGACCACGGCGCATTTCCAGGTCATCCACATGGCGAGTGCCTTGACCTCATCGATGTTGACGCCCGGGTGATAACGAATGCCGCCCTTGGCGGGCCCGCGGTCGACGTTGTGATGCACCCGAAAACCGGTGAACATCTGCACGGTGTGATCGTCCATCAATACCGGGAAGGTGACGGTCAGTTCGCGCTTGCACTCCCGTAGCACCCGGGCCATATTCGGATCGAGCCCGAGCACCTCCGCGGCGATATCGAACTGTCGCTGGGCAATCTTCCACGGATTCGAATGGTCCGGCTCTGGCTGCGCAAAGCCCCTGCGCGGCGTCGCCTCTACCTTCTGAGCCATGTCTCCTCCTCGTTTACGCCGGCGATGAACGCTGACCGGCGCCGGGCACCCATTACACTACACGGCACCGTGACGCCGCGGATGACGGTCCTGGCAAGCGTCTCGCTTGCAACGTTTCTCGTCACCGGGCTTGCCGCCACCCAGTTTCGGAGCCAGCCGCTCGCGTCCTCCAACCGCCTCGCCCGGGACGAAGCCTTGCGCCAAAGCGTGAACCAGCTCGAGGACCAGAATCGGGCGCTGAAGGCGCGGGTTCAGGCCCTGCAGGCCGAGGTCAAGGCGGGGGAAGACGAGAGTGCCCGCCGCTCGAGCGCCGTCCAGCAAGTCAAAGCCCTGCTCGATGAACAGAAAGCGATCGCCGGGCTCACCGCCCTGCACGGACCCGGCTTGACCATCGTGCTGCGCGACGGCGTCGACCCGAACGACCCGGCGGACCGTTCGCTCGGATGGACGATCCACTACCAGGATTTGCAGGACATCGTCAGCTTGCTGTGGGCGAGCGGCGCCGAGGCGGTCGCCGTGAACGGGCAGCGCGTGGTGCCCAGCACGTCATTCCATTATGCCGGCGTCAACATTCTCATCAACAACGCCAACCGGCTCACCAGCCCCTACACCGTGACGGCCCTGGGGGATCCCTCAACTCTCGCCAATGGGGTTGGCGATCCCGACCAGCTGGCCGAGCTCAAGAGCCGTAATCGCATCTACCGGCTCGGCCTGAGTTGGCTGCGCAGTACCCGGCTGAGCGTTCCGGCCTACGATACGACCTTTCTGGTGAAGAGTGCGCAACCGCTCGGCTGACCGGACCGCGCGTTTTCAGCGGGTCATGGTGGTCAGCCTGATCGGCCTGGCGCTTGGCTTTCTGGTCGTCGTGCAGCTTCGGTCGCAGGCCGCGGTCGCCCGCACGCTGGCGTCCCAGGACAACACCAGCGTGGCGTTGCTGATCAACGACCTGAACCGGGCCAACAATCAGCTCATCCAGCAAGCGGCGGCGCTTTCCCTGCAGGAGACGCAGCTGCGCCAGGCCCTGACCGCCGGCGGCGCCGACGCGCAAACAATCTCGAAGGAGCTCCAGACCCTGCGGGCGGTGACGGGTGCCGTCCCAGTGCACGGCCCTGGACTGCAAATTCGGATCATGGGGCCGATCATGGACTTTGAGTTGCAGGACTTACTCAACAGCCTCCGCGCCGCGGGTGGCGAAGCCTTCTCCCTCAATGGCAGTCGGATGATCGGCAGCACGCCGATTGCGAGCCGTGGAAACACGCTGATGATCGGCGGGCATGCCGTCAGCGCACCCCTGGTGCTGCTGGTGATCGGCGACCCGGAGCAACTGGAGCCGGCGGCGGACCTGTCTGCCAGCAGCCTCCAGACCCGGGTGCAGGTCGATATCCAGCGTAAATCCGAGATCACCATCACCGAGGTCATCAGCGCTCGTCCGCTGATTTACGCGCAGCTCGGCCGGTAGACTCTGTTGATGGCCCGCGTCGTCGAGCTGCGCAGCGATACTTTCACGCAGCCCACCGAGTCGATGCGGAAGGCGATGGCGATCGCGGAGGTCGGTGACGATGTATGGGACGAGGACCCCACCATCCATCGCCTCCAGGAGCGAGCCGCCGAGATGGTGGGCAGCGAGGCATCGCTCTTTACCCCCAGCGGGACGATGGGCAATCTGTGCGCTCTGCTGAGCCACGCCCAGCCAGGCGACGAGGTCATCGTGGAAATCGATAGCCATATATTTCAGAACGAAGTCGGTGGCGCTTCCGTCGTCGGCGGGCTGCAGTTGCGCCCGCTGGACAGCCAGAACGGCCGGCTCCAGCCGGAGCAGGTAGCGCGGGTCATCCGGCAACCGGACATCCATGAGCCACGCAGCACGCTGCTCTGCCTCGAGAACACCCACAATCGCAAAGGTGGGACCTGTTTGAGCCCGGGCCAGACCGAGGCGCTCTGCGCCGTGGCTCATCAGGCGGGTTTGAAAGTTCATCTGGACGGCGCCCGGATTTTCAATGCCGCCGTCGCGCAGAGGGTCGACGTCCGCGAGCTCACCGGTCCGGTGGACTCCGTCATGTTCTGCCTCTCCAAGGGATTGAGTGCGCCGGTCGGCTCCGTGCTGGCCGGCCCGGCCGACTTCATCGAGCGGGCTCGCCGGATGCGCAAGATGGTCGGCGGCGGTATGCGCCAGGCGGGTGTTCTGGCCGCTGCGGGGCTGTGCGCGCTGAACGAGATGGTCGATCGCCTCGCGGAGGATCACGCCAATGCCAGGCGCCTGGCCGAAGGCCTGCAGGGACTGTCGGGGTTTGACGTGGACCTCTCGACGGTTGAGACGAACATGGTCTTTGGCCAGTGCCGTCCGCCCCTCACCGCCCGCCAGTTCATCGACCGCTGCCGGACGGTCGGCGTCTTGCTCGACCAGGCATCACCCGATCGATGGCGGATGGTCACCCACCGGGGCGTCAGCGCCGACGACGTCGACTACGCGATCGAGGCCGTCCGCGGGCTGTTTTTCGCGCCGGCCACCACACCGCTTCGCGCCACCGGCTAGCAGATCCCGACCACCGGGGCTGAGGAGATGGCTTAGCGAACGGGCACGCCGGTCATCGCATCGAATAGCGGACCGCCGAAGGTCGCGTCCGGTAACAGGAGCATGCTCCCAAAGGTCTGCCAGTCACCGCTCGCGTCCGTCATGATGCCGGCCGGCGCCTGTGGGGTGCCACCAAGCGCGATGGCCACCGGTCTCCCCGGCAACATCCAGCCGGACGCCACGGTTGCGAGCCCGGGATCGGTGGCACCGAAGGCGTGGACGGCGCCGGCGCTGTCGAGCGCGAGCCCGGCGTGTGATCCAGAGAATAACGCCGCATCGACCAGGGAGGCGCCGGCAGAAAGCGAGACGGAGCCCACAACCCGACCCTCCCCCGCCGCGGGAGACGGTGCCACGGCGACGGCGCCGGCCGCATCAACGGCGACGATGCTGCCATCGCCGGAGCCCAGCATCCGCACGGGCGCCTTGAGCGCGAATCGCGGTCCGGCCGTCCCGGAGCTGCTCCAGGTGGTCCCATCGGCAAGCAGCCGGAGCGGGCCGGAAGGCAGAGCCGCAACGTCGACGGCGGCCGCCACCGACGCCGGCGGCGCGTTCGATATCCCTGCGCCTCCGCCCAATCCATGCAGCGAGGCATCGGTGCCGAGCAGGAGCGCGCCGTCCGCCGATGGATGTTCCTGGCGCACGCCCATCGTTGCCGGCGTGCCATCCGGCTGAGCCGGGAGTGCGCCCAGCACCGCGTGATCCGCAGCCGTGGCCGGCATGGCGGCGCGCGCCGGGAGCGAGGCCGTCACCACGACGGGTGGCGCGGGATTTCGGGCGGCGTCGTTGAGCGTGAGCCGAAGCCGATAGGTGACCCCTGGATCGCCGAGGAAGCGGAGCGCGCCCTGGCTTCGCCCGGCGGTGGGCTGGTCCGCCGACCGCGTGAACCACTGTCGAAACCCGGCCGATCCCGCTGCCACCTCGATCGCCATGCCCTTGACGCCGGACAGGCCGTCGTTGCCCGACCAGTGCAGACTGGGCGCCGTCGAAGCTCCGGGATCGACGCGCAGCGCCGAGGTGGGCGGTTCGACGTCATATAGATATAGGTAGGTGATGTCGGCGCTGGTGCCGGCCCGGTCGAAGACGCGAAGGTGCAGGGTGTGGGCTCCGGGGCCGGGCACGGCCGCGCTGCCACTGGTCGCCAGCGTCCGGCCGGCCGCCGCACCAGGGTCCTGGTCCCAGCGGGCGGCAAATCCAGCCAGGCCGTGTCCTCCGTCCCGGAGGCGCCAGCTCACCGGCGGCGGTGGCCCATCCATGCCGTACCAGGAGTTCCAGTGCGCCCCACCAGGAAAAGCGAGCGGCAGCAGGAAGGGCACCGGCGGGTTGCTCGTCCACAGATTGCCCAGGTCCCAACGCCAGGGATCCTTGCCCGGCCCGGTCCAGCCGTAGGGATCGACCGAGTGCCACGGCGTGAGCAGGTCGCGCACCTCGAAGTGAAGATGCGGGCCCGTGGAATTTCCCGTGCTACCGCTGAGCGCGATCAGCTGGCCTCGAGACACGTGCTGTCCCGGATACACGAAGAGTTGATTGTTGTGGAAGTAGGCGGTGCGGTCGTAGGCGTGATCGATGACGACGCCCCAACCGCCGCTGTCGCTCCACTCGCTGTAGATGACGGTGCCCTCATCGGCCGCCAGCACCGGCGTGTTCGACGGTACGGCGAAATCCGTACCCCGATGGCCGTCATAGGCGTAGCCCCGGGCGCCGTCGAAGCGGATCATCGTCCCGTCGTCTTGCCGGTCGGGGTAATGGTGGTCCGTCCACGAGGTTATGCGTGGATGCGGGTCGGCAAAAGGCAGGGTCAGGTTCCCGGCTGCCGCCGCGGACTGCGCGGAGAGCAGGGACAAGGCAATGGCAAGAGTTACCGCCCTGTGCAACCTTAAGAACCGCGTAACAACGGGGCCGTAACGCGACCTGAAAGAAAGCCGCAACAGGCCCGCGACGGCACCGTCACGATGCAGGCCCCCTCTTGGGGTCGCTACAGGCTTTCCCATAGGCTGGCGTTGAATTGCGAAGGAGTCCAAGGATCTCACCTGTTTTGCCGCGTGTCCCGTGGCCGCGCAGCGGCGATTCTAACCGCTCAGGAAAACAAGGAATGACGCAACGGCACTCACGTTCACGCGGGAAACGGGCCCAGGCGCTGGCCGAGATGGCCGTGATGGTGCCCTTCCTCGTCATCGGAATGATGGGGATGCTCGACCTCGGCCGGGCCTTCTACTACCAGATTGCCATCACGAACGCCGTGCGGGAGGGCGCCCGCTATGCCGCAGAGCCCTACTACTTCGGGCTCAACCCGAGTTGCGCCAACGTCCCGCCGCCCTCGACACCGGGCGCCAATTGCGTGACCGCCGGCGACACCACCATCCAGGACCGAGTCAACCGCGAGCTCACTGGGACGGGCTTCTTGATCCCGACAGCCGACATCCTCGTGACGCCGGATCAGAGCCAGCGGGTTACCGATTTCACCAGCCTCACGCCGACATCGCAGTACCCGATCAAGGTCACGGCCAGCTTCCGGTTCAACTTCATCACGCCGATCATCGGCAGCCTGATCGGGAACCCACTGACGATCAGTTCCAGCGCAGTCTTCAGGGCGGAGTACTGATGCGCAAGGGCCTGTTGCGCCGTCACCGCGGCCAGTCGATGGTCGAGTTTGCCGTGCTCTCGCCGGTGTTCTTCCTGCTGCTGCTGGGCACCATCGACCTGGGACGTGCGGTTTACATCTATAACACCATCTCCGATGCCGCCCGCGAGGGTACTCGGGCCGCCATCCCCTTCGATTCGCCGCTGCCGACGAATGCGGCGGTGGTCGCGGCCGTCCAGAGCAAACTTGGCGGCGGTTTCACCCTTGCAGTCGACAACGCGTGCGCCGGGCAGCCAGCGGGCGGGAGCTGTCCGACCGTTCCAACCGTCCCGAACACAGGCTTCATCTGGTACGGCCCGGGCATTGGAACGCCGGGCCGGGGCGAGGTCACGGTCAAGATCTCGTTTCTCTTCCAGCCGTGGATCCCGGTGGTGCGGGATGCGGCCGGCAACGGCGTTGTGATCTCGGCGCAATCCACGATGGTGACGGAGTATTGAACAAATGCTGATCAAGCTACGCAAAGGTAAGCGCGCCCAGAGCCTGGTGATCGTGGCGCTTTCGGCCACGGCGCTGTTCGGGATCATCGCCCTGGGACTGGACGCCGGCCGGCTGTACTTCCAGCGTCGCGATGTGCAGAACGCCGCGGATGCCGGCGCGCTTGCCGGAGCGCAGGAACTGCTGCCAACCGGCAGCAACACCGCGGTCACGAGCGCGATGATTGATTCCGCCGGATGCCAGGCATCCGTGTATGCGCTGCTGGGCCTGCTGGACACGCCGCGCGACGGCAGCGGCACCAACTGCAATCCGGCCCCGGGCGCCTACCATCCCAACAGCTTCGGCGGTGGGATCAGCGAGCCGGCTGACCACATCTCGGCCACCGTCCAGGTCTGGACGCCCAGCCGCGGCAACAGCAACGAGATCCACGTGCGGGTGACCTACAACGTGCCGCTGACGTTTGCCGCGGTGCTGGGCTTCACCACCTCGGCCGTGGTTGCCGACGCCTATGCCCACGGCGGCTTCTACAACAAGACCTACACCGTCTTCGGCTTCGACGCGGGCGGTAATGGCAACGCCGTCAACTTCGACCAGAACGGCAATGCCCAGATCGACGACGGCTTCAACGGCAGCGACATCTGCCAGCCCAGCCCGGACCAGGGCCGGCTGGTGTCCAACTCGAAGTGGCACGCCCCCAACCCGGGTGGGGACTGGATGAACCTCAACGGGCAGTTCTACTATTCGCAAGCGTCAGACACACACGCGCTGATCGAGTACTGGTACAAGAGCGTGGGGACATCCCAGCCGATCGAGGGGTCGCCCAACTACGAGCCGCCGCTGAAGCCCGGCTTTGCACTCCCTCCAACAACGACTACCTACAACGGGAAAACCGTTCACGTCTACTACCCGGGAACCTACATCAACCCGATCAACGCCACGAACAACAACGACTACTACCGCTTCATGAACGGGATCTACTACTTCCAGGACGTCGATTTCAACATCACCGGCGGCATCGTCTCCAACACCTCGGATGGCGTACCACACTACGGCCCCTATGGCGGCGTGTCGGACCTGCCGGCGGCTGCCGACAGGACCAACGGGGTGACCTTCGTCTTCGACGGCAATGCGAAGTTCACCGCCAGCACCAGTGGCAACACCTCGCCGAGCGTCTTCTTTGCGGCGCCGAGCTTCATCTCCAGTGGCACCGACAGCATCGCCTTCTTCATCAAGGCGACGGATACGATCAGCGGCCCGAACGGATCGCCCTGGGACGAGGAGATCGACGGCACTAAGGGGACGGCGGGCGGCTATCCATTCCAGGTCTGGGGCTCCGTCTTCAATGCCGACAACAACGGCTCGCATGGGACGGTCGTCACGCTCCGGGCGGTCAGTGCCTCCAACGGCACAAACCGCTACGCGGTAACGGGTGAGGTCGTCTCGCCCCAGGTCGACCTCGATGGCGGCAACATGGTGAGCGGACCCTACACACCGAACGCGCCGGCCCCCCCGCCCGGCTGTCGGGCAAGTGACTATCACCAGAGCCCGGCCGGGTTAATGGTGCAGTTCAACGCCCACTACGTGCCCCACTGGCGGGGCCTCGCCTACCTGGTCAGGTAGGGCGACCCCCACCCCGACCTTCCCTAGCAAGGGGGGAGCGAGATTTCTGGGGACTGACGCCTTACAATTCGGGGAACGTGGCGCACGCCATCTATTGCTTCCTCGACGGGGAGACGCTACACGGCGATCCCCCCAAGGGCGAGCTGGACAGCCCCGTCGTGGAGACCCGTGTCCTGAACCTGGGTACGAATAACCGTGGTGCCTTCGTCCCGCTCAGCAGCCTCAAATATGTCCTGCTCGACTCGCGGCCGCCCTCCAACCCGGTGGACATCGCCCGCTACCAGCGGGTGGCGATCCATTTCGTCGACCACGAGGTGCTCCGCGGCTACAGCGACCGCCAACTGCGGCCGTCCCGATATGGGGTCACCCTCTCGCTGGTATCGCCCGACCAGAGCGAGGTCAAAGACCTGGCGATCCCCTTTACCGCGCTCAAGGGGATCTTCTATCTCAAGACCTGGGAAGGCGGCGATTCGCCCATGCTCGAGTCCGACTGGGTTCCGCGCATCCTCGAAGCGCGCGAGCAGGAGCAGGTCCGGCGGCAGTACTCGCCGGCGGGCAAGCCGCGGCACCTGATACCGTTGTTAGAGAGGATCATCCGCCGCCGAAAGATCGCCGAATAGCCCCGGTTGCAGCGGTTCCGCCCTGATATGTTGAATCGTAAGATGCAGCCCGCCGCCGTCCCGCCGCAGGCGGCGGTCACG
>Ga0209156_10000041_pt1 | contig 82859 bp, 61 predicted proteins | sample GraSoiAngelo_124_FD_185881 | JGI IMG/M metagenome (GOLD analysis project Ga0209156, IMG submission 185881) | Grasslands soil microbial communities from the Angelo Coastal Reserve, California, USA - 14_0927_05_20cm (SPAdes) (version 2) | ecosystem: Environmental > Terrestrial > Soil > Grasslands... | reverse complement strand
CGGCCGGCGAAGTGCTCGCTGAGATTGAGACCGACAAGGCGACGATGGAATGGGAATCGCCCGAGGACGGAACCCTCACCGAGATTTATGTCCAAGAGGGCGGCAAGGTAAACGTGGGCGATAGGATCGCCTTCGTCGGTGGTGAAGGCGAGGAAGCACCCAAAGAAGAGGAGAAGAAAAAAGAGAAGGAAGAAAAAGAGGAAAAGCCAAAAGCCAAAGAAGAAGAAAAGAAAGAAGAGAAGCCGAAGAAGGCGGAGCAACCAAAAGAAGAAACGCCGACAACGGAAGCGCAGGAGGAGAAAAAGGCAGCGGCCCCACCAAAGGCAGAAAAGAAAGCTGAACCTGAAAAGCCAGCGACGAAAATCGATAAGGCCGAGGAAGCACGGGTGAAAGCGTCGCCGGTCGCGCGCCGAATTGCGGCCGAGCTCCGTGTTGATCTTTCCAGCGTGAAGGGCACTGGACCCGAAGGTCGTGTAACGGAGACCGATGTGCGCGCTGCAGCTAAATCAAAATCCGTTACTCCGGCGACTAAGGTTCCGGCGGCGGTAAAGGCTGGCGAAAGCGCGCGCATTCAACTGTCCGGAATGCGCAAAATCATTGCCCAGCGGCTGGTCGAAAGTCTCGGGCCGGTTCCACATTTTTACCTCAGCATCGATATCAATGCTGCGCCGCTGATGGAGGCGCGAGAGGAACTGAAGTCGGCAGGCGAAGGCGCGGATGCGGCGAAAATCACAGTAAACGATCTCGTTTTAAAAGCGGCCGTACAAGCCGCTGTCAAGGTACCGCGAGTGAACGCTTCGTTCGACGGCGATGCAATAGTGCAATACGCCGACATCGATCTTGGAATTGCTGTCGCAATTGAAGATGGTCTTTTGACACCGGTTATTCGCGCCGCCCAAAACAAATCGCTGCGCGAGATCAGCGAACTGGCAAAGGATTTAGCACATCGCGCGCGCAATAAACGTATGAAGCCTGAAGAATTTCAGGGCGGCACATTCACAGTTTCAAATCTTGGCGGCATGGGCATCGACAGTTTTTCCGCTGTTATCAATCCTCCGCAAGGTTTCATTCTCGCTGTTGGCAGGATCACGAGGGTCCCTGTAGTGGACGACTGCGACCAGATCATCGTGGGCCATCGCATGTCGCTCACGATGAGCTGTGATCACCGCGTGATCGATGGCGCCCTCGGCGCTGAATACCTGAAAGAACTGCGCCACCTGCTGGAAAACCCGGCGTTACTGCTGGTTTGAACCTCTGGAAGAACGCGTGAGAGCCGGTCTTAGCGTGGGCGAGACGTCCTGTTTAGAATGCTAGTGATTATCGTGGCCCCGTTTCCCAAGTCATAAAATCGTCGAGCGTTTGCCGTGTTCTATCGACTACGAATTCGACGACGGCTGCGTCGTCGATGAAGCCGAGGAACGGTGTCTTATCGGGGATTAAATCGAATGGATCGACGAGATAGTTGAGAGCAGCAACGATCCATAACAACGAATCATGCGTAACCTGGTCGTATTCCTCGCGATGATGTGCACGGACCAAACGCAGCATTGTCTGAAGATAAGGCCAATACTCTTTAAAAGAGTCTTTGGGCACGGTCGCTGCCTTTGCCGATGCTTCGTTGAAAAGCGTTTGTAGACGGTCACGATCATCGATGCACGATTTTGCGTCGGTGAGCGCTCGCGCGAAGGCTTCGCTGCGAAGGGCAGGTTTGCTGTAAGGGCTGACTCCCTCAATATTTCTTCGACTCAGCCGCGCCTTGGTTTTGATATCCGGTTTCGTTTTTACCTCTTTCATCGGTTACTATGAGAGCAGGAAGATGCGCAGATGAGAAGCCCATTCGAACAGAATGATGAATCCAGTTGATCGCCACCTACGGCTTTGTTGCCAGAACCAGTGGTGAAGGCCCGGGCGCTTTCAGCTTTCGAACTTTTTTGAAACCCGCTTCTTCCAGCCAGTTTTTGATTTCGTTGAAGCTGAAGGTGTCGCCTTTTTCAGTGTTGACCAGCATTTGCACGGCAAACATCAGTGAAGGTAGCGGTTCGGTGCGATCGTCGTTCACCAGCCATTCTGCAATTGCGATCGTGCCGCCGGATTTTAGCGCGCGGAAAATCTTTCTGAGCAACCGACGGCTGCGACCTTCGCCTTCGCTATGCAAGATGTGACCAAGCGTCGCGATGTCATAGCCGCTGCCGAAATTCGCCTCCAACATATCACCCTCGACATAATTAAAGCGATCGACGACGCCGAACTTTTGTGTGATTCGTTTCGTCGTCGGAATCATTCCTGCCCAATCGACTGCGGTCACTCGCACCCGGGTCGATTTTTGGGCCAGGGCAATGCCCCAAATACCTGAACCGGCGCCGAGATCGAGCACGCGAATTTCGTTCTTTGCCTTCGCTAACTTCAAATGATCGCCGAGCTTTTGTGCAGGCGGATAGCTCATCGGGATGATGTTTTCCACTAGCTGACTGAAGAATTCGGTGCCTTCGGTTTCCTGGTTCACGGCCACGGCCGGACGACCTTCGCGAACGATATCGGACAATCGCAGCCATCGTGAAATGAGCTGGGGCGCAATGGTTCCAAAAAAACCCGCGTGCGTTCCCGGCTTTTTGCTTAGAAGAAAGGCGGCGCTTTCGGGTGTTAGCGAATACTTTCCTTGGCGATTTTTCTTTAGAAGACCTAGACCAACAAGCGCATTCATCAGAATCCCCAAAGCCCGCGCCGATGCCCCGGTTTTTGCTGCAACCTGCTCTGCCGTTTTTGCGTCGCCCTCCAATGAATCGAAAATCTTGTTACTCACGCCCGCGCTGATGATCAGCGGCGGTGCGTAAGCGAAGCTAAGTTCCATCAAACGTTCAGGTGTGACTTGTTTTTTACCGCGAGTTTTCTTGGACATATCAGATTTGAGGTTTCGAAAGCTAAGATCGACAGATAAGGTTGGGAATCAATTGTGACCGAGCATTCTACTGAACTTGAGACTCCGCGCCTCACCGTCTTCTGCAAGACACGCGAAGAAATGGAAGCTGGCGAGCGCGCCGTTCTCGCGCCATTTGCAGAAAAGTCCGGAGACTCGCGCGGCCGGCAATATTCAGAGCCCAGCCATTCATTTCGGACCGAATTTCAGAGGGATCGCGCACGCATCATTCATTCACGCGCCTTTCGTCGAATGGAGTATAAGACGCAGGTCTTTTTGAATGGAACGGGTGATCACCTGCGCACCCGGCTGACGCACTCCATTGAGGTCGCGTCTATCAGCCGCACGATTGCTCGCGCATTACGCCTGAATGAAGATCTCGCGGAAGCGATCGCGCTCGCGCACGATCTGGGACACGCGCCCTTTGGACATTCGGGCGAAGAGATGCTGGCTGAATGCATGCGCGACCACGGCGGCTTCGATCATAACCGTCAGAGCGTGCGAGTGGTCGAGCTCCTTGAAGATCCCTATCCGAATTTTCCGGGTCTGAACTTGACATTCGAAGTGCGCGAGGGCCTGCGGAAACATGGAGCATTTCATCAACTGGAAAAACTCACGGGACGGCAGGCTCGCGCTCCTTTACAAAACTATCGTTGCGCGTCGCTGGAAGCGCAGGTCGCGGACCTGGCGGACGAGATCACTTATTACAGTCACGACTTGGATGACGCAGTCGATTTCGAAGTCCTGAACGCGGCGCAACTGGAACAAAACGAGGTCTGGCGTCGAAGCATTCGAGCAGTGCTGGCACGCTACCATGACGCTCGTGAGCCGGAACTGCACAAGCTAATCATCCGAGATATTATCGACGCGGAAGTACACGATCTGGTCTCGACCAGTGCAAAATCCATTGCCGATGCGGGCGTGCAAAGTTCAGACGAAGCGCGCCAGCAGCCAGCACCCCTGATTCGTTACAGCGATGATTTGCTCCAGGCGAATCGCGATTTGCGAAAATTCCTGTACCAGAATGTTTATTACGATCCGCGCGTCTCCGAAGTAAATCGGCGGGCCTGCGAGATGTTGCGGCAGGTTTTCCAGGCGTACCTGGCGGATCCTGACAAGCTGGGCGAGACGGCGGCAAAACGAATTGAAATTGAGGGATTGCATCGCACGGTGTGCGATTACATCGCGGGAATGACCGATCGGTATTTGATGGAAGAACACGCGCGGATCGCAAACCTGTAGTCGCCGACCTCTGGGCGGCGCGATGCGCGCGATGTCAGACATTATCAGCGCCGCGTTTCGCAGAGCGAAACGGCTACAGGCTCACGCAGCCGCGCTTCCACTTTCTTCGCGAAGATATTGAATCACGAGCCGCAGGCGTTTGTTAATAGATAATTCTTCGAGGACGCGTTGACGATGAAGGGGATCGCTCACAAATGTCGAGGTGACGAGATCAGCAAGCAATTCCGGGTCGCTCAAATCGGAAAGATACCGATCTACTTTAGGGGGAAGCTGCCGTGGTCCGTCTCCTTTCAGGTTCGAATAAAGCTCCAGCACTTTCGCAGCCAGCGCTTCGGTTTCTACGGACGTGGTGGATTCGCATTCGAGGGACTCTATCATTGCAATAGGAAATGGCGCTTCCTGCTGAAAAGCGCTGAATCTGACACGTTCGAGTCCCTGCAGAATCAGGTTCGAGGTGCCGTCGCTTCGTTCAACGCATGCGCGAATAAGACCAACGCTGGCAATGTGAAAAAAGTCTCCGGTCGAATTCCATTCAGCGCAGTGCGGCTTGAGCAGTGCAACGCAAAACATGCGGTGATGGGCGAGGGCGTGCTTTAACATCTCGCGATAGCGCGGCTCAAAAATATGAAGGGGAAGCAGCGCATGCGGAAAAAGCAGAGCGCCAGGCAACGGCATAACCGGCACTTTTTTTGGGAGGGTTACAGATGAGGACATGGCCTGTTCTTTCTTTGTACGATATGTGCGTTGGAGAAAGAGCAAGCGGTGGAGCGTAATTCGTAATTCATTACAACGCCAAAACATGGCCGATTTAACGCTTCAACGGTTTAACGATTTAATGCGGCGGAGCCATTCCCAATGCCCGAAGCTGTTCCAGCGATATTTGCCCTTCGATGTCGCTTCGGCCGAGCGAAACATATATAAGAGCCGATCCGCAACAGGCGAGGAGCACACGCGAAGCTGCGCCCAATTTACCGATTCCCATCGCGCTCACGGCAACGCCACGTTCCTTGGCCGCGACGAAATCGATCAATCGCGTCAGTTGCGCCGGAGTGTCGGTGCGTGTCGCCAGCTTGAAAATATCCGCGCCATACATCTTTGCCGCGCGCGCTTTCTCTCGCAGCTGATTGGGACTCGGAGTGCTTCTCAGGCAGTGCACCGAAATGATCCGCCGCACATTCTGCTTTCGAGCCATCCGAAGCAGCGACCGGAAGACTGGCGCCGAGCGTAGTTCGACGTCGATATAACGAGCCCGGGATAAGAATCGAGCGAGAAGATTGTGTCGTTGCGGCGCGGATAGTCGATTTGCGCCGCCTTCGATCGGATGTCGAGCCGTGATGATTAGCGGCACGCGCAACTTCGAAATCTCGTTTTCCAGTCGATCAATCGCCCGCACAAGACGATCCAGACGCAGTTCAAAAATATCCGGTGGCTTGCCCATTCGAAGGGCAAAATCGAGGTCCGCCGGCGACGTGATTACGCCCACTACACGATGACGTAGGCGAGGCCTTGCCAAACTGCGCGCGATCACGTTTAGCGACCGGCCCCTGGCGCGTAGCGCGAAACCATTCGCTCAACGTACTTGGCCAGAATGTCGAACTCGAGGTTCATTAGATCACCCGGTTGGGCCCGGTCCAGGTTGGTATGCGTTTTCGTGTAACGAATAATCCACGTCACGAAACTTGTCGGAAGAACATCGGCGACAGTAAGACTGATCCCATTGACCGCAATCGAACCCTTGCGCGCGACGTAATGGGCGAATGCGTCAGGTAACTCGATTTCCAATCGAAAATCTGCGCCGCTCTTCTGCCAGGCGATGACCGGCGAAACACAATCGATGTGCCCTTGAATGAAATGTCCGCCAAAGCGCTCGCTTGCAGTAACGGCACGTTCGAGATTTACCAGCTGCTTCCGCTGCAAGTTTTTTAGATTTGTGCGAGCGATCGTCTCTTTCAAAAGATCGAAAATCAACTCTTCGCCGCGATGTGAGTGCAGGGTGAGGCAACAACCGCTAACGGCCAAACTATCGCCACGCCGTATCTTTTTCGCGACGCGCGGAGCGGCAAGTTTCAATTGGTTGCCGCTTTTGCTTGTGTTCATCGCAATCACGGTGCCAACTTCTTCGATTAAACCGGTGAACATTCTGAAGAGCTTAAGTTTTCAGTTTTAGGGAATCTGAACTTAAGACTTAACACTTCTTCATACCTATTTCATTAGCGTCCGTTGGTCGTTAGAAAATAAGCGTGTATTGCCCATGGCTGTTCATTTAAGGAAACTCCCGCCTACTATCTTTCAACGCTTTTTCCGCACCGAGACAGCTGGCGGATCAGTCTTGCTGCTGTTCGGCATTGCTGCGCTGGCCCTGGCGAACTCACCGCTCGCCGCACCGTATGCGGGTATTTGGCGAACGCCGTTAGCCCTGGGGATAGCGAATTACTCGCTTTCACTGACGTTGCATCAATGGGTCAACGACGGACTGATGGCTCTTTTTTTCCTCTTGGTTGGCTTGGAGATCAAACGGGAATTGGTCGTCGGTGAACTGGCCTCTGTGCGCAAAGCAACGCTTCCCATCGCGTGCGCTATCGGCGGCATGATTGTCCCGGCTGTGCTCTACTGGATTTTCAACCCGATTGGATTTGGAGCGCGGGGGTGGGGTATTCCCATTGCGACCGATATTGCCTTTGCCCTCGCCGCACTGGCATTGATAGCGCCGCGTGGGCCAACCGGTGCAAGGGTATTTTTGACTGCGCTGGCGATCGTTGACGATGTGGGGGCGGTGCTTGTCATTGCTACTTTCTATTCACAAACCATCGCGTGGGGAGCCCTCGGCATCGCAGGCCTGCTGATTTTGGTGTTGTTCGGATTTAACGCAATTGGAGTGCATCGGCTGTGGCCATATTTGTTAGTCGGAGTGGTGCTCTGGTATTTTGTGCATCAGTCCGGGGTGCACGCGACGGTTGCTGGGGTGGCCCTCGCTTGCGCCATTCCCACGCGCACCCGAAGCAACGCAACGCAATTCTCTCGGGAGGCGCGCTCAGTTTTGGATCGATTTGACCAAACCGAGAGCGGCGATCTTATCGTTTTGACCAGTAAGGGACAGCAGGAAGCGCTCTTTGCACTCGAGTATGCAACGCAGAGCGTAACGGCGCCGATTCTGAGGCTTGAACACGCTCTGCATAAATTCTCAGCATTCGTGGTGATGCCGCTGTTCGCCGCGGCGAACGCTGGAGTGACCGTAGCGTTACCGATCCGGCATGCAAAGATTGCCGTCGGAGTGTTGGTCGGACTGGTTCTTGGCAAACCGCTGGGGATTATGGCGGCGGCTCTGCTCGCAGTTAAGTCAGGCGTTGCCAAACTTCCTCACGCTGTGAGCTGGACATCTTTGCTCGGTTATGCGTGGCTCGCCGGAATCGGTTTTACCATGTCGCTATTTATCGCAATGCTTGCGTTCGATGAGACTGCGTCGGTTGGGGCCGCAAAGTTGGGCATCCTTGCCGGCTCGCTCGCGGCTGGGGTCGCGGGAGCCATTGCCCTGAGGATTGCCTCAGGTTTTCGTAATGATAAATAGGTCCCATCCGGCTCCTGAGACGCATGTGTCATATGGGGCGCAGTCGTGCGGCGTCCATGTGAGCGTGCCAGTTGCTGTTCTCTCTGCCATTCTTTTTCTGTCTGGAATAGGCGCGCTGATCTTCGAAACGCTCTGGCTGCGGTTAAGCGGCCTGGCGTTTGGGAACTCCATCTGGGCGGCGGCGTTGATCCTTTCCAGTTTCATGGCCGGCCTGGCACTAGGGAACGCGATCGCAGCATCATCGAGAATTCGGCGATGGCGACCGCTTCATCTTTACGCCCTGCTGGAGGTGCTGGTTGCTTTGCTTGGTTGCACAATCGTTTTTGGTCTACCGGCGCTGGGCGAATTGTTGCGGCCCGTGTGGCAAACACTCTGGAATTATCAGCCCATGCTTCTCGGACTGCGATTCATTGTCTCTTTCCTAATTCTACTTCTGCCGACAACGGCGATGGGCCTGACGCTGCCGGTGTTGATCGAAGATCCGATGTTGCGGCATACGAATTTTGGGCGCGTGATTGGTTTTCTGTATGGCTCGAACACTTTAGGCGCGGTGGTCGGTGCTGTGCTTGGTGAAGGCTGTCTCATCGCAGCGTTCGGCCTTCGAGGCACGAGTTTGGTTGCAGGTTTAGCGAGTTGCATCGCCGCAGCGGTGGCCTTATTCGTGGCGAAATTCCAAGGTGATACCAGTGCGCATGTTTTGCAGCCAACCTTTCCGCTCCGCCTGGATGCGAGGTATCGACCACCGTGGCATCTGCTTTTGGTCAGCTTTGGAACCGGTTGCATTCTTCTTTCGCTTGAAGTGATTTGGTTCCGGTTTCTGCGGTTGTATGTCGTTTCCTTACCCATCGCATTCGCACTGATGCTCGCGGTTGTGCTGGCGGGAATCGGGCTAGGCAGCATTGCGGCCGGCGCGGTTAATCGCCGTTCAGCCTGGCTGCATCAATTACTTCCTGTTCTATTGCTTCTGGCGGCGATTGCCGTGCTTTTGTCATACTTATTCTTTCCGGGCGAGGCAGTAAGAACACCCGCTGGTGCTTTTAGTCTCACTTCTTGGCACCAGATTGCTCTTCTTTGCCTAGCCTTGATGTTCCCGGCCTCGTTCTTGTCGGGGATTTTGTTCCCGACCATCGTCGCGCTTGTTCAAGCGAGTGCGGAAGACCGGATGAATAGCACTGGAATCACGACCTTGTTCAACACGACCGGGGCGGCAGTTGGTCCACTCATTGCAAGTTTTGTGTTGTTACCTGCCATCGGCTATCAATGGAGTCTCCTGATCTGTGCCGCTGGTTATGTCCTGCTCGGCATTCTGGTTAGCGAAGGCTCGAGTTGGTCAATTCGGCGCCCAATCGGTGTGGCCACCATCGCATTTTGCGGGACCGCGATCCTCCTTTTTGCGATCTTTCCCTATCATCGCGCTGAATCGCACTTCGAACATGCAAGTCGCCCTTACGAAACTGAGCAAGGCGAAGTGCTTGCGCATGTTGTGAAAAGAATCGAAAGCACTTCGGACACATTACAGCTGCTGCGACGCGATCTCTTTGGTGAACCGTACTACTACCGGATGCTGACCAACGCCTTTACGATGTCGGCTACAAATCCTCACAGTCAGCGATACATGCGATTATTCGCCTATCTCCCGTTGGCTCTTCGTCCGGAATCAGAAGACGTGCTGCTTCTTTGCTACGGCTGTGGAGTGACGGCGGACGCATTTCTTCATGGACCAAACGTCAAGAGAATGGATGTCGTGGACATTTCGAAAGAAGTGCTCCAGCTCGCTGATTTCTATGCGGGAATTAATTACTCGAATCCGTTGCGCGATCCGCGGGCGACGACCTTCATTCAGGATGGCCGCTTCTTCCTCCAGGCCAGTCCGCGGCAGTATGACATCATTTCCGGCGAACCGCCTCCGCCGAAAGTGGCGGGTTCAGTTAACCTCTACACCGAGGAATTTTTCTCGCTGATGAAGAGCCGCTTGAAAGAAGGCGGGATTGCCACCTTTTGGCTACCGATTAACCAGCTGAAAATAGACGAAGCAAAAGCGATCCTGCGCGCGTTCCACAATGCGTTCCCGAACGCGTCGGTCTGGGCCGATGCCGACGAGGAATGGATTATGATGGGCATCAATGGTCCCGGGCGTAGGATGAATGAGGAGGAGTTGCGGCGGTTGTGGAGCGACTCCGCGACAGGCGCGGATTTAAAACGCATCGGCGTCGAGGTCCCGCAGCAACTTGGCGCGCTTTTCTTGATGGACGGCGACGAAATTGATCTCATCGCGCGTGATACCGCCCCTGTGACGGATAACTACCCGAAACGGCTGAGCGATGCGGCATGGGACGAAGACGCGAACTTGCGCTTTGCTTCCGCCTACATGGACCCGCCTTCCGCTGCCGACCGTTTTGTTCGGTCTCCGATGATCGCCCGAATCTGGCCGGAGACACTAAATAAATCGATCAAATCATTATTTGCCGTTCGTGAAACGCGATTTCTTTCCCAAACAATTGGAACCAACAAACTGGCCGAGCTGGATCTTTATCTCCGTGGCTCGCGTCTGCGGACGCCGGTTCTAGAAGTCCTGGGTAGCGACGAATTCCGGCTTGCGTTGGCAGAGCGGATTGCCAGCAACTCAGCCGCGCCACCGCTTGAGATTCTGCCGGACTTGATTGCCGGCGCGCTGGCGCGGCGCGATATCGGCGAGGCGGTTCGCCTTCTGGAGGACAAGAAAGCTCGCGGCATGTTTAGTCTCAACGACACGTTCCTTCTTACCTATCTTTACTGCTTAAACGGCAATGTGGAGAAAGCGGAAGCGCTCGCCGCCAACAATGCAGCCGCCATCAAAAAAGACAAAAAAGATGGATTCGTTGATTGGCTGTGGGGAAAATTGGAAACCGATTTCGGATTTCATCCGCCGTATTAGAAGCCGGCAAAAGGTAATCATGTCGCTTATCGATTTTCCAAGCCGATGTGATCATCGCGCCGGCGAACTAAGAACCAGCGTTTAATGCGTCGGCACGCGCTGTTTATTGGAGTGCTAATCCTTATCGCGACGGCGCGGTTTGTAATCCTGCTGACGTCGCAAACTCATGTCCATAGCGATGAGGCAATCATCGGCCTGATGGGTAAACACATTCTGGAAGGACGCTATTTTCCTTTCTATATGTATGGTCAGCCCTACAATGCGGGTGCAGCTTGGGAAGCTTATCTGGCCGCGATAGCGTTCGCGTTGTTTGGCGTCAGCGTCATTTCTTTGAAGAGCTGCATCGTCGCGTTGTCGTTGCTGTGCCTTTTTCTGTTTTATCGAATGTGCCTGGCGCTTTATGACGGGCGCACAGCTCTTTTGGCAACGATTGTGTTCGCAGTCACTCCGTCGCTGCTCAAGTGGCACTTCCAGGTGAGAGGTTATTCCTGGTACTTTCTTTCCATTCCCCTGCTAACGATTCTCGTCCTATCGATTCAATCGACGCCGAACCGAAGGTGGCCGCTATTTCTTTTGTTTGGTGTTATTTCGGGCTTGAGCATCTGTAGTTTGGAGCTGGGAATGGCGTTTAACGTCGCGCTATGGGTTCTCATTTTGATGCGCCGAAGCTTGTCGTTTAAAAACGCATTGGTCGCCTTCGTGGGTTTCATAGTCGGCTATTCGCCGGCCATTGTATTCAACCTCACCCATCATTTCGCGAACTGGAATGCTGTGCTTGAGAAAACAGGTGGCGGCGGATTTGCGATGCTTTTTCATCCGGAGGCGCACACACAAATTTTCCTAACTGAGATGCCGAAGTTCTTCGGTGCCGATACCGTCCTTTGGTATTATCCGGAGAAGCCTGCTGTGGGGTTCGTATTTTACACGATCGCCCTGCTGGTGGTAGGCGCTGCGGTCTGGCCATTCATCCGGTCGCCGTCAGATATCGTGGAGGCGATTCGCGGCGGTTTTGCACGTAGTAATGAAGAGCGAGATCTGCTGTTGCTCCTGCTGACACTGGCATGCTTTGTTCCGTACATTACCGCGCCCTTCCGAGTGCCCGGTTATTTTTTGGCCGGTTCTTTCTTTCTTGCAGCACTCACTGGTCGATTGCTAGCACGCTGCTTTGCTTCTTCCAAACCGCTGATTCGTTTCGCCGGAGTCGGGATCTTTGCGGCTGTGGTAATTACGGGAACTGCGCTGATTTTCGACACGGCGCGCCACAATCAAATTGAAACATTAACGCTCTGCGATCAGGGAGAGAACTATTGCATGACGCGGATTCGCGGCGGGGATCTCGACGGCGTCGAACGCCACCTGGGCCAACAGGGCGTAACCGACGTGTGGACCACTGTTTCTTTTGTTTATCCGTTGCTGTTCGAATGCCATGAAGCGTTCGCCGCCTCCGATACGTTTTTTGGTTACCAACATCGTGTTTACCCTAAAGCAATTCCCTGGCGCGAACCGGATCCTGAAGGACATATTGCGATTGTGCTTGAGAGCGATTCGCCTTTTCGCGCACCGGTGGAGAGTCGCTTTGTGCAACTGGCAGGCGTCGTGCCCCTGATCACCGAATACGGGAAGCTTGCAGTGATCGAGAGGAAACGTTGATAAAATATGTGTTTAGCGCCAAAGGCGCGGCATTCACCTCGAGCCTGGGGCAACGCCCCAGGGATTATAAGAGCCAAAAAGCGCCAGCGCTGAAAGCGCGATTCACTTTTGGTGCCAGTTCGATCATCATCGTGCCATGCCCCAATCGCTCAGTAAAGTCATCCTTCACATCATTTTCAGCACAAAGAACCGCGAGCTATGGTTCGATTCAGACGTGCGACCGCGCATGCATGCTTATCTAGCGACGGTCTGCCGCGACCTCGGTGCTGAATTCGTGCACGTCGGCGGTGTCGCCGATCATGTTCACATTGTCACGACGCTGCCGCGCACCGTTTCTCAGGCTGAGTTCATCAAACGGATAAAGAAAACATCCTCGAAAGGGATCGGGGGATTTAACCCTCGATATCGCAGCTTTTTCTGGCAGAGCGTTTATGGTGTGTTTTCGATGAGCTCCAGTCAGCTTGAGGCTGTCCTGCAATACATTGAGGCGCAGCAGGAACACCATCGCACTCGCACGTTTCAGGAAGAATATCGTGAGCTGTTGCGCAGACAGGGAGTTGATTTCGAGGAGCGTTATGTGTGGGATTGAGAAATCAGACCCTGGCGTGAATCGCGCTTTCAGCGCTTGTTTACCTGGGCGATCAAATTCCTGGGGCGGTGCCCCAGGCTGGTTTGATGTGAAACAGCGCCTTCGGCGCTGAAAAGATACTGCCCCGATGAAGGCCGCCTCCCGATTTGCGATGCGACATGAGCGAAAGTCGATCTGGCTATTTTGCGCGATCGCCGCACTTCGCGTCTTCATATTTTCCGCTGCGTTTCCGTTTTTCAACAACGTGGATGAGCAGGCGCACTTCGATTTAGTGATGAAATACGCGCGAGGCGATGTGCCAACCAATTTGGGTCATTATTCTTTTGAATCGGCAAATTTCATCGCTTTATACGGCACGCCGGAGTACTTTATGACGCCGCAGCAGTTCGCGACGAACGATTTTCCGCCACCAAATTGGACGTTGCCAGCTGAGCAGCGCCAGCAGGCTGTAAACACCAACTCGGCGTGGTGGCTATCCAATCAAAATCACGAATCGGGGGAGCCGCCACTTTATTATATTATAGCTGGTCTGTGGCTAAATCTTGGCCGGCTCTTTGGCGTTACCGGCGCTTGGCTGTCGTATTGGGTTCGCTTTTTGAATGTGTTCGTCGCAGGAACTCTAGTCTGGATAGGCTTCGTTGCTGCAAAGCTTGTCTTCCCTGATCGACAGTTCATACACTTTAGCGTTCCGATATTGCTGGCCGTTTGGCCGCAGGCCACTTTTTATTCAATACAAAGCGATTCGCTCTCTCCGCTGTGCTTTGGAATCGCATTTGTCGGTTTGATAGAATTTTTGCGGGCCGAACCCCCAACTGTGCGTCTGGCAATCTGGACCGGGCTTGCGCTTGCCGCGACCTGTCTCGTCAAGACAACAAACATCGCTTTGCTCTTCGTCGTCGGGTTAGTTTTGATCTTCAAGATTCAAAAGCTAACCGAAAAGACTGCCTTACGTCCTCTTTTGGTACCACTCGCTGGATTGATAATATCCGTGGCCGTCCCAATCGCTGTTTGGTTTGCATGGAATTACCATACGTTCGGCGATCTCACTGCCACCGGCTCGAAAATTGAGTTCCTCGGATGGACTCGCAAACCGGTTGGCAATTGGTGGCCGCATCCAATCTTCACGTTGAATGGAGTGAAGGAGTTCTGGCCAGAACTAATGGCGAGTTTCTGGCGGGGCGAATTCATTTGGCATGGCAAACGACTCGTTTCCCAAGCGAGCGACGCGTTCTACTGGATCTCTTCCACGCTCGCGATTGGCGTGGCCGTGGTAAGTCTGTTTCCGCGCTTAACGAAACTGAGTGCTTTTCAGCGGGAGAGTCTTTGGCTGGCGTTTTCAAGCTTCGCTGTCCTGGTCCTGTTTGTTGCGTGTCTATCGATCGCCTTCGACTTCGGGCTTTGCGTGTATCCGTCCCCTGAGCATCCATTTTTCACTTCCGGAAGACTGCTCAGCGGTGCGGCGGTTCCATTTTTCTTGCTTTACTCCCAGGCGTTGGACTGGCTGCTTTCGGGGATTCCTCGCGTATGGCCGCGGATAATTTTGTTTGGAGGAATTGTGCTCTTGATAATCGTTTCGCAATCGATTGTGAACTTGCCGGCGTTTTCCAGCCGTTACAATTTCTTTCATTTGAACCAGCCGCTGTAAGGGATTTGACCGCGGATTACCCAGCGCGGCTCCGCCGCAACCAAAGATTTAACCACGAATGAACACGAATGGACAATTAATGCTCCGTCGGGAGGAGCCCGCGAAACACGCGAATGGACGCGAATAGATCAAGAGTTTCAGAAATTATAAGCTAAATTCGCCTGTGCACGGATAGTTCGGTGGTGGCGCGCGCTGTTCGTCCGCGGATGCGCGGACGGTTTTTTCGGTCCGACCATTACTGGAGCAAGCGCGTGATCTCTGTGCCTGCGGTATGATGTTCCGTAGGTGACAAAAATCTGGCGCCCGTTTTTTCCTCACCTCATTCGCGTGAATCCGCGGGATTCGCGGGCAGAAAAATTGGTGTTCATTCGTGGTTAAACAGCCCCTTCAAAAAAGTGAAAAAAAAGTGAAAAAAAGCTTGCAAGCCCCTGACGCCTTCCGCTAAAGGGGGAATTCAACGCGACAAAAGGCCGTAAAAGCCGTTCAAAAAAACTTTGAAAAAAGTGAAAAAAAAGCTTGTCAGCGCCACAGAGATTTCATAAACCTGCCAAAACCTAACCAAACCAATGGAGAAACTAATGACTAAAAACGTGCTAAATAAACTCGGATTCCTTGGCGCCATTTTTGTGGCGACCGTCGGATTTCCTCTAATTTTTGCATCGAACGCATTTGCTCAATTGCCGGCTCCGCCGGCTCCCGCTCCGGGTGCGCCAGCGCCCACAGCTGAGGTCGAGCGCGTGGTTGTGACCGGTTCGAACATTCCCACCGCGGAAGAGACTGGCCCCAATCCGGTGGACACCTACCGGCCGCAGGACATCGAGAAACTGGGTATCCGCAACGCCACGGACCTGCAGGAATTTATCCCGCAGGAAGCAGGCGGAACCGTCAACCTGAATATTGGCAACGGTGGTGACGGTACCGTCCAGTTTAACCTGCGCGGCCTGCTGCCGAAAGAAACTTTGATTCTAATCGATGGCAAACGGGTCGCCTATGGCTCGTTGGGTGTCGCTGGGTTTAGCGGAGGCCCGGACATTAACCTGATACCCTTCTCCATGATCGATCACGTCGACATCCTCAAGGATGGCGCCTCGGCTGTGTACGGCACGGACGCGATCGCAGGCGTGGTCAACTTCTTCCTGATCCACAAATTCCGCGGCTTGGAGATCGGCGGCACTTACGGGAACACAGATCTCGGAGCGTCCAATGACATGGGCGAATGGGAAGCATGGTTGAAAGCCGGCACCGGAGATGACAAAACCGATATTGTGGTCATTGCCGATTTCTGGGAGCGCACCGGCGGTCTATTCAGCCGCGACCGTGATATTTCTTCCAACGGGAATTTTACTAAATGGGGAGGGCTTGATAATCGCAGCGGAAACTTCCCTGGCCACTATGGAGGGTTCGTGGGTCGCCGTTTGGTCCCGAGTTTGTTTTTCAGCGCAAACACCCCGCCGCCACATTCAGCTCCGAACGTGGCGACTTCTCCGTTTTATGTCTCTTCGACCAGCCCCTTGCTCAATCACGGAAACGGTTTCTTCAATGGGACCTTGCAGGGTTTGGACGGGAACTACGTCGCCTATAACTTCGCTTCGGTCACGCCAAATCTGCCGCCGGGAGACCGGCAAGTGTACTACGGTTCGTTCACGCGGGACCTGTGCGATAAGTACCTGACGGTGTTTGCCGACTTCAAATATTCGCGCTCATATTTCGATTCATCGCTGGCCGCTGTGCCATTTACGCCCGATCCATTCCACGGATTGAAGGGTACTGACGGTACGCTTTATCCTGTCGGGCCTACTGGTCCGTTCGGCATCAGTGTGCCAATCGCGAATCCGTTCAATCCGTTCACAGTTGGGGACACGACTCTGGTTATTAACGGAACGCCGGTTCCGATGACTACCGGGATTCGGTTCCGCGGCATTAACGATACCGGCACAAGGAGTGAAAAATTCACCTACTGGGACCAACTCTTCGACGTCGGTCTGCGGGGCGAGATGGGAGAATTTGGCGATTACTTCAAGACGTGGAACTGGGAAATGGGTTTCCGTTACTCTCGCAACGAAGGACAAGACCTGTCGGTAGGCGAAGTGAGCCAGCCCGGGTTGCGCGATGCCCTATTCGAGACAGACCCACACACCGCGTTTAATCCGTTTGGTGGCTTTTTCCGCCAAAACACCGCGGTAGCCAGGCAAGGAGTCTATGTGACATTGCATAACTCCGGTGAGTATGAGTTGCCTATCGGTTATGCCACGTTTAACGGTGACCTGTTCAATCTTCCCGCCGGGCCAGTCTCCTTTGCCATTGGCGGCGAGTACGACGCGCCGAGATTTACTCGCGATCGTGACGCACTCAATAACACGTTTAACTCGATTGGCTCAGTGGACGGGCAAAGCTTCCGTGTGAATCGGGATGTGTGGGGAATCTACGAGGAAGTGCGCGTACCATTCACCAGTCCCACGTGGAACTTCCCTGGCTTCTACAGCTTTGAAGTGGACTTTGCCGAGCGAGAGGAATGGTACAGCAATAACACCTCTACGGTGCTGCCTTCTGGCCTTTTCCCGGAGGTGCCCGCGTTTCACAGCACGTATAATGCGCAAAAGCCGAAGGTGTCGGTGCGCTGGCAGCCGATTGATCCCAAGTATATCGGCGCAGTGACATTGCGTGGCAGCTATACCGAGGCATTCCATGCGCCAACGCTGGGAGAACTTACACCTGCGGGCTCGCAAAACTTCCCAATCGTGTCCGATCCGTTTTCGAGTCAGACCGAGCCTCAGATTGAGGAACGCGTTTTAGGAAACCCCGCTCTGCATCCGGAAGTGGCGTATGAATGGACCTACGGCGCTGTTTACAGCCCGAAATGGATTAAGGGCCTGACGCTGAGCGCCGATTGGTGGCACATTGATATGCGCGATATCGTGGCATTCCCAGGTGCGAACACCCTCATCGTGGAGAATCCCCCGACCCCGGGTGTTGTGCAAAACGGGCCGGTTATTTTCCGTGGTGTGAGTTCAATTCCAGGCGAGGCTGGGCCAGTCCAACTGGTTATCGATCTCAACCAAAACCTTTCTGGCGCAGTCTTGGAAGGTCTAGACTACGAAGCGATCTATATTCTGGATTCGACGATCTTTGGCCACGGGGATTGGGGAAGGTTAACCACCACGGTCAATGGCACCTGGCTATCCCGGTTTGAGTTTCAGCCTGGCCCCAACAACAAACGGTTCGGTATCGCAGGCACATTCCAGCCGCCGGGAGCTACTCTGACCAATTCGACGCCATGGAATCGGGCCAACTTCAGTATCTTCTACGATGGTCCGGCTGACACGTGGATGGGGGGCTTGGATGTCGGTGCCATAGTCCACTGGATCGGTCAGTATGAGGACGACAACGCCACTCTGACAGGATCGACAAAGCTCAACGAGCCTAGAAGTGGCCCGTTCGGTGGCGGTGGTGAAGTACGGGCGCGGAAAATAGCTCCGTGGACTACCCTTGACCTCATCTTAAACTACACGTTTAACCTGCCGCCGCCTGCGCCGGCCGAAGTGCCTGGCTTTGCCAAGGATGGTGGGAAGAACGTGAAGATGAAAGACGGCAAGGAGAAAAACGTCGTTCCAGTCTCCACGGCCGAGTATGGCTGCAGCAACTGGAAGTGGTGGCTTAATAACACAACCGTCACGCTCGGCATGCAAAACGTGCTCGACGAGGATCCCTCGTTTGTGGCAGGCTCGTTCGAGAATGGTTACGACGAGTCGGTTGCTAACATCAAAGGCCGGTTCTGGTACGTCGGCTTGAAGAAGCGCTTCTAAAACGGAAGACCGCAATAATTCACAGCGGCCGGGCTCCTCGAGGGCCCGGCCGTTTTGCTTTTGTAGCAGCTCGTCGCAGACATCGCAGGGGATCCAGCGCCTTGGGGGAATAGCTGACGTTCGATAATAGCCCAGCGTTTCAACGCTGGGCCAATCGTGTTATAAAGGATTTGAGTCCCAGCGGGGGACGAAAGAAAACACCGATTATGCATTCCTTTACGAATTGCCTCATGCATTGTGTCTGGGCCACAAAGAACCGCGATCATTGCCTCACCCCGTCTCTACGCGAGCGCCTCTGGCCATATTTGAGCGGCATCGCCAAACAGAACCAAATGAAGGCGCTCGCGGTTGGCGGTACCGCCGATCACGTCCACGTTCTGCTGTCTCTGCCGGCGACACTGTCCATCGCCAAAACGGTACAGCTGCTCAGGGGAAATTCATCCAAGTGGATCCATGAAACATTTGCCAAAATGCGTGGGTTCGCCTGGCAGGAAGGCTACGGCGCATTTAGCGTTGGCGTTTCAGGGGCAGAGACGAGCGTCAGGTATATTCGTAACCAGGCGGAGCATCACTGGACGCGATCGTTTCGCGACGAGCTTGTTGCAATGCTTCGCAAGCACGGATTTGATTATGACGAATCGATGTTGGATTGAACTATCTTCCGTCCCTCGCGGGACTACACTGATGTTTGGCTCAGGGCCCAGCGTTGAAACGCTGGGCTATTTTCGGTAAACATGTCTAGGACCGCGTTGGCTTCCGAAACCCGCAATCTATCAGGATTCTGCCGATCCATCCAGTCGCGAAACTGGCTGTGGGGAGTTCTCTTAATCGCTCTCGTTTTGGTCGCATATGCCAGGGTCTTTAATGCCGGATTCATCTGGGACGATGAATCGCATTTGACCCAGAATCCTTGCATCGTTGGTCCGCTGGGATTGAAGGAAGTCTGGACCACCACGCGAGCAGTCTATTACCCACTCGTGCTTACGACTTTCTGGGCCTTGCATAAGGTCGTTGGCTTGACCCCATGGCCATATCATTTTTTGAATGTGCTTTTGCAGGCCGGATCGGCGGTTTTGTTCTGGCAGGCCTTGCGGCAACTGAGTATTCGCGGTGCATGGCTGGGAGCCGCCCTATGGGCCTTGCATCCAGTGATGGTACAATCAGTCGCGTGGGTAACTGAGCTCAAGAACACGCAGTCGTGCCTCTTTTATCTCTTGTCCATCTTCTGTTTTTTAAAATGGGACGGCGCGCGACGGATTACCCGCCTCCGCCAAGGCTACGGCGGGCAGGCGCGGATATCACGGATACAGGATGCGACAAACCAAGGAAATGCAGCCTCTAACGCCCCTCGGCGGCAGACTGGACGCCGCTCGTTGATGTTATTCGCCTTGTCGTTGTTCTTTTTTGTCCTCGCGACGCTAAGCAAGCCTTCTGTGGTCATGTTGCCTGTCGTCCTTGTCCTTTGTATCTGGTGGCAAACGGGACGAATCAGTCGCCCTAATGTTTTAGCGCTTGTTCCATTTGTGCTAATATCGGCGGTCGCGAGCGTCTGGACGATTTTCGAACAAAAGTTTCACGCTGGCGCAATCGGGGCCGAGTGGGCGCAAACCTGGCCAGAACGCTTCGTCATCGCGGGGCGCGTCATATGGTTTTACCTGGCGAAATTGGTCTGGCCGCATCCGCTCATCTTCATCTATTCAAGGTGGCAAATTGATTCGTCGCAGCTAACTGCCTATTTACCGTTAATCGGGGCGTTGACTGGACTGCTTGTGTTGTGGTTAGGCCGCGCGAAATGGAGTCATGCCGTGTTCTTCGCGGCGGCGTACTACGTGGTTTCCTTGTTTCCGGTGCTTGGCTTTTTCAACGTCTTTTTCTTCCGTTACTCCTTTGTGAGTGATCATTTTCAATATCTGGCGAGCATGGGACCCCTCGCCCTCGCTGGCGCTGCGATAACCACGGGTTGCGCCCGTGTGGCTGTAGTCGCCTCGCTGCGTCGAGGCGCTCTAACGTCGTCATTGTCCAGTGACGCGGCAACACTGCGACACAGCGACGTGGCTATAACAGCGCTCGCTGGACTCTGCGGAGTTCTTCTCCTATCGCTCGTCTTTTTAACATGGCAACAGACGGCCATCTACCGCGATCTTGTTACCCTATATACTTCAACATTGACGAAGAATCCTGGTTGCTGGATGGCGCATTATAATTTGGGCATCGCTCTCAATGACCGGGGAAAGATCGATGAGGCGATCGCTCATTATCAGCAGGCTATCGAGCTGCGGCCAGGTTATGCCGAGGCGCATTACAATCTGGCCCGGCTTCTCGCGCAGAAGGGCCAGCTCGATGACGCGGTCACTCATTATGAAAAAGCATTGGAAATAGACCCCGCTGATGCAGAAGCCCGGAACAACCTCGGCGTCACGCTCTTTGGCAGCGGACGTGTGGATGAGGCGATTACTCATTATCAGGAGGCGCTGAAGATCCGGCCGGATTATGCGGAAGCTATTTGCAATCTGGCGCACGCACTTCTTTCAAAGGGGGATTTAGATAGCGCGATCGCTCGTTACTCGGCATGCCTCGCACTATCGCCAAATCAGGCCGAGGCTCAGTACGATCGGGCGACTGCCTTACTCCGAAAGGGGCGGACGGATGAAGCGATTGCTCATTACAAAAAAGTGCTCGAGTTGCGGCCGGACAATCCGGATGCCCATGCAAATCTGGGAAGCGCCTTTCTTGCAAAGGGCCGCGTCCGGGAAGCAATCGCTGCGTACAGGAATGCCCTTCGGATTTCTCCGGAAAATGTGCCTGCCCAAAGTAATCTAGCTTGGCTTCTGGCAACATCGTCAGACCCGTCGCTCAGGAATGGATCAGAGGCTGTCCTTCTAGCTGAACGGGCCGACTCAGAAAGCTCTCGAAGTGAAAATCACCCGATCGTTCTGCGCATTCTGGCTGCGGCATACGCTGAGGCTGGCCGCTTTGCTGAGGCCAGGCAAACTGCTCAACAGGCATTGCAAGCGGCAGAGATCCAAGGCAATTCCACTTTGTCCAACACTCTCCGGGATGAAATTACGCTGTACGAACTGGGTTTACCGTACCATAAAGAACAATAACTCGTTGCGAAGACCCTGCGCCGATTGACGATAACCTGGAAGAACGTGTCGGACAGGTGGTCTGCACCGCTTGACTTGTGAGATGTCAAGGAGCGGCAGTCTCCAGTCCGCCGCCTTCTAAACTCAGCGGTTGGGAAGCTCCGAGAGGGTCTACGAGCAGCACGACTTGCTCTTGGAATCGCCTCTGTGTTATTTCTCGGGAAACGTTTGACGGACTGGAAGGCCTATCTGGTAAAGAGCGATGTCCCCTTGAAGGACGTTCGCAAGCTGGAGATTGCCTTGGCTGGTCGCTATCTCCTTACCTCGTTGAGCCACTTTAATCGCTTCCGAGAACTGACCGGATTCCGCATTCGCGGCCGCGAGAGTGCGTAGGCACGACGGATCGGCACCACGGGAAAGCTGGACTGCTCGGGACGCGAGCTCTGTCGCCTTTGCTCCGTCACGAATGGAAGTGTCACCGCAAGTCGCCAAAAGCCACGCCAGATTGTTCCGCGGCAATGGATCTTGCGGAGAGCTCCGTGCTGCAAGCTCGTACTCAGCAATTGCATCTCTCCGTAGTCCTTTGTTAAGAAACGCGTCACCCAAAACAGTGTGGAAACTTCCGTCCTCCAGCTGGGTTGAAGCCGCCTTCCGCCATAGAGCGATGGCCTCGTCGGTCCGCCCCTGCTGAAATAGAATGCTACCCAGATTCAAATACACGTCGCCGTAATCAGGTCGCATTTTTGCCGCTTTCTCGAAATGGTCGATTGCTTCTTGTAGCAGGCCTTTCCGGACGAGCGCGGTGGCAAGATTATTCTCGATGAGTGCTCCGCCAAGGTCGTATTGCGCGAGAGCGTGGCTGGATCGAATCTCCAACGCCTTCTCAAAGTGCGAAATCGCCTGGTCCAATTCGCCCCGTCGTAGGAAAAGATAGCCCAAACTAGTATGTGCCATGTCGTTGTCAGGGCTAACGGCCAGCGTGTGGTTCCAGAGCACCTGACTATTCTCCCAATACGAGGTCTGCACAAATGCACACCAGCTCAAGGCAACGATGATCGCTGTCGCGATAGCGGCGCAGAATGGCTTGTAACCTGGGCCGTGTGGGTTGCCCGGCTCGACTCTACGTGATCCATGAGTGATCGGCCGCAGGCTGGTCGCGGCAAATCGCGAGCCGGAGTTACGCATTGGGGGCGCTATCAGATCGGTGACGCCCCAAACAATCAGCACATACAAGCCGACCTCTGGCAGGTAGGTGTATCGATCCGCGCGTGCTTGCTCGCCGACTTGCACCAAACCAATCACGGGCACGAGCATCCCGAGGTACCAAAACCAGCCAGTCAAAATGTAAGGTCGCTCTTTTCTCCAATGAATTGCCAACACGCTCATCGCAATGAGAAAGGCACCGGCCAAAAGAATTTGCCAGAGCGGCAGTTGATTGTTGGGATGAGGATAAAAGGGCGCCAACTGCACTGGCCACAACATCTGCCAGATGTAGGCAACATAACTGACAGCCGCGTTATTCAGTCGCCATGTGAACGGTAACTGGTCCATGGATCCTTTGGCATAGTGCTGTGCCAGCAAAGTCGCTATGCAGGAGGGAGCGGACAGCGCAAGCAGCGGAATCTTCTCGAGGACAAGACGCGTGCGCTTCTCGGAAAACCTCTTTAGCGGCCAGTAATCGAGAAGCAAAAGCACGAAGGGCACTGTCACCAGCATGGGTTTCGACATCAGACCGAGCGCGAGGCACAATGCTACGGCCAGATAACGCCCGACAGACCGCTTGTGCGCATAACGGACGTACGCCCCCAGTGTGAGCATGAAAAAGACGGCGCTGAGCACATCCTTTCGCTCAGAAACCCACGCTACAGATTCGACGTGCAACGGATGAATGGCGAACACAGCCGCCACGAATGCGCTTGGCCAAAACGCGCCCGTCATTTGTTTGAGCACGAAAAAAAGCAACAGCACCGCTATCGTATGCAGGAGCACATTAGTGAAGTGATGGCCGCGGGCCTTCAGCCCGAACAACTGGCAGTCGAGCATGTGCGAAATCGTCGTGAGCGGATGCCAGTTCCGTGCATGAGGATGGGTAAATGCGGTGAGTACGCCGTCTACCGAAAGTCCTCTTGTGATGACCGGGTTTTGATACACATACACATTATCGTCGAAATCGACGAAATCGTGCTGCAGAGTTTGACCAAAAACCAACCAAGTGATTGCAACCAAAGCGAGGCAGGCATAAAAAGACGCGAATCCCAACGAGGGGCCTTTTTTTAGGGGACTCTTGAAAAACTCGAGCGTCTTCTTCTTGGGTCTGTTCTTCTTCTTGCTCATTCTTCAGAAGCCATTACGAAAGAGTTTTTACATCCATCGCTCAACGTCTAATTTAGATAACTCGCGCATTCCGCGTGGCCGTTGGGCTTGTTCGTCATGGGGAACTACTATTTCTTAGGCTAGGCCACCCAGTGATCTGATTTAAATGACGAGTGGTTGTGGCGTCGCTTCTTCATCATGCGGACTTTGTGCTTCCCTCGTCAATTCGGCGCTGCTTTCAGTGGCCTCATGTATCCCTGATATCCGCATAACCGGCGATGAATTAATTGCCGAGAGAGTTTTCCCGAAGCGGCAGGCGTCCGCGATAGAGCACAAGATCTTTCTCGAGACGATTGGCCACGTCGGTCTTTCCTTGCATGGTAGCTATCGCTGCAGCTTGTCGGGCCACGGCGACCGCTTCAGAGAACTGGCCGCTCTCCGCACAAGCAGCTGCGAGCGTTCGGAGAAACCGTGGTTCTCTACCACCTGAAAGCTGCACTGCTTCCTGGGCAAATCCGACCGCTCGGGCACCGTTGCGGATTGACGCATCAGGAGCTGTCGCCAATACCCAGGCAATGTTGTTACGAGAATGGGGATCTTCCGGAGCCAAAGCCAAGGCTGTTTCGTAATGGGCAATCGCCTCCCGTAGCGAGCCCTTTCGCAAAAGAGCATTACCAAGCCCGGTATGGGAATCTGCGTCATTGGGCTGTAATTCGAGAGCTTTCTCCCAATCAGCGATTGCTTCGTCGATGCGACCTTTTGCAAAGAGAACGTTACCCCGGTTGTAATAAGCGTCTGCATAATACGGTTGCAATCTAAGTGCCTCCTCGTAATGGACCATTGCTTCGTCAGATCGCCCTTTTCTGGCCAAAGCGTCAGCGAGGTTCATTTGCACGAAAGCTGAACCCACGTCGTAGTGCGGGTCCGTCTTGCCAGATCTAATTCTTGCGGCACTTTCGAAGTGCGAGATAGCTTTGTCCAATTCATCGCTGTCAACACGCAGGTACCCGAGGTTATTGTGGGCAACGTCGTTGTCAGTGGTCACCGTAAGAGCATGGGTCCAAAGGGTCTCGCTGTTTCGCCAGTAGGAAGTCTGAATAAATGCCCGCCATGCCAAGACAGCGATGATTGCTATCGCGACTGCGGCAGCTACGGCAAACCGTGATCTGGACTGATGGACTGCTGTAACGTCAGCAGCGAGCCACACTGCAAGCAGAAACAGACCGATATGGGGAAGGTAGGTATAGCGATCGGCATGCCCTTGTTCTCCAACTTGGACGATGCCAATCACTGGAAAGAGCATAACAAGATACCATAACCAGCCGGTGAACAGGTAAGGTCGTCCCCGTCGATAAACGACCGCTGCCGCAGTGGTGGCAAGCAGGAATCCGATCGCGAGAATGACCTCCCAAATTGCCAGAGTATCATTCGGATGAGGATAAAAAACGGCGAGGTCTGTCGGCCATAACGTTTTCCACGCGTAAATCGCGTAACTCGCGAACGCGTTTTGCACCCGCCAAAGGAGTGGCAACGGCGGGATCGCACCAGACGCGCGTTTTTGCAGGATAAACGTGACGATGCAAGCGCCTGCGGAAAGAACAAGCAACGGGATCTTTTCCAGAAGGAGGCGTCGTATTATGTCTCGTTGATTGTTGCACTGTGCGATTTTCTTCTTCCCTGTTGTTAAGGAGGGTTGTTCAAAACGGCGTAGCGGCCAGTAATCGAGAAGGAGAAGGACGATGGGAGCGCTTACCAGCATTGGCTTGGACATGAGTCCCGCTGCGAAGAGCACAACGACTGCCAGGTACCGCGTTATAGACGGTGCGCGTGCATAACGACCGTATGCGCCCAGCATGAGTAAAAAGAATACAGCGCTCAGAACGTCTTTTCGCTCGCTTATCCACGCCACGGATTCGACATGCAAGGGGTGTACGGCAAAAAGTGCTGCGACAATCGTGCTCTTCCATACTGCACCAGTCATTTGCCGCAGTACCTGAAACAGCAGGAGCACCGCGATCGTATGCAAGATAATATTGGTAGCATGATGGCCGCCGGCGTTCAGACCGTAAAGCTGACAGTCCAGCATGTGCGACAAAGTCGTTAACGGATGCCAGTTGCGTGCGTGCTGGCTGATAAAGGCAACTGCTATCCCTTTTATTGTTACCCCAGATTGAATAGCAGGGGTATTATAGACGTATAAGTCGTCATCGAAATTAACAAAATCATAACGGATTGTTTGACCGAATACGATCAGGCTAATTACAGCAAGAAACAGGTATATACTGAGAGCTATTACACGGCTACTAAGGCTCCTTTGTATTCCGCCACGGCGGTATTCAAATCGCCGCTGGTTGTTATTGGCTGTGGAGCTCTGAATCGCCATGTGTTAAACTAGGGTCTCGCAGCGGCTGGTGTTCTTGGTAAAGGGTAATATTCCCCTGGAGCTCAGTAGCCAGGCTGAAGTTCCCCTGGCTGTTGGCTAATTCAATCCCCTGCTGCGCAGTCTGAATTGCCTGGGAAAACTCGCCAGTTTCGGCATAAGCTGCCGCTAAGGTGCGAAAGATTATCGGGATTCGGCGGCCCGAAATGCGCAGAGCATCCTCTGCCAGTTGAACCGCTTTCGCGCCGTCTCGAAGAGAATCGTCCGGCGAAGTCGCAAATATCCACGCGAGATTGCTCAGGGCGTTTCCGTTGTCTGGTTGAATCGCCAGGACGTTCTGCCATTCTTCAACACCCTCCCTGATTCGACCGTGCTGGATCAGCACCGTACCCACAATGTTGTGAACCTCGATGTTATTCGGCTGTAGCTCGAGTAACTTCTGGTAGTGAATCAGCGCGTCCGCGACTTCACCCTTTTGAAGAAGGGCCTTGGCAAGATTCTCATGAGCAGGGGTGTTGTCGGGTCGAAGATTTACGGCGGCTTGCAATAGCGAGATAGCCTTGTCCAGTTTAGCTTGTTGCAAATACACGATGCCGAGGTTGTTTTCAGCGACATCGTTATTTGTGGTTACTGCAAGCGCGTGCTTGAACAATGTTTCGCTATCGCGCCAATACGAGGTCTGGGCCCAGGCGCGCAAGCTCAAGAGGCCGACGGCAAGCGTTGCAGCAGTACTTACAATTGCGCGCCGATGTCGCCACAACGCTGTCAGATCGGCGGCCGCCCATGTGACCGCAATGTATAGGCCGATCTGGGGCAGATAGGTGTATCGGTCAGCACGCCCCTGCCAACCGACTTGCACCAGCCCAATCACCGGTACAAGCATTCCTAGATACCAGAACCAGCCTGTTATTAGGTAGGGCCGCTGTTTTCGCAGGGCGATAGCTACCACACTAATGCTAATTAGGAAGAGAAGTGAGCAAATGATTTCCCAAAGTGGTAGCCGATTCTCTGGATGCGGGTAGAACACGGCAAGTCGGAGCGGCCAGAGCATTTGCCAGATGTAGAGAACATAGCTGACTACCGCGTTGTCAATTCGTTCTAATATCGGTAACTGCTCAGTCCAACCGACCGCACCTTTCTGCGCAACGAACGTCGCGATACTCGAAATAGCTGAAAGTGCGATGAGCGGGATTTTTTCCAGCATGCGCCGCCGCAACTGACCTCGGATTCTATCGAGCGGCCAGTAATCCAGGAGCAAAAGCACGAATGGCAGTGTCACTAGCATCGGCTTGGACATCAGGCCACAAGCCAACACGAATACTACGACGAGATAACGCCTGACCGATGGGGAGCGCACGTAGTGCACATAGGCGAGGAGCATGAGCATAAAGAAAACGCCGCTTAGCACGTCCTTTCGCTCAGCTATCCATGCAACCGATTCGACACGTAAGGGATGAATTGCGAACACCGCTGCAACAAACGCGCTCTGCCAAAATGCGCCGGTCATCTGTTGCAACGCAAGAAAAAGAAGTAGGACCGCGATTGTATGCAGTAGAACGTTTGTAAAATGATGCCATCCCGGGCGTAACGCATATAACTGGCAGTCCAGCATGTGCGAAATGGTCGTCAGCGGATGCCAGTTCATGGAATGAATGTGAGTGAATGCCCAGGCAATGCCGCTGACGCTGAGACCGCTTGTTATTTTAGTGTTCTCATAAACATAGCGCGGATCATCGTAGTTAATGAAGTCATGCCAAAGCGTCTGACCAAAGACAATCCATGTAAGCACTGCTAGACAGATACAGACGCTCACAGCTTGCCAGCGCGGCTTCAGCGTCCCGTTCATCGCGAAGAAATGACGAAGCACGAATGACAAAGAGGCAGATCAAGAGCTCTGTTATTCGTGGTTAATTCAGACTTCCTCATCGGCGTTGCAGCATTCGCTGGTCAATTGCACCTAGGATTTCCTCTCGTAGACCAAAATGTATTTCCCCAGCTGTGGCACTGATTGTGGAACACTACCAAAATAATAATCTGCTTTGTCTGGTGCCACCATGTTCACGAAACCGACAACAGCATAGTTTTGCGCCGTGTATTCATTAGCCCACGTGAAAATCAACCGATCAGATTCTGTTCGTTGCAGCCAAGAATCTGGCATTACCACAAAGATGAGAAATTTGGGACGCGTGCGTTCAATCTCGCGAATCATTTCTTGTTGCATTTTGCTGGCATATTTCTGGGGTTCCATCAGGCCATAAGTATAAATGTAGCCGGTGGCAGAATGTCGGTTGGAATAAAAATAGATCTGCGGCTCGGAGCCTAGGACGGCTATAGTGTCGGTTCGGCCCGTATGTTCGCGCAGGTATTCAGCTATTCTGATGGACTCTACGAAAGGACTTTCTGGGTAGATCGTTCGAGAAGCGTCAGTCAGAGAGGCTCCAAAAAAGAACTTTCTGTCGGCGATAATAGGCCAGGCGAGAGTGGCTCCCATAATCAGGATGGATATTAATCGGACTGCGATCGATCGGCGCACAATGAGGTCCGACAATCTGCTGATGGCAACGCCGGCAAGGAGCGAGACGGCTGGGAGAACCAAAATAAAGTAGTGCACCCGAAAATAGAATCCTGGGCATAGCGCCAATGCAGAGAAGAAAACAAAGCCGAGAAGAAAAATTGTGATGCTACGCGTTCGCTGCTGCCACAAACCGGCAACGAGTCCAATTGCAGCCAGCATCCAGATCGGCCAACCAGCTACAATCACTTCCTTCGTGCTGTACGCGAACATTTCCGCCGCTAGGCTTAAAGGGACTAGGCTGCCATATTGACGCGCGTAATCGATTGTCCAAAACCAGAACCTCTCGAACACGCCGATTCGCCAGAAAAGAAGACAAGTAATTCCTAATGGAAGAATGACCCCGGCACCGAAGGTCAGGCTTCGCAGGAGAGTTTTTTTAGGCCGGAATCGGCGATGAACATCGCTGGAGACACGATAAATCGCTCCAAATAAAGCGAAAAAAACTCCCGGTTGCTTCATTAGCAGCCCAACTCCAAAGAGCAACCCGCTCGCGAATATCCGTCCAAGTGTTCGCCGATCTGTCTTGTTGAATAGGAGAAGGGTCCCACCTAGCACCGGGAATAGCACAAAATGTGTTGCGTGGCCGGCAAACCCAAGTACCGATGGACTTACCGAGAGCACCGCGTAGCTCATCGCTGCCGCAAGTCCTAATGTTGAATTCACCAGTTGTCGGCCTAAGAAAAAGATCAAGACGGCCGTAGCTGCATTAATCACGAGCAACCCCAAGTGAATTCCGATAATCGTTTGTCCAAACATCGACATGATCGCAGCGTAGGCAGCGTAAGTGCCCGGGAACTTCATGTTGTAGGCGAGCTGGTAGGGTGGAATACCTTGCAAAATAAGTTGACCAGCATAAGCGTACTCGCCTTCGTCACGCTCAAGTGGAAACCCAAGGAGCCGAATTCTGATGGCAATAACGAGGCCAAAGACGATTACCGCCAGAGTCCACCACCCAGCACGCAAGACCTTGCCGCTATCGTCAATCTTATGAGTCACAAAAGCTGCTATTTGGACGAGAAACGGGACGTTGCAACCCGGGCGTTTGGAATCATGCCAGCTTCTCAGGTCCCTGGGGAGTTTTCAACTGCCACAAGCCTGCGGCGCGAAGGAGCCCATTTGCTTTAATTCGCATGACTGGCGGGTAACTTATGCACGAAGTTGTCGGGCGTCTTTTTTCTTCACGCAGTCGCGCATTCATTTTTGCTTTGGTTTTAGCGGCTGCGACGATCTTTGCGTACCGGCCCGCGTGGAACGGAGGTTTTCTTTGGGACGACGACGTTTACATCACCAATAACGAGCTGTTAACGGCGCCTGATGGTCTGCGGCGAATCTGGTTCTCGCTCGATTCTCCTTCGCAGTATTTCCCGCTGGTTTATACAACTTTTCGCATCGAGCACGCGATTTGGGGCCTCGATCCAACCGGTTATCATTGGGCCAATCTTCTGCTGCACATTGGCAACGCACTGCTGGTTTGGTTGGTACTGGCGCGGCTAAAGGTCCCGGGAGGTTGGCTGGCTGGAGCAATTTTTGCGTTGCATCCCGTCCAGGTCGAATCGGTCGCCTGGATCACGGAACGCAAAAACGTACTAATGGGCTTCTTCTTTTTGCTCACGCTGCTTGCATGGATTGCGTTTTCTGACGGAAGAACAAAGCGGCCCTGGCTGTTTTATGTACTCGCGCTGATCCTTTATCTATTGGCACTTTCGGCCAAGACAACAGCTTGCACGCTGCCGGCTGCGTTGTTTTTGATTTTGTGGCTGCAGAAGAGGCCCATCAGCTGGAAACGAATTTTCCAGATTATTCCCTTCTTTATTCTCGGCATCGCTATGGGCGTATTAGCGATGTGGTGGGAGCGGTACCATCAGGGGACAAGCCGGACTGTTTTTACGTTCCTGAGCCCCATCGAACGGGTTCTCGTCGCGAGCCGTGCCATTTGGTTTTATCTGAGCAAACTCGCCTGGCCATCTAATCTCACATTTATTTATCCGCGATGGGATATCGCGCCGACTCATCTGCTCAACTACGCGTGGCTGTTGGCAGGAGTTTTCGTGTGTGTGGCAATCTATTTTCTACGTCGATACGTGGGACGCTGTGTTGAGGTCGCAGCGGCATTTTTTGTTGCGACCCTGAGCCCGGTGTTGGGGTTCATTATGCTTTATACATTTCGCTACACGTTTGTAGCCGATCATTATCAGTATTTGGCCTGTATCGGTCCGATCGCCCTGGCATCTGCGGGTCTGGTCAATTTGGCAGACGTGTCTAAGAATAGCCGCACCTTAATTTTCAGTGTGGCGCTCTGCGTGGTGGCACTCCTGGCGACACTGACGTGGCGACAAGCCGCAATGTATGGCAACATCGAAACGCTCTGGCGCACGACTCTTTCCAGAAATCCCAGCTGCTGGATGGCTCACAACAACCTGGGCATCGTGCTGTTTGAAAAAGGCCAGCTTGACGATGCGATAGTGCATTATCGGACGACGCTGCAAATGCAGCCCAATTTTTGGGATGCCGATTACAATCTTGGCACCGCTCTTCTGGGGAAGGGCCACGTAGACGAGGCGATTTTCTATTGCGACAAAGCAGTCAGGATGCAACCAAACGATCCAGATGCTCAAGTGGCCTTGGCCAATGCTCTTCTTCAAAAGAGACGAATCGACGACGCGATCGCTCACTACCAGAAAGCAGTTGCAATACGGCCCGATTACTTTCTTGCCCGTTACGGTCTTGGCCACGCCCTGCTTGAGGGAGGGAAATTTGATGCGGCGATCGAGCATTCTCGGGCCGCCTTGTTGATTCAGCCTAATAACGCAGACTGTCACACGATCCTAGCCATTGCTCTTGATGAAGAAGGTCAATCGGTCGAAGCCGTCAAACACTATGAAAAAGCGTTGCAGATTTCTCCTCAATCGGTTTCCGCGTTAAATAATCTGGCTTGGTTACTGGCCACAGGTTCCAACGCCTCACTGCGAAACGGAGCCAGAGCGATTCAACTTGCGAGGCAAGCTGACCAACTTTCTGGAGGCACCAATGCGCTCGTGCTACGCACGTTGGCAGCGGCATATGCGGAAGCTGGCCAATTTGGGAAAGCGATTGAAAGCGCCCGGACTGCGATGCAGCTCGGGCGGAGCCAGCGGGCTGATTCGTTAGTCACCGAGCTTCAACAACAGATCGCACTCTATGAGTTGGCGCTGCCTTATCGTGAAATGGCAAAATAAGGACGGTGTAGGTAAGCCCGCCTGACTCGTGATTCCCTACAACGTTAAGACCGACGATCCAATCTTGTGACGATTCAACGATTTAACGATTTAACGCGGCCAAGGCCGTCAGAGTTCGTCGCGCAGAATTTCGAACACCTTCGTGCTCTCCACTACTCCCGCCAGCGCATCGGTTCCGGGACCATTCCCAAACGCAATGACGTCTTCAACGGTGACCAGGGCAGATTTCGTGTAAAACGCCGCCGGCTCAGGCTGTTCGGGCTGCGGTTGTCTGTTCTGACTTTCGTCTTGTTTACCCGGTATTTTCGCTGCTCCGTACGATTTATCGCCATTCGGACCGGTGGCCCAGGTAATCCAGGGCTGGCCGGCAGAATTAAAGCCTAAGAGCGCAATACCGCTGTCTTTGCGAAAAGGAAATCCATTTAGATTTAATCCGCCGATCGCCACATCGCCGCAGACCACAATCGTCGATTTTTCTCCGCCGTAACTTCGCGCGATGCCAACTGCGCGGTCCAGTTCGACCGTTTGGCTCAAGGTTCTCTCCCCGTTGTTTTCCTGCGCTGCGTTTCGCATTAACCCTGCATCAACCACCAGTAAGTACCCGCCAACATTGTACTGGAGCAGTTGGATTGCTCGTCGCACCATATCCGAAAGGCTCGGCTGCTGACTTCTTTCTTCTACCTGATTCACGAAGGCGAGATCTTCTTTACTAAAAAGGCCGACCAGTTTCGGACGGCGCCACGCGGGAACCGCGTCCAGCTCGGCTCGAGTTTGAACAATATCAAACCCGTTGCCACGGAGCTCGAGTAAAAGATCGCGGCTATCCTGTCTGTCTCCGCCCTTTGTGACGGGAAGAAATTGCGCGGCGCCGCCACCCATCGCTATGTCAATATTTCCGCGGTCCCCAAACTCGGTTGCGATCTTCTCGGCGTCGCTCGGCTCGGCGGGATGTGCGTAAAAGGCCGCGCTCGTCGGATCGGTGAGTTTCGTGTCCGTTATGAGTCCCGTGGCCCGTCCATATTCGCGTGCTAGTTCAATGATACTCTTGATCGCTTTCCCGTCGGCATTGATTGCAATGGCGCGATTCGCCACTCTCTCACCAGTCGCTATTGCGGTCGCAGCGGCCGACTGGTCTGGAGCGGCGAAATCCTTTGAATAATTCATCACCAAAGCTGCATGAGACATTGAATCGAGGTTCAGGCGCGTGCCGGCGCCAGCAGCATAGGCGCGGGTTGGGGCAAGCCGTGCCGGGGAAAGGCCTTCTCCAACAAACAAGATAATTCCGAAAGGCTTCCGGATGACCCAGTGCTGAAAATAAAGGACACCAATTCCAGCAAAGGCGAGGAGACAAAAAAGTGCCAGCAACTGGTTGCGCCACTTCACTACCTTCCCTGTAGCGGCGGTCTATGACTGTCGCAAATAGTGAAGCAAGTTTGTAAGGTGCGTGTTCTGAAGCTGGTAACTTGCAGACTGACCCCGTCTCCGAGAAGAAAGAACCGCTTGTCGAGCTTCGCATTCACCGGCAAAGTGCGCGACATATGGCCGGTCCAGTGATGCTAATCATTCGCGACGGCTGGGGCATTAATCCGGGTGGCAAGGACAAGCGCAAGGAAAATGGTGATGCAACCCTTCTCGCGTCGACCCCATTTCATGACAAGCTCTACCGGGATTATCCAGGCTCTACATTGAGCGCAAGCGGAAGCGACGTGGGCCTGCCGGAAGGACAAATGGGCAACTCGGAAGTCGGCCACCTCAATTTGGGAGCAGGTAGAATCGTTTACCAGGATCTGACGCGAATTAATAAAGCAATCCACGAGGGCGAATTAACTCGCAATCGAGTTTTGCAGGAAACCTTTGCCGGTGCGCGCGGTCATCGCCTTCATTTGCTTGGGCTGGTTTCAGATGGTGGTGTGCATAGTCATTATTCGCACATGATCGCGCTTGCGAACGCGGCGCATGATGCAGGGGTCGCGGAGATTTTCGTCCATGCTTTCACGGACGGGCGCGATACGTCACCAACCGGCGGCGCTGCTTATCTAAAAACTTGCGAGAAAGAACTCAAGAAAAGCGGCGGGCAAATTCTCACGGTTGTAGGTCGGTATTTTGCGATGGATCGCGATCGGCGTTGGGACCGTACTAAAAAAGCATGGGACGCGGTTGTTCTTGGTCGCGGCGAAATCTGCAAATCCTCGCCATCGGCGGCTGTGGATCAGCAATACAAAAACGGCAAAACAGACGAGTTCATGCCGCCGTTGATTTTTTCTCACGCAAATGAGCAGCGGGTGCGTGATGGCGACGTGGTCTTATTTTTCAATTTCCGCGCCGATCGTGCCCGCCAATTGTCACAGGCATTTTTGCTGAAGGATTTCGATGGCTTTGACCGCGAGGTCTGGCCGCAAGTGGAATTTGTCACGCTAACGCAATACGATGCGACCTATTCTTCGCCGTATATTTTTGCGCCCGAAGAGCTCGCCGATATCTTGGGCGAAATCGTCAGCGCGGCCGGCAAACGGCAGTTGCGCATCGCTGAGACGGAAAAGTACGCACACGTGACTTACTTTTTTAACGGGGGCATCGAGAAGCCGTTTCCGGGCGAAGACCGCAAGCTGATCCCTTCACCAAAGGTCGCTACCTACGATTTGAAACCGGAGATGAGCGCGTTCGAAGTTACCGACGAAGTGCTCGCACGAATGGCGAATTACGACCTGATCATCCTCAATTTCGCCAATGCCGACATGGTCGGCCATACCGGCGTGATCGAAGCAGGAGTCAAAGCTGTAGAGACGGTGGATAAGTGCCTGGCGCGAATTATTCCCAAACTTCTCGAGCTTGACGGCAAAACCATCGTGACTGCCGACCACGGCAATTGCGAGAAGATGCGCAACGCGGATGGTTCACCCAATACTGCGCACACGAGCAATCTTGTGCATTTCATCTACGTGGCCAACGATGCTGCACGATTCCGGTGCGAAGACGGAATTCTGGCCGATGTGGCACCAACTCTTTTGTTTTTGCTTGGGCTGCCTCAGCCAAAAAAGATGACTGGCCACAATTTGCTCGTGCCAGCTTAGCGTGGCTTAGACGGAGCACGGCGATATCGGGCTTCGTCAAGGCCAGGCCGATCCCGGCTCCCGGGTACAATGTCGTCGAATGTGATTTCGAACTTCCGATTAATCACTCGTGTTCCGGCCACGGCGATTCGGTGCAACAGCCGAATGTGGTACTCGGCTTTTGTTTCGTGCCAGATGGGTTTACGGACGAGCTTGAGCGTACCGTCGTCTTCCACAAGAGCGCCCCAATCCATAGGAATCTCCGACTCGCGGAATAACTCCTCAGGCAGAACGAGGAAATACAAATTGGCGCAGCGATAGCGAAGTAACTTGTCGAATTTGGTGCAATCATAGAGGCGATTTTGCAGGGCACGCAGCTCACGTAAAAGTCGCGCGTAACCGCGGTGGCCGACTGCGGTGAAATCAGGCAAATCGAATTCGGGAAAAAGGGAATCGCCGTTCCGCAGGTTCGGGTAAATGTGTGCGGAGGCGCTGTTCGAGAATCTGACGACGCTGGGAAATCGTTTCGAGTCGCTGCCATGCTGCTTCGCTCTGACAATTATCTCGCCGCAAATCGCAGAGCGCCTGTTTACACTCAAAGATCGCTATCGATCCAATTTTCCTAGGCGCCAATCGATACGCGGCGACGTCGGCACGATACCGGCAGTTTGGCAGACTCACTTCCATCGCGCATGCGGAATAACCTTGGGCTTGTGCCCACAGAAATGCCAGCCGCTTCAACCGAGCGTGTCTCTCAGTTTCGCCGTGGCCGCGTTTTATTCCCGCAGCCATCTCGCGAGCTCGCGTGCCCAATAGGTGACAATAATATCGGCCCCAGCCCGCTTAAGAGCAGTCATGATCTCAATTACGGCGTCGCGTTCGTTCAGGAAGCCTTTCTCGACGGCGGACTTGACCATTGCATACTCGCCGCTCACATGATAAACGGCGGTCGGTTTTCGAAACCGCTCGCGGACTCGCCACAAAATGTCCATGTAAGGCAAGGCAGGTTTTACCATCACAATGTCCGCTCCTTCGTCGACATCCAGTGCTACCTCACGCAAGGCTTCATTCGCGTTGGCAAAATCCATCTGATAAGACCGTCGGTCGCCGAACTGGGGAGGACTCTCGGCAGCCTCGCGAAATGGTCCGTAGAAAGCCGACGCGAATTTCGCCGCGTAACTCATAATCGACGTTTGGTCGAAGCCTCGCTCATCGAGCGCCTCGCGAATCGCGCCGACGCGACCGTCCATCATGTCGCTTGGCGCCACAATGTCCGCACCAGCTGCAGCGTGAGAGAGCGCCGTCTTCACCAACAACTCGACAGTCTCGTCGTTGAGAACATGGAAATGATCTCCGTCGATGCGTGTCACACCACAGTGCCCATGACTCATGTACTCACACAGGCAGACATCGGTGATGGTGACAAGGTCTGGACATTTTGATTTTATAGCCCTCAATGCTTTTTGGACGATTCCGTCTTCGGCATAGGCGCCGCTGGCCTGTTCATCTTTCTGTTCTGGAATCCCGAAAAGCAGAATCGCTTGGAGCCCAAGGTCCTGAGCAGCGCGCGCTTCATCGGCAACTTCCTTGGCAGATAACTGAAAAACCCCAGGCATACTGGCGATCGGCCGGCGCTGCTGTACTTTTTCACTTACAAACAGCGGCAAAACAAAATCGTGAACGCTCAAATGCGTCTCGCGAGCGAGATTTCGCAGAGCAGGCGAACGCCGCAACCGACGCGGGCGATGCACGAGTTTTCTCACAACGCGACGCTACGCGTTGCGAAAGTGAGCCGCAAGCAGGCAGGAACCGACTTACTCAACTGCCGCCCCTGATGAATGGGCCGCGTGCTTGACGGCGCGTGACGTTAGGTGTCTGCATCTTGATCGTGGCGCGCGGCTCGGATTATTTGTTGGTCGATATCAGCAATTCATATGCAAAATTTGCCTTTGCGTCGACAAGGCGAGTTTTAGCTCCTACGCGGTTCCCTACCAGCGAGCTTTCAAGCGGTGTAGTCGCACGATTCCTCGGGAAACGAAATGTAGAGAAGCTGGTTGTCTCTTCGGTAGTGCCCGCGAAGAACTCGGCAATTTTGAGGGCCGCAGCAAAAGTGAATGTGCTTTGGCTGGATTGGAAGCTGAAGCTGGGTGTCGATATTGATTATCCGAAACCGCAATCGATCGGCGCGGATCGGTTGGCGAACGCCGCGGCGGTGACAGCGCTTCACGGCTTTCCCGCAATCGTTGTGGATTTCGGCACTGCTGTGACCTTTGACATCGTCTCTGTACGCCGGGCTTACATTGGCGGTGTGATTGCTCCAGGGCTTGAAGCAATGACTAATTTTCTTTATCGGCGAACGGCACTCCTCCCGGAGCTTTCATTGAAAGAACCGCGACGCGCGGTCGGTAAATCGACAATCCAGGCGATGTTGTCGGGAGCCGTGTTCGGCTATCGCGGATTGGTTCGCGAAATCCTCACGCAAATTAGAGCAGAGCAGTTTTCGCATAAGAAAGTTCATGTCGTCGCGACCGGAGGCTATGCGCGCCTAATCACGCGGCGACTGCCGGAGATCGATCTGGTTCATCCGAACCTTACGCTGGAAGGATTGCGAATTGTCGCCAACCTCAATGACTGATTTACGACCATGCAGGGTGGTCGGGCCCTGTATTCTTTCGTTTAATTTTTCCGAAGGGAACTGAAAAATCGACTCATGGGAGCAACTTTCCACTTGTCAGATGCGCTGAATAGGGTTTCAATCGCTACTTCATGAGAGTGTGGGGGATGGCGGCGATCGCCGCGCTGGTGCTTAGGTTATTCGCCGCGGATTCGTTTGCAGCGGAAAATGTCGCCCCGACGAAAGCGGAGCTGGAGGAAATGTACAACGCTGCGTTCCGGGCGTTCGATTCTGGCAAATTCGCGGAAGCGCTAAAAGAACTCGATGCCATCGATGCCCGCCAACCTGATCTCGCCGCGTCGAAGAACCTTCGCGGCGTGATCCAGATGCGCCAGGGTAAGTACGATCAGGCGGAAGCGGCACTACAGGACGCAGCCCGCATCGATCCAAAGTTCTGGAACGCGCGCTTCAATCTGGCGGAAATCCCGTTTCTGAGAAAAGATTGGCCGGAAGCGCGGAATCGCTTCGAACAGCTCCTTTCCAGCGGTGAATCGGATCTGGCGAAAGAAGCTTCGCAGCTGATTCAATACAAGATTCTGCTCACGTACCTTCTCGAGGGGAAAGAGAACATGGTCGACTCTATTCAGGCCAAATTGGAGCTTTCGCCTGATACGCCAGCCGTTGACTATGTGAAGGCGGCCGTTGCGCTTAAACAGAAGAATCAAAAAGAAGCGAAAGATTGGATCGGCGTTGCGGAAAAGAACTTTTCACCGCAACTGAACAAGCTTTTCGCCGAATCACTTTACGAAGTTGGGTGGCTGGAAAAGCCAGCTGGCGAAACGCGACCTTCGTTGCCGCTCATGACGGCCGCTGAGCGCTCCGAAAAAACGAAGGCCACCGCCCGCGCAAAGTTCGAGCAGGCGCAGCAAGCGCTGCGGCAGCGCGATTTGGCGGCAGCGCTCAAACTGATCGATGAAGCGGATAAGGCAGATCCGAATCAGGCGTCAACGATTAATTTACGCGGCGAGATTTTGGCGCAGCAGGAACAGTTCGACCAGGCCGAAGCGGCATTTAAGAAGGCAGCGAAGCTGGATCCGAAACTTCGCGAGGCACAATACAATCTGGCGCAAGTTCCCTTTAAGAAGAAGGAATATGCAAAGGCGCGGGACCGTTTCGAGACGTTGTACAAGCGCACGCCTGGGGGCGACAAAAATCAGGCGGCAGAACTCATTAAATTCAAGATCTACCTCACGCTTTTGCTCGAAGGAAAAGAGAGCCGCGCACACGCGATGATGGACGAGTTTCAATTTACCGGGGATACGCCCGCACTCTATTACGCCCAGGCAGCTTGGGAATTTCAACATAACAATCCAGAGAAGGCCTCGGATTGGACTTCTTCGGCGAATAAGATTTATTCGTCGGCACTCAACAGCGTTTTTGCGGACGCTTTTTACGATGTTGGTTGGATGCAAAGGCCAGCAGCTGCGACCATGCCGACACCCGCATTCGACACAGCCCAGGCTGAGGGGAGTCCAGCAGTCGAGCCGAGTCCCATTCCGGACAAGGTTTTCGCTGCGAATAGCCAAAGTGACACTTCGAAGGGTGAAGGGCTGGCTTTGAGCTCAACGGTGAACGCGCCAGGTGCTACTGGACTGGATATCGCCGGCACTGGAACAGCTACGCAGACTTCCATCTCTGCATCGAATGAGTCGGCTTCGGGAACAGGCTCGCAGCCTGAGCCCCCGGCATCGGCGTTGTCCTCAGGTGGCAGCGAATCCACGATTGCGGCATCGCCCGCTGAGTCACCGCAGACGTCGCCCGCTTCCACAGAGCAAAATGGTCAGGCGGCGGCTGTTGCCCAAACGAGCGTTTCCCCGAGTCCCGCCGCAGAAGTCATGCCTGTCAAAGTTGCGTCGTCCAGCATTCTGGCGAGAGGCAGAATGTGGTTGGTAGGCGGATTACTTTTAGCGGCGCTGGTCATCCTTGCTTGGGTGATCGTGCCTACCCTTCGCCGTCGTTATGTCTTTGATGTGCCAAGTTACTCGCGAGCCCCCTCTGCTGCCGCGCCTGCTCTGTTTAAGCCGAAAGCGGCGTCGGCATCGCCGCAAAAGAAGACTTTGCAGGGCAACGGCTTTGTCGGAGGGCCCCGTCAGATTTCGCTACAATTGAAGGCATCGAAACCAGCATTGCGACATAGCGCTGTTCCTTCGCGCGACCTTAGCGGTGGTCTTGATCTGACCAAAAACATGAGAGCAAAGCCGTCACGAGACTCGGCCTATCAGATGGAAAAGCCAATTCGCGAGGTGCCGCTCATTGGATCTGAGGCGGAGGCTGAACCAGTCGTCGGGCCAGTTGTCGAACAAGCGGCAGAGAACGGAGAAAGCTTGCATACGGAGACTCCGCAGAAGCCTGAGAAGGCCGCGGCTTTAGCGATCAACGAATTGACCGAAGTCACCGCGACAGCGCCGCAAGCGACGGTTGAGGTTCCCGAAAGCGTTGAGGAAATCACATGGCCTACAGATGAGGCGAGCGACGTGTTCGATGGCGCGATTGAAACCGCATCGTTTCCTGAGGAGCCTGCTGAGATCCTACCAGATGCAGAAGTCGCATTGCCTGCGGTGACAACGTTGACAGAGCGTCCTGTTGAATCGATCACTCTGGAGCCGACAGTGCCCGATCAAACAGTTTCGACCGTGATTCCCACCCCAGTGCTCGCAAGGGCTGCTATGCTTCCCTCTGATTCACCACCAAGGGCCGCTTCTGCAGAGCCTGTATTTTCGCAAACAACAACACCCGCAATCATGCCTGAAACAACTCAAACCCCAATCGCTCACGCAAACAAAGCCCCGGCCCCGCCGATGGCAAAACCACAACAACCGCCTGCCGTGATGCAAACATCCGTGCAGCTTACTTTCTCGTTCGAGATCGCAGCCATGCAGTTGACTTCCAGTTTTAAAATGGGCGCTCTCAAGGTGCGTCCCATATCGAAGCTGGTCACGATGCGGTTGCCTTCGGCTCAGCAGCCTCAGTCCGCTCTGAATTTGCAGGTCAGTTTCGAAATCGCAAAGATTCAGCCCGCCGCAGGAGCGCTCGGCAGGATCCGAATGGTTCCGTCGCAACAGCAGAGACCCACTCCAGGCGGTTTGCCATCATTCGCAGTTGCGGGATTACAGGTGGTTCCGAATTCTGAGACCGCACCAGTCCAACTCACCCCCTCGCAACAGGGACGAGCGTCCGTCCTCATCACTGTTCCGTTCCAGATTACCACACTTGAGTTTGCGCCCTCTCTCGAAATAGCATCCGTTATTCTAAACTCGAATTCCAAGCAGGTAGCTGTTCAGTTGCCGGGCGCCGGGCCGACCCCGGCTGAAGGCGCGCCAATGTTTGAGATAGCAAACCTGGAGTTAGGTGAAGGCGGCGAGATCGGCATGATGCATCTGAACCCGGTTAGCGCGCCAAAGCGCGCCTGACCCAGACGAAGGTTCTTTTCTGGAAGAAGGCAGCTTCCGTAGCTCAGTGCCAGTTTAGCGAGCGCAGTTGTTTCGGAAGAAACATTCCGTTCTTTCGAATCAGCTTACCGTCGAAATAGATTTCTCCACCGCCGTATTCCGGGCGCTGAATGCTTACCATATCCCAGTGCACCTGGCTTCGGTTTCCATTGTCTGCTTCTTCGTAAGCTTGCCCGGGAGTAAAATGAAACGAGCCGGCGATTTTTTCATCAAACAAGATGTCCCGCATCGGATGTAAAAGTCGCGGATTAAATCCGAGTGAAAATTCGCCGATGTAGTGCGCGCCGGGATCTGAATCGAGAATCTTGTTCAGTTTTTTCGTTTCGTTGCTTGTCGCGTCAACTATTTTTCCGTTTTTGAATTCGAGACGGATGCCATCGAAGGCGATTCCCTGATAGATGCTTGGCGCGTTGAACGTCACGTGGCCTTCGACTGAATCTCTCACGGGGCAGCTGAACACCTCACCATCGGGTATATTGCGATCGCCACCGCAGATCACGGCTGGAATCCCCTTCTTGCTAAAACGGAGATCGGTGCCGCGACCTTTGATTTCGACTCGATCGGTCTTTTCCATCAAACGATGGAGCGCCTTCATGCCCGGCAGAAGCTTCCGATAATCTAGCGTGCAGACTTCGAAATAGAAATCCTCAAAGGCCTCAGTGCTCATTCCTGCAAGCTGTGCCATGGACGGTGTGGGCCAGCGCAGGACTACCCACTTGGTCTTTTTGACTCGCTGATCCTGTACCGACCGCATTTTCCTGGCGATCAATTTCATTGTCTCCGGCGGCACATCGGAGAGTTCTGTGACGTTGTTGCTGCCTCGCACTGCGATATACGCATCCATTTTTTTCATTCGCGCCAGTTCATGGCTTGCTGTGAGATTTAGCTGTCTATCAGAGGCATCCAGCGAGAGAGCGCGGTTTACTCGAACGTGATAGGTCTGGGCAAATGGCACTCCGCCCGCTTTCCGCGCCGCGCGTACCAGCGCGATGGTCATTTCGTCAGGAATATCGAATGCCTCAATGAGGACCGTTTCATTACGCTTGAGACGGATAGAATATTCCACCAGAAGTTTCGCGAGTTTATCAAACCGGGCGTCGTGCATAGGCTCTTATCATTCCACCAGCATCGCCGGACGCAACCAACTGATGCTACGCGCTTCGGATAAATTTCGCTGCGAAAGCGCCATCGAGACCATCTTGAAAGGGAAGCGAGCGCTTTTGCTCTTCGAGACGCAGGATGGACGCGCTGGTGAGAGCTCGCTGCACGACTTGCTCGTTCTCTTCCGGCTCAAGGCTGCAGGTGCTGTAAACGAGTGTGCCCTCCTGCTTTAATAGCGGAAGGAGTGCGCAAATAATTTCGAGCTGCCGCTGTTGCATGCGGACGAAATCGCTTGGTTGTAATCGCCACCTGGCATCCACGCGTCGTCGCATTACTCCGGTATTGCTGCAAGGCGCATCAAGCAGGATGCGGTGAAAGGGCGCCATTGAAGCAATCTCTGTAGGGAGATGACCGCGTGTCCAATCGTGATCAAAAATGCGGACTATCCCGACGCCGAGGCGCGCCATGTTCTCTTTCAAGATCTGCAATCGCTCCGGGTCGCGGTCGCATGCGACGATTGTTCCCCGATTCTCCATTAGTTGTGCAATGTAAGCGGTTTTTCCGCCCGGAGCGGCGCATGCGTCGAGGATCGTTTCTCCAGCCCGGGAACTCAGAATCTGACAGGCAATCGCGGTGCTTGGATCTTGAATGTAGCAGTGGCCTTGCCTGATTGCCTCTGTCGGTATCAGGTCAAATTCAATGAACTCCGGATTACGCGTCAGCGGCCGAGAGTCTGGATAAAGCCGGAGGAACTCTTCGCGGTCGATTTTTTGTTGATTGATTCGTCCGTAGACCGGTGCGGGACGATTGTTCCATTGGCAGAGCTCGTCGGCATATTGGGCGCCAAAATGCTGCTGCCAGCGCTCGACGAGAAATTTTGGATGCGAGGCTCGAACAAACAGAGGTTCTGCATCGGCCCGCGCAAGCAACTCGCCCTGTCGCCGGATCGCGGCACGAAGCATGCCATTTACGATCGGTCGCTGTCTCTGTGGGACGAGGTTCACAGTCTCATGCACTGCCGCATGTGGCGCTGTCTTGAGGAGGAAAATCTGGTACAACCCCAGGCGCAGAACATCACGAAGATCGGCGTCGACTCTTGAAGCGCGCAGGCAACCGACCCAAAAATCCAGTAAAGTTAAATTGCGAAGGACACCGTAAAAAAGTTCAAAGGCAAACGCACGATCGGATTCAATGAGCTCTGCCTTCACGAGAGACTCTGAGACAATCGAGTCGGCAAATCGCTTTTCTTTTCGCCACGTGCGCAGCGCGTTCAGCGCAATTCGGCGAGCAGAAAGCCGCGCCATACTCTGGAAAGACCGTTATCGCGGCTTCACGCTGGCGCGTCCAATCGAATGATAATCAAACCCCAGTCGGCCCATCGTTCCAGGGTCCAACAGATTTCGGCCGTCGAAGACGATCGGCGTTCTCATTTTTTCTTTTAGCACCGCGAGGTCCACGTTCGCAAATTCGTTCCATTCCGTGGCGATGACCAGCGCCTCGGCATCATTCACTGCTTCAAGGGCGGATGAAGCAAATTCAGCGTCGGCGACCGCTTTGATGGCACGGGCTTTTTGCATTCCTTTGGGGTCGTAGGCGACGACGTGTGCTCCTTCGCGAAGCAAATCTGCCACCAGTTCTATTGCGACAGACGAACGGAGATCGTCCGTATCGGGTTTAAAGGTAAGACCCCACACTGCGATTCGCTTTTCTCGCAATACCCACAGCGTTTCCCGAATCGCCTTTAGAAAACGCTCTTTCTGGCCATTGTTAATGCGCTGTACTTCCTTCAGCAAATTAAAGGGAACACCAAGCCGTTCCGCGATTGTGATGAAGGCCGCAATATCCTTGGGAAAACAGGAACCGCCGTATCCAATCCCTGCGTTAAGAAAATCACGGCCGATTCGGTGATCCATTCCAATTCCATCAGCGACTTTTTCAACATCGGCTCCGCTGGCCTCGCAAATCGCCGAGATCGCGTTGATATACGAAATTTTCAGGGCGAGAAACGAATTCGCGCAATGTTTGATGAGCTCGGCGCTGTTGATATCGGTGACGAGAATCGGCGCCATAAACGGCTCATAAACTTTCTTCATCAGGTCGATCGCATGTTCGCTTTGAGCTCCTATCACTACGCGGTCGGGATGCATTAGATCAGCTACCGCACAGCCTTCGCGCAGAAATTCAGGATTACTGACCACGTCGAAGTTTGCACCGTGGCGGTTATACCTTTTGATTGATTCGGCCACTTTTTCGCCGGTTTTCACAGGCACTGTGCTCTTGTCGACAATCACCCGGTAATCGTTTAAGACGCCTGCGATTTCACGAGCGACTTTCTCCAGAAAGCTGAGATCGACATCGCCATCTGGTTTCTGTGGAGTCGGAACGGCGATAAAGACGATCTGCGAATTCTTTACGCCGTCTTCTATGCTGCCGGTGAAACGCAACCGATGCGCCGACACGTTGCGGTGAATGATTTCTTCAAGCCCGGGTTCATAAATTGGCACCTCGCCGGCCTGCAGTTGCCTGATTTTCTGCGCGTCATTATCGACGCATATGACGTTATGCCCGACGTCGGCGAAACAGGCACCGGTCACGAGGCCAACATAACCGGAACCGATGATTGCAAGATCCATAATTGAAGGAATGGTGCGGGCGAATCAGCCGCAGCACAAGTGGCCGAACAAATTCAGGCCGTCCTGCATGGTCCGCGCGTTTTCACTTATTCTCCTTCGGACGTCGGATCGAAGTTCAAATCGAATCCGAATTTCGGGAATGCTTTGAGCGTTATGGTGAAGATGACGCCGTACTCCCTCGATCCGTTATTGTCGCGTATGATGCCACCAAATGAAGCCACCCAGCTCGACAAGTCTCGATAGATCGAGTAGCGCTGTTGTTCGAGGATGCCGGTTGCCCCTTCATATTGCTCCTGGACTCCAACGCCCCAGTTATCGTCGATGCGGTAATATCCACCGACAACAAACAAGCTGCTGTCCTGGAAAAACGGATTGCCGTTCAAATACCGATGCGCGACGTTCAATTGCAGATTGGCCATTGGTTGAACGGTTGCAATGGTATCGACTTCCGTGAACCCTTTGTCGAAAGCCGGCAGTTGTGAATTGACCGAGAAAGATACCCACGGCAACGGTGTAAAGCGGATGTTGTTAAAGAGATTTGAGTATTCCGTTCGGTCGAAGGGATTGTTGAAGTTTACATCAAGGTAGGTATCGAGTTCGAACCAGGTGATTGTTTGATCGTCTCGGCGCGTTTTCAAGCGATTGCGAACCCCGACCCGCCACACGGTCCAATCATCGATAGTGTCGATGGTTGTGAACTGGGGGAAATCAATTGCCGGTAGTTGAGTCGAAGGCTGAAACCGATCGAGCGCCAAAATTGATGTTGGGTTAGGCCCATCCTCTTTAACGTAAGAAAAGTTCGTGAACGGTTGAATAACGTGCATCAGTCCGTCCAACCCAAACGAGCGGCTTTGCACGTTCTCCCATGTACGTGAGATCTTGAATGAAGCTTCGGCGCCCGTGTCGAAGACCGTGCGAAACGTGTCTCCGTCAAACTTCACTGGATTAGCCAGCGTTGGAGGTGGAAGAATAAAGTCTGGTACGAGCGGATTTGATGGCGGTATGAAGGTTGTCGATCCCAGGTCCCACGTCTTGCCATAATAGGTTCCGCGATAGCCAATCCTTGGCACGATGGAAAGCCACCCAAAGTAAGTGTTTGGAAAGGTTAGTTGGTGGAAGGTGTCCAGACGATCCGTGCCATAATTCTCAAAGCCTAAACCTTGAGGGAATTGTAGCCGTAAATTGGCAAAGCCGGTCTCACCTTCATAGAAAATGGGTCCGCCAAAAAGGGCATGACGTTTGATGTCCAATACCACTTCCGGCTGGCGTTCAGTTGTGGTGAAAAACTGATTCGCCTGAAAGCGCTCGATGGCCGTCAGGGTATAAAAAGGGTCCGTCTTTGCCACCGCGAGCACATTGTCCGGAACCGGATCGATGCGGAACTCCCCTTGGAAGAAGTCCTGCATCACGTACTGGTCACTCAGCTTGGTCAGATTGGCGATGCCATAAATATCGTCTGTAAAGTTGGTCGTATCTGCCAGGCTAACCCGGTATCGCCCGGTAGGAACGTCTTTTCGCGGAATGTTGGTTTCATTCAGGTTCGGGTTTTGGTCCTGCAGATAATATGTCTTTAGCCGTGCTTGGCTGTCGTTGAAATAATCTATGGTCGAGTCGAACCCTACGGCTACACCACGCCGCCCCCGGTAATCTAGCCGGAGCCGCCCCTTAATGTCGTCTGTGATTGGGAAGGTCACTTGAGTGAGGAGGGATGGTCCCCATGAACTCAAATACGCTGGTGAAATCGTGAAGCTAAATGCCTCGTTGAGCGATTGGTAAAGATAAGGCCACCAAAAAACAGGCACTTTCCCGACATACGCGGTTACGTACTGGAAAATCACGCGATCGTTCTCGTAAACACGGATCGTTCGGGCGTGGAGATGGAAGTCGGCCTTCGGTGAATCATGCGTCGTAAAGGTGCCGTCGTTTATCAGATACCCGTTGTCAGAAATTGAGGTCACATGCTTGCCGGTTAGGAAATAAGGCTGGGACTCGGTTCGCGCATTGAGCGCTCTGATTTTTTTAGTCTCAGTGTTGTAAATGCCGTTCTCGGCGATATACAGGCTTGTGTCCCGATAGATTCGCACGTGGCCTCTTAACTCCACGTCGTGCGTGCTCGGATTGTATTGGGCGTAGTCGGCGTAAATGTCTGTATTGCCGATATGGATCGCTACGTTGTCGCGCGCCGTGGCCAGGCCGTTTTCATACGTCGTTTCCCCCGTAGAAGTGATTTCAATCGGAGCGTTCTCCGGAGTCTTGATCTCTCCCCTGATGAGACTGGCACTTGCCAAAAAAGTGGCGATCAACAAGACCAGCGTTCGCATGGCGCACGCCGAACGTACTGCGCCAGAGGGTCCCTGCAAAGCCAAAAGCACTCCATGCAATCAAGACAGCCACTAAGCACGAGCCGGTTGAATCGAAATCATCGCGCGTTCTGTCTTGATTAACCAATCAATTGACGGTTTTCTTCATCCCAACGTGAGCAAGTGGGTCGACCAAATCTTCGTTTATACCAAGCATTGGCTGCTGACATGGCTGACCGCCGCACCTGGCTGGATTATCCAGACCGTGTCGAGTTTGATTAATATTTTCGCGCTACTCGGAGTATTTCTGACGCTGTTCGCGGTGATGTCGGTGTTGGAGCGAAAAATTCTCGGCCGGATACAAAATCGCTATGGCCCTAACCGCGTTGGACCATTCGGGCTTTTGCAGCCAGTGGCTGACGGCATCAAAATGTTGATAAAGGAAGACATCGTGCCCGCGCGTGCTGACAAGCTTGTGCATTTCATGGCTCCGATTCTCATTGCTGCTGCAGCGATTCTTGCCCTTGGAGTGATCCCTTATGGCCGGAACATGACGCCGTTTACGATCGATGGCGGAATCTTGTTTTTCTTTGCGGTTGGATCGACAACGGAGCTTGCGGTCTTCATGGCCGGATGGGGAAGCAATAACAAATTCTCGATGCTAGGAGCGATGCGTGCCATTGCGCAAATGATCAGCTACGAACTGCCTCTTATTATTACCGTGCTCCCGGTGGTGATGGTGGTGGGCTCGCTTACACCCGACAGAATTGTTGCTGCGCAGGCTGAATACACATTTGGCTTCGTGCCACGCTGGTTCGTCTTCACCCCGTGGGGTACAACTGCGTTCATTTTATTTTTTGTATCCGGTCTTGTGGAATCGAATCGCACTCCATTCGATGTGCCCGAAGGTGAATCGGAAATTGTCGCCGGCCACATGACCGAATACTCCGGTTTCAAATACGCAACTTTCTTCATGGCGGAATACATCGGGATGTTCGCCATCACAGGGCTCGCCGCGACCTTGTTTCTCGGTGGCTGGCATTCGCCCGTTTCCGCCCTGGAATTTGTTCCGTCCTACGTTTGGTTTTTCGCGAAGCTGAGCGCGCTACTCTTTGTTTACATCTGGCTTCGCGGAACGTTGCCGCGCACGCGAATTGATCAGATCATGAATTTTGCCTGGAAATTCATATTGCCAATGTCTTTTACCTGCGTCATCGCAGCGGCTGTCTGGCATTATGCAGGTCGCGGCTTGCGCGGTTGGCTTTGGTCGCTTGTGGTGATCGCGATCGTTTACACCGCGCTGTCGATGTTGCTCGACACGCAAAGAAAATTTGCGCCACGCGTTTACCGTTTCGCCGAATGAGCAGCGCAGCAGTTGTCATTATTGCTATCCTGACACTGGCCGCTGCGCTGGCTGCTGCCACGCTGCAAAAGCTCATGCACGCTACGCTGAGTTTTGCTGTTGCGCTTGTCGGCGTGGCAGGACTCTTCTTTCTGCTGGGCGCGGAATTTGTCGGCCTGGTGCTGGTTTTCGTCTACATCGGTGCGGTTGCGGTACTAATTGTGTTTACGATTCTTCTGACACGGCGTGACGTTGGAAAAGAGCGCGCCGCTAACTGGGGCGGCGCATTCCTGGCGGTTGCTGTCTTCGGCGGTTTGACGTGGGCAATTCTTAAGACCCAATCAGTTGCTGTTGTCGCCCCACATATCCGACTAGTGACTGTTAAACGAATTGGTGAAGCGTTGATGACTAGTTATGTCTGGCCATTGCAATGCGTGGGGCTGCTTCTCACCGCTGCGTTGATCGGCGCACTTGTTCTCGTAATGGAGGAGAAGCCATGAAGAAGGTCAGAAGAATCACAAACGTTGCAACGCCAAGTCTGTAAACTCGCAGAGTTTCTTTTTAACAATCTAACTCTTTTAGCTTTTGTAACGGTTAGCTATGACCCCAACGCTTCAACTGTTTCTTGTTATCTCCGCGGCCCTGTTCAGTATAGGTCTCCTTGCGGCTCTGAGCCGTCGTCACGCCATCTTTATTCTGATTGGGATCGAGATGATGCTTGCCGCAGCAAACCTCAATTTCGTAGCGTTCTGGCGCTTTGGCCCGCAAACGCAGCCACCGATCGGTGTTATGATCGCGATTTTTTCAATCGCCATTGCCGCCGCTGAAGCCGCGGTCGGTCTTGCGCTGGTAATTGCCGTCTATCGACACTACCGCACAACAAACGTAGACCATCTGAACCAACTCAAAGGATGAGTCGCTGGATCCTCGATCATCTCTGGTTGATCCCTGCGGTGCCGTTCGCGGTTTCGTTAGTGATCTTGAGCTTGCCGAATGGGCGGCACAAAAGCGCAGCTGTACTGGCGGTCGCTGGACAAATCGCCGCGCTCGTAATGTCGTTCTTCGCGTTCCTCCCGACTCTGGAAACCCCTGGATTCCGCTTCGTTCAGAATTTCACCTGGTTCACGTTCGGCGACCATGCGCTGCGTCTGGGATGGCTTGTGGATCCGCTCGCGGCCGTCATGCTGATGATGATCACGTTGGTCGGGCTTTGCATCTTCGTCTTCAGCACTGGTTACATGGCCGGCGACAAAAATTTCGTCCGCTTTTTCGCTTATCTTTCGTTTTTCTCCGGTGCGATGCTCGGGCTCGTTATTTCGAACAGCTTGCTTCTTCTGTTCATCTGCTGGGAGTTGGTTGGACTGGCGTCCTATTTGCTCATTGGATTTTGGATGGGGCGACCAAGCGCCGCAGCGGCGGCAAAAAAAGCGTTCGTTACCACTCGCATCGGCGACCTGGGATTTTTCCTTGGCCTGCTCTGGCTTTACGGCCGCAGCGGCACGCTTCTCTTTTACGACGGTGGGGACGGTTGTCTGGAGAAGGCTGGTCTTACCATGCTCGGTGCGAGTGCCACGTTTATTGCGCTGCTCATTTTCTGCGGCGCAATGGGGAAGTCGGGACAATTCCCGCTGCACGTCTGGTTGCCGGATGCGATGGAAGGCCCGACTCCGGTCAGCGCATTGATCCATGCCGCAACGATGGTTGCGGCCGGCGTGTTTCTGGTCGCCCGCGCATATCCGATCTTCTCGTTAGGCGCGATCAACGGGGTGACCCCATCGCTTATGGTCGTCGTGTGGATTGGCGTGATTACGGCGTTAATGGCCGCGCTCATTGCGATAGCGCAGGCCGACATCAAACGCATCCTCGCGTATTCGACTATTTCTCAACTCGGTTTGATGATGGTTTCGCTCGGCGTGGGCGGCGTCGCCGCCGGGATGATGCATCTGCTAGCCCACGGTTTTTTCAAGGCGCTGTTGTTTTTGGGCGCGGGCTCGGTCATTCACGGCTGCCACGGCGAACAGGACATTCGGAAAATGGGCGGCCTGCGCTGGCTCATGCCAATCACGTTTTCAACTTATGCAATTGGTATGATGACTCTGAGCGGTGTGCCGCTCTTCTTTTCCGGCGGCTGGACCAAGGAGGAAATCCAGCATGTGACCGCGCACTGGCCGGCTTCTCGCTTGCCCTACTATATTCTGCTGATCGGCGTCGTTCTTACCGCGCTCTACATGACGCGGCAAATCATCTACGTCTTCTTCGGTGATCGGCGTGTTGCCTCTCAGCACGCCCATGAAAGCCCGCGAGTCATGACGATGCCGCTCATCGCACTCGCGATTTGCGCAATTTTGTTCAGTATCGTGCTAACGCCAGCATGGCCCTGGCTGCATGATTATCTAACGGGCACCGCCGCAGGCGTTGAGCTTGTGCGCCTGATTCAACCGACGCTTTTTCTTTCGCTCGTTCTTGTGGGCGCGGGCTTCGCTCTGGGCATCTGGATGTATCGCAAAGCCGGCGTGCAAGATCGACAGCGTCCCGCCGACACTGATCCGCTCGAATTGGCGCAATCCCAATTGTTTCGATTCCTCGAAAATAAAATGTGGATCGACGAACTTTATGCTCGCACGATCATCGCGTTTAGCTGGATGAGCGCGCGTTTGTCCGACTGGATGGATCGTCATTTCTGGGATCGCCTAGTGCGCGGATTCGGCGGGATCGGTCAACTGCTCGGAATTTTCACTGCCGGTATTGATGAGCGCGGCATCAATGCTGGAGTCGACGAGACCACTGTTGGCACCCGCGGTCTGGGCCGGCTGATCTCCGCTGCGCACTCGGGACAGATCCAAACATACCTAAGCGTCATCGCCATCGGTGCGCTGGCGCTATTGCTTTTCTACGCATGGTTGGCTTAATCAGCGCGCTCATCATGGTTCCGCTGGTGGGCGCGCTTGCGCTCTTTACAGCCCCCGCGAGAAATGCGCGTCCGATCGCATTGTCGTTTAACGCACTGGCTGCGCTTGACGCATTGGTGTTGTGGCAGCACTTCGATATTCGGGCGGCCGGCCTTCAATTGGTCGAACAGCACACATGGATTCCCGCAATTGGAGCCGAATACTTAGTCGGGATCGACGGTTTGAGCCTGCTCCTTGTGTTACTTACCTCGCTCATCATTCCATTCGCATTTCTCGCGCAAAAAATGGATCGCGGCTTTTGCGCGCTGATGTTGATCATGCAATCTGCGCTCTACGGCACGTTCACGGCGCAGAATTTTGTGCTCTGGTTTCTGTTCTACGAAATGAGTCTGATACCCGCGTTCCTGCTCATCAAAATCTGGGGAGGAGAAAATCGCGACCGCGCCGCAACGAAGTTTTTCCTCTACACGTTTCTTGGAAGCGTGGCAATGCTGCTGGGATTTCTCGGAATTTATCTAGCCCGGGGCTCGTTCGATTTTGTCACGCTTGCCCGTCTGGGTAAGAACGGATTACTTACGGGTAATCTCGCCTGGCTTGCTTTTGCCGGAATCTTCCTTGGACTCGCGGTCAAAGTGCCGCTGTTTCCATTTCACACCTGGCTGCCCGACGCGTATGAGAGCGCGCCGACCGGAGTCGCGATGGTGCTGACCGGGGCGCTCTCGAAAATGGGCGTTTACGGTTTCGTACGCCTGTTGCTTCCGCTTTTTCCAAATGAAACCAGAATCATCGGACCCTGGCTGCTAGCGCTCGCGATCTGCTCGATTGTATTCGCTCCACTGGCAGCGTGGGCCCAGTCCGATTTGAAAAGAATGGTCGCCTACTTGTCAGTCAACCACCTCGGTTACTGCATGCTCGGTTTGTTCGCGGTCGCTGCCTCGCCCATTGGTGCTGCGATCGACACGCAAGCGGCGTTGAGCGGTGTGTTCATGCAGATCTTCAATCACGGGATCACTGCGGCCGCATTGTTTTACCTGGTCGGTCTGCTTGAGCAGCGTCGCGGATTGCGTGGCATTGGTGACTTCGGAGGATTGATGCAGAGGACGCCTCTCCTCTGTGGCTGGATGAGCGTGGCTATGTTTTCGTCATTGGGTTTGCCGGGGCTAAACGGTTTTATTGGCGAGTTTTTGATCTTCAAAGGTTCGTTTGCCATTGCCGCATCCTTCACGACTCTTGCGGTGATTGGCCTGCTTGTTACAGCGATCGTTTTCATGCGCGCGATGCAAGCTCTCTTCAGTGGGCCGCTGGCAGAGAATTGCAGCGCCTTTCCGGATCTCTTGCCGAGGGAAAAGGTCACGATCATTCCGGTCACGCTGCTCATGTTCGCCATTGGCGTCGCACCACAGTTCGCATTCAACATTTTCAACACAACCGTCGTTCAAATGGCGCAATTGTTCGGCTGAGGTCATCGCGAATGACGCATGAAATCATTCCAGTTGAGCAAGTCGCGCGACGAATTCTCTATTTTCGCGGCGAGAAGGTCCTTCTCGATTTTGATCTGGCTGTTTTATATGGTGTTGGAGTCAAAGTTCTGAACCAAGCGGTAAAGCGTAACCGCGAGCGGTTTCCGGATGATTTCATGTTTCAACTTACCGGCGAGGAGACGCAGCTGTTGCGGTCGCAACTTTTAAAATCGAGCAATCGGCAAGTTGCTGAAAATGGGGGTCCTGGAACGAACTGGTCACAAATTGTGACCAGTTCGCAGAAATATCGCGGAACAAAGTATCGGCCCTATGCCTTCACCGAGGAAGGCGTTGCCATGTTGTCAAGCGTATTGAAGAGCAAGCGCGCGTTGAAAGTAAACATCGCCATCATGCGCGCGTTCGTGAAGCTCCGGCAGACTCTCGATGCGAACCGCCAACTCGCGCAAAAGTTCTCAGAGCTCGAAGAGCGCGTTGGGAAACATGATGATGAAATCGCTGCAATTCTTGAAGCAATCCGGCAGTTGATGACTCCGCCGGAGAGACCACGCCGCGAAATCGGGTTTCATGTGCGCGAGAAGGCCCCGGTCTATCGGGCGCGTAAACGCGCATGATCGCCTGGACGATTTACATCACGTTCGCAGGCGCAGTGCTGCTGCTCCTTTTCCCAGGCGTTTTTGCGCGCTGGATAACGCTGCTTACGACGATCGCCGGGCTGGCCTTGGGAGTCGTTGCATTTGTTCGCACACCAATTGCGGATCTTGCGCACTTCACAACGATCGTAAAGGTGCCGTGGGTGCCACCGCTTGGCATGAATTACCATCTCGCTATTGATGGCGTGAGCCTCACGATGGTTCTGGTTACGGGCATCTCCGCCGTAAGCACCGTGTTGTTTTCATGGGATGTCGATCATCGCCAGCGCGAATTTTTCTTCTGGTTGCTTCTTGTTGTGGCTGGTTGCTACGGCGTTTTCCTTAGCGCCGATCTGTTCTTGTTCTTCGCGTTCTACGAACTGGTCATCGTGCCGAAGTATTTTCTCATCGCCATCTTCGGATCGACCAACAAGGAGTACGGCGCGATGAAGCTGACACTGTACTCGTTCTTCGGTGGAATGCTCGTTTTCGCCGGAATCCTCGTCGTCTATGTGACAGCCGGCTCCCTGGATCTGAATCAACTGGCGCAATTCCACTTCAATCCTCAGTTGCAATCATGGGCCTTTCCTGTGCTGTTCCTCGGCTTCGCTGTGCTTGCCGGCATCTGGCCATTGCATACCTGGGCTCCGACAGGCCACGTCGCGGCGCCCACTGCAGGGTCGATGTTGCTTGCCGGCATCGTGATGAAACTGGGCTCCTATGCGGGACTGCGCGTCGCGATGAACGTCTTTCCAGAAGGATTCCAGATATGGAGCAAATGGATCGCTGCCCTGGCCGTGATCGGAATTGTTTACGCGGCGGCGGTGGCTTTGCGCCAACGTGATCTGAAATTCGTTATTGGTTATTCGAGCGTGAGCCATATGGGTTTCGTGTTGGTTGGTCTGGCTACGGCAAACGCGCTCGGTGTCTCTGGAGCAGTGCTGCAAATGTTTTCCCACGGAGTGATCGCCGCACTGCTCTTCGCCGTTGCGGGGCGAATGCTCTATCGACGCACTCATACCCGCGAGCTGGATGCGTTAGCTGGAATGAATCTCAGCGGCGCTTTGCCGTTCGCTGCGTTCACGTTCGTAATCGCTTCTGCCGCGTCGATGGGAATCCCAGGTTTCAGCGGATTCGCAGCGGAAATTACGATTCTGATTGGCGCATGGAAAACCTACCCAATCGCGGTTTGGATTATCGGCGTCGGCATGGTTCTGACAGCGGCTTTCACGCTGCGCGCGCTCGTGAAATCATTTTTCAGTGAGGTGCGCGTCCAGGCCGGCCGTGTTCGTACAGACACCGACTGGAACGAACAATCGATCACGCTTGCCGAAAAGTGCGGCGCTTGTTTGCTCATGTTCGCCACACTTGCGGTCGGACTTTATCCCAAACTCCTACTCGATCGTATCATGCCCGCAGTGGAAGCGATGAGATTCTTAAAATGAGATCCCCGGCTTCAACGATGTCGTATCTGGAACTGCTCAAGCTTGCGTTGCCTGAAGTCATTGTCGTGATTAGTGCCCTCGTCGTGCTCGCGATTGGGCTTACAGGCAGGCAACGCACTGCCGTGGCAGGCGTGTCGTCTGCAAAACCGCCAACCAAGGCGGCTGGCACGGCCGCCGCCGCTACCGACTGGTGCTCGTTGGCTGCCGCTCTCGGGGTTGGCATCGCAATTGCCGCAGTGCTCATGTTACCGCGCAATGCGAGCCTTTTCAGCGGGATGCTTGTGATCACACCCCTCACGTCCCTTTTCAAAATCATTTGCCTCGTGCTCGCTTTTTTCACGGTGTGTCTGGCGCGATCTGAAAAATCTCTGCGTCATCCGGGCGAATACCTGACAATTATTCTTTTGGCGACGGTCGGTCTCATGCTGCTCGTTGGCAGCGAAGAGTTGCTCATGATTTTCATTGGGCTCGAACTGCTGGGCCTTTCCCTTTACGTGATGGCTGCGTTCGACAAGACCGATGTGCGATCTGCGGAAGCAGGTCTGAAATACTTTCTCTTCGGCAGCACCTCCAGCGCGTTTACGCTTTTCGGAATCAGCTTGATCTACGGCATGTCGGGGAGCACCGGTCTCGCCGCGATCTCTGAGAAATTAGTGGCGGCGCCGGCGCAACCTTTGCTTGCGACGGGCATCATCATGACGCTCATCGGCTTCGCGTTCAAAATCGCTGCTGCACCGTTTCACTTGTGGGCGCCTGATGCGTATCAAGGAGCACCCATTCCGAGTGCAGCGTTTATTGCCTCGGGATCAAAAGTTGCTTCTTTCGTCGTGCTTGGAAAGATCGTGCTGGTGGGCTTTGGCCCGGTGCATGGCAGTTCGGCATGGCACGCGATGGCTGCAGGTTGGTCGCCAATTCTCGCCGCGCTCGCTGCTTTGTCGATTCTGATTGGCAACCTCGTCGCACTGGCACAGACGAATGTTCGGCGGCTCCTCGCATACTCCGCCGTCGCCCACGCTGGCTATACGCTGCTTGGACTTGTCGCCGGAGGACGGGACGGATTTTCGGCGACGCTCTTCTACGCGACTGTTTACGCGATCACGCTCGTTGGTGCGTTTGGAGTCGTCGCAGTCGTGCGCAGCGAAACTGGTGGCGACGATGTTAAGAATTTTTCCGGACTTGCCGCGCGGGCGCCGCTGTTAGCCGGGTGCATGGCTATTTTCATGTTTTCTCTGGCAGGTATCCCGCCGTTGGCCGGATTTTTCGGGAAGTTTTACCTGTTCAGCGCTGCGCTGCGCGCCGGTGGAGATCACGGCTTGCTCTGGCTGGTTGGGCTGGCGCTCTTCGGCAGTTTTGTCTCGCTCTATTACTACCTGATTGTGCTCAAAGCGATTTTTGTCGACCAGCCTTCGGCTTCAGCTCCACCGCGCGATCACGTGTCGTCGGATTTGCTTCAGCGAAGGGCAGTCGCTGCGCTTGCTGGGATCGTTCTCCTTCTCGGTATAATGCCAGACATCCTGGCGGCGCGAATTCTTGCGGCTATGTCCTAAGAGGTTTCAGTAAAAAAGTGTGACTAACGGTTGACTAACGCGGTATAAGTTTTGCATCAAATCGAGAAGCACAGACCGGAAGAGTTGATGAAGTGAAGATGGGCAGCATCAGCCAGTTCATTGATCGAAATTTCCGTCACTTCAACGCGGCAGCTTTGAAAGACGCAGCCGACGCGTACATCGCACATCTGGATGGTGGCGGGAAAATGATGATCACGCTGGCGGGGGCGATGAGCACTGCTGAACTGGGGCTTTCTCTCGCCGAAATGATTCGGCAGGACAAAGTGCACGCAATTACCTGCACGGGAGCAAACCTCGAGGAGGACCTTTTCAATCTCGTTGCACGCAGCCAGTACGAACGGATTCCTCATTATCGCGAATTGACTGCGCAACAGGAGCAAGAGCTTTTGCGACGCCATTTGAATCGAGTGACCGATACGTGCATCCCGGAAGAGGAAGCCATTCGTCGAATCGAGAGGGTTGTAATAGACGACTGGATCGCCGCCTCCGAGAGAAAAGAACGCGGTTTCCCGCACGAATTCCTTTTTAAGATACTAAGGGAATGCCGGTTGAAGAAATTTTACGAGATCGACCCGGCCGACAGTTGGATGATCGCCGCGGCGCACAAGGATCTTCCGGTTTTTGTACCCGGCTGGGAGGATTCGACGTTGGGAAATATTTATGCCGCTCGCTGCATAACAGGCGCGATCAGCGATGTGCATACCGTTCGCTCCGGCATCGAATACATGATCGCGCTGGCGGAGTGGTATCGCCGAATGTCGCAGGATTCTTCCATTGGCTTCTTTCAGATCGGCGGCGGCATTGCGGGCGATTTCCCCATTTGCGTTGTGCCCATGCTCAATCAAGACATTGTAACCACGCTTGTGCCCGAGTGGGGCTACTTTTGTCAGATCAGCGATTCAACGACGAGCTTCGGATCGTACTCCGGCGCAGTGCCCAACGAGAAAATCACCTGGGGCAAACTGAATATCAAAACGCCGAAATTCATCGTTGAATCCGACGCCACGATTGTTGCGCCGTTGATTTTTGCCAAAGTCTTGGGTTGGTAATCGCTGTCGGCCCGAAAGCGGTCGCTATAAGCGGCGGCCAGCAAATCGTCAAGCGACGCAAAGACCCCTAACGCCATCACCTTTAGTGGCGATAAACTGCTGCGAGCGTTTCAAGACTGAGAAAGATGATATGAAATGTAATCGGTACCCAGATAATTCCGAACACTCCCATTGATGCGAATACATCCAATGAAGAGAACGCTGCTATCAAAGGAGGGCCGTGTGCTAGTGCTCCGACCACATGCCACTTTTTAGTATGCGGCCGACCCGCGCCAAGGATCAGAAGTACAGCGATGATCGTCAATAGGAGATACGCCTGGATGAGGCCTACCCAGACCATGGGGTTCTGCTGCATGAAGCCTAACGGCCCGATTCCAATCATCCAGCCAATGGTCGTGGCGGCGGCGCTCCCTGCTGCGACGAGAGTTAAAATCGTGCCGTGAATCCGCAGTAGGCGTCGCCGAAGAGTCAGATTTGTATCCTCCGACAAACATCAGTCGGGCGCTGCCTTGTTCTTTTACTGCCAATGGCCGGCAACGTATACCCAGCCGCCGGGGCGACGCACCCAGTGACCTGCGACCCAAACTGCGGCAGGTCTTGGACGGACCACCCAAGTGCCCGGCACCCAGACGTAATCGGCTCCCGTCCATCGCCAATAGCCGGTCGTCCAAACGTATCCCGGTCCCGGTGCCACTGTCTGGGTTTCAACGCGAACCGGTGGCGGAGGTCTCGTCACCAGTACCTCGCGAGCTGGCCCCGCGGTTGTCACTTCCTGCGTGGTCGTAGTCGTTGTCACCGTCGTTGGTTCTTCCGCGCAGCCGACCAGGGCTAACGGTACCATCATCAAAAGGTAAGAGCTTCTCTTCATCGTACGCCTCCCAATACAGATTCGTTTTGTGCCAAACAGGTGGCTTTGTCGAAAATCAAAGCTTCTGCCTGCGTTCGATGGCGTAAGATCAATTTTGATTCGATGATATGCGATGCTTTACGTGGTCGCTACGCCGATCGGCAATTTGGGCGACATCACACTGCGCGCACTGGAGGTACTAAAATCAGTCGATCTGGTCGCGGCTGAAGACACACGGCATTCCGGGCTGTTGATGAAACATTTCGGAATCAAGAAACCATTCATCAGTTATCACGAACACAACGAAGCAAAGCGCGCGGCTGAGCTCGTTGAACATCTCGCGGCGGGCGAAAACGTCGCCCTAATCACAGACGCGGGAACGCCTGGACTATCCGATCCGGGATTGCGTCTCGTCCGTGAATGCATTCAGCGGGAGCTTTCGTTCACGATCATCCCGGGACCATCATCGATCCTCACCGCTCTCGTCGGGTCTGGATTTTCGACTGAGAGATTTTCTTTCCGCGGATTTCTTCCCGTTAAGATTGGGCGACGCGAGCGCGAGTTGCGGGCCGCTGCCGAATCGGGTGAAACAATCATCTTTTTCGATTCGCCTTATCGATTAACCAAGACACTTGCCGCTTGCATTGATGTCATGCCTGATCGGCAACTTTGCGTAGCGCGAGAGCTGACAAAAAAGTTCGAGGAATTTCGACGTGGTACCGCCCGTGACCTTTTGGCGCATTACGAGGCCCACACGCCGAAAGGCGAGATGGTGCTCGTTATTTCCGCGCCATAATGGGTTGCATTGGCCGCTGTGGAATAGAGTGGCGACAGTCGCCGCGCGCGGCGGAGCGCAGAGGGGCGGCTCTGTTCCTGCGAATAAACGAAACGCATTCGCCGTCAAACCCTGCTGCTCAAATCAGCGTGCCCGCTTTCAAAAACGATGCGACCCGAGATTGCTTCTATCCAAAATCCCGCACGCTCGTTCAGTTTTTCCATGCTTCCCGTTTCTATGGCGCTTCCCGCCGGTGGCGCTCTGCCTGCTGGTAAAGCTCGCCACAGAACGGGTTCGTCCCAGTGGCAGACTTTCACGAACAAACTTGCCGCGCGCAGCGATTATGATGTAATGACCCGATCGCCTCGGCTGCTTAAGCCTTTGCTCGCGGGATTGATCATTACATTACTGCAGCTTGCGATGGCGATTGGCCTCCTTGCGCCAGAAAGGCGCTTTTCGGAGCGGTACGCCGCGCTGGTCCAGCACGATAGTCATTGGTTCATGAACATCGTGGATCGCGGTTATCAGACCATCGTGCCTCCCATCGATCACAAGGTGATGGAAGTATCAAATGTCGCGTTTTTTCCAGCTTATCCTGCGATTGCGGCCGTGTTTCGCTATGGACTTAATATCGATACGGGCACAGCCCTGTTGATCACTGCTCAACTCGCTGCCTGGGGCTTCTGGATTTATTTCTTTCTTTTCTGCAAGCGGTGGAATATTTCGCCTGCGCTACAAATTTGCGGAGCATTATTAATCGCCACCCATCCTGCGGCATTCTTTCTGGTTGCCGCCTATTCAGAGTCTCTGTTTTTAATGGCGCTGCTTGGTTTTATTTATTGGAGCACTGCGCAAGGGAGATACGCGAAATTCTGGGCCGCCATACACGGCATCGTCATGTCGGCAACGCGGATTGTCGGGATTGTATGTGCGGCATTTCCGCTGGTACGCTCGGTTTTTCAAACTGGATGGCGCCGTTTAATTGAGCCGAGGCCGTGGTTTCGCAAGGAAAAGCCGGCGATCGCTATGACGCTGGTGGCAAGCTTCGGCGCCATAGGATTTTTCACTTATTCTCAACTGCGCTGGGGTCACTGGGATATTTATATGCTCACCCAGGCAGCCGGGTGGGGAATTGCTCCCGATTATTTGGCAGTGTTCAGGCCTTCTAGTTATCGCTGGTTCGTTCCAGCACTGAATGATCCGACGGAGGCGAGCCAAATGTCGATGACATTGGGCGCTCTGTTTTTTATTGGTATTGTCCTTTGCGAGCTGTCGATTCGTAGATGGACCGATTTGCCGATTCGCGCTGGCATCTATTTCTGCGCTTTTGTGATCTACTACCTTTCCGTCAGCGGAGTGGCCTGCGTGGATATGGAAAGCATGCTCCGCTACGAATTTTCCGTGCACGCACTGATCGTGCTGGCGCTTTTGAATTTTCTGGGTCAGTTTCAAGCGACGCCGGTGCTCGTTAGGGCGTTCGGCATCGCGGCAGTGGCGCTGCTTAGCGCCGCTGGGTTGTGCGTACAGGGGTGGTACGTTTGGAATTTCATGCGAGGCAACTGGGTTGCCTAGAAGAAGATGAAAACAAGAGTCGTCATTATCGGTGCAGGCCCGGCAGGATTAACGGCCGGGTATCTTCTGTCAAAGGAGGAAGTCGATCTCGTTGTCTTGGAAGCCGATCCCATTTACGTCGGCGGAATCTCCAGGACGGTGACCTACAACGGTTTTCACTTCGATATCGGTGGGCACCGTTTCTTTTCCAAATCCAAATCAGTCGAAGACCTCTGGACCGAGATTCTGCCTAACGACATGCTCGTCCGACCGCGTTCTTCGCGCATTTTTTACGACGGCAAATTTTTCTCTTATCCGTTGAAACCGTTCGAAGCGTTGCTCAAGCTGGGCATCTTTAGGTCTGCGCTTTGTGTTCTTTCGTGGATGAAAGCCCGCCTGTTTCCCGTGCGCGATCCGCGCAATTTCGAAGACTGGGTCAGCAACCAATTCGGAAAACGGCTCTTCAACACATTCTTCAAAAGTTACACTGAAAAAGTTTGGGGGATGAGCTGCAAGGAAATTTCCGCAGATTGGGCCGCTCAGCGCATCAAAGGACTTTCACTCGGCAGTGCGATTAAGAATGCTCTGATTCCGCAGCATTATAACGGAGACCGCACAAAAGTAATTAAGACACTGATCAATTCGTTTCGCTATCCGCGCAGAGGTCCTGGCATGATGTGGGAGGCATGCGCGGAAAAGATGAAGGCACTGGGCGGCAGGCTGGAGATGGGCTGCACGGTATCTCGTTGTTCCCATGATGAAACCTCTGGCAATTGGACGGTCGCATACAAAGATCGGCAAGGAGATCTGCAAGCAATCGAAGCCGAACACGTCATTTCGTCCGCACCGATGCGCGAGCTCTTGTGTGGTTTGTCACCGACCGTGAGCGAACGGGCAAGGCACGCAGCTGAGAGCCTTAAATACCGCGATTTCCTTACCGTGATGCTGATCTTGAAAGATCGGCGCATGTTTGATGACAATTGGATCTACATTCACGATCCAAGCGTCAAAGTCGGTCGCGTTCAAAACTTCCGCTCCTGGTCGCCGGAGATGGTGCCTGAGCCGGATAAGGTCTGTTACGGTCTCGAATATTTCTGCTTTGAGCACGATGGCCTCTGGGATTCGAGTGATCGCGATCTAATTGAACTCGCGAAGCGCGAACTTATTGGGATTGGGCTATCCAGGGAAGAGGACTTCATAGATGGCTGCGTCGTGCGTCAGAAAAAGGCGTACCCCGTTTATGACGACGATTACGCGCTGCATGTCGCGACGATCCGTCAGGAACTTGAGACCCGATATCCGAACCTTCACCTCATCGGTCGCAATGGCATGCACAAGTACAACAATCAGGACCACGCCATGATGACTGCGATGTTGTGCGTCGAAAATATTCTCGCGGACGCAAAACTTTACGATCTTTGGCAGGTCAACAGCGACGCCGAGTATCACGAAGCGGGTGCCGCGACAGCTCCAGAAACAAACGGCCCCGGTTTACGGCTGGTTCCCACTCGCGTGGTCGCCGCTCCTGAACTTGCACCAGAAGGATAACGACCGACTCAGGATTCGAATTCCTCTACCGGCGGGCAGGAGCAGAAGAGATTCCGATCACCATAGACGTTGTCGATCCTGGCGACGGTCGGCCAGAATTTGTGTTCGTGCGTCCACGGCGCGGGGAAAGCTGCTTGTTCGCGCGTGTAGGGGCGGTCCCATTTATCAGACGCGATTTGACGCGCAGTGTGCGGCGCGTTTTTCAACATATTGTTTATCCGATCCATTTTTCCCTTTGCGACTCCTTCAATCTCCCCGTGGATGGAGATCATTGCGTCACAAAAACGGTCGAGCTCGTGTTTTGGTTCGCTCTCTGTGGGCTCGATCATCATTGTCCCAGCAACCGGCCAGGAAACAGTCGGCGCGTGAAATCCGTAGTCCATTAACCGTTTTGCTACATCTTCCACCTCGATGCCTGCGCTTTTCCACTGGCGAAGATCAATGATGCACTCGTGTGCAACGAGCCCGCGTTTACCTTTGAAAAGAACCGGAAAATAAGGATCGAGCCGTTTTGCCATGTAATTCGCATTTAGAATTGCAATCTCGCTCGCGCGCTTCAATCCCTCCGCGCCCATCATGCAGATGTACATCCAAGTAATCGTCAGAATGCTGGCGCTGCCATAGGGCGCTGCGGCAACGTTCCCACCTTTACCTCCGCCGTGACGGTAATCGGAGTCCGTCCCACTTGGCGGGCGTTTTCCGTGCACTCCTTCGCCAAACAAGATTCGTCCCGTCTCAGGATCGACAATGAATTCTCGCGGAAGATAGGGCGCGAGATGCCTGGCCACACCAATCGGTCCCATACCTGGCCCGCCCCCGCCGTGCGGGATGCAAAACGTTTTGTGCAAATTTAAATGACAAACGTCAGCACCATAATCGCCGGGCCGGCAAAGCCCGACTTGCGCATTCATATTGGCGCCGTCCATGTAAACCTGGCCGCCATGGGCGTGCACGATATCGCAAATTTCGCGAATCGTAGGCTCAAAAACTCCATGAGTGGAGGGATATGTCACCATCAGCGCGGCAAGATCGCGCGCGTGTTCATCTGCCTTTGCGCGCAGATCGGCAAGGTCGATATCTCCATCTTTTAAGCAGGCGATAGAGACAACCTTGAAACCAGCCATGGTCGCGCTAGCTGGGTTTGTGCCATGGGCAGAGGTCGGGATGAGACAAACATTTCGATGCCCTTCATTACGCGAAGCGTGATACTCGCGGATCGCCAGTAGACCCGCGAATTCGCCCTGCGATCCAGCATTAGGTTGCAATGAAATCGCATCGAATCCGGTGATTTCGGCAAGCCAGTGTTCGAGCTGTTCGCACATCTCTGTATAACCGACGGTTTGTTCCATGGGCGCGAACGGATGCAGCTTGGAAATTTCCGGCCACGATATCGGAAACATTTCCGCGGTTGCGTTCAATTTCATCGTGCACGAACCAAGCGGGATCATCGAGGTAGTCAGCGAAAGATCACACGATTCGAGCTTCTTGAGATAACGCAGCATTTCCGTCTCGGTGTCGTGAGTGTTGAAGACAGGATGAGTGAGAAATTCCGAAGTGCGGATTGCGGATTGCGGGATGCGGATTGGCGGTTCTCCCATATCGTCATCGGCAAAATCGCGCACGGTTGTGCCGCGAAAGATCGACATTAACAGCTCGAGGTCCCGAGGCGTCGTGGTTTCGTCGAAAGAAATGCCGACTGCGCGCGGGCCCAGCGGCCGCAAGTCGCAATCCGCTTTTTGCGCGTGTTCCAAGGTGAGCGCGCTTGACTCGACTTCGACGCGGATAGTGTCGAAGAAATTCTCGTGCGTGATTTTCAAGCCGAGCGTACGCAGGCCATCCGCAAGTTGACTCGTTAGGCGATGAACCCGTTCGGCGATTGCACTCAGACCTCCTGGACCGTGATACACGGCATACATCGAAGCGATGACAGCCAGAAGAACCTGCGCCGTGCAGATATTGCTCGTAGCTTTGTCGCGGCGGATATGTTGCTCGCGTGTTTGTAGAGCGAGTCGATAGGCGGGGCGACCTTCCGCATCGTGTGAAACGCCCACCAGCCGGCCGGGCATGTGGCGTTTATACTGGTCACGGGTGGCGAAGTACGCCGCGTGTGGGCCGCCGAACCCGAGCGGGACGCCGAAGCGTTGGGTGTTACCAAAGGCAACATCGGCGCCAAATTCTCCTGGCGGTTTCAGTAGTGTGAGCGCCAGGATATCGGCTGCGACCACCACCAGCGCGCCGGCGTCATGCGCCCCCTTAATGAAATCTGTGTAGTCGTAAATCGCGCCATCAGTAGCCGGATACTGGACTAGCGCACCGAAAATGTTGTCGTCGAATTTGAAACGCGAATAATCACCGATCTTAATTGTAATCCCAAGCGGTTTCGCCCGTGTTTGAACAACGGCGATCGTTTGCGGGTGACAATTGTCAGCGACAAAGAACGTTTTGCGATTCGGAACGACCGCATGACAAAGCGCCATGGCCTCAGCGGCGGCAGTGGCTTCGTCAAGCAGCGAGGCATTGGCTATCTCGAGCCCGGTTAAGTCGGTAATCATCGTTTGAAAGTTGAGGAGGGCTTCAAGCCGGCCCTGAGCGAGTTCAGCCTGATACGGTGTGTAGGCGGTGTACCAACCCGGGTTCTCGAGAATGTTTCGCTGAATAACGGGCGGCGTAGTGGAATCGGAATAGCCACAACCAATAAACGAGCGTGCGATCTTGTTTTTTCTGGAAATTGCCCGGAGCTCAGCCAGGGCTTCCATCTCCGATTTCGGTTCCGGCAAGTTCAGTTCTCGATCCAGCCGGATATTCTTTGGAACGGCGGCTTCCACAAGAGTATTAAGACTTTCGAAGCCTACCTCGCGCAGCATGGCGCTTACTTCGTCTTCGCTCGGGCCAATGTGGCGGCGCGCGAAGGAATTCGGGTCGGTTTTTTTACCACGCCGTTGCATGGGAGCAGACTACGGAAAGCGAATCGCGCTTCAAGTCGCGCTCAGGTAGGGGCGATTGACTCAATCGCCCGGGCGGCTCGGCGAACCGCCCCTGCCATTTACGTCGCGTCGTGAATTTCCACGCCGCGGCTTTTCAAAAGGGCGCGCAGCTCAGCCAGGTGTTGATGGTTGCGAGTTTCGACCGTGCAAAGAACATTCACAGCCGAGACATCAGGGCTGGCGAACGCGCGATCGTGCACGATTTGTTTAATGCTTGCTCCGGTTGACGCGATCTGCGCCGCCAGATCGGCCAGTCCACCGGGTCGATCGCTAATGACAGCGGTGAATCTACCAAGTCTGCCATCCGCAACTAAGCCGCGTTCAATTACACGACTGAGGACATTGGGATCAATGTTCCCACCGCAAAGCAACAGAACCACTCGCCTGCCGGCAAGCTCTTCTAATTTTCCAGACATGCACGCGGCCAATGGCGTAGCAGCAGCTCCTTCAACGACGCTTTTTTCCAATTCAACCAGGCGGAGAATTGACAGAGCGATTTGTTCTTCGCTTACCGTGACAGTCAAATCGACGAGTGGTCGGGCAATTTGGAACGCGTTTGTGCCGACCTGCGGAATGGCAAGTCCATCTGCGAGCGTCGGAAGCATCGCGATCTTGATCGGTTTGTCCGCTTCAAGCGCGGCTGAAAAGCTCGCTACGTTCTCCGCTTCGACAGCAACAACTTTCGCGTGCGGCCGCAAGGTTTTCACGGCCAACGAAACGCCAGCCAGCAAACCGGCTCCGCCAACCGGAACAACTACCGCCTCGAGATCGGGAATTTGCTCAACGATCTCGAGGCCCATCGTTCCCTGGCCAGCGATAATCGCGGGATCATCATAACCGTTGATATAGGCAAGCCCTTTCTCCGCTGCGATTCTGTGCGCCTGCGCTCTGGCTTCGCCGAAATCCGCCCCGTGCAAGACAACGGTCGCGCCGAGTTGCTGGCACGTGCTCACCTTTATGAGCGGCGCGAATCTGGGCATTACCACTGTCGCGGGTATGCCGAGTAATCGGCCCTGATAAGCGAGTGCTTGAGCATGGTTGCCCGCAGAAGCGGCAATGACTCCACGCTTCTGCTGTTCACGCGACAGTTGTGCCAGTGCATTGCGGGCGCCCCGTTCCTTGAAGCTTCCCGTACGCTGCAAGTTATCGAGCTTGCAGAAAATCTTCATGCCGGTGATGTCGCTCAGCGGAATGGAGGGCGGACATGGGGAATAATAAACCGCGTCCGCAATTCGTTTGCGCGCCGCTTCGATGTCCTGAAATGTGACCAAGCTTTTAACTCTCGAGCGCTGCCTGCGCAGCTGCTAATCGTGCAATCGGAATCCGGAACGGGCTGCAACTGACGTAATCCAAGCCCAGCCGGTGACAGAATTTGACACTCGCCGGTTCGCCACCGTGTTCGCCGCAAATTCCCAGTTTGATGTTTGGCCGGGTCTTGCGTCCGAAGTCGCGCGTTATTTCCATGAGGCGGCCCACGCCTTTTTGATCGATCGATGCGAACGGATTTGAATCGACGATATCGAGCTCGGCGTAAGCGGGAAGAAAGCTTCCCGAATCGTCCCGGCTCATTCCCAGTGTTGTTTGGGTAAGATCGTTTGTGCCGAAACTGAAGAACTCGGCATCGTGCGCAATCTGATCGGCCACTAATGCAGCCCGCGGGATTTCGATCATTGTTCCCACGAGATACTTGAATTTTGTTTTCTTTTCCTTGGCCACGTCGTCTGCTACGCGGCGAACGATGTCAATTTGAAGCTTTAGCTCGCGCGGAAATCCCACCAACGGAATCATAATTTCCGGATGAACCTTGATTCCCTTGGCTTGAACTGCCGCGGTTGCTTCAAAAATTGCGCGCGCCTGCATCTCGGAGATTTCAGGAAATGTGATCCCGAGGCGGCAACCGCGATGACCGAGCATCGGATTAAATTCATGCAGTTCGTGCACACGCCGGGCGATTTGTTCGACAGCCACGCCGAGCTTGTTCGCGAGTTCGTTTTGCTGCGCGTGATCGTTGGGTAAGAATTCGTGGAGTGGTGGATCGAGAAAACGAATGGTGGCGGGCAAACCTTTTAACGCCGTGAAGATGCCAATGAAATCAGCACGCTGATAGGGAAGTAGTTTGGCCAGTGCGCGTGCCCGCTCGTCCTTCGTACCGGCGAGAATCATCTCACGCATGGCGTCGATCCGATCGCCCTCGAAAAACATATGCTCTGTTCGGCAAAGCCCGATGCCTTCCGCACCGAACGCGACCGCGTTTGTTACCTGCTCGGGTGTATCCGCATTTGTGCGCACGGCCAGGATGCGGAATTGATCCGTCCACTTCATTAGTTTTGCGTACTCTTGGTAAACGATGCTCTTTTTCGGATCGAGAGAACGGTCGACCAGCACCTGAACGATTTCCGACGGCGCAGTCGCGACTTCGCCGGCAAAGACCTCTCCCGCGGTTCCATCGATCGAGATGTAATCGCCTCGATTCAACGTCGTGCCGTTGGCGCTGAGTGTGCGCTTTTGGTAATCGATTTGGATTCCCGTCGCGCCGCACACGCATACTTTTCCCATTTGCCGCGCGACCAGGGCCGCATGCGACGAGACACCGCCGCGCGATGTTAGGATGCCTTCGGCGGCGATCATGCCGCGCAGGTCTTCTGGCGAAGTTTCAATGCGCGCGAGCACCACTTTCTCCCCTTTCTCCGAGCGGATGACGGCTTCTTCCGCACTAAACACAACGTGGCCGCAAGCCGCCCCCGGGCCGGCGGCCAAACCGGTACCGATCTTTTTCGCCTGTTTCGCTGATTGCCTGTCGAAGATCGGGGCCAGCAGATGAGCAAGCGAATCCGCGGGGATACGGCGCACCGCATCCTTCTTTGTGATTAATTTTTCATCGACCATATCGACAGCAATACGAACGGCAGCATGCCCTGTGCGTTTCCCGTTGCGAGTTTGGAGAATGTAGAGACGATTTTCCTCCACCGTGAACTCCAGGTCCTGCATGTCCTTGAAATGACGTTCAAGGATCGCGCGGACTTTCATCAGCTCTTTGTGAGCCGACGGCATTTCATTCGCCAAATCGACAATTGGGTGAGGCGTGCGCACGCCTGCAACGACGTCTTCCCCCTGGGCGTTGATCAAATACTCGCCATAAAAAACTTTTTCACCGGTCGCTGGATCGCGCGTAAATGCGACTCCCGTTGCGCTCGTTTCCCCCATGTTTCCGAACACCATCGTTTGCACATTCACGGCTGTCCCCCATTCGCGCGGGATGCCGTATTTCCGACGATAAACAATCGCGCGATCGTTCATCCACGATCCAAAAACCGCGCCGATCGCGCCCCAAAGCTGCGCTTGCGGATCTTGCGGAAACGATTTTCCCGTGCGCTCTTTGATTAACGCTTTGAACCGTTGCACAAGCTCCTTGAGGTCGGCGACCGTCAATCTGACGTCCGGGAAGTCGTGTTTGCCGTAGCGTTCATCCTTTAGACGCTCTATGACCGCCTCAAATGGTTCGTGGTCTTCGCCCGGCCGTTTCTGAACACCCATGACCACGTCGCCGTACATCTGCAGGAAACGGCGGTATGAATCCCAGGCAAAACGCGCATTGTTTGTTTTTTGTGCGATAATCTCGACGACCTGGTCATTCATTCCGAGGTTGAGGATGGTGTCCATCATTCCGGGCATGGAATCCCGCGCGCCTGATCGCACGGACACGAGCAAAGGTCGTTCCTTGTCATCAAATTTTTTTCCGACGGAAGTTTCGACTTTTGCCAGCGCGGCCGCGACTTCCGCTTTCAGCTCTCGGGGGTAAGTCCGGTTATGAGCGTAAAAGTGAGTGCATACTTCCGTCGTGATGGTGAACCCCGGTGGAACAGGCAGGCCGATGCGCGTCATTTCGTGGAGATTTGCGCCTTTGCCGCCCAGCAGCGGTTTCATCCCACCTGATCCATCCGCGTGACCGTCGCCAAAGTAGTAAACGTAATGCGGCTTTTTCGTTTTTTTCACGCGAGCGCGGCTAGTCGCCGGCAATTTCGATTTCTTTGGTCTGCGCCGAAGTGATTTTCGAACCGCGAATTTGCGTCTTGTGGCCATATTTGGGGATTGGAACAAATCGACGAGGAACGAAAGGGCCAAAGTAGTTTCGGGTGTCGCCCTGTCAACGATCCGGAAAGATCGGAGAGTGGTATTGTTTAGAGGTCAGAAACGGTTGCAGCCGACCTGGCTGCCTCCACGCAAAGCCAAACCAAGCAACCCAGTGGTTTAAGCTGGCGCGCCTTCGTTGTTCGTCAGAACTTCAGCAATCGTCGCCGTAAAGTCATCGACCCCGGTGCTCGGCACGATGATGCTGTTGCGGCGGCCATGAGCTTCTTCAGTAATGCGCAAGAATCTCCCGCGCTCGTTTTCCCGGAGCTCCACGTAGAAATGCTTGCGCTCAATTTGCAGTTCTCTCGCCTCGATGATGTTATCCATTTTCCTCTGAAGGGGCCGACTTTACCGCATTCGTTTTGGGGAATGGAAGAAAAATCGGCAGGGTTTGTGCAAATTCTTTGGGTGCGGGATAAGGCTGGCCACCCTGCGGTTGGCAACCGTGTGCTAGGAGTTTCGATCTCAGGCGAACAGATAGCACAATGCTATGGGTTGCGGCGCTGGCCGCTCAATTTACAATCTCGTGCGCGTGTTCGACTGAACGCGCTCGACCATGCCGCAACGAGTCGATCCAAGTTCCTATCAATCGCCCGAGGGTGAGCGCCCGGCGATTTCCACGCCAATCGATTTGGTGCCTCCGACGCATGATCCGTATGCGGCGTTCCGGTTTGGGGATTTCAGTTTGTTCACAGTTGGTAATGTCCTTTCGATCACCGGCCGTTTGATGCTCGCGGTGGCCGTGGAATGGGAAATGTATGCGCGCACTCATTCCGCGACCGCGCTTGGGCTGGTTGGCTTGGTTATTGCCGTGCCGGTCGTGACGCTGTCTTTGCCCGCCGGTCATCTGGCGGACCGGTTCAGTCGAAAACGCATTATTCTGGTCTCGCAAATTTTTAGCTTGCTGACGTCCCTAGCACTGGCCTTGGTTTCTTGGAAACATCTCGCCATTCCTGCGATTGCGCCATTGCGTGAAAGTAATCGTGGCCTGGCGGCTATTGCGGGGATTTTTGAATGGCATCATCCAATCTTCCATTTCGATGACGCATCGATTCCATTAATTTATCTTCTTCTTTTTCTGGGAGCTGTGGCGCGCACATTCAGTTGGGCCGCACGCAGCTCATTTTTTCCTACCCTGATTTCGCGTGACGCCTTTGCAAATGCGGTCACCTGGAACAACAGCGTCTTTCAAATTGGATCCGTTGTGGGCCCTGCATTCAGTGGATTGCTGGTTGCTTACATCGGGTTTCCGTTTGTGTACCTGCTGGATGCGCTGTGCGCCCTTTGCTTTTTCCTTTTGATTCTTCCGATTCGGCGCAGCAAACAGAGGCGCGACCAGAGCCAGGCCAGCACGTGGAAAAGCCTCATGGCCGGACTTCGTTTTGTATTTCGGAGAAAAGTGATCCTGGCAACGATCACCCTGGATCTGTTCGCGGTCCTGCTGGGAGGCGCGACCGCACTGATGCCGATTTTTGCCGATCAGATTCTGCACTGCGGCCCGGTTGGTCTCGGTTGGATGCGGGCAGCGCCGGCCGTCGGCGCCTTTGCGATGGCGTTGGTCGTAGCGCATCTGCCGCCGATGAAGCAGACGGGCAAAACGTTACTCTGGTGTGTCTCGGGTTTTGGAATTGCGACGATCCTGTTTGGTTTATCTAAAGTCTTCTGGTTATCGCTCGGGCTCTTATTTCTTATCGGTGCGTTCGACAGCGTCAGCGTCATCATTCGTGGTTCCATCGTGCAACTGGTCACGCCTGATGAAATGCGCGGACGCGTTTCGTCGGTGAACAATATTTTTATCGGTACATCGAATGAATTCGGTGCGCTGGAATCAGGATTGACGGCTGCATTGTTTGGGCCGGTCATCTCCGTCGTCGCAGGAGGCATCGGGACAATCCTGGTGGTGTTAGGTGTAGCCCTGCGATGGCCGGAGACTCGCAACATCGGCGCGTTGGACAAGAACCTTCGCTAACTAAACGCAGTGAGCTAAAACGCGCCGTGTAACGAAATCATTCCGTAGGGAGCGCCGCCGTCCTGGTGGTAGCGCACTTCGGCGCGATAGAAATCGAAGTCTCTGTACGGTTGGTAGCCAACTTCGCCTGTGGCTGTGATAATTGGCGAAATCTTCCAGTCCACTCCCGCTCCAGTTCGCACTTCACTGTAGGTCAGAATCGCGTGGTTGAGCCTGGGCATTCCGTGTGTATCCCCGAAATCGTCAGGTACACGGTAACTGGTTTGCTTCAGATTTGCCCCTACATACAGCGACACGTCCTTGCTCATTTCGTACTCGAGACGCGGAGTTGGCAGCACGGCATCGAGAAGCCATTGCGGGGCTATTTTCCAGCGAATTCCAGCGGCGGGAAGAACCGGGTATCTGCGTTCGATATCGACGCTGACACCGAGGACGAGCTGCAGATTAGGGCTGTAAATGTAAGTGCCGCCTGCGTAGAACGGAAAATTGAAACTGTCCCACCCCAAATTATCGAACTCGGTATCGTACACACCAGGCTGGCCTTCAGCCCTCACGATAATCGAATCAGAAAACTGCATGTCGAGTCCCATGACTAGGCCCACTGACTGCAGTGTGTCTGGGAGTGGCGCACCATCGGGAAGGCCAAACGAGAATCGTTCCCACTGCGTGCCAATCCGCAAAACGCCAGGTTTAATTCGGGGAGTGAATATCAAGTGCAGGATCGAATCGTTTTCATCGAAATCGCGCACACTCTTGTGTGGTCCGCGTTCGACGTCACCACCGCCCACAAAAGCATCTTCTGCCGTATATTCGATGGGGATGTGACTTAGCGGTTCGAACCAGTTACCCGCGTTTTCCTCGGCGAAAATTCGCGTCGCAAACAACAACGACCAGGCTGCCCAAGCGGCAGCGAAGACTCGGCATCTCAAGCGTTTCACCGCTCAGCGACCTCCACCCGTATCCCGCCGAAAGAGCGTGACGGCCTTGGTGATGTTTTTCATCATTACAGACTCAGACCCAAGACGCTCTACGCCATGTAGCGACCCCAGCGACGCAGCGGAGATCATGTCGCCGCGCCAAACCAGGGTTGAAGGTTTGCCTTCCACTGTAACCGGCCACATCTGATACAATGTAAGAGCTACGTAGTAACCACCGCTGGCATAGTAAAGAATATCCGCTGCTTGGTAACTTCCGCCGGCACTGCCGCGGCTATAAGATGCACCCAGCGTTACTACGCCTTGATCATCCACATCGAGGAGCTCCCAATACAACTCCGGCTTGAGCGAACCTGCACCGCGCCCAATACCTGTGGCTCCAAGTAAGCTTGAAAACTGATTGCGAATTTTTCCTTGCTCGCGCAACAATCCGTTCACTTCGTCGCTTGCCCGAACAGATGGACCGGCGTGATCGTAAGGAGGTTGTGCGGACATTCCGCCCGACACGAAGCTTTTCGTCCGCGCACTCAATAGTTCCGCCCAGAATGTTGCCACTGGTGCAGGTATCGGGCCACCGCCGCCTGCAGTTCCCGCAGAAAATTTCTTCGCCTCGTCCTTGCTAATCTGGAGATTGGAACTGAGCTTTTCAGTCGCTGCGACGAATGAACGCACGGATGCATTGCTGGGGGCGTTTCTCAGTTTTTCAAAATTAGCTGGGCCAGGGTTCGAAGGCAGATCGGAGTGTAGAAAAACCTTCAGTTCACGATGCCTTGTTGCGTCCCATCGACGCAGCGCCTCGACTTGCTGAGCGGGTGCACCCGTCACTACGTAGCAACTTTGCACGGCAAGGAACCGCGGATTACTCATGGGGGGTCCGTGCGCCGTCTTCACATCGCTTTTTGCAAGCTGTGCAAGATCAACCTTGTCAAAAATCGAAAACGAGGCGAGCTCTGAGACGGCGTCAGCGCGTGCTGTGATCAGTCCCAGGCGCAACACAGATAGCAAGAGTAAAAGAGCGCCCGTCCTTACAAGGAGTAGCCACCGCAGATTCAGCATCTTAGTTTTCATGAGCGACGGATGTGACAGCAACTGCCAGATGGTTGCAAATTATTTGGATCATCGCAATAGGGTTTCATCATGAACGAATCGGTGATCGTGCTCGACCATCTGAGCAAGAGCTTCGGTAACGTCCATGCCGTGCACGATCTTTCCCTTCAAATCGAAGCAGGCACAATCTTTGGTTTTCTCGGGGCGAATGGCGCGGGAAAAACGACCACGATTCGAATGTTGTGCGGCCTGACTCATCCGACGGATGGCAAAGCAACAATCGCAGGCACAGATGTCTGGAAAGATCGACAACAGGTCAGGACTAAGTTCGGCTACGTTCCCCAACGCTTTAGCCTTTACCGCGACCTCACCGTGCTGGAGAACTTCCGCTTTTTCGGCGGCGCGTATGGAGTTCCCGGTGCGGAACTAGAGCGGCGGATTAAGCGCTTGCTTCTGCTGAGCGACTTGCAAGAAAAAGTTAATGCTGCCGCGGGAAGTCTTTCTGGCGGCATGCGGCAATTGCTGGCGATCGGTTGCGCGCTGGTGCACGATCCGCCGCTCCTTTTTTTTGACGAACCGACAGCAGGTCTTGATCCCGTTCACCGGCAGCAAATCTGGAACTTACTCTATGACCTGAGTAACGAGGGAAAAACGATCTTTGTTACTACGCATTACATGGACGAGGTGGAGCGTTGCACTGAAGTGGGCTTTATCGAGAGTGGGCGGCTGCTGGCGAAAGCTTCGCCACGCGCTTTGAAATCGAGCTTTCGCGTGCGCCTGCTTGAGATCGATGTTGAACCACTCATGCCTGCGCTGGTGCGATTGCGGGATCGGCCCGAGCTGCTGGGCGTTTCCTTGCGCAGTGGCAGCCTGCGCCTGTACACACAGGAACCGGAGAAGTTGATGGCGAGATGGCGTGAGGACTGGCCTTTTCAAGACCTACGTTTGTTAGGAGAGCGCTGGGTGGAACCCGACATGGAGGACGTTTTCACCGCATATTCGCAGGGCTACGATGGTGTGTTAAAAAAACCGTCACCATGAACTGGCCATCATTGAGGGCAATTACGAGCGTCGCTTACAAAGAATTCCTGCACATCTATCGCGATCGGCGTGTCTTGCTTTTATTGATCATACTCCCGCCGCTCTTTACGCTAATGTTCGGGCACGCCTTCGAAAATACTGAGCTCACTGGGGTGCCAGCGTTACTAATCGATCGCGATCAGACGCCGCGGAGCGCACATTTCATCGAGATCATCTCCAAGGACAAAACATTTCATTGGAGAACGCCAGCGCCCGAGTTCCACAGTGAGTCGGACCTGATCAGAAATGGAGTGAAGGCAACTCTGGTTATCCCGGCTGGTTGGACCGATAGCATCAACAAAGGCGATCCGAAGCCGCTACCTCTTTACCTCGACGACAGCGACACGAACACTGCCAGCGCGGTGGAAGGCGCTGTGCAAAAAAATTTAGGTACATTCCAGGCCAAGCAGCGCGACCTGCTTGTGGAGTCACTCCCGGAGGAGGTGATCGAGTTAGGCAAGAAATTGCCCATCGATATCCGTAAACAATTCGTCTCGCTCATGACCGCATGGAGTGCGGAATCGAAGAACTTGTACAATCCGAAGTCGCGATTCATCGATTACGTCGTGCCAGGCGTGATCGGATTAATTTTACAATTACTGACTGTCACCCTCATGGCCTGCACCATCGCCCGCGAGCGCGAATCGGGCACACTCTATCAATTGCTGGTGACTTCGCTGCAGCGCGGTGAAATCGTAATCGGGAAAATGCTGCCGTATCTGGTTGTCTCCATTTGTTTAGTAATGGTGATTGTGGCGCTTAGTTGGTGGCATTTTGGGGTGGCATTTTATCAGCCTCTCGCGCTGGCCCTGATCTGTCTGCTGTTCCTCCTCTGCTCACTCGGCTTGGGGTTATTGATTTCGACCTTCTCGCGCACTCAAACGCAAGCGATCCAATTTTCCGTTTTTTTTCTGTTGCCGGTTTTTGTTCTCTCAGGCGCATTTGCGCCGCTCGAGCAACTACCAAGAGCAATCCAATACATCTCGGAACTCTTCCCTCTAACCCATTTTTGTCGGGCCTTTCGGCTAGTAAATATGTACCACGCCGGCGTCTCGTTTTATGTTATCGATCTTGTTGTGCTTTTGGCGGGCGCGCTGGCCACGTTTATTGGCGCGGCCTTTCTCTTAAAACGAATCGAGCAGTAAGGTCATCGAACAGCCACTTTCGGTGGCGTCAACGATCTTGATTTGGAGGAAGCACGATGAAAGCAAGCAATTGGTATTTGAGCCTGCCGATGGCGACAATAATCACGGTAATCGGTTTGGGCGCGGCAAGCGTGGCCTCAAACGAACCTTCGAGTTCGACGCCGCAGCAGGTGTTTGACTCGATGCGCGACAGCTTCCAAGCCAATAAGGCAAAGGGAGTACACGCTCGCTACCAATGGGAGCTCAGCGGCCCCAATGGCGGAGAATGGTGGATCGACGTGAACGACGGGACCTACAAAATGGGAAAGGGAAAGATCGATAATCCGAGCGTCACATTCATCACTAGCGACAACGATTGGGTCGCGATGTCGAATGGGAAACTCAAGGGCACATGGGCTTATATGACCGGCCGCCTGAAAGTTCGCGGTAGTCAGGCGGTAGCGCGAAAGCTTAACGAAATATTTCCCTAGAATTTCGCTGTAACCTCGAACTTGACGAAAGGGGCAGGATTTGTCTTGGCGCTTGCTTCGGCCCGGAAGAAATCAAAGTCGCGCCTGACCGTGACGCCGCCTCCAAGCGTGATCTCAAACGGCTTGAGGCCAGAGTAGCTCGCCTGTACCCCAGCCTTATCCTCGCTGTATTGAACGACTGCGTTATGCACCTGCAACTTTCTCTCGGGGGTTATGACATCATCGGTGCGGTAACTCTCGTAAAACAAATTTCCGAAGATACGAAATTCCCAATTATCGCTGGGATTGTAAACCAAGGCAGGTTTTGGGAACACACCCTCAAGGCGGAAGTGGTCGCTGAACAGCCAGATGATACCGCCGCCGGGGGCAACGATGGGATTCGAATAGATGCTGCCACCTGCGCCGATCACGGCGAAGATTTTGTCCTTCTTGAGCGGAAACGTGACCCACACTTTCCACGGAATGTCGATTGAATCGCCTGTGACATTGCTTTCGAAATAAGGGCCGGGCTGGATCTCAATACCCGCCCCGGCGTGATCGTGCACCACGTACTCAAACGCTAAAAGAGCGTGCACAGTCTGGAGATGGTCAGGCAACCCATTGTTGGTTCCATTGAAATCAAATCGCTCGTACTCGACGCCTGCCCGGAAATACCACTTCCCTGTGATGAGGAAGCGATGAGCGTAGCTAAAGTCATTGTATAGCGAATCGCCGTTACCGAACTTGCCGTGGTCGTCGAAGAAACTGCTATTGCCGGTGTAGTTCAGTTCGTAATCAAAAAGCTCGCGGTGATTTTCGTCCGCTGGTGTGGGCGAAGGCTGAGCCTCGTACGTCGCGGTTCCCGCAATCACCGGGGTGACGGCAATGAGCAACAAGCTGATAAAGAACAGTCGTAAGTTTTTCATAGGTCAAGGCGACTCGGTTACATATCGGATGAACCCGCTAGTCCCGATGTATCCGGTCGAAAATATTCTGGCAAGGGAATAATTCGAGAAAGTCGAGAGTCGCTCAGGCACGCAACAAGCCGTGCGCCCCGCGATTCGCTCCGGCCCAGGTCCGCGCGACCCAGGTCGCGACTTCGCGTGATCGTTCCGGGTCGAGAAAGTTTTTCCGTTTGACAGGTGTTAAATCGGAACTAAATTCGCATGCTTTTTTGTGACAACCCCCCCTATCCTCCTCCAGAACTCAATGGCCCTCGCCGTTGCGAACCCTCTCGCCGGACCTGATCACGCAGTCGCGGGCTGGTTTCACGCACATTTGACGCGGACATTTGCCAGCGTGCTGCGAGCATTCACAGAGTTCGGCTCAGGCGAGTGGATCGGTGCCGTATTGTTTTTCGTGGCGCTGTACTTTGTGTGGAAAAAATGGTGGCCTTCGCTGGTGACCCTGCTTGTCGCTGTTCCCGGAGGAATGCTGCTCAACGAATGGGTGAAGGTCCTTGTTCACAGGCAGCGACCATTTATTGATGGTCCCTTTGTCGATTGGTCTGGCTACAGCTTTGCCAGCGGGCATACGATCGGAGCCACTCTCCTTTATGGCCAACTGCTGCTTGTTGTTCTGCCCGCTCTTAAAGCGCGACACTGGCGTCTGCTGTCAATTTTCAGTGCCATATCGCTGGTCGCTCTGGTAGGGTTCAGCCGTATTGCATTAGGCGCGCATTTTCTGACTGATGTGCTCGCGGCTATCTTGTTCGGAATTATCTGGCTCGCATTGTGCTTGATCGCGGGCAAGCCAATGCGACGAAGTGTGATCCTGACTCCTGACGCGCCGCTTGTCAGCGAACCTGTTTTGGTGCGCGTGGAATCGGCAGAAAAACCTGCACAGAGTCTCCTGAGCTAATCGGGAGCCGCTCAACGCTTGGTCTGCTGCGCGGGATTCAGGCGTTTCTATTGAAGGATAGGCGCATCTTCTTGCGTCGACTCGAATTGCTCTCGAACACCCGATGAAAGCGCCGGGAAAAATCCAAATAACTGTATGGTTGCTTGGTCTTGCTGGAGCCGCACTTTTCACAATCCTGCTCATCCGGCAAGGCGCGCCCCAAGTCGGCGCTGCCTTCGCTTCCGCCAGCTGGGCTATTGCTGCAGTAGTGGCTTACCATTTCGCGGTACCAGTGTTTCTCGACACACTTGCGTGGTGGGTGCTCTTTCCGAAATCCGATCGTCTGCCGCTGCGAAAGCTGCTTTGGATGCGCTGGATCGGTGAGTCGGTCAGCACACTTGTTCCCTCCGCCGCAGTTGGCGGAGACATCGTCCGGGCGCGGTTGGCTTCGATCAATGGGGCCCCGGTTCCAGTCGCCGCGGGGAGTGTGCTCGTGGACGTTACGCTCGGAGTTTTCACGCAGGCCGGATTTACTGTGCTCGGGCTGGCACTGCTCGTCGGTGTAACTGGACAGAAGAATTTTGTTCGTCCGACCTTGGTGGGAACGTTAATCGGTGTTCTTGGTGTTTTGGGTTTCTACTTCGTGCAACGGCTGGGAATGTTCCGTTTTCTCGCCCGCGTCATAGCGCGCCTGGCGAATTCGCCGGAGTGGCACTCGTTAGTGCAGGGCGGTGAAACTCTTGATCGGACTGTTCGCACGCTTTACGCCCGGCGGCATGCACTGGTGATGTGTTGCGTGTGGACGACAATTTCACTGGTAGGTGGCTCCGGCGAAATTTGGATCGCCCTTTATGCACTCGATCTTCACCCGACATTCGTTAATGCGCTGATCTTGCAAAGCATGGTGTTGACGATTCGCTCGGCTGCCTTTGCCGTTCCGGGAGGTTTAGGCGTGCAGGAAGGTGGTTATCTTTTCGTGGGCAACCTTCTGGGTATCCCCGGAGATGCGGCTTTCGCCCTGTCGCTGATTGCGCGAGTGCGAGAACTCGCTCTCGGAATTCCAGGGCTGATTTCGTGGCAGCTCATCGAAGCGCGTCGCCTCTGGCGTGCGCGCTTGGCCGCGACTGTGCGATAGTATCCCAGGTGGGCGGTCAAGTCTCGAAGCTTCGCCAGCCGGTTTTTTACTTTTGCGGGGTTGGCGAAACTCGTGCGAACGCCCCACCAAATCCAGGCCATGCCGTTTGGAAGAGAGAGCTGATCTTTCAGCTCGGCGATCACATCTAAATTGCTGTAAGCATTGAGAAATCTAAGCGCAAAAGGCAGCCACTTTTGGCTGGGAGCTATTGCCACAATGTCCAGCAGAAAGACGAGCAAATCATCCGCATGCCGCACAGTGGCTGGCAACGATTTCTGGTGAACGATTTCAAAGTCAATCCACCGCGCCCGGCCAGTCTTCTCATTATAGATAACATTGCTCATGGTTGCATCGGCGTGGGACCACCCACCGCTGAAGTCGTCGCTCCAGAGTTGATGGGCCCGGCGCAACTCGCGGCCCGCGGCTTCCAGCATCTGCCGCGTCAGGGTGCCTCGAATCAAGTGTTCCCATAGGGTCTTACCCGGCAACTTATCGACACAGACTGTTTTCGCGCCAGATGGGAGGACGCGAAAACGATCGCCGTTGAGCATTTGAAAGCATTCTGCTTCCCAACGCCGCCAGTCTTCGACTTTGCTCCAAAAACGAATCGGTATGCCCGAAATGCGAAAATATAAATTGCCGAGATCAGCCAATTGCTCGCTGTAAGGGTTGCGGCGCTTAAGCACGACTCGTCTGCCACGACGGACTGTTTCGGAGAGAGAACTGAGTTTTACGGAATCAACGAACCTCGCTGCGGCGTTGGTTAGAGCCTGGGGGATGAGTCGCTCTGCCAAACTTGTCCCATTTTCCCGAGTTGGCATTGTTTCTCTGGTATTCGATCTCATTCCCCTTGGCGACCGTATGAATTGGGCGGTTAACCTGCGCCTAGCCCAATCGTCTCACCGATTTTCATGACTCGCAATTTGGCCTTTACCTTGCGCTCTTTCAGCTCGCGCCCGAACGCTTCAGGCGTGCCGGTCAACACTGGAAAGGTTCCGTAATGCATCGGAATGACCTCGCGTGGATTAACGAGCTTAACTGCTTCCACTGCCCGGTCAGGGCCCATCGTAAAATGGTCGCCAATGCAAACGAGCATGATATCGATCTTGTTAAATCGCGACACTAGCGCCATGTCGGAAAACAAATCGGTGTCGCCTGTGTGATAGAGGGTCGGGCCGCCGCGTAGCGCGATGATCAATCCGGTCGGATTGCCGCCATATACCGGGGGCGCATTGTCGTCCTTTTGAATCGCCGAACCGTGCCACGCCGGGACGAATCGCACCGTCACTTCGCCATCGAGCAATGAAAGTTCGCCGCCGAGATGTCCAGTCGTCTCGTTGCCGGCCTGCGCTTCCGGGTAACCGAGCACCGAAATCATCGCCGCGTTGAGATCGAAATTCGAGACCAGCTTCGCACCCGTGCGCTTTCCGATCTCGACTGCATTGCCGACGTGATCGGAATGCCCATGTGTCAGTAAAATAAGATCAACACGATCGAGGCTGGTGAGCTCGTCCTTGCCCCTTGCGAACGCCGGATTCGTCAACCAGGGATCGATTAACAGAACATTGCCCGTAGCCGTTTTGATTTTGAAAACGGCGTGTCCATACCACGTTAATTGAGTTTCCATGCTAACGAGGAAATCGAAAAGCATTGCGTCGGCAAGTGTAATGACCTTGCGCAAATAACGAAGTGTCAGCTGCGCTTCCCGGCGCGGATCGTCGCTTGAACCTCGACGGCTTTAAGCCGCCAAGCCTTCAGCGTGTCGCGTTCGCGCGGCATTGACACCGACATCGGGATTGCCTCAGAGAAATGGAAGCGGAACCACTTCTATGGCGGTTGCCCCGACTGGTGTCGGTTCAGAATCTTCGGTCGCGAAAACGGCCAGCCTCGTGCCAGCGCTGTTGAACCCGCGTTTCACGTATCCGAGGGCAATTTCGTTTCCGATGGTTTCGCTGCGCGAGGCGCTTGTGATCCAGCCAACTTCTTTCCCAGGCGCTGAAGGAGCGACAAGTCTCATACCCGGCTGAAGCGGGATATCGTCCACCGAAATCAGCCCGCAGAGTCGCTTGTTCGTCTGGCCCGACATCTTTATTCGCGAGATCACTTCCTGACCGATGTAACAACCCTTTTGGTAATCGATTGTTCGTTGTTCCAGATTCGCTTCGATTGGGATAATCTCCGCTGTTAACTCGCGGCCCCAGCGCGGAATTCCCTGCTCAATTCGCATGACCTCAGCCGCATCGGAATCAAGCAGGGTCCATCGCAAGGATAATTCCTGTAACAAGGCGCCGTGCTGCGCGACTTCGACCCACATGTCCCATCCAGGTTCAGCAAAACGATGCACAGAGACAATCCGGCCAAACTCCGGCGCGGGCGGTTGTTTTGATAACAGGTGAAAAAGCGAGAATTGATCGGTAACGTCCTCAATCTGCACGTCGTCGGCGATCACATAGCGTTCCAGCCGAACCCTGAGCGTTTCTCGAAGATCGGCTGCCGCATCGACCAAAAAGGATTCTCCCGATGCGGAAACAAAAATGTGCGCATCTGTTTTGCCTTTCGCATTGAGAATGCATGCTTCGATTGCAGAGGTTTCACTCGCCTTGCGGAGATCATTCGTGATTTGCCCGTTGAGAAACCGAAGCCGGTCCGTCCCGGTAATACGAAACTTTGCGCGTTCGGAAAGGTCTAGAAAGATCGCATTGCCCATAACAAATCACTTTACGCATAAAGCTCGGACAAGAAATCTCGTGCGTTTTCTGCCGCCTTCTCTCCCGCGAAAATGAAGAATGAGGGTGCGGGGTGGGGAGGCATCAAAAGATTCAAGGGCCGTTAATCCTCGCCCTACCCGCACCGTTGGGAAGCGCAAGGCGATTGCACCAATGCCGAGTAACGCGCTGGACTCAGCAACACCGATTCCCAGGGGTCGGAACGCAATGTTATTTTTCCCCGGAGGACAATCGGCTAAATAGCTGCTTGAGAAAACCGCGACGCAATCGTGTTGTTTCGTTAGCCGCTCCGCCGCTTGGCACATCGACCAGTGCCGCAGGCGAAACCTCCGGAATCGCATCTTGCTCGGACTGGGTTTCTCTTTCGGTTGAACTCGCGATCGACTCGCCGGTGCCGGCCGGCCCTTCCTGGTCGTCCAGTTGCAACTCTGCACCAGTAACTGGTGCAGGCTCGTGCAAATATTTCCGCGCTACTACCGAATAATCATCGTCTCCGTGGCCCCAGTGCATTTGCTCAAGCAGTTGATCGCGAGCAGCGGCTGTCACACCCAGATCGAGATAGTTCGACAAACCGATCTGATTAGCGATCTGCATATCTTTCAACATGTGTTTAGCAGAAAAGTGCGGCTCAAAATCACGGCTAAGCATTTTAGGCAGCTTCATCGCGAGAGTTGTAGAATGGCTGGCGTTGCTGCGCATTGCCTCGATGAACTTTTCAAACGGCAAATCCAAAGCTTGAACAAGCGCGAGGGCTTCTGCTGCTGCCTGGACGCTTGCAGCCGTGATCATGTTAGTTGCGATCTTGATTGCGCTTGCGTGGCCAATTGTCGGTCCGATCTCGATGACTTCTTTACTGCTCGCTTCGAGGATCGGACGAGCTTCACGCAGTGCCGCATCGTTTCCGCACACATAATAAACGAGCTCACCTTTTTCGGCTGCAGTTTTGCTCCCTGTAAATGGCGCCTCGACGAACCGCGCCTTGCGACGTTCTACAATTTCAGCCGCGGCACGCATTGAATCCGGTGCGACTGTTGAGTGCACAAGGACAATATGACGCGGCGTAAGCTTTTCACCTAGCTGTCGGACGGTCTGCAACAAAGCTTCATCATCCGAAACAAATATCTGGATATAATTGCAAATCTCAGCTACCTCCCCGGGCGACCCGACAAAATTGGGA
>Ga0209156_10000040_pt1 | contig 83571 bp, 94 predicted proteins | sample GraSoiAngelo_124_FD_185881 | JGI IMG/M metagenome (GOLD analysis project Ga0209156, IMG submission 185881) | Grasslands soil microbial communities from the Angelo Coastal Reserve, California, USA - 14_0927_05_20cm (SPAdes) (version 2) | ecosystem: Environmental > Terrestrial > Soil > Grasslands... | reverse complement strand
GGCGCGCATGAGGTTGTCCAGTACGGCGGGTGTTCCCGCGACGAAATCATTCGAGAGTTGCGCGCTCTTGCGCCGGGTGGAATGGATCACGTAGTGGAAGTGGCCTTCGGCGCAAATATCGACGTGGACTGCGAAGTTCTGGCGAATGACGGTTCGATTGCTGCCTACGCGACGGAGACGGCCACGCCGGCAATCCCATTCTGGCCGCTGGTCTTCAAGAATGTCCGGATCTTCTTTCTCGGCAGCGACGACTTTCCCCAGGCCGCGAAAGCGGCTGCCGCTGAAAGCATCAACGCCATGCTCGCTGGCGGATGGCCGGGATTCAGGATCGACAAGCGGGTTTCGCTCGCCAACATCGCAGAGGCCCATGAGTATGTCGAGCAGCGCCACGGCAACGGACGAGCAGTCGTACTTACCGCCAGAAGCGAATAAGACGTGGGGTCAATAAACAAACAGTTAAGCTAAAGGCATGGAACTGAAACGAAACGGATCACAGCCCTCTGCGAGAGGGCCGGCCGAGTATTTCACCGGGACGGTACGCATCGACCAGCTTTTCAAGGCACCCGGACCGGCACGGGCGAGCGGCGCCTACGTAACGTTCGAGCCATGCGCGCGCAGTAACTGGCACACGCATCCGCTCGGTCAGACGCTCATCGTCACGTCCGGCTGCGGCTTCGTGCAGAGCTGGGGCGGCCCGATCAAGGTCATCCGGCCCGGCGATGTGGTCTGGTGCCCTGCGGGCGAAAAGCATTGGCATGGCGCATCGCCGACCACGGCCATGACGCATATCGCCATCCAGGAGGAGCTCAACGGCAAGGTTGTCGACTGGATGGAGAAGGTCACCGACGAGCAATATCAGGGGCCTCGCGACGAGCAATAACTTCGAAGGAAAAGTCGGGAGAGCACCATGCGAATTGGCATTCTCGGTTCAGGCTTGATGGGCGGCAAGCTCGGAATGATCTTCGCGCGCGCCGGACACGATGTGATATTCAGCTATGCCCGAAGCGAGCAGAAACTCAAAAGACTCGCACGCGAGGCGAAGGGCAAGGCGCGGGCTGGCACACCGCGCGAGGCGGCACAGGACGCAGATGCGGTATTACTGGCCGTGCACTGGCTGCGGTTCGATGATGTTCTGAAGCAGGCTGGGGACCTGTCCGGCAAGCTGGTGCTGACCTGCTCGATGCCGATGAACGAGGACAATACCGAGCTCGTCGTGGCTCACACTTCGTCGGGCGCGGAGGAGCTTGCGAAGAGGATGCCGAAAGCCCGCATCGTGGCGGCATTCGGCACTGTGCCGAGCGAAGTCCTGTTCGGCGTGTACGAAGCGAGGCGCAAGGCCCATCGACCGAGCCTGGTGTACTGCGGCGACGATCGGCGCGGCAAGAACGTGGCCGCCGGCCTGATCCGCGACGTCGGGTTCGATCCGGTAGATGCCGGTCCTTTGCGGATCGCCCGCTATACCGAGCCGTTCACGATGCTCATTGCCCAGCTCGCCTACGAGGGGAAAGAGGGCCCAGAGCTGGCGTACCGATTCGAGCGGCTTGGAAAATAGAGTGAAAGTTCACTCATCGCGACCTGAAATGGAACTAGAGATAGGTTTCATCGACATAACACCACGCCCACTTGCTGTCCGGGAACGTCTTCATGACTGGATGCCCGGTCTGACGGAAGTGGGCGGTGGCGTGCCGACCTGGCGTCGAATCGCAGCAGCCTACGTGACCGCAGGTCTGGCAGATTCGCAACTCAACCCATTTCTGCCCTGCCTTTAGGCATTCTTCGCAGCCGTTACCGCTCGCTGCAGGAGCGTTCGCCAGAAGAATGCGATGTGAGCATTCATTAGCCATGCGGGCAGCCTCAAGGGCCTAGCCAGGCATTCCGGCCAGCCGCAGGCATTCTGCGAGATGGCGGCTATCGCTGGCATCCTTGAACGGCATCCTGGTGACCAGCTTGTCAACGGTCGCGCCAGGCTGAAACGCCAGGCACCGCGCCACCGCTTCCCCCGCGAGCTCCGAATGCCCGAGCTTCGCGTGGCACGCCGCCAGCATCGCCAGCGCCCGGAGCGAGTTGTTCGTCACTCCCCGCTCGAAATCCGGCAAGGCATCGGCGTAGCGGCGCAACACGAATTGGGCAACGCCGAGACCGCGCCAGTACCAGCCGGGCCCGAAGTACGGGTCCGCGCGCCGCGCGTCCCGCAACAGCTCGAGCCCCTCTTCGGCGCGGCCGAGGTGGGAGAGAACGATGCCGAAATCGGCCCGGTTCCACTGGTTGGCGGGGTTCATCTCGACGCCGCGCGCCGTGTGGTGCAGAGCAAGATCGAACAATCGCTGCTCCAGGCAGAACTGTCCCAGGATCGTGTGGCAGGTGCTTTCGTCTTCGGCCAGCTCAACGGCGCGCTGCGCCAAAGCGAATGCGCGATCGAGGGTTTCGCGTGGTGCCGATAGGTCGTTCTCCCATTCCCGGCCGACCAGCGCTGCCAGCAGGCTGTGAGGCAGTCCGTATCCGGGGTCGATCTCGATCGCACGCTCGAAGGCGCGCTTAGCCTCGGCCGCCGCTGCAGGGTCGTCCCATGGGAGCGCGTTGCCGCGCAGAACATGATCGTAAGCGTCCAGGCTGGACGGGGGTCTGCGGCGGGCGCGATCGGCTCCGCTCGCCTGTACGCGGCCCACCAGGGTTCCGACGATCGTCTGCACGACCTGGTCCTGCACCGCGAAGAGATCCGCCATCGGACGATCGAAGCGCTCGCCCCAGACATGATTGCCGGACTCGGCATCGATGAGCTGCGCGGTGATCCGGATGCGTTCCCCCATCCGGCGCACGCTGCCCTCGACCAGGAAGCGAACACCCAGCTCGTGCCCGAGCCGCTGCATGTCGACGGACTTGCCCTTGAACCTGAAAGTCGAGTTGCGCGAAGTTACCGCCAGCGAGCGCCATCGCGCCAGCTCGGTGATGACGTCCTCGGTGATGCCGTCGGCGAAATAGTCCTTCTCCGGATCGCCTCCCATGTTCAGGAACGGCAAGACTGCGATTGACGGCGGTTCGCGGCTGGAAACGGCCGCTGCAGAGGCTGCCGCGGGCAGTGCTTCGTCCGCGCCGAGTGCCGCGGCGAACCGATACCCTCGGCCGGGAATGGTGGCTATCGATTGCGGTCCGAGGATCTTGCGCAGGGCGCTGATCTGCACCTGAAGGTTGTTCTCCTCCACCACCAGCCCGGGCCAGACCAGCTCAAGCAACTCCTCCTTGGTGACCAGGCGCTCGCGCCGCTCGATCAAGGCGAGCAGAACGTCCAACGCCCTCGCCCCCAGCGCTACCGGCAGCCCTTCCGCGAGCAACTGACGGGTGGCCGGATTGAGCTCGAACCCGCCGAAGCGGTATGCGATGTTCACCCGCGGAAATCTACCCCAATGGCTGCCGTTTCAGAAGGTTTCAGCCACGCTTCAGCCGCCTAAAGGACTGAATCGGCCCGGCAAGCAGAACCTACGCACTGCAATACCGGGGCTTTTGCATCCGATTCAACTTGAGGAGATTGCCATGAACGCCAAGCTGAACTTCGCCTCCCCCAGCTCGACCCTGGCCGTCGCCGCCGCGGCCCTGGCCACCGTGATCGCCATGGGGATTCTGTGGGCCGTCGTCGCTCTTTTCCAGAGTAGAGGTGCACCGATGGAACGGCTCGCTGCCGCTGAGCGCGCCTGCGCAGAGCATGCCTACCAATCGGAGCGTGCGGCCTGCATGAATGCATGGCTTGTCGCATCGCGGCCGGAGACCATAGCCCGTCGATAGTGAAGACCAGTGCCCCGGTTAGAGAACCGCCCAGACGATGAAGTAGGTCAGGACCGCGATCAGGACCGCGAACAGCGGCACGACCATCGGAATCCACTTGACGAAGCTTTCGCCGTCCCGGTGAGGCAACTCGCCGGCCCGCCTTTCGGCGGTAAGGCCTAGCGGCGCTGGGTGGCACGCTTTCAAGGCGACGCTCTCGCGTGCACATCATGCCGAAGGCGGCTTATGCGGCCCTTACGGACGCTTCTCCGACTGGGTCTCTTCTTAAGCTGCTCTTAAGGGTCGGCGGCGCATGATCTGCACTGCAGCAACGATCCGGAGGTGAGCATGAATTTCCGCGGCTTCATTGCAACCGGCAGCGCGGCGCTCCTGGCGCTCGGCGCCGCAGGCGCGCACGCCCAGCCGAAAGAGCAGTTCGTACCGGCGAATTTCTACTGGGTCGGGCCGTACGCCGCCGGCGGCTCGGGCATCGCCGGCGGGATGCTCGACTACCTGGAAATGCTGAACGAGCGCGACGGCGGCATCAACGGCGTGAAGTTCACCTGGCAGAAGTGCGAGACCGAGTACAACAACGCGCGTGGCGTCGAGTGCTACGAGCGCAGCAAGAAAAATGGCCCCACGGGCGCGACGCTGATTCATCCCCTATCGACCGGGATCACCTATTCGCTGATCGACAAGGGAACTGCCGACAAGATACCGATCGTCTCGATCGGCTACGGGCGCGCCGACGCCGCCGACGGGCGCGTGTTTCCGTACGTATTTCCGCTGATCACCACCTATTGGGACCAGGCCGCGACGATGGTGCGCTACATCGGCGAAAAAGAGGGCGGGCTCGAGAAGCTGCGCGGCAAGAAGATCGCGCTGCTATACCACGATTCGGCCTACGGCAAGGAGCCGATCCCGGTGCTGACCGACCTCGCCGCGAAGTACGGCTACCAGCTCAGCACGGTTGCGGTGCCGCACCCGGGCAACGAGCAGCAGTCGCAGTGGCTGCGGATACGCGAGATACGCCCGGACTGGGTGATCCTCTGGGGCTGGGGCGTGATGAATCCCACCGCCCTCAAGACGGCGGCAAAGGTCGGCTTCCCGCGCACCAAGATGATCGGCGTATGGTGGTCCGGCGCCGAGGAGGACGTGATTCCGGCCGGTTCCGCGGCGAAAGGCTTCGTCGCCGCGGGCTTCAACGTCGCCGGAACGAAATACCCGGTGATCCAGGAGATCCGCAAGAACATTTACGCGAAGGGCGAGGGCGAAATGCAGGACCAGTCGCGGATCGGCTCCGTCTACTACAACCGCGGCGTCGTGTTCGGCATCATCACCGCGGAAGCGGTGCGCATGGCTCAGGAGCATTTCGGCAAGGGCAGGCCGGTGACCGGCGAGCAGGTGCAGTGGGCGCTCGAGCATCTCGACTTCGACCAGGCGCGCCTGAAGCAGCTCGGCGCGGTCGGCTTCATGCCGCCGCTCCAGACGAGCTGCGCCGACCACGAAGGGTCCGGCCTGGTGCGCTTCATGCGCTGGGACGGCGCGCGCTGGAGCATCACCACCGACTGGATGGCGCCGGCGCCGGAAGACCGCAAGCTGGTCCAGCAGAAGTACCGCGATTCCGCGATGAAGTACGCCAGCGGCCAGGGCATCACGCCGCGCCATTGCCCGACGCAAAGGAGCTAATCATGTCTGCGGTCCACATGTTTCTCGCCACCGCGCTGCTCGCCGGAGCGTCGGCTGCGCAAGCAAGCCCGATTGACGTATCCGGCTATCTCACGAGCGCCGGCGACCAGGCGGTCACAGATTCTTTCGGCGAGTGCTGGCACACCGGAGAATGGAAGCCGGGAATGCACTATGGCCGTTGCGAGCCGCAACCGGTAAGGGCCGCCGCGGCTGCGCTCCAAGCAGCGAAGGCCGTGCCGAATGCGCCGCAAAAGCCACGCATTGCCGTGGTGACAAAGCCTGCGCCCAAGCCGGTTCCGTTCAGGATCTCGACGGACGCGCTTTTCGATTTCGACAGCGCGACTCTGAAACCTGCAGGCCGCGCCGTGCTCGATAAACTGGAGAGCCAGCTGGCGCACGCTGCTTACCGGTCGGTCGATATCACCGGTCACACCGACCGCATCGGCGCGCCGGGCTACAACCGGCATCTGTCCGAGCGCCGCGCGCAAGCCGTACGCGATTACCTCGCGGATCACGGGCTGGACCTGCGGAAGATCACTACGAAAGGCGTCGGCAGCAGCGAGCCGAGCACTTCGAAAAGTCAGTGCCACGGCCTGCGCGGCGCGCGATTCATTCAGTGCCTTCAACCGGATCGCTACGCTGAAGTAGCAGTGTTCGGCACCGCGCTTCAGGCGTCGGCGACGCGATAGCCCGATTTATCCTGCAAGAGGAATGCCTATGAAAGTGAAATTGATCCGTGCCGCGGTCATCGCGGCGTTCCTGCCGGCGTTCGTCGCCGGCTGTTCTCCGTCGACGGCGTCACCGACCGCGAAGGCGCCGGCGGATGCGGTCGTGGCGCAGGCTTCGGCCGGCGCGGGATTCAGGGCGCCGGACTTCAGCGAGCTCGCCGAGCAGGCCGGGCCGGCCGTGGTCAACATCAGCGTCACCAAGCCGGTCAGCGCTGTCGCCGGGGAGCTGCTGCCATTCGACGAAAACGACCCGCTGTTCGGATTCTTCAGGCACTTCCGGTTGCCGGTGCCGAAGCAAGCGCCGATGCGCGGCGTCGGCTCGGGCTTCATCGTCAGCCCCGACGGCTACGTTCTCACCAACGCCCACGTGGTCGACGGCGCCAGGGAAGTCGATGTCAAGCTGACCGACCGCCGGGAGTTCACGGCGAAGGTGGTGGGCACCGATCGGAACAGCGACATCGCGCTCCTCAAGATCGAGGCGAAGGACCTGCCGGTGGTGCGCATCGGCCATTCTCAGGACATCAAGGTCGGCCAATGGGTCGTGGCGATGGGCTCGCCGTTCGGCTTCGAGAACTCGGTCACCGCCGGCATCATTTCGGCGAAATCGCGCTCGCTGCCGGGCGAGGGCTATGTGCCGTTCATCCAGACCGACGTCGCGGTCAACCCCGGAAACTCCGGCGGGCCGCTGTTCGACCTGAACGGCAACGTGATCGGCATCAATTCGCAGATCTACAGCCAGACCGGCGGCTACATGGGGCTGTCGTTCGCGATCCCGATCGACGTCGCGATGCACGTGAAGGACCAGTTGCAGAAATACGGCAAGGTGACGCGCGGGCGCATCGGCGTCGCGATCCAGCCGGTCAATCAAAGTCTGGCGCAATCCTTCGGCCTGCCCAAGCCTGAAGGCGCGCTCGTGAGTTCGGTGGACGACGAAGGGCCCGCCGCGCGCGCCGGCATCAAGGCCGGCGACGTGATCCTCGCCTGGAACGGCAAGGCGGTGGACGAGTCCGCCACACTCCCCGCGCTCGTGGCCGACACGGCTCCGGGGCAGATTGCCCAGGTGCGCGTGTGGCGCGACGGCAAGGAGCGTACCGTCAGCGTCACGGTGGGCAGCATGCCCAACGAGAAGGTGGCGTCCTCCGAGAACCCTGCCGCAAATTCAGGCAAGCTCGGATTGGTCGTGCGGCCGCTTACCGCCCAGGAGCGCAGCCAGCTCCACGCCAGCGCCGGGCTGGTCGTGGAGGACGCCGGCGGCGCCGCCGCCGCGGCTGGCGTGCAGCCTGGAGACGTGATCCTCGCGCTCAACAACCTGCCTGTACGCAGCGTCGAGCAGCTCCGCAGGCTGTTAGACCAGGCGGGCAAGCATGTGGCACTGCTTGTGCAGCGCGACGCGGCCAGGATGTACGTCCCGGTCGATCTCGGTTAATTCCCAAACTTTTTACCGGAGGTTTTCCATGAAAGCGATTCTTTGTGTACCGGCGAGCGCCCTCGCGCTCGCCGTGGCGTTCCAAGCCGTTGGGGCGGCGCTGCCGCAGGCCAGAACAGAGCATGGCATCACCTACATCAGCGGTGGCATCGGCCATGATGAATCCGCGGCGATGAAGGCTGAAGCCGGCAATTATCCCCTGAGCATGGTCTTCTCCGCCGGCAAGGACAACGAGTACCTCGCCGACGTGAGGATCGCCATCAAGGACAAGGCGGGCAAAGAAGTGCTGAACGCCGTGAGCGATGGGCCCATCATGCTCATCAAGGTGCCGGCAGGCACATACAGCATTGCCGCTGAAAGGAACGGCAAGACCTTGCACCATACCGTGCGTGTGAACCAGAAGGGGGACAAACAGGTCAATTTCCATTGGCCGAGCGCTTAATCGAGGGGTAGACAAGGACAGACGATGCGGCTCCTGCTTGTCGAAGACGACGTCATGATCGGCGCGGGCATTCGAATGGGCCTGCGGCAGGAGGACTTCGTGGTGGACTGGGTCCAGGACGGCCGTGCCGCGGAGCTCGCGCTTGCAGCCGAGGCCTACGCGGCGGTTCTCCTGGATCTCGGCCTGCCCCGCAAGGACGGGTTCGCGGTCCTCGAAGGCCTGCGCCGGCGCAAGAACCGGGTACCGGTCCTCATCATTACCGCACGCGACGCCGTCGCCGACCGCGTGAAGGGCCTCAATGAGGGCGCGGATGATTACCTGGTGAAGCCGTTCGACCTGAACGAGCTTGCGGCCCGCATCCGCGCCGTGCTGCGTCGGCAGGCCGGGCGCGCCGAGCCGCGCGTCACTTTCGGCCGGCTGACGCTCGATCCCGCGGCGCGCAGGGTCACGCAAGCTGGCCGGGAGATTCCGGTGTCGGCGCGCGAATTTGCATTGCTCGAGGCGCTTCTGCATCGGCCGGGAGCGGCGCTTTCGCGTGCCCAGCTCGAGGAGCGCATTTACGGCTGGGGCGAGGAGGTGGCGAGCAACTCGGTGGAGGTGCACGTCCACAACTTGCGGAAGAAATTGGGAGACGCGACGATCCGTACGGTGCGCGGGGTAGGCTACGCTATTGCCAACGACAGCGACGCTCCGTGTCAATCCGCCGGAAACTCCTCGTAGCGCTGCTCTCGGCGCTGCTTCTGATCGGGCTCGCTGCCAGCGGCGCAACGTGGTTCGCCGTCCACAAAGAGGCGGACGACGTGTTCGACTACCAGCTGCAGCAGATGGCGCTGTCGCTTCGCGACCAGACGATGCAGAATCAGGCCGAGTTCTTCCCCGGGTTCGACTACGACTTCATCGTCCAGGTCTGGGACCCCGCCGGCGCGCTCGTCTACCTGTCCAATCAGAGCATCCTGCTGCCGCAAGGCGATAACGGCTTCGGGACTGTGCCGGTGAATGGCCGGGACTGGCGCGTCTTTACGCTGAGCCAGGCAGACAAGACGATCCAGGTGGCGGCGCCGGTCAGCCTGCGCCGCGACCGGGCCGTATCGATGGCGCTGCGCATCCTGGTCCCGATCGTGGCAGCGATTCCGCTGTTCGCGTTGCTGGTCTTTCTGATCGTGGGCGAAGGGCTCAAGCCGCTGGAGGAGATCGCCGCCGCAATTCGCAGGCGTGCGCCGACCTCGCTCGAGCCGCTCCCGGACGGGGGGCTGCCGGAGGAAGTAAGACCCATGGTGTCCGAGCTGAACGGGCTGCTTGAGCGCCTGCGCGAGGCGATCGAGACCCAGAAGCGATTCACCGCGGACGCGGCGCACGAGCTGCGCTCGCCGCTGACCGCGCTCCAGCTGCAGATACAGCTCGTGGAGCGCGCGCGGTCCCGGGAGGAGCTGCGCGATGCGCTCGAACAGTTGAAGGCCGGTGCGAGACGTGCCTCGCGCCTCGTCGAGCAGATGCTGACCATGGCGCGGCTCGCGCCCGAGGCGACGCTTGAGGAGCCCGCCGCGCTCGATCTCGACCGGCTTGCGGCGAGCGTTGTGGCCGAGTTCGAGCCGCTCGCCGAGGCGAAGGCGATCGAGCTGCGGCTCGGGCGTGTGGAACCCGCCCGCGCAATCGGGCAGGAGCAGGCGCTTCACACCCTGGCGGGCAATCTCGTCGACAACGCGATCCGTTACACACCGCCGGGCGGCCGCGTCATCGTCGAAATCCGGTCCGAGGAAGGCGGCGCAGTGCTGGATGTGAAGGACACCGGCCCGGGGATCCCCGCCGAGGCGCGGCAACGCGTGTTCGACCGCTTCTACCGGCTGCCGGGCTCGGGCGTGGAGGGAAGCGGTCTCGGCCTGGCCATCGTGAAGCAGATCGCCGATGCTCACCGCGCCGAAATCACGCTGGGTGAGACCGAAATCGATCGAGGTTTGGAGGTGACTGTGCGCTTCCCGAAAGCGCCCGCCGGCTAATCCGCGCGCCTCAAGGGTATAGTGGCCCGATGGCTACCCGACGAGCCTTCATGGCAGGCGCGCTCGCGGTCGTCGCTGCGCCGCTCGTGGCGCAGGAGAAGAAGGCCGGGCGGGTTTACCGCGTCGGCGTGCTCGAGTCGGTGTCCCTGTCCGACAACGCGGCGAACATCGATGAATTTCGAAAGGGGCTGCGGGAGCTCGGTTATGTCGAGGGTCAAAACCTGCTCATCGAGTATCGCTCGGCAGAAGGCCGCGTCGGCCGCTACCCGAATCTCGCCGCCGAGCTGAGCGGGCTCAACGTCGATGTGATCGTGGCCCGCGGCACGCCCGCGACACTGGCCGCCAAGAACGCGCACGGAAAGATTCCGGTAGTCACCGCTCCGGTCGCAGATCCGGTGGAGACCGGACTGGTAGCCAGCCTCGCGCGCCCGGGCGGCAACGTCACGGGCCTCGCCATGCTGGTGAGCGAGCTGGAGACCAAGCGGGTCGATCTGCTGCGCGCCCTGGCCCCGCGCACGAAGCGGGTTGCGGCTGTCATGAACATGGGCAATCCGGCATTCGCCTCCGTGTGGAAAGCGATAGACGAGGCGGCGCGATCCATGGGACTGCAGGCGCTGCTGGTCGACGTAAGAAGGTTCGCTCAAGTCGCGCCCGCCCTCCAAAGCGCAAAAGCGCAGGCCGCCGACGCCCTCGTCGTGCGACTCGGACCGCTTACGCAAGCCCGCCGCCGGGCCCTCGTCGAGCTCGCCGCGCGGCATCGGCTGCCGGCGATCTATGAGTCCCGGCTGTTCGTGGACGCCGGCGGACTGGTTTCCTACGGCGTGAGCCCGCCGTCGATGTATTACCGCGCCGCCGCGTTTGTCGACAGGATTCTCAAGGGCGCGAGCCCGGCCGAGCTGCCCATGGAGCGGCCGACGAAGTTCGAGCTGATCATCAATCGCAAGGCCGTGAAGGCGCTCGACCTGGTCGTGCCGCCGGATCTGCTGCTGCGCTCGAACGAGATGGTTTAATCGCACTGCGGAGGTCGCACCGGGATGCTCAAAGAGGGAAAAATCTATCGACTCACCGAAGAAGGCCGCAAGGCCTGGGAGAGCCAGGACGTGGCGATCCCGGCCGAGTACCGGCGCATTCTCTGGCTGATCGAGAACGAGGCGCACGTCGACGTCGTGCGCGGCTGCTTGCGCGAATATCCGGATGAACTGCTCGACGAGTGGCTGGGCGAGCTCGAAGAGCTCGACTTGCTGCGCTCGAAGCAGACCGTGGTCGAGTACGACCTCGACCTTTCCGTGGCGGACGCGAAAGCGCGCGCCCTGGTGGAAGAAGACACGGTGCGCCTGGATCGCGACGCCCTGGAGATCGGCAGCAGGCTGGCGCGCGACGGGGTTTATATCGCCGAGGAGCGTCTGGCGAACCGCGCCGGCGTCCAGAAGCCGCGCGCCGAGACGGTGGTCCTCGTCGTCGAGGATGACCCCGACCAGCTGGCGCTCGCCGATCTCAGGGTAACGATGGCCGGATACGTGGTGCGCGTCGCGGACTCGGTGAATGCGCTTCTGCATTCGCTGCTGGACCACGGCACACCCGACATCCTGGTTCTCGACGTCATGCTGCCCGACGGCGATGGCTTCGACCTCCTCGCGAAGATGCGCCGGCACCCGATCTACGCCATGCTGCCGATCGTGATGCTTACGGCAAAGAGCGACCCCGACGACATCCGCAGGGGGCTCGGGCTGGGCGCGGATGGCTATATCACCAAGCCGTACAGCAAGAACATTCTTGCCGGGACGATCCAGCGCGTGCTGAAGCAGCCCGCCACGGCATAACCGCATTCCCGTGCCGTCAGCTTGGTGCAAGGGAGCAGCATGCGCCATGTCATACACTGCCTGCCCGGAATAGAGGGTTGCGCATGGAGAAGCCGAAGCAGGAAGGCGTGCCGTTCAAGCAGATGGAGCCCGGCCAGAAGGTGGTTTTCATCCTCAAGCTGGCGGTCTGCATTCTGACGTTCGGCATCGTGTTCCCGAACGTCATGAGCGACTGAGCCCCGGCGCCGGGCTACTCGCGCACGCGCGTAATCTTTTTCACGTCGGGGAGCCGCCGCAGCGCGCGCATCACCCGCGCGAGGTGCTGGCGATTGGCGACCTCGACCACGAAGTGCATGTTGGTGAAGACCGCGCGGTCCTCCGCCATCGTGATCGAGTCGATGTTCGAGCCGGCTGCAGCGATCTCGGACGCGACCTTGGCGAGCACGCCGCGGCGGTTCTCCACCATGGCGTTGATGGCCGCCTGGAAGAGCCGAGTGGTGCGCGGATCCCACTCGACATCGATCCATTGATCGGGCTCGTTCTTGCGCGAGCGCACGATGCTTCCGCAATCCGAGGCGTGCACCACCAGGCCCTGGCCTTTCTTGATCGAGCCGACGATCGCGTCGCCGGGGATCGGCCGGCAGCAGGTAGCGAGCTGCACCGCCATGCCCTCCGTGCCGCGGATCACCACGCTGCCCCCGGGCTTCGCGTCCTCGCGGGTGCTGTCGCCGCGCTTGAGCAGCCGCCGCGCTACCACCGCCGGCAGGCGCTTGCCGAGGCCGATATCGGCAAGCAGCTCCTCGCGCGAGCGGGCGCCGCCGTCGCGCACGACGCGCTCCCAGCTCGCATCGTCGACCTCGGCGAGCGAGCCGTTCAGCGCCTTGATCGCCTGGTCCAGCAGCCGCTCGCCGAGCCCGGCCGACTCCTCGTACTGCATGGTCTTCAGGAAGTGGCGGATGTTGGAGCGCGCCTTGGCCGTGCGCACGTACTGCAGCCAGCCCGGGTTGGGCTTGGCGTGGCTGGCGGTGATGATCTCGGCGCGGTCGCCGTTCCTGAGCTCGGTCCGCAGCGGGACCAGCTCGCCATTGACCTTGGCCGCCACGCAGCGGTTGCCGATGTCGGTGTGCACGGCGTAGGCGAAGTCCACCGCGGTCGCGCCGCGCGGCAGCGAGAGAATCTTGCCCTTGGGCGTGAACACGTAGACCTCGTCCGGAAAGAGGTCCACCTTGACGTGCTCGAGGAACTCCTGCGGGTCGCCCGACTGGTGCTGGATCTCGAGCAGCGACTGCAGCCAGCGGTGCGTCTGCTTCTGCAGCTCGGAGAGCTTGTCGGTGTCGTCCTTGTAGATCCAGTGCGAGGCGACGCCGGACTGGGCGATGCGGTGCATCTGCTCGGTGCGCACCTGGACCTCCACCGGCACGCCGTAGGGGCCGATCAAGTCGGTGTGCAGCGACTGATAGCCGTTCGCCTTGGGAATGGCGATGTAGTCCTTGAACTTGCCGGGGATCGGCTTGTAAAGGGAGTGCAGCGCGCCGAGGGCGAGATAGCAGGCCGGCACGTCCTTGACGATCACGCGGCAGCCGAAGATGTCGTGCACCTCGGAAAACGAAAGATGCTTTTCGAGCATCTTGCGGTAAGTCGAGTAGACATGCTTCTCGCGGCCCTGCACGCTGGCCTCGATGCCGCTCTCGGAGAGCTTGCGCTTGAGCGCTTCCAGCGTCCTGCCGATCATCTCGCGCCGGTTGCCGCGTGCCGCCTTGGTGGCCTTGGCCAGCACCTTGTAGCGCGACGGGTAGAGGTGCGAAAAGGCGAGCTCCTGCAGCTCGTGGTACAGGCTGTTCAGCCCCAGCCGGTTGGCGATGGGGGCATAGATCTCCATCGTCTCGCGCGCGATGCGGCTGCGCTTGGCGGGCGGCACCGCGCCGAGCGTGCGCATGTTGTGAAGCCGGTCGGCGAGCTTGATCAGGATGACGCGCACGTCGCGCGCCATGGCGAGCAGCATCTTGCGGAAGTTCTCGGCCTGCGCGTCCTCGGCGCTCTGGAACTCGATGCGGTCGAGCTTGGAGACGCCGTCGACCAGCTCGGCGACCGGCTTGCCGAAGGTGTCCGAGATCTCGTCCTTGGTGACCGAGGTGTCCTCGGTCACGTCGTGCAGCAGCGCCGCCATCAGCGTCTGCCCGTCGAGATGCCAGTCGGCGAGGATCTCGGCGACGGCCAGGGGGTGCGAGATGTACGGGTCGCCCGACTGCCGCGTCTGCCCGGCGTGCGCCGCTTCCGAGAACCGGTAAGCCTCGGCGAGGCGCGCGACGTCCTTCGGCTTCAGGTAGCCGAAACGATCGGGGTTCGGCAATGAGACTGCAGCAGCCATGGGGTCAGACCCGACCCCATTGTCTTACAAGCCCGTCGCTGGCGGGGTCGGATTCTTCTTCAGCACTTCGGTGCCGACCTTGCCGGTGGCGATCTCGCGCAGCGCGATCACGGTCGATTTGTCGCGGTTCGGCTCGACCAGCGGCGAAGCGCCGGCGCCGAGCTGGCGCGCGCGGTAGGTCGCCGCCAGCGTGAGCTGGAAGCGGTTGGGAATTCTCTTCAGGCAATCGTCAACGGTGATGCGGGCCATGTTTTTTGCGCTCAGTGCGGATGATGTCGGCGAGCTGCTGCCGAGCGTTGTCGAAGTGATTGTTAATTATAGCGTATTTGAACTCGCCGGCGTGCGACAGCTCCTCGCGCGCGTTCTGCATGCGGCGCTGGATGACGTCCTCGGCATCCTGCCCGCGGGCGCGCATGCGCCGCTCCAGCTCCTCGATCGAAGGCGGCAGGATGAAGATGCCGACCGTGTCGGGATAGAGCTTGCGCACCTGCCGCGCGCCTTGCCAGTCGATTTCGAGGATCAGGTTGTCGCCGCGCTCCAGCGCATCGAGGATCAGCTTCTTCGAAGTGCCGTAGCGGTAGCCGTGCACCTCGGCGCTCTCGAGAAACTCGCCGCGGCCGCGCATGGCGAGGAACGTCGCGTCGTCGACGAAATGGTAGTCGACGCCGTCCTTCTCGCCGGGGCGCGGCGCTCGCGTGGTGTAAGAGACGGAGAACTTGAGGCCCGGGTCTTCCCGCATCAGCGCGTCGATCAGCGACGTCTTGCCCGCCCCCGACGGCGCGGTGACGACGAACAGAAGCCCGCTCATTCGATGTTCTGCACCTGTTCACGGATCTGCTCGACCAGGAGCTTGAGCTCGAGCGCGCAGTCCGACAGCGGCTGGCTCGCCGCCTTCGAGGCGAGCGTGTTGGCCTCGCGATTGAGCTCCTGGGCGATGAAGTCGAGCCGCTTGCCGACCGCCCCGCCCTGCTTGAGCGTGCGCTCGGCCTCGGCGAGGTGCGCGCGCAGGCGCTCCAGCTCTTCGTCGACGTCGACCTTGGCGGCGAACACCGCCAGCTCCGCGCGCACGCGGTCGTCGTCCGCGGTGCCAAGCGCCTCGCGCAGCCGCTCGGCCAGCCTGGCCTGGTAAGCGGCGAGCGATTGCGGCACCAGCGGCGCCACCTCCTCGATGCGCCGGCGCATGGCGGCGGTGCGCTCGCCGATGCTCGCGGCGAGCTTCGCGCCCTCGCGCTCGCGCGCCGCCACCAGTTGGTCCAGCGCAGCCTGGCACAGTCGCTCGGCGATCACGCGCAGCGTTTCTTCGCCGGCCTCGGGCTCGGCGACCACGCCGGGCCACCGCAGCACGTCTGCCACGCGCAACGGCGCCGCGTCCGGAAAGGTCTTCTGCGCTTCGGCCGCCAGGCTCCTTAACCGCGCGATCGCCTCCGCGTTCAAACGTTGCGGCCGTTGCGGAACATCCTTGTCGTTCAGAAACAGACGGCAGTCGATCTTGCCGCGGGCGACGCGCGCAAGGATCAGGTCGCGCAGCCCGGGCTCGAGCGAGCGCAGCTCCTCCGCGACGCGGAACTGCAGATCGAGGAAGCGCGCGTTCACCGAGCGCAACTCGAGGCTCAGCCTACCGCGGGGCGAATCGGCCGCCGCGGCGGCATAGCCGGTCATGCTCCGGATCATTTCGTTATCATAGGAGGAGATGGCGTCCCAAGCCAACCAGCCGGGCGGGCAAGTCAACGAGCCGATTCCTGTAGGCACGCGGCTCGAGAACTACCGCATCGTTCACCTTCTCGCCTCCGGCGGCTTCTCGTTCGTGTACCTCGCTCATGACGAGAATGAGACGCCGGTCGCGATCAAGGAGTACCTGCCCTCGACGCTCGCGTTGCGCGCGAACGGCGAGTCGTATCCGCGCATCCCGGAGCAGGACCTGGCGACCTTCCGCGTCGGCATGAAATCCTTCTTCGAGGAGGGCCGCGCGCTCGCGGGCCTGTCGCATCCCAATATCGTGCGCGTGCTCAATTTCTTTCGCGCCAACGAGACGGTCTATCTCGTGATGCGCTACGAACGCGGCCGCACGCTGCACGATCACATTGGCCGGCGCCGCGGCGCGCTGAAGGAGCCCTGGATCCGCGCCACCTTCGCCCAGCTGCTCAACGGCCTGCGCGAAGTGCATTCGAACAAGCTCCTGCACCTCGACATCAAGCCGTCGAACGTGTACCTGCGCACCGACGGCACGCCGGTGCTGCTCGACTTCGGCGCCGCGCGCCAGGCGTTTCCGGCGGAAGGCATGAAGCTGCCGCAGACCTTCACGCCGGGATTCGCCTCGCCCGAGCAGCACGTCGATCGCGAGCTGCTCGGACCCTGGAGCGACATCTACTCGGTAGGCGCCACCATGTATGCCTGCCTGGGCAACGCGCTGCTGCAGCCTGCCGATCAGCGCCTGAACGACGACAAGCTGGGGCCGGCGCGGCGCGTCTGGGAGGCAAAGTATTCCCACGAGCTGCTCGAAACGGTGGACTGGTGCCTGCAGCTGCACCACCTCGACCGGCCGCAGAGCGTGTTCGCGCTGCAGAAGGCCCTGCGCTCATGAAGTTCTCCCTCGTGCGCGACAGCCGGCGCGGCATGCGGCGCGTCAATGAGGATCGCGTCGGCCACTGGGAGTCGCCGGGCGCGCTGCTCATGGCGGTGGCCGACGGCCTCGGCGGGCACCTGCACGGCGAAATCGCCGCGCACCTCGCGATCGAGAGCTTCGGCGCGGCGTTCCTGCGCGAGGCACGCCCCAAGCTCGCCGACCCGGCGCGGTTTCTCTCGCGCACGATGGCCGCAGCGCACGAGGCCATCGTGCGGCACACGGAGAGGCTGCAGCTGTCCGACATGCCGCGCACGGTGCTCGTCGCCTGCGTAGTGCAGGACGGCTATGCCCACTGGAGCAATGTCGGCGATTGCCGGTTTTACCTGCTGCGCGAGGGCCGTGTGATCGCTCGCACCCGCGATGACACGGTGGTGCAGCTGCTGGTGGACGAGGGCCGCATCCGGGAGGAGGCGATCGCCTCGCATCCCGAGCGCAACCGGTTGCTGCAGACCCTCGGCGGCTACCAGGCTCCGCGGCCGGCGGGCGCAAGCGCCCGGCTGGCAAAAGACGACGTGCTGCTGCTCTGCTCGGACGGCTTCTGGGGGCCGCTCACCCAGCGCCAGCTGCTGCACGGCTTCATCGCCAACCCGCTCGGTCAGGCGATTCCCGATCTCATGGCGCTCGCCGAAATGAGGGCCGGGGACGAGTGCGATAACCTCTCCGTCGTGGCGCTGGCCTGGGGCGAGGACGAGGTCGCCGCCGCCGATGCCGCGCAGACCGTCCCGCAACGCGAACCCGCGACCGACGTGCAGGACTTCACCGCCACCGACCTCGATTTCCTGCGCATGTCCGACGAGGACATCGAAAGAGCGATCGCCGAGATCAGGGCGGCGCTGCGCAAGAACGCGCCGCGATGAGGCTCGTCCTGGCGAGCGGCAATCCCGGCAAGCTGAGGGAGATCGGGGCGCTGCTCGCGCCGCGGTCGATCGAGTTGATACCTCAAGCGCAGCTCGGCATCGGCGAGGCCGCTGAGCCGCACGCCACTTTTCTCGAGAATGCGCTCGCCAAGGCGCGGCACGCGAGCCGGGCCGCGGGCCTGCCGGCGCTTGGCGATGACTCGGGACTGTGCGTCGAGGCCCTCGCCGGCGAGCCCGGAGTGCGCTCGGCCTGCTACGCCGGGCGCGAGGGCAGCCGCGAGGAGCGGGACGCCCGCAACAATGAAAAAATTCTCTCGAACGTGAAGCAGGATCGCAATGCTTATTATTGCTGCGTGATGGTCCTGCTGCGGCATCCCGGCGACCCGCGCCCGCTCGTCGCCGAAGGCATCTGGAGAGGCGAGATCGCCCGCACCCCGCGCGGCAGGAACGGCTTCGGCTACGACCCGCTGTTCCTGCTGCCAGAGCGCGGACTGACAGCGGCAGAGCTCGAGCCCGCTGAGAAGAACCGCATCAGCCACCGCGGTCAGGCGCTGGCCAGGCTTTTGGAGCTGCTGAATGGATCCAGTCGTCCTTAGCAAGCCCGGGAAAGTCAGGCTGGAGCTCCTGCCTCCGCTCGCGCTCTATGTTCACATCCCCTGGTGCGTGCGCAAATGCCCGTACTGCGACTTCAACTCGCACGAGCGCAGCGGTGAGCTCCCCGAGCGCGAGTACGTTGGGAAGCTGATCAATGACCTTGAAGATCTTCTTCCTGCCGTGTGGGGAAGACGCATCGTCAGCGTATTCATCGGCGGCGGCACGCCGAGCCTGTTCTCGCCCGGATCGATCGAGACGCTGCTTTCCGGCGTGCGCGCGCGCCTGCCGCTCGAGCCGGGCGCGGAAATCACGCTCGAAGCGAATCCGGGCACGGTCGAAGCGGCGCGCTTCGCCGGCTTCAGGCAGGCGGGCGTGAACCGCATCTCGGTCGGCGTGCAAAGCCTCGACGATCGCATGCTCGCGGCTCTCGGCCGCATCCACGGCGCGGACGAAGCCCGGCGCGCCGTCGCTGTGGCGCTCGAGAGCTTCGACAACGTGAATCTCGACCTGATGTACGGGCTGCCGGGCCAGACGCTTGCGATGGCGCGGTCCGACATCGAGGAGGCCGTGCGCCTGGGCGCGGCGCACGTCTCGGCCTACCAGCTGACGATCGAGCCCAACACCGTGTTCTGGAGCAAGCCGCCGCAGCTGCCTCAGCATGACGAGAGCGCTGACATGCAGCTGGCAGCAGAGGAGGTGCTCTGCGCGGCGGGCTATGGGCATTACGAGACCTCGGCTTTCGCGCGGCCGGGGCATCGCTGCCGCCACAACCTCAACTACTGGGAATTCGGCGACTATGTCGGCATCGGCGCCGGCGCGCACGGCAAGCTGAGCTTCCCCGGGCGCATCACGCGGCATTCGCGCATCAAGCAGCCCAGGGAGTATCTGCTTTCAAAGAACTCCCTCGCCGAGGACCGCGAGGTGCCGGCGAACGAGATTGCTTTCGAGTTCATGCTCAACGCGCTGCGGCTGGTGGAGGGTTTTCCCATGACGTTGTTCGCCGAGCGCACCGGTTTGCCGCCAGCGACGGTCGAAGCGAAGCTGGCAAAGGCGGAAAACCAGGGCCTGATCGAGCGCGACTGGAAACGCGTCCGCCCCACCGAGCGCGGGCGGCACTTCCTCAACGAGCTGCTTCAAATATTCCTGGAGGGAGCGCCCGCTCGATCATCAGCAGCCGAAGCTTCGTCTTGAGCCCGCCCATGGCGGAGAAGCCGCCTGCCTTTCCGCCTGCCGCGAGCACGCGATGGCACGGCACTACGATCGCGAAGGGATTGCGGGCGAGCGCCACGCCTACGTCGCGCGCCGAGCCGGGCTCGTTCAGCCGCGCTGCGATTTCGCCGTACGTGGTAGTGCTGCCGCAGGGAACGCTGCGGGCGACGCGATAGACTTCGCGATCGAAATCCGGCACGCCGTCCAGGTCGAGCGCGATCGAGGAGAGATCGATCGCCTCGCCCTGCAGCAGCGCGACGATGCGCTCGAGCGCGTGCTGCACGGGCTGCGGCGGAAGCGCCTCGCGCGCGTGCGGAAAGCGCTTCACGATCCGCGCCCGGGTCTCGCTGTCGCGCCGCTCGGGCAAGCGCACGGCGGTAATGCCGCGCTCGCTCCACACGATCGCGCAGCGCCCGATCGGCGTGGTGAAAAGCGCAAAGCCGTGCTCTGCCATGAGCTTATTTTCGCCTGAAAAAGAGGTCGCGGATCGGGTGCCCGAGGCGCCTGCCGCGCGTCTCGAACTTGGTGGCGGATCTCTCGACAAAACCCGACGGCGCGGGTTCCAGAAGCGTTTCGTTCCCAAAGACCGAATTCATGTGCTCGGCATAGTCCGGCCAGTCGGTGGCCGCATGGAGCGTGCCGCCGGGCGCGAGCTTGCGCGCCGCAAGCGCGGCGAATTGCGCCTGCACCAGGCGACGCTTGTGGTGCCGCTTCTTCGGCCAGGGATCGGGGAAGAACAGATGAATCGCGGCGAGCGCGCCGTCTGGAATCATGCGCGTGAGCACCTCCACGGCGTCGTGCCGGATGACGCGCACATTGGCGAGTCCGTCGGCGGCAATGCGGTTGAGCAGGCTGCCGACGCCCGGACCGTGCACCTCCACCGCGATGAAATCGGCCGCGGGCTTCGCCTTGGCGATCGCTGCGGTGGTCTCGCCCATTCCCGACCCGATCTCCAGGACCAGGGGCGCAATGCGGCCAAAGATTTTTCCTGAATCGATCGATTCCGGTTGAAACGGCAAACCATACTTTGGAAAGAGCTCTTCGAGCGCCCTTTGCTGTGCGGCCGTGGTCCTGCCCTGGCGCAGGACGTAGCTTCGGATCGGTCTGTTCAAGCAGCCTTGGGCTGCGAGGACGGGATAGTCCCTTCGACCGGCGAGCTGGGGGCGGCGCTGTAGAGCTTTTTCGGCATGCGGCCGGCGAGGAAGGCTTCGCGTCCAGCCTCGACCGCCTTCTTCATCGCTTTGGCCATCAGCACGGGATCTTTCGCCGCGGCGATCGCGGTGTTCATCAGCACGCCGTCGCAGCCCAGCTCCATCGCGATCGCGGCATCGGAGGCGGTGCCGACCCCCGCGTCGACCAGCACCGGCAGCTTCACCTTATCGATCACGAGCTGCAGGTTCCAGGGATTGAGAATCCCCATGCCCGAGCCGATGAGCGAGGCAAGCGGCATGACGGCGACGCAGCCGGCGGCTTCCAGCATCTGCGCCTGGACCGGGTCGTCGGAGCAGTACACCATCACCTTGAAGCCTTCCTTGACCAGCTGCTGCGCGGCCTTCAGGGTTTCGGGCATGTTCGGGTAGAGCGTGTGCGGGTCGCCGAGGACCTCCAGCTTGACCAGGTCGTGACCGTCGAGCAGCTCGCGCGCGAGGCGCAAGGTGCGGACTGCGTCGGCGGCGTTGTAGCAGCCGGCCGTATTCGGCAGATAGGTGTACTTCGAAGGCGGCAGCGCCTCGAGCAGGCTCGGCTCGTTGCGGTTCTGGCCGATGTTGGTGCGCCGGATCGCCACAGTGACGATCTCCGCCCCCGACGCCTCGACCGCGGCGCGCGTCTCGGCGAAGTCGCGGTACTTGCCGGTGCCGACAAGCAGGCGCGAGCCGTAGCGCCTGCCGGCAACGACGAGGGCGTCCTTCATGCTAGCCGCCGCCGACCGCCACGACGATCTCCAGCCGATCGCCGTCGGCGATCAAAGTGCTGCCGTGGGCGCTCCTCGGGACGATCTCGCCGTTTCGCTCCACCGCCACCTTCCTGCCTTTGCAGTCGAGCCTTGCGAGCAGCGCCGCCACGTCGAGCGGCGCGTCAAAGCGCTGGGCGTCGCCGTTCACCGTTACCCTGATCATGGAAACAATCATACCTCAGCAGCCCCGCTCGCTTCCCATTAGACTGGCGACAAAAAGGGGAGAGATGCGATGACTTCAACGCTGCTGCTGGCTCAATTTGCGTCCCAGAATATCGCCCTGTTCTGCTGCGCACTTTTCGCAGGGGCCGCCACCTACGTCAGTCTTGTCGAGCACCCCAAGCTGGACAAGGGCGAAGCGGAGCTGGCCGACACCATCGTCCTGGCATCGCACCCCAGGCCCGCCATTTTTCAGGCCGCTCTCGGCGCCATCGGCTCATTGGCCGCAATCCTTGCCGGATCGGCAGCCGGAGCGACGTGGTGGCTCGCCGGCGGGGCGGTTCTCGGAGCAGCGGCGTTATGGCAGGTGTTCGCAGTACTGCCCTTGATCCGCCGTCTTACCGGAAGCGAGGCGCGCGCGAATCCGAGAAATGCGGCGCAGATCATTGCGAGGCTGGCGAAGCTGCACGCTGCGCTGAGCCTGGCGGCCCTGGCTGCGCTATTCATGTTCATCATGAAAGCCTGAGCGGTAGAATTCCCCGCCACGCGGGTGTAGTTCAATGGCAGAACAATAGCTTCCCAAGCTATGAACGTGGGTTCGATTCCCATCACCCGCTCCAAACAGTGCTAAATTCAGTGCGTGCCGTACTCGGTCGAAGGCAAGCTGGTCGTCGCGATTTCGTCGCGCGCGTTGCTCGACTTCGAGGACGAGAACCGCGTTTTCGAGCGCGACGGCGAGGGCGCCTATATCGCGCTGCAGCTCGCGCGCCTGGACGTGCCGGCGCGCGAAGGGGTCGCCTTTGCGCTGGTAAAGAAGCTCCTCGCCTTCAATACGCCGCAGGCGCAACGCGTCGAGGTGGTGATCCTGTCGAAGAACGACCCGGTGTCGGGCCTGCGGGTGTTCCGCTCGGCCGAGCGCGCGGGGCTGCGCCTGGAGCGCGGCGTATTCACGCGCGGGGCGAACCCGTATCGCTACCTCGACGCGCTGAAGGCGAACCTGTTCCTGTCGGCGAACGAAAACGACGTGATGAGCGCGCTCGAATCGAAGGTGCCCGCGGCGCGCGTCTACCCGGAGTCGGCGCAGGCGGCGAGCCGCCACTCGGGCGAGGTGCGCATCGCCTTCGACGGCGACGCGGTCCTGTTCTCCGACGAGGCGGAGCGCGTGTATCAGAAAGACGGCCTGGATGCGTTTACGCGCCATGAGGCGGCGCATGCGCTGCAGCCGCTGCCGCCGGGCCCGTTCAAGCCGCTGCTCGAAGCGCTGCAGCGCCTGCAGGCGGCCGCCGGCACCGACGTGCCGATGCGCCTGCGCACCGCGCTGGTGACCGCGCGCAGCGCGCCGGCCCACGAGCGCGCGGTGCGCACGCTCATGGACTGGAGCATCGCGGTGGACGAGGCGATGTTTCTCGGCGGCCTCGACAAGGGCGCGTTCCTGAAGGCCTTCGAGCCGGACTTCTACTTCGACGACCAGCGCGGCCACGTCGATTCCGCGCGCGCGCATGTCGCCGCGGGCCACGTGCCCTACGGGGTTGCGAACCTGCGCTAGAGGAACAGCTCTCGCGGGTCGACCTCGAGCTTGCTCTGCTCCATGGTGCGCCGGATCCTGTAGGGCTCGTCCGGGCGAACCTTGGGATCCTTGTCGAGGTCGAGGATCTTGTGCGGCCGCATCGGGTTGCCCTGGCCGTCGAGCACCACCATCACGCGCGGCTTGAGGCGGCGCACCAGGTTCTGCGCGATGACGATGCCGACTTCGGCGGAATTGAGCTCGACCACGCTGCCTACCGGGAACGCGCCGACGCACTGGATGAATTGCTCGACGAGCTCGGAGTGATAGCCGGTGCCGCGCTCCTTGTACAGGAAGCTGAGCGCGCTCGATGGCGACAGCGTCTCGGCGTAAGGCCGCACCGCGGTCAGCGCGTCGAAGGTATCGGCGATCGCCGCGATCGAGCCGTAGAGCCCGATCTGCTCGCCTTTGAGCCCGCGCGGGTAACCGCTGCCGTCCTGCCGTTCGTGGTGCAGCAAGGCAAGCTCAGGCAGCCGCGACGGCAGGCCGGGAGTCGCCTTCAGGATCTCCGCCGACAGGGCGACGTGCTTTTTCGCGAACTCGGCCTGCTCCGGCGTCAGGGGTCCCTGCTTTTCCATGATCGAGGCCGGCAGCTGGGTCTTGCCGACGTCCTGCAGCAGGCCGAGCAATCCGAGCAGCTCGAGCTCCTCGCGCGCCAGCTCCAGGAAGCGCGCGAACACGATCATGTAGATGGAGACCTGCAGCGCGCGGGCATGCGCCGCCGCGCTCTTTTCGCGCAGCTTGGAGACCAGGAGCAGCGCGTCGGGATTGCGCACCACGCTGTCGGTAAGGCGCGTCACCGATTCCCTGACTTCCCTGCCCTCCAGGACGGTACTGCCCTGGGTGAGCGGCCGCAGGAGCTCGTTCACGGCGGCGACGGTTTGCGTGTAGACCGGGGCCGCGCGCTGCACCTCGGTTTCGACACTGACCGCGTCGGGATAGGCGGTGTTGCCGCGGATCTTGAAGCTGGGCAGCTTGGTGCGCGGGCGCGAGCGATCCTCGAGCTCGGTCTTCTCCATGTCGACGAAGACGTGCTTGCAGAATTTCTTCAGGGCCTCCAGCTGCTGGTCGGTGCGCAGGTGAAAGCCCTGGAACATGAAGGGCGTATCGGTCCACGGGCGATCGAGCTCGGCGACGTACATGCCGAACTGCAGCTGTCCCACCGGCACCTGTTTCCTCTGCACCGCCTTATTCTAGCGGCAAGGACTCCTCGACGAGCGCGGCGAGATAGCCCGCGCCGAGCGGAATCACCTCATCGTTGAAGTCGTAGTTCGGATTGTGGAGGAAGCAGCCGCCGGGACCGCCGCCCTGGCCGAGCCACGCGTAGGCGCCTGGGCGCTCGAGCAGCATGTAGGCGAAGTCTTCGCCTCCCATGGTGGGGTCGGCGTCGGTGACCACGTTTGCCTTGCCGAAGATGCGCTCGCCGACGCGCGCGGCGAGCCGCGCTTCGCGCTCGCTGTTGATGGTGGGCGGATAGCCTCGCCGCAAGTCGATCTCGGCGCTCGCGCCGAACGCCTGCGCGACGTGCGTCGCGATTTCCTTCACGCGCTTCTCGGCGAGCTCGCGCGTCTCGCGCCGGAAGCTGCGCAGCGTGCCGATCAGGCGCACGCTATCGGGGATCACGTTGAACGCGCCGAGCTGGCTGGTCTGCATCGAGGCTATGCTCACCACCACCGCGTCCACGGGGCTGACGTTGCGGCTCGCGATCGTCTGCAGCGCGGCGATGATGTGCGACGCGGCGACGACCGGATCGACGACGAGGTGCGGCATCGCCGCGTGTCCGCCGCGTCCGCGCACCGTGATCTGGATCTCGTCGGTCGCGGCCATGACCGGTCCGGCGCGCACCGCCAGCTTTCCGGGCGGCAGCCCCGGCCAGTTGTGCAGCGCGTAGATCTCGTTCGCCGGGAAGCGCTCGAACAGGCCCTCTTTCACCATCACCTGCCCGCCGCCGCCGCTTTCCTCGGCGGGCTGGAAGATGAGGTAGGCGGTGCCGCCGAAGTTGCGGGTCTGCGCCAGGTAGCGTGCGGCACCCAGCAGCATGGTGGTGTGCCCGTCGTGCCCGCATGCGTGCATGCGGCCATCGTGGCGCGAGCGGTAGGACACGCTCCCGGTCTCGTGCACCGGCAGGCAGTCCATGTCGGCGCGCAGGCCGATGGCGCGGCCGCCTGAGGTGCCGCGGCCTTTCACCACGCCCACCACCCCGGTCTTCGCGAGGCCGCGATGCACTTCGATGCCCCAGCTTGCCAGCTTGTCTGCCACCAGCGCGGAAGTACGGGTCTCCTCGAACCCCAGCTCGGGGTGCGCGTGCAGGTCGTGCCGGAGTTCCTTCAGCTCGCGGTGGTATTCGCGGATGCGCTCGACGGGGCTGCCCATGCCCCCATTAGAATCCGGGCGTGCCCGCTTTCGCAAGCCTTCTCGTTGCCTGGCAGCGCCGTCACGGGCGCAAAGGGCTTCCCTGGCAGGACACGCGCGACCCATACCGCATCTGGCTCTCGGAAGTGATGCTGCAGCAGACGCAGGTAGCGGCGGCCATTCCCTACTATCGGCGCTTCGTGTCCCGCTTTCCCGACGTGCAGGCGCTCGCCGCGGCGGACGAGGACGAGGTGCTGCGGCTCTGGAGCGGCCTCGGCTACTACGCCCGCGCGCGCAACCTGCATCGGGCCGCTCGAAAGCTCGTCTCGGAGCACGGCGGCAGATTCCCGGATTCGGTAGACGAGATCGAGCAGGTTCCCGGCATCGGGCGCTCGAGCGCCGCGGCGATCGCCGCGTTCGCCTTCGGCCGCCGCGCCGCGATTCTCGACGGCAACGTCAAGCGCGTGCTCGCGCGCTGCTACGGCGTCGAAGGCTGGCCCGGGGAGCGTGAAGTCGAAGCGAAGCTGTGGCGGCTCGCAGAGCGCCTGCTTCCCAAGGAAGACGTCGGCGTCTACACGCAGGCGCTGATGGATCTCGGCGCGACCGTCTGCACAAGGCAGCCGCGTTGCGATCTGTGCCCGGTGAGGCGGCGCTGCGTGGCGCGGCGCGAGAGCCGCGTGCACGAGCTGCCTGCACCGCGACCAAGGAGGACCGTTCCGCTGAGAGACGCCACCTGGCTGCTGCTGTTGCACAACCAGCAGGTGCTGCTCGAGCGCAGGCCCGGCGCGGGGCTTTGGGGCGGTCTTTGGACTTTCCCGGCGGCGAGCAACGCAGGATATGCCGCGCAGGCTCGCGAGCTGGGTTGCGAGATCTCATCGACGCGCGAGCTGGAGCCGCTCGAGCACGGCTTCACGCACTTTCGCCTGCGCATCCGCCCCGTGCTGTGCGGGGTCGCAAGAACGCTGCCGGGCGTCGCGGCGCCGGGACGGCTCTGGATCGATCTCGAGGATGCCGCGCAGGCCGCCGCGCCGGCCCCGGTGAAAAAGCTCATCGCGCGGCTTGGCGCTTCTAACGCGTCATGGTGAGGCGGATGCGGTTACGGCCGAACACATAGGCGTAATCGCGTGTCGCTGCTAGCTCCTTGGTGAGAAGGACTCCGAGGCCGCCGATCGCGCGCCTTTCGAGCGTCGTCGTCATGTCGATAGACTTGTCAGGCAGCCTGGCGTAGGGATTGAATGGCGGCGCGGTGTCCTCGTAGGTCACCTGTACCGCCCCGGCGCCCGCCTCGAGGCTCACCCATACGGGCGCATCGCAGTCGTTTCGATGGCCGTGCCGGATGGTGTTGATGAACAGCTCCTCCACCACCAGGTGGAGCCGCAGGCAGCGCTCCCGCTCGATGCCCGCCCGGTCGCAAAAATCTGTCAGGAACGCGGACAAAGGACGCAGCTCGGCAAGCCGCGACGGAAACATCGCCAGGCGGGAGTTTTTAACGCTATGGGACATGGGATCGGGCGCATTATAGAGCCCGTTGAACGTGACCCAAGGGAGGGCCATCATGCGTTGGACACTTTTGGCATGCCTGTTCTGCTTCGCGGCCGGCGTTTGGGCGGGCGATGTGGGGCAGATCAAGGCCGCCGCGGGAGCGGTGTTCCTCGAGCGGCAGGGTGAGCGGCTGCCGGCCACGGTGGGCATGCCGGTGCAGGAGTCCGACACGCTGGTCACCGGCGCCGACGGCTCCGCCGGGGTGACGTTCTCCGACAACAGCGTGCTTTCGGTGGGCCCAGGCAGCGTATTGGCGATCGAGCGCTATGCGTTCGATTCGACCACGCACAACGGGCATTTCGATGCCTCGCTGAAGAAGGGAACGCTCGCCGTCGTCTCCGGCAAGATGGTCAAGCAGTCGCCCGACGCTATGAGGGTGCGCACGCCGTCCTCGATCATGGGTGTCCGCGGTACCGAGTTCGTGGTGAAGGTCACCGAGCCGGGAAGCTGAGCGAATGCTGGTGCTGGTGCTTGGCGCGCTGGTTATCCTCGGCGCGATCTATGCGCAGCCGGCACCCCTCGAAGAGCCGGTCGTGGTTCTGCCCAGCCCGGACAGGCATATCGTCGTACAGCGACCGCCCGACGAGACCGTGGTGGTTCTGCCCAGCGCGGACGGGCATACCGGCACCGTCATCGTGCAGCGCGGCGGCGAGCGCCATGTGCTCAACAAGCCGTTCGCGGCGAGCCGGCTGACGGGCGGGAAAGCCGAGATTACGCAGCTTTCGGACGCCGAAGTGCGCCAGTCCTTCGGTGTCACGCTCCAGGCCTTGCCCGCCATGCCGACCACGTTCCTGCTTTACTTCATTACCGCCACTGACGAGCTGACCGACGAATCGAAAGGGGAGCTGAAAAAGATCCTGGCGGCGCTGAAGCAGCGAGCCGTCCCGGACATCATGGTCGTCGGGCATACCGATACCGTTGGCGAGCCTGAGAGGAACGATCTGCTGTCGGCACGGCGTGCCGAGCGGGTAAAGGGCTTCCTTATCGAGATCGGCATTCCCGCCGGGCAGATCCAGACCGCCGGCCGCGGCGAGCGCGAGCTTCTTGTGCCGACCGCCGACAACGTCGACGAGCCGCGCAACCGGCGCGTCGAGATCAGCGTCCGCTAGCAGCTGCGCCGTTCCAGCGCACGCAAAGCAGGGTAAGGTCGTCTGATTGCTCCGTGGTGCCGGTGAATTCCCGCACGTCCGCTCGTACCGCCGCGACGACCGCATCCGGCGCGGCCGACGAAAGGGGTTTCAATACCTCGCGCAGGCGCGCGGCGCCGTAGAACTCGCCCGCCGCGTTCATCGCCTCGGTCACGCCATCGGAGAGCACGCACAGCCACTCGCCCGCTTCCAGGACGCGGTGTCCGCTTGGATACTCGAAGCCCTCCAGCACGCATAGCGGCGGCCCGCCGGAATGCTCGACGCGTTCGGGGACGCCGCCCGGCCGGCAGGCAATCGCCGGCTCGTGGCCCGCATTGCAGAAAGCCAGCGCGCCGCTGCGCACGTCGAGCAGCCCTGCGAACGCAGTGACGAAGAACGATTCAGCGTTGTCGCGGCAGATTTCCGCGTTTGCGCGCATGAGGAGCGAGCCGGGGTCGCCAGGACCCCGCAGGGCGATGCTCTTCAATAGCGACTTGGAGAGCGCCATGAAAAGGCTCGCCGGAAGCCCCTTTCCGGAAACGTCGCCGACCACCAGGAAAAGCCGGTTCTCGTCCACCATGAAGCAGTCGTAAAAATCGCCGCCGACCATTCGCGCCGGCTCGAGCAGCGCGTCGAGGGCGAAACCGGTCTGACCGGCGAAAATCGTGCGCGGCGCCGGCAGCAGGCCCATCTGGATGCGCCGCGCGGCTTCCAGTTCGCCGGCGACGCGCGCCTGCGCTTCGCGCAGCAGCCGCCGCTGGCGGTCGGCTTCGGCAAACGTCGCCCCGAGCAGGGCGGCGAAGACGGCGAGCGCCGCCAGCGCGGGCGCCGTGACGTTCAGGAGCAGTCCGGTCATGAAGGCGAGGATCCCTGCTGCCGCAAGCGCGAGCAGGGCCGCCGCCAGAAGCGCGAAGGATATCCACGGGCGCACTGTCGGAACGAACAAGACGAGCAGAACCCCCACGCCGGCCAGCAGCGCGGCTTCGGTCCACGCCGCGCCCGTGGGCCGGCGCAGATAGGTGCCATCGAAAATCTGCTCGAGGATTTGCGCGTGCACTTCGACGCCCGGAATGCGCTCGCCAAGCGGGGTCGCCTGGAAATCGAGCAACCCCAATCCCGATACGCCGACGAGGACGAATTTGTCGCGAAAAAACTCAGCCGCGGCCTTTCCGGAAAGCACATCCTCGGCCGAGACGAAGCGCTGCGCATCGTGACGCCCGAAATACACGTTCAGCGTGCCGTCGGACTGGATCGGAATCGACGCAGGACCGACGTTGAGGTCCACGTGCTCGCCGCCTTGGTCGTCGATGCGCAACTCCTGCGCGCCGGTGGCGATGCGAATCATCTCCACCGCAAGCGCCGGCACGATGACTTTTCCGATCCGCGCAACCAGGGGGATTCGCCGCAGGATGCGATCCGGTGAGTCGGCGCTGATCAGCCCGCGGCCGGCGGCTGCCCGATCGATCTCCGGCCGGCTTTGCAGCTGGCCATCGAACTGCTGTAACGGCAGCTCGCGCCGGCCGGACGATAGTACCGGCGCGGCGTGCGGCGGATGCGGGAAACGGCGGTCGCGATAGTCGATTCCGGCGATGCCCAGCACCACTTTTGCGCCCTGGACCGCTTGCGCGAGCGCCGCGTCGGCTCCCGCCACCGAGCGGTCCGGCTCGACGAACAGCACGTCGACGCCGATCGCCGCCGGCCCGGCGCGCGCAATGGCGCGCACGAGGTCTGCCGTGACGCTGCGTGGCCACGGCCACTGCCCCAGCGTGTCGAGCGAGCGCTCGTCGATGTCCACGATGACCGCCGGCGCGGAGCTGCGCACGCGCGGCATCAGCCTTTGATAGCCGTCGAACAGGGTTTCGCGCAACGCTGCGACCGGCGGCGACTGGAGGCCGATGAGCAGGACGCAGACGGCGAGCAGCGCTGCGCCTATCAGCCGCGGCCCTGAACGCAGTGTCAGAGATCGATCTCCAGCCCGTCGTAAGCCGCCGAGACGCGCAGCGACCGCGCGCCGCGGGTCAGCTCCTCGAGGCGGCGCGTGTCCCTCAACACGGCTTCGATCGCCGCATCGTCGGAGCTGGGCTCGTGGTGGAACAGCACCAGGTGCTTGACGCCCGCCATCTGGCAGAGCTCGACCCCGACGATGTTGCTGGAATGGCCCCAGTCAGCCTTCACCGAGGCCACCTCGGCGAGCGAGTACATGGCGTCGAATACGACGAGGTCGGCGTCCCGGAAGAAGGCGACGAAGGCCTCGGCCTCGCCGCGGTTTTCGAGCTTGTGCTCGGAGTCGGTGGAGTAGATCAGTACTTTGCCGCCCGCCTCAAACCGATAGCCGTAGGAGTCTCCCGAATGGCGCTGGATCTTGGGCGTCACGCTTACGCTGCCGCCCGCATAGGTCTCGCCGGGCACGAGCTTCACGAACTCGATCTTCGCGGCCAGCTGGTCGAACGGTACCGGGAAACAAGGTGGCGCCTGCTGCAGCCGCAGCGCCTGCTCCAGGATATCGTGGCAGCCGTGGATGCGGATTGTCGTTCCCGGCACGTAGGCCGGCCCGAAGAAGGGAAAGCCCATGATGTGGTCCCAGTGGACGTGCGACATGAACACGTTCACCGTCGCCGGCCGGCCACCCTGTCGCGCCAGCACGTGAGCGCCGAAGGGCCGTGCCCCGCTGCCCATGTCGCACACGAAATATTCGTTGCTGCCGGTTTCCAGCTCGACACAGGACGAGTGGCCGCCGAAGGTATGTGTGAGCGTGAACGGCAGCTCCTGCTGCGCAAAGTCGTAGGCAGCGCCGAACGACTCGAAACGCCGGCCGTCGGCCGCGACCAGGGCCTGGGCGAGCTTGTCCCGGACGTCGGCGGCGGTGAGCGCCACAGGCATCGAACCGCGCGTGCCCCAGAAGCGGACGCGCATGCCCGATCAGCCGCGCTCGAAAGCTTCGACCGCCTCAGACGAAACCGAAGCGAGCGCCTCGCGCATCGTTGGGAACACGTCGAAAACGAGGTTGAAGCGGCTGATCTGGAAAATTTCGGCGACCAGGGGCCGCAGCGAAGCGATCACCAGGCGGCCGCTGCGGCTGGCCGCCTGCCTGGCGGCAAGCATCAGGCAGCGCAACCCGGCGCTGGACACGTACTCGAGGCCGGACAGATCGAAGATCAGCGCCTGGCCCTCGCGCAGGCAGGCATCGAGGTGGGGAGCGAGGTCGTTCCTGAAAGCTTCGCAGTTGTCGTGGTCGAGACGTCCCACGGGCGCTACCACCCGGACTTTGGCATAGTTTCGGTGCGAAAGCGCCATTAGTTATGGTTGCGACCCGTACGGTATTTTAGTGGAGAACCGCTACCTCCCCAGGAGATTGTTGAGGCGCTCGAGCCGAGCGCGCGCGTCGGTCAGCTCGAACAGCTCCTGCTTCGCCGAAAGGGGAAGCGGAAGGAGTTCGGCGAGACGGGCGCTCACCCAGGCGCTGGAATCGAGCCGGTGCGGCGCCTCGAAAAGCCCCTCGCCCTGCTGCGCGATCACGCGCTCGAGCAGGCGCACGCAGGACTTGCACTGCTCCGGCACTGGAGCGTCGATATCGTCGGGAAGCATTTCGATCGAGGCGCGCGCGAGGCCGTTGGGCTCGACTCGCCTGCCGAGGATGCGAAAGCGCCGCTCGCCGCGGGCGATGATATGCAGCATGCCCAGTTGCGGCATGTCCCAGGCGGCGATACGGGCGAGGCAGCCGGTCTCCACCGGGGTCGCCGGCGCGCCGACTTCCGCGCCATCGCGGATCAGGCATACGCCGAAGGGCGTGTCGTCGCGCAGGCAGACCTTGGCCATTTCCATGTAGCGCTGCTCGAAGATCCGCAACGGCAGGCGACCGCCGGGAAAGAGCACCGTGTTCAGCGGAAAAAGGGCGAAGTCCTGCATTACGCTTGCGCGCCTTCGAGAGCCAGGCCGCGATGGCGCACCAGCACGCGCCACTGCGCGCGAAACGCCTCGGCGAGCCGCTCGGCGAGGTACACGGAGCGGTGACGGCCGCCTGTGCAGCCGATGGCCACGGTAACGTAGCTGCGGTTCTCCCGGGCGATCTCCGGCAGCCAGCGCGCGAGCAGCGCCCGCACGTCCTCCAGCCAGCGCTGCACCGCGGCATCGCGGCCCAGGTACTCGGCCACGGCGCTGTCGCGACCGGTAAGAGGACGCAACTGCGGATCGTAGTGCGGGTTGGGCAGCATGCGGCAGTCGAGCACCCAGTCGGCGTCGAGCGGAATGCCGTCGCGGTACGCGAACGACTCGAAAAGCAGCGTGAGCGAGCCTGCGTCGAGGGCGAGCAGCTCCCTGGTCCAGTTCTGCAGCACGCGCGGCTGCAACTCGCTCGTATCGATGCGCTGCGCGAGCGCCGCGACGCCGGCCAGCAGCGTGCGCTCGCGCTCGATCGCCTCGGAAAGCGTCAGACCGGAGCCGGCGAGCGGATGACTGCGCCGTGTCTCGGAGAAGCGCCGCAGCAGCGTCGGAGAATTCGCCTCGAGGTACAGCACCCGGCAGTCGACTCCGCGGCTGCGCAGCTTGGCGATGTTCTCGGGCAGCGCGGCAACGGCTGCGCTTCTTGCGTCGACGCTCACGGCGGCCCGCTCGTGGCCCGCCTCGGCCAGAAAGTCGACCACCTCGAGCAGCAGCGTCGCGGGCAGGTTGTCGACGCAGTAGGAGCCGCTGTCTTCGAGCACCTTGAGCGCAATGCTCTTGCCGGAGCCCGACAGCCCGCTCACCAGGATGAGCTGCACCTACTTTTCGCCTTCGCTCTCGCTGCCGTCGAGCTGCCGTTTCTGTCGCGCCAGGAACTCGGCGGTCGAGTCGACGCCGCGCAGCTTGAGGATGTGGTTGCGCACCGCGGCCTCGACCAGCACGGCGAGGTTGCGGCCGGCGGCGACCGGGATGATGACCTTGCGCACCGTCACGCCGAGTATGTCCTCCCACAGGTCGGCAAGCGGCAGGCGCTCGCCGGGATCGCGCCCTTCGGGGCGGGGCTTCTCGAGATGCGCGATCAGCTTGAGCTTCATCTTCGGGCGCACCGCGGTCTCGCCGAAGATGGTGCGGATGTTGAGCAGCCCCAGGCCTCTCACCTCGAGAAAATCCCTCAGCATCGGCGGGCAGCGGCCGTCGAGCGTGTTGGCGGCGATGCGTGAGATCTCCACGATGTCGTCGGCCACCAGGCCGTGCCCGCGGCTGATGAGCTCGAGGCCGAGCTCGCTCTTGCCCACGCCCGACTCGCCGGTGATCAGCACGCCAAGGCCGAGCACGTCCATGAAAACGCCGTGCCGCTCGGTGCTCTCGGCGAGCGCCTTGGCAAGGTAGCGTGCCAGCTTGTCGATCACGCCCGCGGCCGGCATCGGCGAAGTAAAGAGCGGCGTGTGGGTCCTCGCCGCGACCTCGAGCAGCTGCGGCGGCGGCGTGACGCCGTCGGCGATGATCACCGCCGCGGGCGCGAACTCGAACAGCCGCTCGACGCATCCGGCAAGCGTGCCGGCCTCGTAGGCGCCGACGACCTGGATGCTGTTGGGGTGGGTGAGGTTGAGATGGCCGATCAGCGAGGCGGCCCTGGCCGCCTCGCGCCGCACCGCGGTACCGCCTTCGCGCCCCGCGATCCAGGCGAGCGACAACGCCTCGCGATTGTCGTCATGCAGCCGCGCGACGTTGACCTGCAGCATCCGGTTGCCACGCCGTGATCAGCTGGTGAAGGGCACCGGCGTCCGGCGCCCCGCTCATCGCCTCGCGCAGCGCCTTGTCGCTGAACATCTGCGCGAGCTCGGAAAGGATCTGCAGGTGCTTCTCGGTCGCCTTTTCGGGAACCAGCAGCACGAATACCAGGCTGACCGGATTGCCGTCGGGGGCGTCGAACGGCACCGGCTGCGCGAGCCGCAGGAACGCGCCCAGCGCCTCCTTCAGCCCCTTGATGCGGCCGTGCGGAATCGCTACCCCCTGGCCGAGCCCGGTCGAGCCGAGGCGCTCGCGCGCGAACAGGCTGTCGAAGACCAGGCTGCGGGCGAGGCCGTGATGGTTCTCGAACAGCAGGCCGGCCTGCTCTAACAGCCGCTTCTTGCTCGACACCTGCAGCCCGAGCACGATGTGGTCGGCGCGCAGAAGATTGGCGACGAGACTCATTGGAGCGCGCGGATTATACGCGCTTCTCCGCTATAGGGATTTTCTTTGGTTGACAGGCGGGATCTGCAGCGCCTCACGATATTTTGCAATCGTGCGGCGCGCCACCACGATGCCTTGCTCGCCGAGGATCTGGGAGATGCGCGCGTCCGAAAGCGGGGCTTTCGCGTCCTCGGCGGCCACCAGCTGCTTGATCAGCGCGCGGATCGCGGTCGAGGACGCGGCGCCACCGGCCTCGGTGGCGACGTGGCTGCCGAAGAAATACTTGAGCTCGAAAGTGCCGCGCGGCGTGGCCATGTACTTCTGCGTGGTGACGCGCGAGATGGTGCTTTCGTGGAGCCCGAGCGTCTGCGCAATCTCGCGCAGCACCAGCGGCCGCATCGCGACTTCGCCGTGCTCGAGGAAATGGCGCTGCTGGTCGACGATCGCCTGCGATACGCGCAGGATGGTGTCGAAGCGCTGCTGCACGTTCTTGATCAGCCAGCGCGCCTCCTGCAGCTGCGAGGCGATGGCGGCGCCGCTGGTGCGCGCTCCAGCCGCGAGCTCGGCGTACAGGCGGTTGATGCGCAGGCGCGGCATGGCGTCCGGATTGAGGCTCGCGCGCCAGACGCCGCGCTGCTTGCGCACGATGACGTCGGGAATCACGTAGCGCGTCTCCACCTTGGCGTAGGCGGCGCCCGGGCGCGGATTGAGCGCCTGGATCAGGCGCTGCGCCGCGCGCAGCGCCTCGTCGCCCGCGCCGGTGAGGTTCTTGAGGCGCGTGTAATCGCGGCTCGCCAGCAGCTCCAGATGCTTTTCCACGATGTCGAGCGCCAGGCGCCGAGCCGGCTCATCGGGGATGATGCGCAGCTGCAGCGCCAGGCATTCCCCGGGGGAGCGCGCGCCCACGCCGGCGGGCTCCAGGTTCTGCAGGTGCCTGAGCGCGATGCCGAGCTCCTCGGGATCGGCTTCGGCGGGCAGCAGCGCGGCGATTTCCGCGAGCGGCTGGGTCAGATAGCCGTCCTCGTCGAGGGCGTCGATCAGCAGCTGGACGAATGCGCGGTCGCGATCGCCGAGATTGGTGAGCGAGAGCTGGCCGCGCAGGTGATCGCGCAGCGTCGGCGTGTCCGGCGCGGTGAAGCTGCGGTCGCCTTCGTCATCGTCATCCGGCCCGCGCCAGCTGGAGGCGATATCCGCCGACCAGTCGGTGTCGGGGGCCGCGGGCTCGGTGCTGCCGCCCGCGCCGGCGCCGCCTGCCGGCGCGGGCGCGGGTGCGGCGGCCTCGGGCTCGCCTTCGGCGTCCTCGCGCTCGAGCGCCGGGTTCTCCATCAGCATGCGGTCGATCTCCTGGTTGAGCTCGACCGTCGACAGCTGCAGCAGGCGGATGGACTGCTGCAGCTGCGGAGTTAGCGTGAGATGCTGCGACAACCGGAACTGCAGGGACGGCTTCATCGTGGGGAGTGTGCCGTCATGGCGTGAACACAGCGAGGCTACATCCGGAAGTTCTCGCCGAGGTAAACACGGCGCACGCTGTCATTATAAACAATCTCCTCGGGATGCCCCGAGGCGAGCACCGCGCCTTCGTTGATGATGTAGGCCCGGTCGCAGATGCCCAGGGTCTCGCGCACGTTGTGATCGGTGATCAGGACGCCGATCCCGCGTTCCTTGAGGAACCTGATGATGCGCTGAATGTCGAGCACGGCGATCGGGTCGACGCCGGCGAACGGCTCGTCGAGCAGGATGAACGCCGGCTTGGTGGCGAGGGCGCGCGCGATCTCGAGGCGGCGGCGCTCGCCGCCCGAGAGCGAGATCGCGGCGTGCTTGCGCAGATGCGCGATGTTGAGGTCCTTCAGCAGCTCGGCGAGGCGCGGCTCGATCTCGCCCGGCTGGAGTCCCTGCAGCTCGAGGATGGCCTGCACGTTCTCTTCCACCGTGAGGCGCCGGAACACCGAATTCTCCTGCGGCAGGTACGAGATGCCCAGCCGCGCGCGGCGGTGGATCGGCAGGTGCGTGAGCTCGGTGGTGTCGAGGTGGATGCTGCCGGCATCGACCGGTATCAGCCCGACGATCATGTAGAAGCAGGTCGTCTTGCCCGCGCCGTTGGGGCCGAGCAGCCCCACCACCTCGCCGCTGGAGACATCGAGCGAGACGTCCTGCACCACGGTGCGCGACTTGTAGCGCTTGCGCAGGCGCTGCGAGCGCAGCTGGCTCAGCCCGGTGCGCTCATTGGCCTTCATTTTTTTTCCGCGTCGGCCGGGTTGATCTTCGGCTGGATCACCGCGCGCACGCGCCCGCCGCTCGACCCCTTGCCGGCGCTGACCGAGAAGAAATCGGAGCGCTGGTCGACCAGGATGTAGTTGCCCGCGACCTCGTCGCCGTCGCGGTTGACGCGCGCATTTTCGAACAGCTCGATCTTGCTGTTGCGATCGTCGATCTCGATGCGCAGGGCCTCGCCGTCGACCCAGGCGCCGTCCCTGCCTTCCTTCGGATCCTGCCGCTGGCGGAAGCGCACCGGGTTGCCGGTGGCGGTCGAGGATTGATAGCCCTCGGCATCCTGGTGCACGACGATGCGCTCGGCGCGCACCACGATGGTCCCCTTGGTGAGGACCACGTTGCCCTCGAAGATGTTCATGCGTCGCGTGTCGTCGGCGCTAAGGCGGTTGGCTTCGATCTGCGTCGGCTTGTCCCGGTCCGCCTTTTCGGCCCAGGCGACGCACGCCGCCGAAAGAATTGCCGCCAGCCAGACGCGCTTCATGGCCCCTTCTTCGGCTCGAAACGCCCCCGCACTTCGGCGTTCAGGGTGAACTGTCGCGACTCGGTGTTGTACTCCATGCCGCGGCCGCTCAGCGAGCTGCGGTCCTCGACGATCGTGACCTCGCGGTCGGTGCGCACGAGAGAACGGTCGCGCACGATGTGCAGGAAGCTGGTGCTCAAGCGCGCTTCGGGGCGCTCGGCCATGGCTTCGCGCACCAGCACGACGTTGTCATAGAGAAAAACCTCCTCGCCGTCGCGCGACAACGCACCGCGCTCGGCGCTCAGCGTGATGCGCGGCTCGGCGGGCCTGGTCTGCACCATGCGCGGAGCCAGCAGCTCGGTCGAGTCGTCGTCGGGGTAATGTACCATCCGCGTCGCCGACATCACCGCCTCGGCGACGCCGTCGCGGCTGTAGGTGGTAGTCAGGAAGTTCGACACCGTGTAGTCGGGGTCGTGGCGGCGCAGCGGCGCGTGCGGCTCCTCCTCGCGCACCGCGCGCTCCAGGTAGAAGGTCAGCAGCGCGAGCGCCAGCATCAGCACGAGCGGGAACAGCCGCGTGTTCGAGAACCTCACTTCAGGTACTCCCGCAGCACGCGGTCCATGGTTCCTTGTGCGCGCATCAAGAACTCGCAGACCTCGCGCACCGCGCCGCGTCCCGCCGGCGCCGCGCAAACATAGTGCGCCCGCCTGCGCACCTCCTCGGGCGAACCGCCGGGGGCGCAGGCGAAGCCGCAGCGCGCGAGCACCGGGATGTCGACGAGGTCGTCGCCCATGTAGCCGGTCTGCTCCGGGGTGAGGCCCAGGCGCTCGATGAGCGAGCGATACGCGGCGAGCTTGTCGCCGATCCCCTGTAGCACGTGCTCGATGCCGAGCTCGAGCGCCCGCGCCGCCACGCCGCTCGAGCTGCGCCCGGAGAGAATCGCCGCGTGCACGCCGCTCTGCCGCAGCATCTGGAGGCCAAGGCCGTCGACAGAGTGGAAGCCCTTCAGCTCCTCGATTCCGCGCGCGCCGTACCAGAGGGTGCCGTCGGTCAGCACGCCGTCGACGTCGAGGATCATGAGGCGGATGCGCCGCGCCCGTTCCAGCGCGTCGGAGGCGGGATGAGGCATGCCTGCTTCAGATGACTTTGGCGCGGAACAGGTCGTGCATGTTGAGCGCGCCGACCAGCCGGTCGCGCTCGTCGACCACCAGCAGCTGGTTGACCTTGTGCAGCTCCATCAGCTGCACGGCCTCGACCGCCAGCGCCTCCGCGCGAATGGTTTTGGGCCCGGCCGTCATGAGGCTGTCGACGGCGACGGCATGGAAGTCGGCGCCTTTCTCCAGCGAGCGGCGCAGATCGCCGTCGGTGAAGATGCCGCGCACGCGTCCGGCTTCGTCCACCACCGCGGTCATCCCCATGCGGCTGCGGGACATCTCGACCACCGCCTGCATGGCCGGCACGCCGTCCTTGACGCACGGCATGTCATTGCCGCGGCGCATGACGTCGGCGACGTGCACCAGCGCCTGGCGGGGCAGCCTGCCGCGGGGATGGCTGCGCGCGAAATCGTCCGCCGAGAAGCCGCGCGCGCTGAGAAGCGCGACGGCGAGCGCGTCTCCCAGCGCGAGGGCCGCGGTGGTGCTCGCCGTCGGCGCGAGATTGTGGGGGCAGGCTTCCTGCTCGACCGCGGCGTCGAGAAGCACATCGGCTTCTCGCGCCAGCGCCGAATCCGCGCGCCCAGTCATGGCGATCAATTTTGCGCCGCGTCGCTTCACCAGCGGAACGATCTCGAGCAGCTCCTCGCTCGATCCCGAATACGAGATGGCAACGAACACGTCGCCGCTCTCGATCATCCCGAGATCGCCGTGGCTCGCTTCCGCCGGATGCACGAAGTAGGCGGGCGTCCCGGTGCTCGACAGCGTGGAGGCGATCTTGCGCGCGACGTGACCCGACTTGCCGATGCCGCTGACGATGACGCGGCCGCGGCGAGCATGGATCAGCGACACGGCAGCGAGGAAGCGCTCGTCGAGGCGCCCAATCAGCCCCCGCACCGCGTCGGCCTCGATGGAAAGCACCCGCCGGGCGATATCGAGCGCGCCCGCTGCGCTGTCCAGCTGTTTTTTCGGCGCGGCCTTTATCATTGCGGGCAAGTATAGCCCATGGATTCCGCGGTCGTTTCCCTCCAATCGGTGCTCGCGCTGCTCGCGAGCAGCGTGCTCGCGGTGGCGGTCTGCAGGAGCCTGCAGCTGCCGCCGATGATCGGCTATCTGGCGACCGGCCTCGCCCTGGGCCCGCACGCGCTGGGGCTGGTCTCCGGCATCGAGGAAACCCGCCGGCTCGCCGAGTTCGGCGTGGTGTTCCTGATGTTCTCGATCGGGCTCGAATTCAGCTTGCCGAAGCTCCTCGCCATGCGTCGCGCGGTATTCGGGCTCGGCCTTGCCCAGGTGAGCGCGACGATAGCGCTTGCGCTCGGCGCCGCGCTTGCCGCCGGCGCCTCGTGGCAGGCGGGGCTCACCCTCGGGGGCATCGCCGCGATGTCCTCGACCGCGATGGTCTCCAGGCTGCTCGCCGAGCGTCTCGAGCTCGACACGGCGCACGGCCGCCAGGTCATCGGCATGCTGCTGTTCCAGGACCTCGCGGTGGTTCCCCTGCTGGTGCTGCTTCCCGCGCTCGACCAATCCGCCGACGCGCTCGGTGCGGCGCTCGCCATCGCCCTGGGCAAGGCGGTGCTCGCGCTCGCGGTCGTGATCACCCTCGGGCCAAGGCTGATGCGCGCCTGGCTGGGAATCGTCGCGCGCCGCCGCTCGAACGAGCTGTTCGTCCTGAACGTGCTGCTCGTGACGCTGCTGCTCGCCTTTGTCACCGGCCTGGCGGGCCTGTCTCTCGTGCTGGGGGCGTTTCTCGCCGGGATGCTGATCTCCGAGACGGAGTTCCGCTTCCAGGTCGAGGAGGACATCAAGCCCTTCCGCGATGTTCTGCTCGGGCTGTTCTTCGTGACGGTCGGCATGATGCTCGATCTGCGCCTGGTGCTTGGCGAGTTCCCGCTGGTGATGCTTCTGTTCGCGCTGCTAGTCGGCGCCAAGTTCGCGCTCATCGCGCTGCTTTCGACCGCGTTCGGCAGCGCGCCGGGCACCGCGTTGCGCGTCGGGATCGCCCTCGCCCAGGCGGGAGAATTCGGCTTCGTGCTGCTGTCGCTCGCGGCGCCGACGCGGGTGGTGCCGGAGCCAGTGCTGCAGGGCCTGCTCGCCGCCATGATCCTTTCGATGCTCGCGACGCCGTTCCTCATCGCGGCGAGCGACCGCATCGTCATGCGCCTGTCGGGCGCGGAGTGGATGCTGCGCTCGCTCGAGCTGCATCGCATCGCGGCGCAGTCGATCGAGGTCGAGCGTCACGTCATCGTCCTGGGCTACGGGCGCAACGGGCAGCGCCTTGCGCGGCTGCTCGACGCCGAAGGCGTACGTTACGTGGCGCTCGATCTCGATCCGGAGCGCGTGCGCGAGGCGGCGCTCGCCGGCGACGCGGTGGTTTTCGCCGACAGCTCGCGTCGCGAGGCGCTGGTCGCAGCCGGCATCGCGCGGGCTGCGGGCGTGGTCGTGACGTTCGCCGACGTCGATGCCGCGGTGCGCGTGCTTACCCATATTCACGCGCTCAATCCAGCGGTGCCGGTGATCGTGCGCGCGCGCGACGAGGACGATATTCCCCGTCTTACCGCAGCCGGCGCATCCGAAGTCGTGCCCGAGGCGTTCGAGTCGGGCGTCATGCTGGCTTCGCACACGCTGGTGCTCGTCGGCGTTCCGCTCAGCCGCGTCATGCGCCGCATGAGCCAGGTGCGCGGCGAGCAGTATCAGCTGCTGCGCGGCCTGTTCCACGGCAGCGGCGACGAGCTCGACGGCGACGGCGAAGCGCTTGCGCGCCTGCACTCGGTCACGCTCGATGAGCACGCCCACGCCCTCGGCAGGCCGCTCGCGCAGCTCGGGCTCGACGCGCTAGGCGTGCAGGTGAGGGCCGTGCGCCGGCGCGGGGCGCGCAGCAAGCTGACCGCTGCAGGGGCGGGTGCCTTGCAAGCCGGCGACGTGGTCGTGCTTCTCGGCGATCCTGAATCGCTCGCCGCCGCGGAAGTGCGGCTGCTGCGCGGCTAGAACGCGCGGCAGAGGACGTAGGTGTTGGTGCCGGTCTCCGCGTAGTTGTTGTTGCCGCCTGCGCCGGCGGCGGTGGCGTCTTGGACGATCGCGGGGTTGGGCGCCGCCTGCAGCTGGCCGCGCACAGTGCCGGACAGGCGCTGGCCGTCGTCCATCTGCGTATCGACGGCAATCGCGATCTTGTCTGGCAGGTTGGCCGAGCAGATGATGAGCCCGGAGAATCCGCCCGCGCCGGCGGCAGCCCCCAGCACCGGGGCGCCCGCGCCGTTGCCGGTCTGCACGCCGATTTGGCCCGTGACCGCATTGAAAGGCTGCTGTGCGCCATTGCCGGAGACAAACCCGGCGCGGCGCAGATGGTCCCACCACATGCAGGACTCGGGGGTGCCGACGGCGGAAACTGCCGGACACACGTTGTTGTAGGTGCCGTCGACCACGCCGTTGCCGCTGCCGGGGATGGCGGCCGGCGCGGTGGTCCAGCGCGTCCCAGCATTCGGGTCGTCGCCGGGAATGGCGCGGTAGCGGTCCTGGTAGCCGTGGTAGGCCGCCGAGACGCCGGAGAAATCCGCGATCACGTTCTTGATCTTCGCCTGGGTGATCATTTCCTGCCCCTTCAGGATGCCGCCCAGCAGCAGCCCGATGATCACCAGCACGATCGCGATCTCCACCAGCGTGAAGCCCTGCCCTCTTTTCTTCATTGCCAATCTCCCCTGGACCGTCCAGGCGATAGCCTACTTGCAACATCCGTGCCACGCAAAAATGGGTCAAAAAAGCCGCCAGGACATCAATTTACGAGGCAACGGCGTCGAGTTCCCGACAACAGCGTCGGTCCTTCGACACTTTCTATCTTTTCGTCCCGCGAGCGATACGCGCCTCCAGCTCGTCGAGCCGCTGCTTGAGGAACCGGGCCTCGGCAGGATCGCGGATGGCCCCTTTTGCGAGCAGCCCGCCGATCATGATCTTCGCCGCCTCCAGCTCGCTCATGTCCTCGAGGATGAAGATCTCCATCTGCCTGGCCCACAGGGGGACGTCCTCCGAAGTCGTGTAGCGGTCGATAGCCGCAGCGTAGCGGCGCGCAAGCGCCAGGTCCCCCAGCCGGTGCTTGGCAAGGAGCGCGGCGTGGGCAAGCCACGGCCAGCGCCGGTTGGGATCCTTGAGAAACTCCTGGTACGCGAATTCCAGGGCGATGCGACTGCGCGCCTCATCGGGAACTTCCGCATACACGCGCGCCGCGAGAAACAGCGGATACTCGCTGCGCGGGTCGAGCTCGAGTATCGCGCGCAGCCAGCCGGCAAGCCGGCGGTAATCCAGGTTCTTGTAGGGCAGCGCGTTTCCTCCGCCCAGGTCGAAAGCCTGGACGTATAACGTGACGAGACGCGCGGCCGCCTCCGGCTCGCCGAAGCTCGCCAGGCGCAGGGCCTGCACCGGCGGCGGCGGGGGGAGATCCGCGGCGGCCGGCGGCGCGGGTTGGCGCGTGCTTTGCCAGGTGAGCTGCGCAGCGAGGCTGAGCCCGAGCGCGAGCCATACCCATGACGGCACACAGGCGAGTGCTCGCGCGTCGCGATTCACAGGTTGCGCCGGTGAAAATCGAACAGGCCGGCCGCGATCAGGAGCCCCGTGTACAGCATCAGCCCGGCGAGCGCGGCCGCGTAGGCCCCGGCGTCTGGCGGGCCATAGAGCAGCCACCCGGTGCGTGTCACTGTCTCGAGCCGCGGCAGAAGCAGCGCAATCGCATCGACGGCCCAGCGCGCCACCTCGTGCGGCAGCGAAGCTTCAGCCAGCGGGCCGCCGGCGATCGACTGGATCGCGGCCATCGAGCGGGCGAGAACGTAGAGCCCGGCGCTCGCCGCAATCGCGGGCACCAGCTGTGCGAGCGTCATGGAGAAAAAAAGTGCCGCCGCAGCGACCAGTGCAGTCTCGCAGGCGAGCGACAGTGCCCATAGCGCCACCGTGCCCGCGGACGCCCAGAGCAGCAGCGGAGCCGCGCAGGCCGCGGCGAGCGCGGCCCCGCACAGCGCAAAGCCGGCGAGTCGCCCGAGATATTGCGTGGAGCGCGACAGCGGCAGCGACAGCATCCGCTCGAGCTCCTTGTCGTTGAGCTCGCGCAGCGTGCTGGAAGCCACGTGCGCGGCGATCAGGAACACGGCGCTCGCGCGCAGCAGCGCCGCGACGATCGAAGCCTGCAGCGCCAGGCTTTCGGTGACCGCCACCTGCGAAAGAAATGCCGCCAGCCCGAGGGCGAGGGCGATGCTCGCGGCAGCGAGCCAGGGCAGGCCGCCGCGGCGCGCCTCCAGCAGCACGAAACGGGCGAGAATGGCAGCTGGCATGTTTTCATTTGTAGACTAGTCGCGGGATCCCGCTAATGCAACCCGCGCATCTCTCCGAGCCGGTGTTTGCGCGCCTGGCCAACAGCGTCTGGGCTTTCAGCCAGGACTATTGGCGCCTGGTGGTCGCGGCGATGCTCGCCACGCTTCACGTCGCGGTATTCCGCGGCGTCGCCGACCCATGGGCGCGAGCGCTCCTCCTCGTGCACCTCGGCCTGCTGCTGCTGTGGCAGCCGTTCCTGCGCGCCGAGCAGCGCATCTCGCCGATGCAGGGCTTCATCCTTTCGCTGGTCGCGTTTGGCGTCATGCTGGCGCTCGACTGGTGGCTGCTCGCGTTCTGGGTGGTGGTGCTTGCCGGACTGGTGGGCGGCAAGGTCTACCAGCACCACGCGCGCTGGCAGCGGCTGAGCTACCTGGTGGTGCTGGCGTATCTTCTCGCGCTGCTCGCGGTGGTGATCCTGCCCGAGATCGCCCCGAGCCCGGAAATCAGCCCCGAGATCCGCAGCGCCGCCGAATATCTGCTGCCGCTTGCGTTCGTGCTCATTCTGGCGCTTCCGGCGGAGCCCGAGCCGGCGGATACGGCGCAGGTGATCGATTTCTTCTACAGCATGTTCCTGATGCTGCTGCTGGGCGTGGTGATCCTGGGCAGCTTCACCTTCATGACGCTGAGGCGAACCGGCTATCTGGAAGCGCTCACCTACACCGTGTTCCTGACCGCCGGTGCGGTGCTGCTCGTCGGGCTGGCGTGGAACCCGCGCAGCGGGTTCGCCGGGCTGAACGTGTTCTTCGTGCGCTATCTGTTCTCCATCGGCCTGCCGGTGGAGCAGTGGCTGCATTTCCTCGCCGAGCTGCTGCAGCGCGAAGCGCGCCCGGAACGCTTTCTCGTCGAGGCGCTCAGCGGCCTCGCGCGCCTGCCGTCGGTGTCCGGCGTGAGCTGGAAAGCCGCCGAGGCGAGCGGCGAAAAAGGCGAGCGCACACCGCATGCCGTCGACTTCGAGAACAGCGCCGTTTCGCTGCGCATCTACTCGCGCTACCGCCTGAGCCCGGCGCTGCTCTGGCACCTGCACCTGCTCGGCCAGCTGCTCGGCGAGTTCTACATGGCGAAGCTGCGCGAGGAGCAGCTGCGGCAGGCGAGCTATGTCCAGGCGGTGCACGAGACCGGCGCGCGCATGACGCACGACATCAAGAACCTGCTGCAGTCGCTGAACGTGCTCTGCTCGGTCGCGGCGCGCGACCATGAGCGCGATTCCACGCAGCTGCAGGCGCTGATCCGGCGGCAGCTGCCGCTGATCACCCAGCGGCTGTCCGAGACGCTCGCCAAGCTGCAGCGCCCGAACGCCGCCGGGGAAACCTACGTGCCCGCGCAAGCCTGGTGGGACGCGCTCGGCCGCCAGTACCGCGGGGAAGGCGTCGAGTTCGAGGCGAGGAAGCTGCCGCAGGACGCGCGCGTGCCGCGCTCGCTGTTCGACAGCGTCGCCGATAACCTGATCCGCAACGCGCTCGCCAAGCGCGCCACGCGCGTGCATGTCTCCCTCGATTGGGACAGCAGCATCGCCCTGCGGGTGCGCGATTCTGGAAGCGCCGTGCCGCGCGAAATGGAGTCGACGCTAATGCGCGCCCCGGTGGAATCCGCGAGCGGCCTGGGCATCGGCCTGTATCAGGCGGCGCGCCAGGCCGAGTCGAGCGGCTATCAGCTCGCTCTCGAGAGCAACCTGGACGGCGACGTCTGCTTCGCGCTGACCGGACCCGCCGCCTAGGGAAGCACACCTGCGGCAATCAGCTTGCCGTAGAGCTCGCCGACCGTGATCCAGGTGAACTGGTCGTCGAATTCGCCGTTGGCCGCGCCGCTGGGCGCCGGCGGGTGAAAGACGAATATCTGGTCGCCGTTCAGGTTGGCGAGCTCGTCCGCGCCGGTCCCGCCCGTGGTGGTGGCGTTCTTGCCGGTCGAAAAGATGACCGCCGCGACCAGGCTCTGGCTCATGATCTGATTCGCGCTGCCGCCGCAGGCGATGGGGGTAATGCCGGTCGCCGATTTGCAGATGAGCAGGTCGTTCGGCTGGCAGCTGATGCCGTTGCCCTTCAGGTTGGTGGCGTTCTCGAAGTGCGGCAGCGTGGAGGTGCCCGAGCAATTGGTGATGAGTTTCGCCACGGCGTAGCGGATGCGGTTTTGCGGCGCGGCTTGCCACGCATCCAGCGCGAATCCGCCAGCGTCGAGGGTCGGATAGCCGATCGTTGCCGCGGGCAGGAGACCGCCCACGACTCCGCCTGGCGTGCCGCCGTAATAGTCCTCGACGTTTGCGGCATCCTTGCATTCGCCCGCGGCGTTGCGCACCTCGACGCCGGCGCTGTTCGCGCGCGCAGGGCAGGGCAGGCGCCCATTGACGATCGCGAACGCGAGCACCAGCTCGCGCGCCTGCTCCAGGCGCCGGCGGGTGTCCTCGAAATTGCGCTGCTCGGTCTGCGCGGACAGCGTGTACAGCAGGCTCGACAGCATCAGCGTCACCACGAGCAGCACGATCGCCAGCTCGACCAGGCTGAAACCGGCGCTGCCCGGGAGGCGCTGGCGTGCCCGCATCAGTTGACGTCGACGACGACGATGCGGTCGTTGAAGGGCTTCTTCACCGCCGCGTCGACCGCGGTGCTTACCGGCTGGCGCTCGAAGTTGCCGGCGGCATTGCCGAATTCCAGGTAGTCGGCGAGAGTGCCGCTCGGGCGCGCGCTGCCGTTGATGCTGCGCCCGGTGAGAATCAGGATGGCGCGCTTGTTGTCGGCGGGAGCCAGGTTGCTGACCGTGACACAGTTGGTTCCCGGGGTGCAGGCCGGCGCGGTCGGAAGCGCAGCCGGCGTTGTAGTCTGTGCGGCGGCGTAATAGAGGACGCGGTACCACTCGTTGCGCATGAACCAGCCGGTGACCGGGTCGGTGGAATTCAGCACGGGATGATCGGCCAGAAGCGCAATCGGCATGCTGATGTTCATCTGGTAGCACGTCAGCCCCAGGAAAGTGCAAAGCGCGTTGGAGATGACGTTGCCGCCGCTGATCGGGATGCTGCCGCTCAGCGTCACCCGCGCGGAGCCGTCCGAGGCCATCGGCGCGCTCACTATGCTCCTGCCCGCGGGATCTATGCCGGTCATGGCGACTGTCGTGTCGAATTTGCGCAGCGCCATGCCGACTTTGCTCGCCGTCGCAGCCAAGGTGAAGGTCATCGGCGCGGGCAGGCCGACAAGGGGCCCGCTGGCAAAGATGGTGCAGTCGACGCTCGCAGCGAGCACCGAGCAGGTCGGGGCCGGGGGACCCAGCGCGGCACCGCCGGTGCGGGCAAATACCGGGGCGGGTGGACTCACCCAGCGCACGAAGGTCGGATCGCACGGCGATCCCGCGCTCGGCGTGCAAGGCGTGCTGGTGCCCGGGGCGCTCGAAAACATGACCGGCAGCAGGCCCTTGCAGACGCCGCCCGCGCACGAGGCGCTGCTGCTCTGATAGCTCGCGGTCAGCGACGGATCCGCGAAAGGCGCGGCAAAGGGATATACCGGATTGCCGGCCGAGACGTTTGCTCCCCAGCTATTCGTTGCATAGACGCCTCTCAGGAGCGGCGCGATTTCGCGCTCCACGCGAGACGCGATCGCTGCCTCGATTCCCGGCATCACGTCTGCAGCAGTGATGCGAACGACCTGGTCGTTGAACGAGGTCGTCGGCCCGGTCGTGGCGAACGTCGACGTGCCGGTATTGAAGCATTCGATGTAATCGCGCGCGTCCATGGTCGGGGCCGGAGCGCTGCGCGCCTGGTTGCGGGCAGTGCAGCCTGCGCTCGCCGCGACGTTCATCGCCGCACCCGGGGCGATGATCAGGGCCACCGCGGCGTTGGCCTGCCCGTCGACATTCAGCTGGCCGATGGTGTTCGAGTTGATGAGCAGGTTTCCGGCGGTGATTGCCCACCCGGGAGAAACGACGTACCACAGCGGCTCGCTTCTGGAGTCCACCAGCTTGTCCAGACCGAGCGTTCGCCATGGCAGTCGACCCACCGCAGGCAGCGTGCAGGCTGCAGCGGCCTGGCCTTCATTTGCGGTGGCTATATTTCCCGGCGCTTCAGGGCATGGCAGGCGTCCTGGGCTGTCTTCTCCGGCCTTGACCGCCTGCAGGGCAACGTAGCCGATCAACGTCTGCTTCGCCTGGCTGAGGACCGTCGCATTGCGGTTGCGGTCGATCGCCGTGAATGCACCGGCTATCGCGTCCAGCCGCGAAACCAAGAACCATGACGCGCCCAGCACCAGCACAGCGAGCAGCAGCAGCAACGCGGCACCGCGTTGCAGCCGCCGCACGCCAAGGCGCTCAGGGCCGGCCACGCCGCACCTTGATTTCGCCGTCGCCGATCAGGTCATGCACTTCACCGGTGCCGCGGTCGAGCACTTCTCCCGGCTTCAATCCGATGCGCGCCCCGCCGTCACCGGCCGGCACGCGCACTCGCCCGTCGCCGCTGCGGCCCGGATCGCGCAGCCTCTCGGCCGAGCCGTCCTGGAGCGATTCACCGTTTACCCAGACCGTGGAGCGACCCTCGGAGCGGACCACGTAGCCGTCGAGTCGCGTAGTGGGCGAAGCGACGGTCGGCGCTGCGGCCGGCCTGTCCGGCACGCGCGCCTTGCGCCGGGCGTCGAGCGCGGCGCGCTGCTCCGGCGTGAAGAACAGGCGGCCGAATTCCTGCGCCCCGCAGGGACCAGCCGCCGCAGCGAGCGACAGGCCGAGCAGGAAGACGAGCGCTGGCTTCATCGCTTGGCCGCCCGGTCGATGATCGTGATCAGGTCGATCTCGCAATCGGCGCGCAGCCGCGGCACGATGGAGGCGCCGGTGGCCGCCTGGCCGGTGCGCGTGATCAGGCACTGCTTCACCGAGTAGTACGCATTGCCGGAGGCGCGCAGATCGGCAAGGAAGCGCAGCAGGTCTTCCTCGTGCAGCAGAGCGAGCTCCACCTTCATGGTGCTGGCGTAGAAATCCACGTTGGCGGGCTTGCCGGGCGCCGAGATCAGCAGCTTCTGCCGGTCGACGCGGTAGCGCAGGTCGAGCAGCTCGCGCTGAGTGCGGATGCGGGTGATGGCGTCGGCCCATTCCAGCCGGTGCTCCTCGCCCAGGATGTTGAGCTGCTTCAGTTGCTGATAGACGTCGAGCTTCTCCTTGACCTCGCGCTCTTCCTCCGCGATGCGGGTCAGGCGTTCGGTGCTTTCCCTGCGGTCGGCCTCGGCCGCGGCAAGCCGCAGCAGGGCGCTGCGCACCGATTGCTGGGCGCCCCACACCAGGCCGGCGCCGGCGGCGACCAGCGCCAGCGCGGCGAGGCCCGGCAGCAGCAGCTTCCTGAGCTCTTCGCGCGTCAGGGTCACGGCAGCCTCCGCGCCAGCGTGACCGTGAAGCGCGGCGCCTCGCCGGACTCCGCGCTGCTGCCGCCGATGTCGCCGGTCAGCGTGCCCTCCGACGTGATATCGAAGGGCAGCTGCGTGCGGACCAGCTCGTAGCCCTGCGATGCGCCGAGCGCCGCGGCGAAGCGCTGCACCTGCGCCGTGATCGCGCGATAGTCGTTGCGCTGGGTGGCGTTGACGCGGCCGGAAAGCTCCAGCGTCTCGGCGGCGCTGCTCTGCCCGGGTTTCGCGGCCGCGGCATCGGGGGGCGCGCCGGCGGGTCGGTCACGCCGCGCGTCCGGTCGCCCCACGCCCCAGTTGAAGCTGTCGAGCTCGATCTGGGGAAACTGCTCGAGCACGCGCGAGACGTGCACGAAGGCCTTCTCGGGGGACGCGCTGCGCTCGGCGATGCGCCGAAACTCGACCACCGCGACCTTCAGGTTCTCCGTCGAGGTCTGGGTCACCGGAAAGCCCGCGGTGATGCGCCCATATTGCGCGGCGGCAAGACGCGCGTCGTGCTGCTGGCTAGCAGCGCGGTCGCGCACCTGCCAGGCCTCGATCCATTGCGCTCCGGCATACAGCGCGCAGGCAGCGAAGCCGAGCGCGCCGGCAGCGACGATGCCGCGCTGCAGCCGCCATACCTGATAGCGGCGCCGCTCGGCGCTGCTTGCGAACTGTTCGCGCGGCGGCTTTTTCGCCGCGAGATGCAGATACAGCGCTTCACCGAGGATCCGCTCGGGCGCACGGCGCACGCCGACGCTGCGCAGCGCCTCGCCTTCGTCGACGGTGTGGAACACGAGCCGGGCGTCGGACACCAGCGCCTGCTCGAAAGTCGAGCGCTGCGCGCGCGGCGCGACCACGAATACCTGCACCGGCGGCCCCTCGCGGGGAAGCACGCGCAACGTGCCCAGGTACTGCGCGAGCCGCAGCATTTCGGAGCGCACGAATATGGCGAGCGCCTGCGGCACCATGTCCACGGTGCGCTCCAGGCGCGCGAACCGCAACCGGCCCGCCTCGATGAAGCACTGCCGCAACCCCGCCCGGTTGATCGTGACGACGAAGGCGCGGCCGGCTTTCGCGCCCAGCTTGCGCGCCAGCGCCGGCGCGAGCAGCGGCACCGAGTAGACGCCGGTCAGCTTGGTGCCCGCTTCCTCCAGCGCATCCAGCCAGGGCGCAAGCTGCTGCGTGTTCGTGAACGAGGCGAGCAGCAGCCGTTCGTTGCGCCGCGTGCCGGCCACGTAGCCGAGCGACAGCGCCGCGGCGAGCCGGGTGTCGCGGTAGCGCTGCGCCAGCCGGCGCTGCAGCACCGCCTCGCGGTCGCCGCCGCGCAGGAACGGAATCTGGTCCTCGTGGAAGTCCTCGCCCGCGACATCGACCAGCACGCAGAACAGCTCGCCCTTCAGGCCGCGCAGGTGCTCGCGGAACGCCGTGACGCCGAGGTCGTCGCCGGAGAACTTCGTCTCCAGCTCGAGCCCCGCCCCGGCGCTGCGGTAGAGGTAATGGTCCTCGGCCGTGAAGTAGAGAATGCGCCGCGTGGCCATGGCTAGAATTTCATCTTCGAGATCGTGTCGTACACCGGCCCGAGGACCGACAGCATCACCCAGCCGAGAATTGCGCCGAGCACCAGCGTCAGGGCCGGCTCGATCATCGCCTGCACCTTGCCGATCGATTCCTTCACTTCGCGGTTGTAGAAATAGCTGACGTTGAGCAGCGCCGTGTCGAGCGCCCCGGTGTTTTCGCCGATGCGCAGCATCCGGATCACGAGCGCCGGGAACACGCCGAGATCCTGGAACGCCGCCGTCAGGTTCTTGCCCTCCGCGATCTGCTGGCCGGCCCGGTGCAAGGCGGCTTCCAGGGGCCGGTTGCCGACGATTTCCTCGCAGCTGCGGATCGCGTCGAGGACCGTGATGCCCGAGGCATACATCATGGCGAAGCTCGAGGCGAAACGCGACAGGATGATCTTTCTCAGGATCGGGCCGATCAGCGGCATCGTGATCTTGTAGTGGTCCACGGCGTACTCGACGGCCGGGTTCGTCTGCATCGCAAGCTTGAGGCCGAACCAGGCGGCGAACGGCGCGGCGACGACGGCCCACCAGTAGTTCACGAAAAAGTCGGACACCGCCATCAGGATGCGCGTCTGCAGCGGGATATCCTGCCCCATGTTGCGGATGAACCCGGTCATCTGCGGCACTAGGTAGATCATCAGGAAGAAGGTGACCAGCAGCACGACGCTGCCGACGAACGCCGGGTACATCAACAGCTTCTTGGTCTGCGCCGCGAGCTCGTCCTCCCACTTCAGCGACTCGGAGAGGCTGCGCAGCACCTCGGGCAGCTTTCCGGTCTGCTCGCCTGAGCGCACGAGGCTCACGAACACCCTGCCATACACCTCGGGGTACTCGGCGAGCGCTTGCGACAGGTTGCGGCCGCCTTCGATCGATTCGATCATCCCGGACACCACCTCCCGGAAGCGCGGGTTCTCGACGCTCTCGCGCAGGTCGGCCAGGCCCTCCATGACCGGCACCCCGGCGCTGGCGAGCTGCTCGAGGTGAAAGCAGAAGTTGATCAGGTCCTGGCGCGTGACTTTGCCGCCGCCGATGAGCCGGGAGCGCGTGCTGGAGGGGGCGCCGAGCACGAGATCGAGCTCCATGCGCGCTAGGCGCTGCTCGAGATCGAACAGGTTCACCGCCTCCACCCGGCCCACCACGCTCTTGCCCCGGGCGTCTATGGCCTTGTAGGTGAAGAGGGGCAATGGGCCTCCCGGCGGCTCAGGCCATGCGGTCGGTCAGGTCGACCACGCGCATCAGCTCGTCCAGGCTGGTGGCCCCCTGGCGGACCAGGCGTGCGCCGTCGTCGGCGAGGGTCTTGAAGCCCTGGACGCGCGCCGCAGCGAGGATCTCGCGCGCGGTGGCGCGGCGCGCCACCATCTCGTCGAGCGCGCCGTCGACCTTGAGGATCTCGAGGATCGACTGGCGCCCGCGAAACCCCTGGTAGTCGCAGTGCTCGCAACCGACTGCGCGGTAGAGCGCTGCGGACTCGGTGGGCGCCACGCCGAGCAGCCGGCGCTCCCGAGCGTCCGGGTCATAGGACTGCCGGCAGGTGCGGCACAGTCTCCTCACCAGGCGCTGCGCTAGGATGCCGATGATGTTGCCCGCCATGGTGTCGGGCACGATGCCGATGTCGAGCAGCCGCGGGAAGGCGCCCACCGCGGAGTTGGTGTGCAGCGTCGTGTACACCTGGTGGCCAGTCATCGCGGCGCGGAACGCCATCTCGGCGGTCTCCTGGTCGCGGATCTCGCCGACCAGGATGACGTCGGGGTCCTGGCGCATCATGGCGCGGATGCCGTTCGCGAAATCGAGCTTCGCCGCCTCGGCCACCGAAGTCTGGCGGATCAGCGTCATCGGGTACTCGACCGGGTCCTCGAGCGTCATCACGTTGATGCCGTCGGAGTTGATGTGGTTGAGGATCGAGTAGAGCGTCGTGGTCTTGCCGCTCCCGGTCGGCCCGGTGACCAGGATGATGCCCTCCGGCCGGGCGATCATGCGCTTGAGCAGCTCGAGCTGCTCCTCCTCCAGGCCGAGCTTGTCGAGCGGCACGATGCCCTTTTGCCGGTCGAGGATGCGCAGCACCAGGTTCTCGCCGTGGCTGGTCGGCAGGCTGGCGACGCGGAAGTCGACGACGCGGCCCGACATGGTGGCGGAGATGCGGCCGTCCTGCGGCGCGCGGGTCTCGGCAATGTTCATTTTCGCCATCACCTTGATGCGCACGGCCATCGCCGGCCAGTAGGTCTTGTGCAGCGAGCGGATCTGGCGCAGCACGCCGTCGATGCGGTAGCGGATGCGCAGGAAGTTCTGCTCGGGCTCGAAGTGGATGTCCGAGGCGGCGCGCTCCACCGAGTCGGCGAGCAGCGCCGAGATCAGGCGCACCACCGGCTGCGAGTACTCGTCGCCGTCGACGATGGTCGTGTAGTCGACCTCGCCGGTCTCGATCTCCTTCAGGATGCCGTCGATCGAGAACTCGTGCCCGTAGTAGTGCTCGATGGCGCGGTCGATCTCGGTGTCGCCGGCGAGGCGCAGCTCGACCTCGAACTCGCCCTTCAGGTGCGCGCGCAGCTGGTCGATCGCGACGATGTTATTGGTGTCGGAGAGGGCGACGATGAACTTTTTCTGCTGGCGGTCGAGCGCTACGGGGAACACGCGGTAGCGCCGCGCCATGTCGCGCGGCAGCGTCTTGAGCGCCGCCGGGTCGACGATGATGCGTCCCAGGTCCACCGACTGCAGCCCGAGCTTTTCCGACAGCGCATCGCGCAGCGTCGCCTCGGACACGAAGCCGAGCTGCACCAGCAGCCTTCCTACCGGCATGTGCTGCTTGGTCTGCTCGAGCAGCGCGATGCGCAGCTGGTCCTCGGTCAGGATGCCCTGGTCGATCAGGATCTGGCCGATGTGCCGCTTTGCCTGCGGATTGGTGGGTGAGTTCATCCGGACGGAACAATGATATCGGGCACCAGTATTGGCCGCAGGTCAGAATCCACGACCGCAGTCAGAAAGTGTCAATGGCCGAGCTGCTGCACGCGGCTGCGGACCGTCGCAAGCTCGAAGCTCGCGGCGCGTTTCTCCGCCAGCGCGAGTGCGCGAGCGTAATACTCGAGCGCGAGCTTGGGCTGGCGCAGGTGATCGAGGCTCACCGCGAGGTTATAGGCGAAGTCGGCGTTGTCCGGATCGGCGGCAAACGCCTTGGAGTAGTACTGCTGCGCCTCGGCCCAGCGGCCCTGCAGCGCGAGCTGGTTGCCGAGCGTGAAATACAGCACGTCGGCGGCCGGGTCGTTGGCCAGCAGCGACTTGACGCGGCTCTCGGCGGCCAGCGGGTCCATGCGGCCTGCGCGCAACTCGATCAGCGCCGCGTGCGCATGGGAGTCGCGCGGGTCGGATTGCAGAAGCCGGAGGTAGATCGCCTCAGCGGGCTCATAACGCCCGGTGCGCACGTCGATGGCGGCCAGCCCGAGCAGGGCATCGCGGTTGGCCGGTTCCTCGCGCAATACCTCCTGGTAGTCGGCGCGCGCGGTGGCCAGGTCGCCGGCGAGATAGGCGGCATAGCCCGACTCGACCTTTGGATGCACCTGAGGTGCGGCGCGGCGTTCCGGGACGACGATGGGCGAGTCCGGGATGAGGCGCGCGGGCGGAGCGCTCAGAAGGGGCCTGGCCGCTGGTTTGGGTACGGCCAATATCTGCGTCGGGGAAGAAGCCGCCGCCGGTGTGCGGGCTGGTGTCGGGGAGGGCAGCGCAGCGGACCCCGGAAGACCGGGGATCGGCCCCTGGCCAGTTGGCGCGGCGGCAGGTCTTGTCGGCGCAGTGGTCTCGGCGGCCGCCGCAACCACCGCTTCGCCGGCGGGGCGCGGCGGGTTGGCGTTGACCAGGGCATAAGGCGTGCGAAGCTGATACCAGAAATAGCCGACCGTGCCGAGCGCGAACACGCCGAGCACGCCCATGGCGATGTAAAAGGGCATGCGCGGATTCGGCTCCTTGAACTTTGCCTCGAACACCTTCCTTGCCGCCGCACGGTCAGCGGATCGGGGATCGGCTTCGCGAAGCGGGGCTTGCGGCCGCGGCGACGGCGCCGCCGTGTATTCAGGCGACAGCTTCTCCCCGGCGCTCGCCGGCTCCTTCACGGCCAGGTCGTCGCTGACGATCTCAAGCGGCTGCGAGATGTCGGGCAGCTCGGGACGCGTAACGACGCGCGTGTTGTCGACTGCGGGCGCGGCCTCGCCTTCCAGGCGCAACTCTCCCGCTGCGCCGCCCGAGTCGCCGCGCGCCCGCTTCTGCGCCTCTTCTTTCGCCTTCTCGGCTTTTTTCAGCGCCTCGAGGAGCAGGCTCATGTCACCGTAGCGGCTCGCCCGCCGGCGCGACGGGCGGAGCGATGCGGCCCGGGTTCGGCTTCGTAAAGAAGTCACCGCCCGGGAGCTGGTCGCGGAACCTGCGGAAGTCGCCCTCGGTGCTGGGATCGCGGATCACGCTGGCGCGCAGAAAGATGACCAGCTCCGTCTTCCTCGTCAGATCGCTGCGCGACGAAAGCGCCTCGCCGACGAGCGGGATGCTGCGGATGCCGGGAATTCCGGCGTCGGTGTTTTCCACCTGGTCCTGCATCAGGCCGGCCAGCACGGCGATCTCGCCGCTCTGCAGCCGGAGGATCGAATCGAACTCGCGCGTCTCGAACAGGGGAATGTCGTTCTGGGTCGCCAGCCCCTGCAGCGCCGGATTGGGATCCCGGGCGCTGGCGACCTGGCGGCGGATCGTCGGCCTCACGTTGAGCACGACGCCATCGGTTTCGTTGATCTGCGGCAGCACTGCCATCATGAATCCCTCGGCGGCGACGTTGGGGGTCGTGGTGAACGAGGCGTTGACCGTGATGCCGCCGGCTCCGCCGCCCGTGAAGGTGATCGGCTGGGTGGAGGGGGTGATGGTGAAATAGATGATGTCCCGCGTCACCCGCAGGATCGCGGTCTGGTTATTCATAACGCTGAGCTTCGGGCTCGACAGCACCCTGACATCGCCGAACTGCTCGAGCAGCTTCAACGTCACCGAGAAATTGTTGCCGGTCGACACGTAGCCGATCACGAACGGGTTGGGGTTGAATCCTGTCGGCGGCGGAAGCCCTGGCTGCGTGAGCTCGAAGCCCCCCGGTCCCGAGCGCAGGCGCTGCCACTCGATGCCGCGCTGGTATTCGTTTCTCAGCTGGACTTCGGCCACGGTGGCCTCGACCAGCACCTGGCGCTTGGCGCCCGCCATGACCTGGTCGAGAAATTCCTGCACCTTTTCATGCTGCTTGGAAGTTGCCCTCACATAGAGGACTCCGCTCTCGCGGTTGGCAATGACCGAAGCCGCCTCCTGGTAGGTGGGGGCCGGCGGCGCCGCCGGCCCCGGAGCGGTGGCGCTCTGCCCGGGGCCAGGCGCGACCGGCGGCGGCTGCACCGGTATGGCCGCCGCTGTCGCAGCGGCGGGCAGGATCTTGTCGGTCTCGCGCAGAATTTCCTTCACGTTCAGCACGATCGACTCCCACAGCTTGTTCTCCGCTGTGACGTCGATGGTCGCGGTCGCGCCCGTCGTCGCCGCGCCCGAGGCAGCGGCGGCACCGGTACCGCCGCCGAACAGCGTCGACGCCGTCGACTTCATCGTCACGTTGCGTGCCGCGCTGAGATAGTCGATCTTGTAGGCGCGCAGGAACGGCGTATCGCGCATCACGACGAGGGTTTGCCCGTCGATTTCCCAGCGCAGGTCTACCTGGCGCGAGATCCGTGACAGCAGCTGCGGCAGCGTCTGGTCGATCGCATTGAGGGTGGCGGTGCCGGTGATGTCGGGGCTGATGTCGACATTCAGCCTGGCGTCGCGCGCGAGGGCGAACAGCAGTTCCTGCACCCGCACGTTGCTGACGACTACGCTATAGGTCTCCGGCCTGACGCTCGGCTTCGGCCGCGGCAGCACCGGCGCCATCTGAACCGGCGGCGGAATCGAGCCCTCGGGCCGCGGCTCGCCGGCCCGGAGATGCGACTCTGCCGGCTTGACCGGTGCCTGGGCGCAAGCGCTCAGCAGACCTGCCAGCAACGCTACCGCAGCCGTTGTCCCAAACCTCATTGCACCGCCTAGCTTCCCTCCCGCTGCGAAGCATAGCACGATACCAACTTGAGGAAAGTGGTCTAAGCACCTGTCCTGCTGGCGTTTTCCTGGTCCTGTCTAAATTTGGCCACGGAGTTCCGCGAAGCTGCGTGGCAAGGCCCGAAACGCCTGCTGGTAGCGCGGCGGTAAACGCTTCCCCGCCTCGATCGCCGCCGCGCGGCTCGGGAACTCGCCGAAAATCACCCGCAGCCGGTACTGCCCACCGCGCGCCACCGGGATGACGAACAACTCGCCGAGCGGAACCAGCTCGCGCGCGCGCACCAGAAAACGCTCCACGCGTGCCGGGTTGGTGTTGTCCGTGATGAACAGCTCGATGGCAAATTGCTCATCGGGCACGCGCTCGAGCAACTCCTGCGTTGCTGCGATGCGCTCGGTAAGCAGGCGCTGGCCACCCGGTGAGTACCCGCTTAGGCGCTGTACTTGATCTTGCCTCAGGAGTTTGGGGGGCGGAGGTTGCGGAGGGGGTTCCGGTTCTATGGCTGCCGCTGCCGGCACCCGGGCAGCCTGCGCTGGCGGGATGGCGGGTATCTGGGCCGCCGGTGCTTCCAGCTTTACCGCGCGTGCGAAAAACGCCCAATGAACCGCCGCGCCGATGAGCACACCGGCGGCGAGCGCCGCGCCGGCGTACGCGGCCGGCCGCCACGGCCTCCTGAGCCGGGCAAATTCGGAGTCGGCGATTGCCACGCGCACGTGACGCTCGGTGACCGCGTGCGCGTCCTGCGTGAAGGCCGCGAGCAGCGATTTGTCGGCAAGTATGTTGATGCGGCGCGTGAGCCCGCCGGAGGCACGTGCCACCCGCGCCAGCGCGCCCGGCGCGAACACGTCGGGTCCCCGGTAGCCGGCCGCCCGCATGCGGAACGATACGTATTTGGCGACTTCGGGCTCCGCCAGCGGGCGCATGCGAAAGGCGTGCGTAATGCGGTCGCGCAGCTGGCGCAACGACGGCTTGGCGAGGGTCGCGTCGAGCTCGGGCTGGCCGAACAGGACCAGCTGCATCAGCTTGTGGCGGTTCGACTCGAGGTTCGACAGCAGGCGCACCTGCTCGAGCGTCTCCTCGGGCATGACGTGCGCCTCGTCGATGAGGACCACGACGCGGCGGCCGGCGCCGTACAGCCGGATCAGATGCTCCTGCAGCTCGCGCAGCGCCACCGTGGTGCGCTCGTGCGTCAGCCTGAGTTCGAGGTCGTCGGCAATGGCGTGAAGGATCTCGTCGCGCGCGAGCGATGGCGTGGCGAGGTAGATCGTCTCCACGTGCGGCGGCAGCCGCTCCATCAGCACCCGGCACAGCATGGTCTTGCCGCTGCCTACTTCGCCCGACAGCTTGACGATGCCCTCGTCGTGCAGGATGGCGTAGATCAGCGCCTCCAGGGTGGCGCCCCGGTCGGCGCCGTCGAAGAAAAAGTCGGTGTGCGGCGTGATGCGGAACGGCGGCTCGGCGAGCCCGAAGTGCTCCAGGTAAAGCGCCACCGCTATTTGTCCTCGTCGGGGTGCATGCGGCTGTAGAGCGTGGTGCGGTTCACGCCGAGCAGCTTCGCCGCCTGGCTGACGTTGCCGCGCGTCAGGCGCAGCGCCGCCTCGATGTAGCCCCGCTCCCAGGCGCGCAGCGTTTCGTCGAGGTTGAAAGCCCCAGATCGCTCCAGCTGACGCACGGCCTGCTCGACGATCGCGCCGCCTTCGACGGCGGACCCGGGATAAAGGGCCTCGAGGTCGAGCTCGGGCTCGAGCTCCGCCACGGACACGCGCTGCCCGGAATACTTCGTGCTGAGCCTGATCACGACGTTGCGCAGCTCGCGCACGTTGCCGGGAAAGTCGTACCGCGCCCAGCGGGCGGTGGCGTCGTCGTCGAGCTCGAAAGGCTGCATGCCCGATTGCGCCGCATAAAAGCGGCGGAAGTGCTCGAGCAGCTGGAGCTTGTCGCCTTCCATTTCGCGCAGCGGCGGCACGTTCAGGCTGAACACCGACAGGCGGTGATACAGGTCGGCGCGGAACGCCCCCTGTTTGACGTCGCGTCGCAGGTCGCGGTTGGTTGCGGCGATGACGCGGCAGCGGGAAACCCTGCGCTGCGTTTCCCCCACGCGCTGGTACTCGCCGTTCTCCAGCACGCGCAGCAGCTTCGCCTGCAGCTCGAGCGGCAACTCGCCGATCTCGTCGAGCAGCAGGGTTCCGTCCTGGGCGTCCTCGAAATACCCCGCCTTGTTGGAGGCGGCACCGGTGAACGCTCCCTTGACGTACCCGAACAGGGTCGGCTCGACCAGCGTGGGCGAGATCGCGGCGCAATTGAGGGTAAGGTACGGGCGGCCCGAGCGCGGCGAGAGCCGGTGCAGATTGCGCGCGACCAGCTCCTTGCCGCTGCCGGATTCGCCCTCGATCAGCACCGGGTACGGCGAGCCGGCGAATTGCGCGATCTGCTGCTTGAGCTTCGCCAGCACGGGGCTCGCGCCGACCAGCTCGGGCGCTTCGGCCGCCGGCAGCTCGAGCGCGCGCGCCAGCAGGCGCCTGAGCAGCGCCGGATCGCTCGGCTTGGCGACAAACTCCCAGGCGCCCAGCGCGCGCGCATGGCGTGCGTTCGCCGCATCGTTCTGGCCCGAGAGCACGAAGATCTTCATGCTCGGGGAATGCGCCAGCAGGTCGGCGATCAGCTGGAAGCCTTCATCGGGCGTGTGCGGCGCCGGCGGCAGGCCGAGGTCGACCAGCGCAAGCGGCGGCGCGTCGCGCAGCTGCCGCAGAAGCTCGATGGCTTGCTGCCGGCTGTCGCAGGCGTGCACGGCGTAGTCGGCCTGCAGGGCGAAGGCCAGCGTATCGGTGATCAGCGGATCGTCGTCGACGACCAGCAGCCCCGGCTTCGCCTCAGGCGCTGGTTGCGGATTCGTCGTCACGGATGCACCTCATGAACGCCCGCTCCAGGTGAGTCTGCGCGTAACGCGCGCAAAGCGCCGCCGGCGAGCCGCGGAAGCGGACCGTTCCCTGGTCCAGCACCGCGATGGACGAACAGAGCTCTTCGACGTCGGCGAGAACGTGCGAAGTAAAGAACAGCGTCCTGCCTTCAGCGCTCAGTCGGCGCAGAACCGATTTCACCGCGACCCGGGTGGCGGGGTCAAGGCCGCTCATCGGTTCGTCGAGAACAAAGAGGTCGCGCTCGACCAGGAAGCAGGAGGCGAGGCCGAGCTTCTGCGTCATCCCCTTCGACAGCTGCCGCACCGGGCGCTCGAGCACGTCGCGCTCGAGCTCCAGTTCCTCCAGCAGCCGTCGCGCGCGCGCCGGCTCGTAACGGGCCCCCGAGAGCTCCAGCATCAGCTCGAGGAACTCCCGGCAACGCAGGTAGTGCGGCGGCACGAAGCGCTCCGGAAGGTAGACCAGGCGCCGGCGCGCCTGCGGCAGGCGGGCGGCGACGCCAAAGATCGCAACGCTGCCCGAGTCGTAGGCGCAGAGGTCGAGCGCGCATTTGATGAGCGTGGTCTTGCCCGCCCCGTTGGCGCCCACCAGGCCGAACGCCTCGCCCGCCGGCACGTCGAGATCGACGCGTTTCAAAGCATCGAGCTTGCCGTAGCGCTTTGCCAGCGCGGCAACGCGCACTGCAGCCTCGTTCGCGGATCCTTCCCTCACGCGATAATATTACGCCGTGCAGCAATCCCCTGACTCTGAGCGGCATTCCTCTATCGTTGAAATAGGGAACGTTTCCTTCGGTTACGATCCCGCGCACCCCGTGCTGCGCGACATCAACCTTAAGATCGCGCGCGGCAGCGTGGTCGGCATCATGGGCCAGTCGGGTTGCGGCAAGACCACGCTGCTGCGGATCATCATGGGGGCTTACCTGCCCAGCGGCGGCACCGCGCGCGTGCTCGGGGAGCTCACCGGCAAGCTCGACCGCGAAGGGCTTTACCGCATGCGCCGCAAGATGGGCATGCTGTTCCAGTTCGGCGCGCTGTTCACCGACATGTCGGTCTACGAGAACGTCGCGTTCCCGCTGCGCGAGCACGCCGAGCTCCCCGATGACCTGCTGCGCGACCTGGTGCTGCTGAAGCTGCAGGCGGTCGGGCTGCGCGGCGCGGCCCGGCTGATGCCGACCGAGCTCTCCGGCGGCATGGCGCGTCGCGTCGCGCTCGCGCGCTCGATCGCGCTCGATCCGCAGCTGATCCTGTACGACGAGCCGTTCACGGGCCTCGACCCGATCTCGTTCGGCGTCATCGCCCGCCTGATCCGCGAGCTGAACGATTCGCTCGGCGCCACCTCGATCATCGTCACGCACGACGTGCAGGAGGCGCTCGGCGTGGTCGACTACGTCTACTTCATGGCGGCGGGCCGCGTCATCGCCCAGGGCACGCCCGCCGAGATCCGCGCGAGCTCCGAGCCCTTCGTCAACCAGTTCGTCAACGGCAAATCCGAGGGCCCGGTGCCGTTCCACTACCCCGCGCCCGACTACGGCGCCGATCTCGAGCCTGCCGCCGCCTGACATGCAGATCGTCGCTGCTCTTCGCCAGCGGCTGGAGCGCCTCGGCGCCGGCGTGACCTCCCACGTGTGGCGGCTGGGCTTCGCCAGCCGCTTCCTCGCCTACCTGGTCGTGCATTCTGGCACCGCGCTGCGGCGCTTTCGCCTGACGATCGCCGAGATCTATTTCGCCGGCGTGCTGTCGCTGATCATCATCCTGGTCTCGGGACTGTTCGTCGGCATGGTGCTCGCGCTGCAGGGCTACGACACGCTGCAGCGCTTCGGGGCTTCCGAGTCGCTCGGCGTGCTGGTCGCGCTGTCGCTGGTGCGCGAGCTCGGCCCGGTCGTCGCGGGGCTGCTTTTCGCCAGCCGCGCCGGCTCGGCGATCACCGCGGAGATCGGCCTGATGAAGGCGACCGAGCAGCTCTCGGCGATGGAAATGATGGCGGTCGATCCGGTGGCGCGCGTGGTGGCGCCGCGCTTCTGGGGCGGCGTGATCTCGATGCCGCTCTTGGCGGCGCTGTTCTCCGCCATGGGAATCTTCGGCGGCTACCTGGTCGGCGTGCAGCTGATCGGCGTCGACGCCGGCGCGTTCTGGTCGCAGATGCAGGCCGCGGTCGACCTGCGCAACGACATCGTCAACGGCATCATCAAGAGCGTCGTGTTCGGCATCGCGGTGACCTGGATCGCGGTATTCGAGGGCTACGACGCCCCGCCGACCGCGGAGGGCGTGTCGCGCGCCACCACGCGCACGGTGGTTACCTCGTCGCTCGCCATTCTCGCGCTCGATTTCGTGCTCACCGCACTCATGTTCACCGGAGGAGGTCACGGACAATGAACCGCTCGGCTATCGATCTGTGGGTCGGAATCTTCGTCGCGGCGGGCCTTGCGGGTTTGCTGTTTCTCGCGCTCAAGGTCGGCAACCTCGCCTCCTTCAACACCGCGCCGGCCTACCAGGTGTATGCCAAGTTCGCCAATATCGGCGGCCTGAAGGCGCGCGCGCCGGTGAAGAGCGCCGGCGTGGTGATCGGCAGGGTCGCCGACATCCGCTTCGACAATGAAAGCTACGAGGCGCTCGTCGCGATCAACCTCGACGCCGCCTACCAGTTCCCGCGCGACACGACCGCCAAGATCCTGACCTCGGGAATCCTCGGCGAGCAGTACATCGGGCTCGAGGCCGGAGGCGACGGTGTGATGCTGAAGAACGGCGACCGCCTGCGCCTGACCCAGTCGGCGGTGGTGCTCGAGAACCTCATCAGCCAGTTCCTGTTCAGCAAGGCGGCCGAACCGGCCAAGGAACCGGCGAAGTGAGGCTCCCGGCGAGCGCGGTGCTGCTTGCGTTGCTGGCGGCATGCGCCACCGCGGACGGCGATCCACGCGATCCATTCGAAGGATTCAACCGCGGCGTGTACAAGTTCAACGAGACCGTCGACGCGGCGATCGCCAGGCCGGTGGCCACGGCTTATCGCGATCTGCTGCACGAGGAGATCCGCAGCCGGGTGCGCAATTTCTTTTCCAACATCGCCGACCTTTTCATCGGCGTCAACAACCTGCTGCAGGGCAAGATCCAGGACGGCGTGGAGGACTGGGCGCGCTTCGCCTTCAACAGCAGCTTCGGGCTGCTGGGCATTCACGACGTGGCCTCCGACATGGGCATCGAGAAGCACAACGAGGATTTCGGCCAGACCCTGGGCCGCTGGGGAGTTGGCGACGGTCCGTATCTCGTGCTGCCGATTCTGGGCTCGAGCACGCTGCGCGACAGCGTCGGCACCGCGGCCGACATCTATACCGATCCGGTCGGCGATTTCAGGCCGATCAGGCTGCGCAATTCCGCGGTCGCGCTGCGCCTGGTCGGCGTGCGCGCCGATCTGCTCGACGCGAGCCGCATCCTGGAGGAGGCGGCGCTCGACAAGTACGTATTTCAGCGCGACGCCTACCTGCAGCGCCGCAGGAGCCTGATCTATGATGGACAGCCTCCGCGCGAGGAACGCATTCGAGAAGAGCGCAGTTTCAAAACGCCAGTCAACGTGGAGCCTGCCGCGGGCGTTAATGATTTGAGGGTGGTACAACATGCGCACGATCGCTAAAGCCGCTTTGTGTCTCTCCGCCGCACTTCTGCTCGCCAGCGTGCAGGGCCAGGAAGCGACGCCCGACGTGCTGGTGAAGAACGTGACGCTCGAGGTGGTGGATCTGATCGCCAAGGACAAGGAGATCCGCGGCAATCGCAACAAGCTCATCGAGTTGATCAACGAGAAGGTGCTGCCGCACTTCAATTTCGCCGGCATGACCGCCCTCGCGATGGGTCAGAGCTGGAACAAGGCGGACGCGGGGCAGAAGAAGCGCCTCACCGAGGAATTCAAGATCCTGCTGGTGCGCACCTACGCCAGCGCGCTCGCCGCCTTCGCCGAGCAGAAATTCGAATTCCGGCCCCTGCGCGCCAAGCCGACCGAGACCGACGTCACAGTCAACGTGCGCGTGCTGCAGCCCGGCGCGCAGCCGGTGCCGATCGACTACAGCATGGAAAAGACCGCCTCCGGCTGGAAGGTCTACGACGTGATGGTCGGCGGCGTGAGCCTGGTCGCCAACTACCGGACCGAGTTCAACAACACCGTGCGCGAGTCGGGGATCGAGGGCCTGATCAAGAGCCTGAGCGCGAAGAACCGCACGCTCGAAGCCGCCGGCGGGGCGCCGCAGAAATGATCCGGCGCGAGGGCCGCCGCATCATCGTCAGCGGGCCGGTGACCCTGGCCAATGTCGCTCGGCTGCTCGAAGAAGGCCGGCGCCACCTCGAAGAAGGGGTGCAGAGCGTCGATCTCGGCGAAGTCACCGAGATGGATTCCTCTCTGCTCGCGCTGCTCCTCGCCTGGCTGCGCGACGCCAAGGCGCGCCAGCAGGAAGTCTCCTTTACCAACCTTCCCGCATCGCTGCAGACGATCGCCCGTCTGTACGGCGTGGAGCGCCTGCTGCCCGCTGCCGCGCCGCACCACTGAACGCCATCGATGTCAGGCAGCTCGAGAAGCGCTTCGGTGCCGTGCGCGCGCTCGCGGGCGTGAGCCTCGCGATCGGGCAGGGCGAGTTCTTCGGCCTGCTCGGCCCCAATGGCGCCGGCAAGACGACCCTCATCAACGTGATTGCCGGCTTGGCGCGGCCGGATTCCGGGGCGGCAAGCGTGATGGGCGCGAACGTGGTCGAAGACTACCGGCGCGCGCGGCGCATGCTCGGCGTGGTGCCCCAGGAGCTGGTGTTCGACCCGTTCTTCACCGTGCGCGAGACGCTGCGCATCCAGTCGGGCTACTTCGGCATCCGCGGCAACGACGCCTGGATCGACGAGGTGATGCACCATCTGGATCTGACAGCGAAGGCAAACGCCAATATGCGCGCGCTCTCGGGCGGCATGAAGCGCCGCGTGCTGGTGGCGCAGGCGCTGGTGCACAAGCCGCCGGTGATCGTGCTCGACGAGCCGACCGCCGGCGTCGACGTCGAGCTCCGGCAGGGCCTGTGGCAGTTCGTGCGCCGGCTCAACCGCGAAGGCCACACGATCGTGCTGACCACGCACTACCTCGAGGAGGCCGAACTTCACTGCAACCGCATCGCGATGCTGAAGGCGGGCCGCGTTGCCGCGCTCGACTCGACCAGGAACCTGCTCGAGACCTTTTCGGGCCTGCAGCTGCGCGTGCGGCTCGATGCGGAGCGGCTGCCGGAGCCGTTTCCGGCGCAGGTGGTCGCGCGCGACGGACCGCTGTTCACGCTGCGCCTGCCGAGCGCCCGCGAGCTCGAGGCGGTGCTGGCGAGGCTGCGCGAGAGCGCTATCGGCATCGTCGAGCTGGAGGTGCAGCCGCCCGATCTGGAAGAAGTGTTCCTGCGCCTGACCGGGCGGCAGTCGTGACCGGCTTCTGGACGCTTTTCCTCAAGGAGCTGCTGCGCTTCTGGAAAGTGAGCGTGCAGACCGTCGCCGCGCCGGTGCTGAGCGCGCTCCTATACCTGATCATTTTCGGGCAGGCGCTGGAAGGACGCCTGCAGGTGTACGAAGGCGTGCGCTATACCTCGTTCCTCGTCCCGGGCCTGGTCATGATGAGCGTCCTGCAGAACGCGTTCGCCAACAGCTCATCCAGCCTGATCCAGTCGAAAATCACCGGCAACATCGTGTTCATCCTGCTCTCGCCGGTCTCCCACCTCGAGTTCTTCGGCGCCTACGTGCTGGCCGCGGTGATCCGCGGGCTGCTGGTGGGTGCCGGGGTGCTCGCCGTGACCGTCTGGTTCGTCGAGCTGCGGCTCGGCGCGCCGCTCTGGGCATTTGCGTTCGCGCTGCTCGGAGCCGCGCTGCTCGGGGCGCTCGGCCTGATCGCCGGCATCGTCTCCGAAAAGATCGATCAGCTGGCGGCGTTTCAGAACTTCGTCATCATGCCTCTCAGCTTTCTTTCCGGCGTGTTCTATTCGATTCATTCGTTGCCCGGCTTCTGGCAGAAGCTGTCGCACGCCAACCCGTTCTTTTACATGGTCGATGGCTTTCGCTATGGCTTCCTCGGCATTTCCGACGTGCCTCCGTATGCCAGCCTGGCGGTGCTCGGGGTAAGCTTTTTGATCGTTAGCCTGATCAGCCTCGGGCTGCTCAAGGCCGGGTACAAGCTGAGGTATTGAATGGTGACGCCTGAAAGCGTAAAGACGGGGATCGCGGCGGGGCTCGCCTGCGAGCACGTGGAAGTGGTCGGCGACGGACAGCATTTCCAGGCGCTGATCGTGTCCGGGGAGTTCGCGGGAAGGAGCCGCGTGCAGCGACATCAGCTGGTTTACGCGGCGCTCGGCGAGCGCATGCGCGAGGAAATTCATGCCCTTTCGATGCGCACGCTGACGCCTGAGGAGTGGAAATCGGGTGGATAAGCTGCGCATCACCGGCGGACGCCCGCTGCAGGGCGAGGTGCGGGTCTCGGGTGCGAAGAACGCGGCCCTGCCGATCATGTGCGCGGCGCTGCTGACCGACCAGCGCGTGGCGCTCAGCAATGTGCCGAGCCTGGTGGACGTCTCGACGATGGGCAAGCTCCTGCGCCAGATGGGCGTGGAGGTCCACCGTCCGGCCGACGGGCAGCTGACGCTGTGCGCCGCCGCAGTCAGCGACCCGACGGCGCCGTACGAGCTGGTGAAGACCATGCGTGCCTCGGTGCTGGTGCTCGGGCCGCTGCTTGCGCGCTGCGGGCGCGCCAGGGTATCGCTACCCGGGGGCTGCGCGATCGGCTTGCGGCCGGTCGATCAGCACGTGAAGGGTCTGCAGGCGATGGGGGCCAAGATCGGCGTCGAGCACGGCTACATGCATGCCAGCGCCGAGCGGCTGCGCGGGGCGCGCGTGGTGATGGATCTCGTCACGGTGACCGGCACCGAGAATCTGCTGATGGCGGCGGTGCTCGCCGAGGGCGAGACGCTGCTCGAGAACGCGGCGCGCGAGCCCGAGGTGGTGGACCTCGCCAGGTGCCTGTCGGCGATGGGGGCGCGCATCGAGGGAGCAGGCAGCGATGTAATGCGGATCGAGGGCGTGGCTTCGCTGCGGGGCACCGCGCACCGGGTCATGCCCGACCGCATCGAGCTAGGCACTTACCTGGCGGCCGCAGCCGCTGCGGGCGGCAAGGTAAGACTGACCGACGCCGCGCCCGATTCGCTCGGTGCGACGCTGGAAAAGCTGCGCGAATGCGGCGCAAGGATCGAAGTGGCGGATCGCTCCATCGAAATCGAAATGGCCGCCCGGCCGAAGGCCGTGAGCCTGAGCACCGCGCCTTACCCCGGTTTCGCCACCGACATGCAGGCCCAGTTCATGGCGCTCGCCAGCATCGCTCGCGGCACCGCGCGAATCAGCGAGACCATCTTCGAGAACCGCTTCATGCACGCGCTGGAACTGCAGCGGCTGGGCGCCCAGATCTCGATCCAGGGCAACACGGCGGTGGTCAGAGGCGTCGAGCGGCTGCAGGGCGCCGCCGTCATGGCGACCGATCTGCGCGCATCGGCGGGCCTGGTCATCGCCGGCCTGGTGGCCGATGGCCAGACCGTGGTCGATCGTATCTATCACCTCGACCGCGGCTACGAGGCGCTCGAAAAAAAGCTCGCCGCGCTCGGCGCCAGGATCGAGCGCACCCGGTGAAATTGCAGTAAAATTCAGAGCCTTATCGGCCCCATCGGGGCCTTTTTCGTTTATGGTCAAGATCAGCATCGCGCTATCCAAGGGGCGCATCTTCGACGAGACGGCGCCGCTGCTGGAGCGCGTCGGTATCCGGCCGAACGACGACCCCGAGCGCTCGCGCAAGCTGGTGCTTGCCACGAACCGGCGTGACGTGCAGCTGATCGTGGTGCGCGCTTCGGACACGCCGACCTATGTCGAGCGCGGGGGCGCGGATCTCGGCGTAGCCGGACGCGACGTGCTGGCCGAGCACGGCGGCGAGGGGCTGTACCAGCCGGTCGATCTCGGCATCGCCGCCTGCCGGATGATGGTCGCGGTGCGCAAGGGCTTCGATTACGCAGGCGCGGTGCGGCAGGGCGCGCGCCTGCGCGTTGCGACCAAGTACGTCAACATCACCCGTGAGCACTTTGCCGCAAAAGGCGTGCATGTGGACCTGATTCGCCTGTACGGGTCGATGGAGCTCGCGCCGCTGGTCGGTCTTGCCGATGCGATTGTCGATCTCGTTTCCACCGGCAACACCTTGCGCGCCAACAGCCTCGTTCCGGTCGAGGAAATCATGCCGGTGTCGGCGCGCTTGATCGTCAACCAGGCGGCGCTCAAGACCAAGCGAGCTGCGCTGCAGCCGCTGATCGACGCCTTCTCGAAAGCCGCCGGCCGATGAAGCTGCGGCGCCTCGCCACGCGCGACGCCGGGTTCGAGGCCGAGCTGGCGGCGCTGACGCGCCACGCGGGGCTGCAGGATACGGCGGTGCAGGAATCGGTACGCGCGATCCTCGCCGATGTGCGCTCTCGCGGCGACGAGGCCGTGCTCGACTACACGCGCAAATTTGATCGCGTCGCGGCGCGCTCGCTGGCCGAGCTCGAGGTGCCTAGGGAAAAGCTGCAGAAGGCGCTGGAGTCGCTGTCACGCGAGCAGGCAGGCGCGTTGCGCGAGGCGGGCGAGCGCATCCGCGACTTCCACCGGCGGCAGCTGCAGAGCTCCTGGGACTACACCGACCAGGACGGCACGCGCCTTGGCCAGCGCGTGACCGCAATCGATCGCGTCGGGATCTATGTGCCGGGCGGCAAGGCGGCGTACCCGTCCTCCGTCCTGATGAACGCGCTCCCGGCCAAAGTCGCCGGCGTGCGCGAGCTGGTGATGGTGAGTCCCGCTCCCAAGCCGCTGGTCCTGGCTGCCGCGGCGCTCGCCGAAGTAGACCGCGTGATCGGCATCGGCGGCGCGCAGGCAGTCGGCGCGCTCGCGTACGGCACGCGGAGCGTGCCGCGCGTCGACAAGATCGTCGGTCCCGGCAACGTCTATGTCGCCGAGGCCAAGCGCCAGGTGTTCGGGCAGGTCGGCATCGACATGGTCGCCGGGCCGTCGGAAATCCTGGTGATCGCGGACGGCCGTACACCTGCCGACTGGCTGGCGATGGACCTGTTTTCGCAGGCTGAGCACGACGAGGCGGCGCAGGCGCTTCTGCTTTCCCCGCAATCCTCTTATCTCGATCAGGTCGAGCTTTCGATGAAAAAACTTCTTCCTGCGATGCCGAGGCGGGAAATCATCGCCGCGTCGCTGGCGGCGCGTGGAGCGCTCATCGAGACGCGCGACCTCGAGGAGGCGTGCGCGCTTGCCAACCGCATCGCGCCCGAGCATCTCGAGCTGTCGGTGGAGGACCCGCAGGCCTGGCTGCCAAAGCTGAAACACGCGGGCGCCATTTTCCTCGGCCGCTGGAGCTCCGAGGCGATCGGCGACTATTGCGCGGGGCCGAACCACGTCCTGCCCACTGCCGGCAGCGCGCGCTTCTCCTCGCCGCTCGGCGTCTACGATTTCCAGAAGCGCTCCAGCGTCATCGACGTGTCGCAGGCCGCGGCGGCCAGGCTCGGCAAGCTGGCCGCGGTCCTGGCCGAAGGCGAGGGGCTGACGGCCCACGCCCGCTCCGCGCAGATGAGATTCAAATGAGCCCCGAGAAGCTGGTGCGCCCGGAAATCCTCGCGCTGACCGCATATCAGGTGCCGGAAGCGCAGGGCATGGTGAAGCTCGACGCCATGGAAAACCCCTACCCGCTGCCGCCCGCGCTGCGCCGCGAGCTGGCCGAAGCGCTGTCCCGCGTCGATCTGAATCGCTATCCCGAGCCGACCGGGCGGCGCGTGCGCGAGCTGCTCGCGCGGCGGATGAACCTGCCCGCGGGCATGGAGCTGCTGCTCGGAAACGGCTCCGACGACCTGCTCCAGATCATCACGCTGGCGGTGGCGCGCCCGGGGACGACGATGATGTATCCGGCGCCGAGCTTCGTCATGTACGGCATGAATGCCGCGCTGTGCGGGATGAAAGCCGTGGCGGTGCCGCTGCGCGAGGACTTCTCCTTCGACGCCGGCGCGTTCCTCGTGCGCATGAAAAGCGAGCGGCCGGAGCTCGTGTTCATCGCCTATCCGAATAATCCCACCGGCGTGCTGTATCCGGAGGAAGACGTCCTGCGGGTGATCCGCGCCGCCGAAGGACTCGTCGTCCTGGATGAGGCGTATCACGTGTTCGCCGGCAGGACCTTCATGCAGCGCCTGGGCGAGCAGCCGAACCTGGTCGTCCTGCGCACGCTGTCCAAGCTCGGCCTGGCCGGCATCCGCCTGGGCTATCTCGCCGGCCGGCCGCAATGGATCGAGCAGTTCAACAAAGTACGGCAGGCCTACAACGTCAACGTGCTCACCCAGGCGGCTGCGCTTTTCATGCTGGAGCGGCTCGAGGTGCTCGAAGAGCAGGCGGCGCGGATCAGGACCGAGCGCGCGGTGCTCGGCGCGGCCCTCGCCGGCCTCCCCGGCGTGACGGTGTTTCCTTCGCAGGCGAACTTTTTCCTGGTGCGCGTTCCGCGGGCGGAGCGCACTTACGAGGCGCTGAGGCGGCAAGGCGTGCTGGTGAGGAATCTGCATCCGGGATTGCGCGATTGCCTGCGGATCACGGTCGGCACGCCCGACGAAAACCGTATACTGCTCACCGCCCTCCAGGAAGCGCTTTGACATGCGTAGCGCCGAAGTCGTCCGCAACACCAAGGAAACCCGGATCCGGGTGCGGCTCAACGTCGACGGCAAGGGCGATGCGAAGCTCTCGACCGGGCTGCCCTTCCTCGAGCACATGCTCGACCAGGTGGCGCGCCACGCCCTGCTCGACCTGGACATCGAGGCGCAGGGCGATCTGCACATCGACGCGCATCACACCGTCGAGGACATCGGCATCACGCTGGGGCAGGCGTTCGCCCGGGCGCTCGGCGACAAGGCCGGCGTACGCCGCTTCGGCCACGCCTACGTGCCTCTCGACGAGGCGCTGTCGCGCGCGGTGATCGATTTCTCCGGCCGGCCGGGACTCGAGTACCACGTCAAATTCACCCGCGCGCTGATCGGCGAGTTCGACGTCGACCTGGTGCAGCAGTTCTTCCAGGGCTTCGCCAACCACGCGCAGGTAACCCTGCACATCGACAACCTGCGCGGCGACAACGCGCATCACCAGTGCGAAACCGTGTTCAAGGCGTTTGCGCGCGCATTGCGCATGGCGGCCGAGCCCGACCCGCGCGCGGCCGGCGCAGTGCCTTCGACGAAGGGCTCGCTTTAATTGAGGATTGCCGTCGTCGATTACGGCATGGGGAATCTGCGCTCGGTGGCCAAGGCGCTGGAGCATGTCGCCCCCGGCGCCGAAGTCCTGGCTACCGCCGATCCGGCGGCCATCCGGTCCGCGGAGCGGGTCGTGGTGCCCGGTCAGGGCGCGATGCCCGACTGCATGCGCCAGCTGGCCGCGAGCGGGGCGCGCGAGGCAGTCGTCGAGGCGGCCGGGGCCAAGCCCTTCCTCGGCATCTGCATCGGCCTGCAGATGCTGTTCGAGCGCGGCGAGGAGGGCGACACCCGGGGCCTCGGATTGCTGCCCGGCAACGTCCCGCGCTTCAGGGTCTCCGGTCTCAAGATTCCGCATATGGGCTGGAACGAGGTGCTGCAGCGGCGGCGCCACGCGCTGTGGGCGGGAGTTGCCGACCGCAGCCGGTTCTACTTCGTGCACAGCTACTTCCCGGCGCCGCGCGACGAGGGGCTGACGGCGGCCACGTGCGTCTACGGCATGCCCTTTACCTGCGCGGTTGCCCGGGATAACATTTTTGCCGTACAGTTCCATCCGGAAAAAAGCCAGTCTGCGGGCCTGCAACTTCTCTCCAACTTCGTGCGCTGGCGTCCCTGATTTTCAATCGAGCACTGAGTGCTCATCATCCCGGCTATTGACCTGAAGGACGGGCGCTGCGTGCGCCTGAAGCAAGGCGACATGAGCAGCGCTACCGTGTTTTCCGACGACCCGGTCGCGATGGCGAGGCATTGGGCGGGCGAAGGCGCCCGGCGCCTCCACATCGTCGACCTGAACGGCGCCATCGCCGGCCGGCCGAAGAACGAGAAAGTGATCCGCGACATGATCGCGGCGGTCGGCGGGCAGGTGCCGATCCAGCTCGGCGGCGGCATCCGCGACCTGGATGCCATCGAGAGCTACCTCGACGCGGGCGTCAGCTTCGTGGTGATCGGCACTGCCGCCGTCAAGAACCCGGGGTTCCTGTCCGACGCCTGCTACGCCTTTCCCGGCCATGTCATCGCCGGCCTGGACGCCAAGGACGGGAAGGTGGCGGTCGAGGGCTGGTCGAAGATGACCGGCCACGACGTCGTCGACCTGGCGAAGAAATTCGAGGAGTATGGCGTCGAGGCGCTGATCTATACCGACATCGGCCGCGACGGCATGCTGACCGGGGTCAACATCGACGCGACGCTCAAGCTGGCGCAGGCCATCAAGACGCCGATCATCGCCTCGGGCGGCCTCAACAGCCTCAAGGACGTGCAGGCGGTGTGCAGCCAGCTCGCTCCCGAGGGCATCATCGGCGCGATCGCCGGCCGCGCGCTCTACGAGGGCAAGCTCGACTTGAAGAAGGCCCAGGCGACCGCCGACAAGGCGCTCGCCAAGGACTAGCCATGGGGCTCGCCAAGCGCGTCATTCCCTGCCTCGACGTCACCGCCGGCCGGGTGGTCAAGGGCGTCAACTTCGTCGGGCTGCGCGATGCCGGCGACCCGGTCGAGATCGCGGCGCGCTACGACGAGCAGGGCGCGGACGAAGTCTGCTTTCTCGACATCACGGCGAGCTCCGATGAGCGCGACATCCTGCTGCACGTCATCGAGGCGGTCGCCGAGCGCGTGTTCATCCCGCTCACGGTGGGCGGCGGCGTGCGCAAGCTCGCGGACGTTCGGCGGCTGCTCAACGCCGGGGCCGACAAGATCTCGATCAACACCGCCGCGGTGCAGAACCCCGACCTGGTGCGCGAGGCTTCAGGCGTCGTCGGCAATCAATGCATCGTCGTCGCGATCGATGCGAAAAGGAACGGCGCCAGCTGGGAGGTCTACACCCACGGCGGGCGCAAGCCCACCGGCCTGGACGCCGTGCAATGGGCGCAGCGCATGCAGGCTGCCGGGGCGGGGGAAATCCTGCTCACCAGCATGGACCGCGACGGCACGCGCGACGGATTCGACCTCGCGCTCACGCGCGCCGTGTCGGACGCGGTCGGCGTGCCGGTCATCGCTTCAGGCGGCGTCGGCAGCCTCGAGCACCTCGCCGAAGGCGTCATCGAAGGGCATGCCGACGCGGTGCTGGCCGCAAGCGTGTTCCATTTCGGCGAATTCAGCGTGCGCCAGGCGAAAGAGCACATGCGCAGCCGCGGCATCGAGGTCCGCCTATGAACGAATGGCTCGATGAAGTGCCGTGGAACGAGCAGGGGCTGATCCCCGTCGTCGCGCAGGATTTTTCCTCGGGCAGGGTGCTCACCGTCGCGTGGATGAACCGGGAAGCGCTGGAAAAGACGGTGGCGGGCCAGGAGGCGGTCTATTGGTCGCGCTCGCGCAAGAAGCTCTGGCGCAAGGGCGAGGATTCCGGGCACGTCCAGAAAGTGCGCGAAGTGCGCATCGACTGCGACGCGGATGCGCTGCTGCTCAGGGTGGAGCAGGTGGGCGGCATTGCCTGCCATACCGGCCGCGAGAGCTGTTTCTTCAGAAAACTGCAGAACGGGAGGTGGGTGGCGACCGATCCGGTGCTGAAGGATCCGTCGCTGATCTACAAAAAATGAAACCTGGACTCTACGCGACGCTCGAGCGCATCGCTGCGACGATCGAGGAGAGAAAGCATGGAGATGTAAAGACCTCCTATGTCGCCCGGCTGCTGTCGCAAGGCGAGGACGCGCTGCTGAAGAAAATCGGCGAGGAGGCCACCGAGACGGTGCTGGCGGCGAAGAGCGGCGACCGCCAGCACCTGGTGCGCGAGACCGCCGACCTGTGGTTCCATTGCATGATCGTGCTCGCGCGCCACGGCCTGGGCCCCGGCGACGTGCTGGCCGAAATGCACCGCCGCGAGGGCATCTCCGGCATCGACGAGAAGGCCGCCAGGAAGAAATGAACGACCCCAACTGCATTTTCTGCAAGATCGCCAGCGGCGAGATCCCGGCGAAGAAACTCTACGAGGATGACGACGTGTTTGCCTTCCACGACATCCGGCCGCAGGCGGCGGTGCATTTCCTCATCGTTCCGAAGGAGCACCTGCCGTCGCTGTACGACGCCGGGATGAGCCAGCTGCGGCCTCTGGGCAAGATGCTTGCGCTCGCCGGAGAGCTGGCGCGCAAGGAGGGGGCCGCCGACGGCTTTCGCGCCATCATCAACACCGGGCGCGTGGGACATCAGGAGGTGTATCATCTCCACATGCACGTCCTCGGCGGGCCCGAGCCTCTCGGCCCGATGCTGCAGAGGAGGAAATAGGAGACGCGTATGGGTTCGCTCAGCATTTGGCACTGGCTGATCGTCCTGGTGATCGTGATGCTGATTTTCGGCACCAAGAAGCTGCGCAACATCGGCGCGGACCTCGGCGGCGCCGTGCGCGGCTTCAAGGACGGCATGCGCGAGGGCGACAAGGCTGCCGACGCCGGCGCCGCGCCGCAGGTGACGGGCAAGACGATCGAGGGCGAAATCAAGGAAAAGACCGAGCAGAAGGCCTGAGCGCCGGCGCGGTCCCCAGCAAAGGCGCCCGCCCGGGCGCCTTTTTGTTCCCAGGCTGACCAATGTTCGACATAGGATTCTCAGAGCTGCTGGTAATCGGGCTGGTCGCGCTGATCGTGATCGGGCCCGAGAAGCTGCCGCGCGTGGCGCGCACGCTCGGCCACCTCGCGGGCCGGCTGCAGCGCTACGTCGCCGACGTCAAGGCCGACATCAACCGCGAGATCGAGCTCGACGAGCTGCGCAAGATGCGCGACTCGATGCAGAAGGCGGCGAGCGACGTGGAGACCTCGGTCAATACGGAGCTCGCCAAGACCGCAGACGAGCTCAACCAGTCCGTCGCGGCGGCGGCCGAAGGCAAGCCCCCGGAAAACAAGCCGGGATGAGCGACCAGGAAACCTTCATCTCGCACCTGATCGAGCTGCGCTCGCGCCTGGTGCGCGCGGTTGCCGTGGTGCTCGCCATCTTCGTCGCGCTGTTCATCTGGCCCGGCTCCGGGCCGATCTACGACGCCCTCGCCCTGCCGCTGATGCGCGCGCTCCCCGAGGGCGCCAGCATGATCGCCATCGGCGTCGTCACCCCGTTCATGGTGCCCGTGAAGGTGACGGCGCTGGTCGCGTTCATGATCGCGCTGCCGTATGTCCTGTACCAGGCGTGGGCCTTTGTCGCGCCCGGGCTGTACGCGCACGAGAAGAGGCTGGCGCTGCCGCTGGTGATCGGCAGCACGGCGCTGTTCCTGCTCGGCGTGGCTTTCTGCTACTTCTTCGTGTTCGGCAGGGTGTTCGCGTTCATCCACGGCTTCGCGCCGAAGTCGATCACGCCGGCACCCGACATCGAGGCGTATTTCAGCTTCGTGATCACGATGTTCATCGCCTTCGGGGTCACCTTCGAGATCCCGATCGTGGTCATCGTGCTGGTGAGGATGGGCGTGGTGAGCGTCGAGAAGCTGCGCGACGCCCGGCCGTACGTCATCGTCGGCGCATTCGTCATCGCCGCGGTCGTCACGCCGCCCGACGTGCTGTCCCAGCTGCTGCTCGCCATCCCGATGTGCCTGCTTTACGAGGCCGGGCTCGTCCTGGGCCGCTTCGTCAAGGCCGCCGAAAGCAACCAGCCGGACCTCACAACAAAGGGGGAAATCTGATGCGCGCGCTTCTCGCCATCGTTGCATTTGCCGTCGCCGGCAATGCGTTCGCGCAGCTGCTCACGGAGAAGAGATTCTTCACGCTGCCGCAATACGCCAGCGTGGGCGGCAAGCCGATCAAGAACGTGCGGGTCGGCTACGAGACCTACGGCAAGCTCAACGCCGCTGGCGACAACGCCGTGTTCGTCCCGCACTTTTTCTCCGGGACCTCGCATGCGGCAGGACGCTACAAGGCCGACGACAAGGCTGCCGGCTACTGGGACGCGATCATCGGCGCGGGCAAGGCGATCGATACCGACAAATACTTCGTGGTGAGCGCAGATACGCTGGTCAACCTGAATGTAAAAAGTCCTGCGGTCGGCACCACCGGGCCTTCGACCATCAATCCGGATACCGGGAAGCCCTACGGCTCGGCATTTCCCGTCGTTTCGATGCGCGACTTCGTTCGCGCGCACAAGGCGCTCATCGATTCGCTCGGCGTCAAGAAGCTGAAGGCGGTGGCCGGGGCATCGGGCGGCGCGATTCAGGCCATGGAATGGGGCGCGGCGTACCCGGAGCTGGTCGAGCGGGTGATCCACGTCATCGGCCCCGGCCTGGACATCCATCCGTACGTCATCGCCATGCTCGACGCCTGGGTCGCCCCCATCAAGCTCGATCCGAACTGGAAGGGCGGCGACTACCACGGCGGCCCGGAGCCGGCTGCAGGACTGGCGCAATCGCTCAAACTGGTGACGCTCACGACGGTGCATTTTGCCTGGGCGGAAAAGCTGCACGGCTACAAGTGGGCGTCCGAAGGCGGCAATCCGGCCGATGCCCTGGGCAACCTGTTCGCCATCGAGGATGCCCTGAACAAGGCGGGTCAGGCGCGCGCCGGCGCCACCGATGCGAGCCATTTCGTGTGGATGGCGAAAGCCAACCAGCTCTACAACGTCGAAAAGGAGCAGGCGCGAATCAAGGCGAAAGTGCTGTTTCTGCCGGCGAAAACCGATCTGCTGTTCCCGCCCGAGCTGTCGCGCAGAGCCGCCGACAAGCTGCGCGCGCAGGGCAACTCCGTCGAGTTCTACGAGATCGACGGCACCAGCGGCCACCTTGACGGGCTGTTCTCGATCGGCAAGGTCGCCGATCAGATCCGCGCTTTCATGGAGAAGTAGAAATCGGGGTCTAGCTCACCGCCTGTCGAGCATGAAGAGCAGCAGGATCACGATGAGCACTAGGAGGAGCGCGGCCGCGGAGATGTCGGCGCCCGCCGGAAGCGAGTCGATCCGGCCCGCGAGCTGCTGCACCTCGTCGTCGGTGAGCGCGTTCGCACGCTCGGCGGCCGCGGCGGGGGCAACGCCCAGCACGGCGAGCTGCTTCTGCACGTCGGCGCGCGCGAGGAAGCCCGTCAGCTCGCCGCGCTCGGCCTGGCGCTGTGCCGCAAGCGCCTCATCGACGCCGATCAGGGCGGCCTGGGTCTGCGCCGCGTAAGGCAGGGCGACGAGGCTCACGGCAAGGAAGCGGCAGATGAAACGGCGGAGGAACGCTTTCATTGGATGTCTCCTCAGTGCCTTCTGTCGAAGAGGAAAATGACCAGGAGCAGGATCAGTATGATTGCCAGCGCAACTTCGGTGCCGACCCCGCCGGCCGGCAGCGTGTCGATCCGCCCGGCGATCAGCTGAGCTTCGTCGTCGGTGAGCGCATTCACGCGCTCGCCCGCCGCCGCCGCGCCGACGCCGAGCGCCGCCAGCTTCCTCTGCGCATCCGCGCGCGCCACGAAATCCTTCACCTTGGCGCGCTGCGCCTCGACGTTCGCAATCGCCTGCCCGGTGCCGATCATCGCCGCCTGCGTATTCGCCGAATACGGCAGCACGATGCTGCTAAGGATGACCAGCCTGCATATAAACCGCTTGAAGAACGCCGTCATGTGATCCTCTTATCGGGGTTTGGAGGAAGAACTATAGCGCCAGACCCCAAGTCCGGCCAGCGTGCGCCGCTATGCGTTTAACCCAGCTAAAGCTCTGATGTGCTGCACGGCGCTGCGGCCGAGGGCGGAGAGCGCGTAGCCGCCTTCTAGGATTTTTACTCCGGCCGCGCCTGCGGCTTGGGACGCCGGCCGACGGTGACGCTGGCGTCCATGTCCTGGCCCTGGCGCTTCACTTTCATCGTCGCCGCCGAGCCCGGCGCGAGAGCGGCGACGAGGTTCAGCATCGCCGCGGGATCGGCGACCGGCTTGCCCTGCACCTCGAGCAGCACGTCGCCCGGCTTGATGCCGGCCTTGTCGGCGGGCCCGCCGCGCAGCACCCCGGCGATTAGCGCGCCTCGCGTGCCGTCGAGCTTGAAGGATTCGGCGACCGGCGGCGTGACCTCCTGCACTTCGACGCCGATCCAGCCGCGCGTGACGCTGCCGCTCCTGACGATCTGCTCGAGCACCATCTTGGCGGTCGACACCGGGATGGCGAAGCCGATCCCCATCGAGCCGCCCGAGCGCGAGAAAATCGCCGTATTGATGCCGATCAGGTTGCCGGCCGCATCGACCAGCGCGCCGCCCGAGTTGCCCGGGTTGATCGCGGCATCGGTCTGGATGAAGTTCTCGAAGGTGTTGATGCCCAGGCCGGTGCGGCCGAGGGCGGAGACGATGCCGCTGGTGACCGTCTGCCCGACGCCGAACGGATTGCCGATGGCGAGCACCACGTCGCCGACGCGCAGCGCGTCGGAGGAGCCGAAGCCGATCGCCGGGAGGTTCTGCGCGTCGAGGCGCAGCACCGCGAGATCGGTCTCGGGATCGTTGCCCACCACTTTCGCCAGCAGCTTCTTGCCGTCGGCCAATGCCACCTCGATTTCGTCCGCCGCCTCGACCACGTGATGATTGGTCAGCACGTAGCCGCTGCTGCTGACGATCACGCCCGAGCCGAGGCTGGCGGCGCGTTGTGCCTCGTCGGGCAGCTGGTCGCCGAAGAAGCGCCGGAAAATCGGATCGTTGAGCAAAGGATGGCGCGGCGCGCGGACTTCCTTGGAGGTGAAGATGTTCACCACCGAAGGCGTTGCGCGCTGCACCGCGTCGTAATAGGACGCAGGCGCGGGGCCAGCGCGCGCGGCGACCTGCATCGGTCCTGCGCTGCTCGGCTGCGTGATCGATAGAGGGACCTGCGCGCCCGCGCGCGGGGGCAGCCATTCCGGGCGGAAAGTCGATACGACGAACAGCGCCGCCACCGCGATCGTCGCGGCCTGCGAAAAAATGAGCCAGAGGCGGTACATGAGCGAACTGATCATTATACAGAATTCCTCTTAAGATTTAGATGTTTACGCGCGAAATCCTAGACAGGGCGAGGCCCCGTCGGTAGAATCGCACGCTTTCGCGCGCCGCCCACCCCGAGCCATCTCCATGAACGATCAGAAAAAAATAGACAGGACGCGGCGCAACCTGCTGGTCGCCACGTCGGTCGTCGGCGGCGCGGCCAGCGTGTGCGCAGCGGCCCCTTTCGTGGCCAGCATGTGGCCTTCGGAGCGCGCGAAGGCCGCCGGTGCGCCGGTCGACGTCGACCTTTCCAGAGTCGGCCCCGGTGAGCTCGCGGTGATCGAGTGGCGCGGCAAGCCGGTGTGGGTGCTCCACCGCACCCGGGAAATGCTCGATTCGCTTAAGGCCGCGGAGCCGAAGCTGACCGATCCCTTGTCGAAGGCTTCCGAGCAGCCGCCTTACGCGACGAACGAATACCGCTCGTTGAAGCCCGAGATCATGGTGATGGAAGGCGTTTGTACTCACCTGGGCTGCTCGCCGCAGCTGAAGACCGCCGAAGCCAGGGCCGAGATGGGCGCGGACTGGCCGGGCGGCTTCTATTGTCCCTGCCACGGCTCGAAGTTCGATTACGCGGGGCGCGTGTTCCGCGGCGCACCGGCGCCGACCAACCTGAGGGTGCCGCCCTACGCGTTCGTCGCGGAGGCCGGGCTGGTGATCGGCGAAGACAAAGCAACGAAAGGGGCCTAGCCGATGGCTGCGCGCCTGTGGAGCTGGGTCGACTCGAGGATGCCGAGCCTCAAGCAGGAGTGGCGCAAGCACGCCGCCGAGTACTACGCGCCGAAGAACTTCAATTTCTGGTACTTCTTCGGCTCGCTCGCGCTGCTGGTGCTGGTCATTCAGATCGTGTCTGGCATCTTCCTGACGATGAACTACAAGCCCGACGCCAATCTGGCGTTCGGCTCGATCGATTACATCATGCGCGACGTGCCGGGCGGCTGGATCATCCGCTACATCCACTCGACCGGCGCCTCGGCGTTCTTCATCGTCGTGTACCTGCACATGTTCCGCGCCATGCTGTACGGCTCGCACAGGGAGCCGCGCGAGCTGGTGTGGATCTTCGGCATGCTGATCTACCTCACGCTGATGGGCGAGGCGTTCTTCGGCTACCTGCTGCCGTGGGGGCAGATGTCCTACTGGGGCGCGCAGGTCATCGTCAACCTGTTCGGCACGGTGCCGTTCATCGGGCCGGACCTCGCGCTGTGGATCCGCGGCGATTACGTGGTGTCCGACGCAACGCTGAACCGCTTTTTCGCGCTGCACGTCATCGCGTTTCCGCTGGTGCTTCTGGGCCTGGTGGTGGTGCACCTGCTCGCGCTGCATGACGTTGGCTCCAACAACCCGGACGGGGTCGATATCAAGAAGTACCAGGACGCCAGCGGCCACCCGCTCGACGGCATCCCGTTCCATCCGTACTACACGGTGAAGGACCTGATGGGCGCGGTGGCATTCCTCGGCATCTTCTGCTTCGTCATGTTCTTCATCCCCGAGGTCGGCGGCTACTTCCTCGAATACAACAACTTCATCCCGGCCGATCCGCTGAAGACCCCGCAGCACATCGCGCCGGTCTGGTATTTCACGCCGTACTACTCGGTCCTGCGCGCAGTCCCGCCGCTGTTTCATTCGCAGTTCCCCGGCGTGCTGGCGATGGGCGCGGCGGTGCTGATCCTGTTCTTCCTGCCTTGGCTCGACCGCAGCCCGGTGCGCTCGATCCGCTATCGCGGGCCCTACTACAAGAGCGCGCTCGCCGTCTTCGTCGTCGCCTTCCTGATCCTCGGCTACCTCGGCACCGAGTCGACCACCGTGTGGGGCCAGTTCGGCTTCGACGCCTTCTTCCTCGACACCAAGGACCGGGCCACCTGGTTGGCGCGGCTGTGCACGGTGGTCTACTTCCTGTTCTTCATCCTGATGCCCTGGTACACGGGGCGCGACGAGGTGAAGCCGGTCCCCGAGCGGGTGACGCACTGATGAGAAAACTGGTGATCGTTTTGCTGCTCGCTCCGCTGTGCGGCTGGGCCGCCGAGGCCGGCTATCGCCTGGACAGCTCGCCGCACGATCCCCACGACCTCATCAGCCTGCAGGCCGGCGCTCGCACGTACGTCAATTACTGCCTCGGCTGCCACGGCCTGGAATCCATGCGCTACGGCAAGCTGACGGACCTCGACCTGACCGAGGCGCAGATCAGGGACTACTTCATGTTCACCGCCGACAAGGTCGGCGAGCCGATCCGCACGGTGATGCCGCGCAGGGAAAGCAAGAGCTGGTTCGGCGTGGCGCCGCCCGACCTTTCGCTGGCCGCGCGCTCGCGCAGCGCGGATTGGCTCTACACCTACCTGCGCAGCTTCTATCGCGATGCGAAGACCGCCACCGGCTGGAACAACGCCGTGTTCGAGAACGTCGCCATGCCGCACGCGCTATGGACGCTGCAGGGCGAGCGCGCCTACGACCGCGAGAGCCGCAAGTGGACCGAGATCGCCAAAGGCATCCAGTCGCCCGCGGAATATGACGCCACGGTGCGCGACCTCGTCAATTTCCTGGTGTACGTCGGCGAGCCCGCCGCCACCACGCGCAAGGTGATCGGCATCGTGGTGCTGTACGTGCTGGCCATCGTTTTTGTCTTCACCTATCTCCTGAAGAGGGAATACTGGAAGGACGTGAAGTAACTGCGGGCCGCACCGCGGCCGGTTTTTCAGGCGGAATCCAAGCCATGATGCAACTCTATTCGGGCACTACCTGCCCTTTCAGCCACCGCTGCCGCTTCGTGCTCTACGAAAAGGGCATGGACTTCCAGGTCATCGACGTCGACCTGTACAACAAGCCCGAGGACATCGCGGTGATGAATCCGTACAACCGGCTGCCGGTGCTGGTGGAGCGCGATCTGATCCTGTACGAGTCGAACATCATCAACGAGTACATCGACGAACGCTTTCCGCATCCGCAGCTGATGCCGGCCGACCCGGTGATGCGCGCGCGCGCGCGGCTGATGCTGTTCAACATGGAAGTCGAGCTGTTCTCGCAGATCGAAAGCCTGGAGTCCGGCAAGGAAAAGCAGGTCGAGCGCGCGCGCCAGCACGTCACCGACCGGCTGATCGAGCTGGCGCCGGTGTTCACCAAGACCAAGCACATGCTCGGCGACGACTTCACCATGCTCGACGTGGCGATCGCGCCGCTCTTGTGGCGGCTGGATCACTACGGCATCAAGCTCGGCAAGACCGCCGCGCCGCTCATGAAGTACGCCGAGCGCATCTTCTCGCGGCCGGCGTTTATCGAGGCGCTCACGCCCTCGGAGAAGGTGATGCGGAAGTAATCGGGCGATGAACGAGATCCCGACCAAGCCGTACCTGCTGCGCGCGCTGTTCGAGTGGTGCGTCGACAACGGCTACACGCCGCACGTCGCGGTCAAGGTCGACTCGCGCGCGCAGGTACCCTCCGAGTACGTCAAGAACGGCGAGATCACGCTCAACATCAGCCCGAACGCGGTGCACAAGCTGCAGATGGGAAACGAGCTGATCGAGTTCTCCGCGCGCTTCGGCGGCGTCGCGCGCCAGATCTCGGTGCCGATCGCCAGCGTGTTCGCGCTCTACGCGCGCGAGACCGGGCACGGCATGACCTTCGACACGGATTCGCCGAAGCCCCCGGCGCAGGCGAAGGCCGAGGCCGAGCCGGCGTCGCTGCTCGGCAAGCCCAGGTCTCCCGCCGCGCTGCCCGCGCCCGCCCACCCCGAGCCGCCGAAGAAGCCCTCCGGCGGCAAGCCGACGCTGAGGCGAATCAAGTAGGCGCGGCCGGTGCATAATGCGCGCGCCGTGCCGGCTTAGCTCAGCTGGTAGAGCAGCGGCTTTGTAAGCCGTTGGTCGGCGGTTCGAATCCGTCAGCCGGCACCAAAACCCCGGCGTCTCGCCGTTTCGCGTGACAACAACTTTCACTTCCACGCGGGCCGCTTGGTGAAAGAGCGCAAAAACCTGACCTCCTTCGCAGCGCCCACCGGTCGATCGGCGGACCATCCGGGCATTTGCGGGGTGTCGTATGCAAGCAGCCGGAATCCCAATGCGCCGCGTCATGCCGGGCGTGATGGCCCTGCTGCTCGCCGTTGCCGGAGAAGCCGCCGCGCAGGCCTATCACCCCGCATCGCTCGAGCGCTTCGAGCAGGCTCCTCCCCGCGTGCTCGCCCATTCACCGTCTGCCATTCGTGCGTTGGGGCATGACATGGATCTGCAAGCGCTCGATACGTTCGCAGAGCAGCGCGCCGAAAGGCTCGGCCCCCTGGAGCGCTCAGAGGGGTGGAGGCTGTACGGCCGGCTCGGATTGCTGAATTTCCAGGACGAGCCCGATGCGAATGGCAGCGGCATACGAGTCAGCTGTTGCCGCACCGGCCCTGAGCTCGGCACGAAAATCTATCTCGGCATCCATCGCCGCTTCTGACCCTCTTTGGTAAATTGTGACCTATATCACGGGCGGTCCACCGCTGCGACATTAGAGTATCGGTCCAGCCGCAGGACAGCGTTAAGGATCGAGCAAGCATGTCAAGGCGCAGACAGAGGAAAGCTCGCGCAGCGCAGCACGCCTTTAACCACGCCTATTCTGCGTCCTGCTACGGACGCTTTCAGAAAGCCGCTTTCCGGCCTGAGGACAGCTTGTTCGCCGTTGCGCTGATCTGCGGACTTGGTCTGATGGCGTGGGTAGCGACGGTTTTGTACGGCTTTCTGACTACCTATCTCTGAACGGCGTGCGACTCGCGCTGGTCGCATCGCTCCTGCTGCTTGCGGCCTGCGCCGAGCGGCCCGCGATCGGCATCACCATCTCCAATACGCCGGAGCCGATCGGCGCGTGCGCGCCGCCCAAGCCAGGCGCGGGCTGCCCGTAGAACACGATGATCGCCGGCCTGTTCATTCATCCAGTGAGGATGGTAAACAAAAAGCCCGCTTTCGAAGCGGGCTTTTTGTCGTTGCGTGGAGCGCTTAGAGCGGCTTGATGTTCGCCGCCTGCAGGCCTTTGGGGCCGCGCTTCACTTCAAACTCGACCTTCT
>Ga0209156_10000038_pt1 | contig 84862 bp, 81 predicted proteins | sample GraSoiAngelo_124_FD_185881 | JGI IMG/M metagenome (GOLD analysis project Ga0209156, IMG submission 185881) | Grasslands soil microbial communities from the Angelo Coastal Reserve, California, USA - 14_0927_05_20cm (SPAdes) (version 2) | ecosystem: Environmental > Terrestrial > Soil > Grasslands... | reverse complement strand
GAGATGACCGACGTTTCTCGGGAGGGGCGGATTTCGCCGGGGTGCACCGGCATGTATAAGTCGGAGCACGTGCCGGCGTGGAAGCGGATCGTGGACTTCGTCCACGCCCACAGCCAGGCGAAGATCGGACTGCAGCTCGGCCATGCAGGCCGCAAGGGCTCGACCCGGCTCGCGTGGGAGGGGATGGACGAGCCGCTCCCGGAGGGCAACTGGGAGATCATCGCCGCCTCCCCCATCCCCTACTTCCCCCACAGCCAGGTCCCCCGCGCCATGGACCGGGCGGACATGGACGCCGTGCGCGACGACTTCGTGCGGGCGGCGCGCATGGCGGAGCAGGCGGGCTTCGACATCCTCGAGATCCACTTCGCGCACGGCTATCTCCTGGCGAGCTTCATCTCTCCGCTCACGAACCATCGCAGCGACGAGTACGGCGGCTCGCTCGCGAACCGCATGAGGTTTCCCCTCGACGTGTTCGATGCCGTGCGCGCGGTTTGGCCGGAGCACAAGCCGATCTCCGTGCGCATCTCGGCCGTGGACTGGGCGCCGGGTGGCACGGAACCCGCCGACGCGGTCGAGATCGCCAGGCTCCTCAAGACGCACGGCTGCGACATCGTGGACGTGTCGGCGGGCCAGACGGTGCCCGATGCGAAACCGGTCTACGGGCGCCAGTTTCAAACTCCCTTCGCCGACCGCGTGCGGCACGAAGCGGGAATCCCCACGATGGCGGTGGGCAACATTTCGTCCTACACGGACGTGAACACGATTCTCGCGGCGGGGCGTGCCGATCTCTGCGTCCTGGCGCGCGCGCACCTCTGGGATCCGTACTGGACGCGCCACGCCGCCCACGAGATGGGCTATGCGCTGCCCTGGCCGCCCCAGTATTCGACGCTCGACACCTACAAGCCGCGGTTCACGTGAGGGTCGTCCGATGGCGGTGAGCTATTCCAGCTATTTGAAGCTCGATGAGCTCCTCGCGCTGCAGCAGCCGCGCTCCGCGGGCCCCGAGCACGACGAGATGCTGTTCATCGTCATCCATCAGGTGTACGAGCTGTGGTTCAAGGAAATGCTCCACGAGCTCACCTACCTCCAGGCGCTGCTGCGCGACAACGCCACGCCGCGCGCTCTGCACACCTTGAAGCGCGTCCTCACGGTGCTCAAGGTGATGGTGGCGCAGATCGACGTGCTCGAGACGATGACGCCGCTCGAGTTCCTGTCGTTCCGCGACCGGCTCGAGTCGGGGAGCGGGTTCCAGTCGTTCCAGTTCCGCGAGCTCGAATTCGTCCTCGGCGCGAAGAACCCGGCGGCCGTCGCGCGGTACGCCGAGGGGAGCGAGGCCCGGCGCCGGCTCGAGGCCAGGTATCGAGAGGCGACGCTGTGGGACGCCTTGCTCGCCTATCTCGTACGGAACGAGTACCCCGTTCCGACGTCGCTGCTCAGCCGCGACGTGACCCGGTCGGTGGAGTCGTCGCGCGAGATGCAGCAGGTCCTGATCGCGGTCTATCGGACGAACCCCGCCGTAGCGTCGGTGTGCGAGCGCTTTGTGGACCTGGACGAGGGCGTCATGGAGTGGCGCTATCGACATGTGAAGATGGTGCAGCGCACCATCGGCACGAAAGCGGGCACCGGCGGAACAGCCGGGGCGGAGTACCTCGAAACGACGCTCAACAAGCCTGCCTTCCCCGACCTCTGGGCGATCCGCACCGAGCTGTGACCGCCGTGACGCCGGAGGCGTTGTACGGGAGTCCCAACGTCCTCGCGCCTCATTATCGCCGCTTCCGCGTGGCGGACCGATTGCTGCTGACAGGCCACTCGCATCAGGCATGGCCCGACGTGGGGTTCGAGGCGCAGCAACGCGCCTGGCTCGACGCGGCCGAGTACGTGGACGACAAGTGGGAGCGCGTGTTCGCCGTGGCGGGCGGGGTGCAGCGCGGGTTTGCGCGGCTGCTCGACGACCCCGATGGCGCGGTCGCTCTCGGCGCGAACACCCACGAGCTGGTCGTGCGGTGGCTCTCCGCCCTGCCCCTCGGCCGACGACCCCGCCTCGTCACGACGACCGGAGAGTTTCACACCATCCGGCGCCAGCTCCAACGTCTCGGTGAGGAAGGGATCGCCGTCGTCAAGGTCCCCGCGCTCCCGGCCGCCACGCTCGCCGAGCGGCTCGCCGGAGCCGTGGACGACCGCACCGCGGCGGTGCTCGTCTCGGCGGTGCTGTACGAGAACGCCCACATCGTGCCCCACCTCGGTCACGTGCTCGATGCCTGTCGACGAACGGGTGCGGAGCTGCTGGTGGACGCCTATCACGCGCTCAACGTCGCACCGTTTTCCCTGCGGAAAGACCAACTCGCCGGCGCGTTCGTGGTCGGCGGGGGCTACAAGTACTGCCAGCTGGGCGAGGGCAACTGCTTCCTGCGCATCCCCGCGGGCTGCGCGCTGCGGCCGGTGATCACGGGTTGGTTCAGCGAGTTCGAGACGCTGACCGCCGGCGAGGCGGCGACTGCGGTCGCCTACGGCCCGGGCGCGGCTCGGTTCGCCGGCGCCACGTACGATCCGACGAGTCATTATCGCGGCGCCCGCGTGCTCGACTTCTTCGAGGAGCACGAGCTCTCGCCGGAGGTCCTGCGGCGCGTGAGCCAGCACCAGGTGGGCCTTCTGGCGCGCTCCTTTGACGCGCTCGATGCCGACCCACGCCTGATCACGCGGGACCGGACCGTGACACTGCCGGACCTCGGGGGGTTCCTCGCACTGCAATCGGCCCGGGCAGCCGAGCTGTGTCGTCGCTTGCGGGACCATGGCGTCCTGAGCGACTACCGGGCGGACGTACTGCGTCTCGGTCCGGCCCCCTATCTGTCGGATGTGCAGCTCCGCGATGCCGCGCAGGCGCTGGGACGCGTGATCAGGGAGCTGGGAGGAGGGGCGCGCTAGCGCTTCTCGCGGAAAAAACCTTGCAGCAACCGACCACACACGTCGGCATCCACCCCGCCGATCACCTCCACGCGATGATTCAGACCGGGATGCCGCAGCAGATCTCCCACACTCCCCGCCATCCCAGCCTTGTCGTCGTAGGCGCCGAACACGAGCCGGCCCAGCTTGGCCAGCACGATCGCTCCTGCGCACTGGGCGCACGGCTCGAGCGTTACGTACAGAGTGCAATCGGTGAGTCGGCCGGTCTCGAGCGATGCGAGCGCCTGCTGCACGGCGAGCAGCTCGGCGTGAGCCGTGGGATCGCCGCGGGCGACGGTCTCGTTGTGCGCCCGCGCGACGACGGCACCGTCCCGAAACACGACGGCGCCCACCGGAACTTCTCCGCTGGACGCCGCCGTTCGGGCCTGCTCGAGCGCCTCTCCCATGCCCGCTTGGTGGTCGTTGGGTGCGGAGTGGGGCCGTTTCCCCTTTCCCGCTTCCCCTTTCCCGGCCTTTTTAAGCACGCGCGGGCTCGGCCACTCCCCCGGCGACGCGCTCGAAGGTGAGATGGCTGCCGTCCTTCGACCGGTTGACCCGGATCCGATCGCCCTCCGCGTACTTGCCCTCGAGCACCGCCAGCGCGAGCGGGTTCTGCAGCAGCCGCTGGATCGCCCGCTTGAGCGGCCGGGCGCCGTATACCGGATCGTACCCCTCGGCCACGAGCAGCTGCTTGGCCGCGGGCGTCACCTCGAGGTGGAGCTTGCGCTCCGCCACCAGCCGCTCGACCCGCGTGATCTGGATGTCCACGATCTTCGCGATGTCCTCGCTCGAGAGCGGCCGGAAGATGATCGTGTCGTCCACCCGGTTCAGGAACTCCGGCCGGAACGTCTGGCGCAACAGCTCCATGACCTTGGTCTCGACCTGCTCCCAGTTCCGCGTCCCCATCTCGAGGATGTCCTGGGACCCGATGTTCGACGTCATGATCAGCACCGCGTTGCGGAAGTCGACGGTGCGTCCCTGCGAGTCGGTGAGTCGGCCGTCGTCCAGGATCTGGAGCAGCAGGTTGAAGACGTCGGGATGCGCTTTCTCGATTTCGTCGAACAACACCACCGCGTAGGGCCGGCGGCGGATCGCCTCCGTGAGCTGTCCGCCCTCCTCGTAGCCGACGTAGCCCGGGGGCGCACCGATCATCCGTGCCACGGCGTGCTTCTCCATGTACTCGGACATGTCGAGCCGCACCAGCGCCTTCTCGTCGTCGAACAGGAACTCGGCCAGGGCCCGCGCGGTCTCCGTCTTCCCGACGCCGGTGGGGCCGAGGAAGATGAACGAGCCGGTGGGACGGTGGGGGTCCTGGAGGCCGGCCCGGGCCCGTCGTACCGCATTGGCCACGGCGGCGAGCGCCTCCGGCTGCCCGATCACGCGCCGGGCCAGCTCGTCCTCGAGGTGGGTGAGACGCTCGCGCTCCGACTCGAGCATCTTGGACACCGGAATGCCCGTCCACTTGGACACGATCTCGGCGATGTCGTCGGCATCGACTTCCTGCTTCAAGTACTTCGCGTTCTTCTGGACCTCGGCGAGCCGCTTCTCGATCTCCGTGATCTCGCGCTCGAGGGCCGGGATGCGACCGTAGGTGATCTCGGCCGCCTTCTGCAAGTCGCCTCGCCGCGTGGCCTGCTCGGCCTCGGTGCGAAGCTGCTCGAGCTGGGCCTTCTTTCCCTGCAATCCGCCGATGGCCTCCTTTTCCGCCTGCCACTGCGCTTTCATCACTTTGGAGCGCTCCCGCAGCTCAGCCAGCTCTTCCTCGACCTTGGCGCGCCGCTCTTTGGACGCCTTGTCTTTCTCCTTGGCGAGGGCGGCGAGCTCGATCTCGCGCTGCACGATCTGGCGCTCCACCTCGTCGATCTCCTGCGGGAGGGAGTCGATCTCGATCCGCAGCCGGCTCGCAGCCTCGTCCACCAGGTCGATCGCCTTGTCGGGGAGGAAGCGGTCGCCGATGTAGCGGTGCGACAGTGTGGCGGCGGCGACCAGCGCACTGTCCGTGATCCGCACGCCGTGGTGCACCTCGTAGCGCTCCTTCAGGCCCCGCAGAATCGCGATGGTGTCTTCGACCGAAGGCTCACCCACGAACACCGGCTGGAAGCGCCGCTCCAGGGCCGCGTCCTTCTCGATGTGCTTGCGGTATTCGTCCAGCGTGGTGGCGCCAACCACATGCAGCTCGCCCCGCGCCAGCGCCGGTTTGAGCATGTTGGACGCGTCCATGGCGCCTTCGGCGGCGCCCGCGCCCACCAGCGTGTGCAGTTCGTCGATGAAGACGACGTACCTGCCCTCCGCGCTCGTGATTTCCTTGAGCACCGCCTTGAGCCGATCCTCGAACTCGCCGCGATACTTCGTGCCCGCGATCAGGGAGCCCAGATCGAGCCCGACGAGATGCTTGTTGCGCAGCGAGTCGGGCACGTCCCCGTTCACGATGCGCTGGGCCAGGCCCTCCACGATCGCCGTCTTGCCGACGCCGGGCTCGCCGATCAGCACGGGATTGTTCTTGGTGCGGCGCGACAGCACCTGCATGACGCGGCGGATCTCCTCGTCCCGTCCGATCACCGGGTCGAGCTTGCCCTTGCGGGCCTGCTCGGTGAGATCGCGCGTATACCGCTCCAGCGCCTGATACTTCTGCTCCGGCTCCTGGTCGGTCACGCGCTGCGACCCACGCACGCCCTCGAGCGCCGCCAAGACCGTGGCACGGTCGACGCCCGCCGCGGAGAGCAGCTGCTTGGCGGTCGTGCCCTTCTCCTCGACCAGGCCCAGCAGCATGTGCTCGGTGGAGACGTATGCGTCGCCCAGCGCCTTCGCTTCCTCGTCCGCCCGATCGAGCACGTGCGACACCTCGCGCGACAACGTCGGCTCGGCCGCGGTGCCCGACTGCTGCGGGAAGCGCGCGATTTCCCGCTCGGTGTCGGCCTTGAGCTGGGTGACGTTGAGCCCGGCTTTCTGCAGTAGGGGGACGACGATCCCGTCGTCCTGCGACAGCAGCGCGTAGAAGAGGTGGGCGTCGTTGAGAACCGGGTTGCCCCGCGAGCGCGCCTGCGCGCCCGCCTGTTGGAGGGCCTCTGCGGCCTTCACCGTCAAACGATCGGGTTTAATCATGGCAGCCGCTCCCCGGGCAACCTCCGTGCCGACTGTAAGATGCCGAATCGGCAGAAGCAAAGTCAAAATGAGCGCTCATTGACCGGCGGCGCTGCCTTGGTGAACTTGCGCCGTCAGACCGAAGGATTCCTCAGTGCGTCATATCGTCTGGCCGGTGCTGCTGGTCCTCGCCGGCCCCGCCTTCGCCCAGGCTCCGCACATCACGCCGAAGGGCGATCCCAGCGTCCGGAACGACACGATCTATCGGCTGGCGGTGAACCCGGCCGACCACCCGAACGAGGCGTACATCTACCTGCTCGACGACGGCGTCGTCCGGTTGGAGGCGGACGGCCGCGGCACCCGCACCTACCGGCAGGTGGTGCAGATCCTCAACCGGGAGGCGGCGGAGCAATGGGGGGAGCAGTCGTTTTCGTACGTCAGCGGGCGGGAGCGGTTGACCCTCAACTGGGTGCGGGTGGTGCGGCCCAGCGGTGCGGTGATCAGCGCCCAGCCATCGCACGAACAGGAGACGGTCGCTCCCGTAGCCCAGGAAGCCCCGGTGTACTCCGACGTGCGCGTGCGCCGCATCTCGATCGGGGGGATCGCCCCGGGAACGCTGCTCGACTACAGCTATACGGTCGAGACTCTCAAGCCGGTCATGCCGGGCGACTTCGAGACCAGCTGGCGCATCACCACCGGGCGCCTCACCCGGCGCTCGCGCTACATCATCGACGCGCCCGCCGCGCTCGACGTGCGTATCAAGGAGACGAATCTACGCTTCCGGCGTCGCACGTCCGAGGTCGGCGGCCGACGCGTTTACGTCTGGGCGACGAGCGAGGTCCCGAAGCTCGAGCGCGAGCCGTTCGCCGCGGACTCGAACGGTATCGATCAGTTCATCACGGTCGCCGGGCCGCGCACCTGGGCGGACGTGGCCCGATGGTACAGCCAGCTCGCGCGCGACCGCTACGTGACGACCCCCGCGCTCGACTCGTCGCTCGCGAGCCTCGTCGGCCCCGCCCGGACGCTGGAGGATTCCTTGCGCCTGGTGCACCGCTGGGTGGCGCAGGATTTTCGCTACGTCTCGCTCTCGCTCGGGATCGGCGGGTTCCAGCCGAGGCTCCCCGCGGCCGTGCTGCAAGCCCGCTACGGCGACTGCAAGGATAAAGCGACGCTGTTCATCACCCTGGCCCAGCGCATGGGACTCAAGGCGTATCCCGTGCTGCTGGCGTCGAGCGGCGGCATCGAGCGCGACGTGCCATCGGCCCACGCCTTCGACCACATGATCGCGGCGGTCGAGCGCCCCGCGGGCTATCTCTTTCTCGATCTCACATCCGAACTCACACCACTCGGCTCGCTGCCGCCGGCCGAGCAGGGCGAGTTCGGTCTGGTGGTCCACCCCGACGGTCACGGCGAGGAAGTCACGTTCCCGACCGATTCCACACCCGTGAACCGGGATGCCTCGACGCTCGAGGGAGAGCTGTCGCCGGACGGCGTCTTCAGCGGACGCTACGTCCACGTCGCGACCGGCGATCAGCAATACTCGCTGCGGCGCACCTTCGCCACCGCGATGGGTCCCGACGAGCGCGAGCGGCTCACCCGCACCGTCGCGAACCTCGTGTTTCCCGGCGCGTCCGGCGACAGCCTCGAGCTGTTCGACGGGCGCGATCTGAGCGCGCAACCGCGGGTGGCGTTCGTGGTGCGCGGAGCCCAGGTGACGTCCCAGTCCGGCACGAGCGACATCCTCACCCTGCCGCTGCACAACTACGGCGCAGTGAAGGCCCTCGCCGCCGAGCTCGAGGGCCTCGGCCCGCGCAAGTATCCGATCGACGTGGCGGCGGTCGCCGGTCCGCACGTGGAGGAAGCGCTGCTGACCCTCAACCTCCCGCCCGGCTGGCGCGCGACCCTGCCCCCGAACGTCACGGCCAGAAGCGCCTTCGGGACCTACACGGCCGAGTACGCGCAGGATGGGCGGGCGCTCCGCATCGCGCGCCGCCTGGTCGGCCGCAAGGGAGTCGAGCCTCCCGACCGCATCGGGGAGCTGATCGCGTGGCTCAAGGATATGGGGAAGGACGACGTGCGCTATCTGGTATTGCAGCGCCAGAAATGACGCGGGCCTGCTACGTCATGGCTGTGGCTGCTTGACGACCATCTTCTTGGTCACCCGCTGACCGTCCACCACCAGCTGATAGATGTACACGCCGGACGCGGCCGGCTTTCCCGTGTTCGCGACGAAGCCGTCCCAATACGCGCTGTAGGCACAACCCAGCTGCGTGGGACAGGTGAGGGCGAGGCTGTCCAGCGCCTTGCCCGTGCCGCGCAGCACCGGAATCGCGACCAGCTGCGCGAGGACGTTGTAAATCCGTAGCGACACGACGGGCCGATGACCCTTGAGGAACAACTGCCCGCTCAGCTTGAACGGGATCGTGGTCACCGGGTTGAACGGACTCGAACGATTGCGCTGAAGCTCAATCGTGGGTTGAGGGTCTTGTGCCAGCGCCGGCTCGACGCCCCCCTCGAACACCCACAGCCCGAGCCCCAGCATCGCCCAGGCGAACCGCTTCATCCACCGCTCCTCTAGCACACGAGATGTGACTCGAGACCGCTCTCCTTATGTCGCTAGTGATGCCGACGCGGGGCGCACTGTGAAACTAGGGTCCGCCTTTCCCCGCTGTCAACCGGCCCAGGACGCGTGCGTCGCCCGTGCGGCGCGTGACGCCGCGGCGATCCGCCCACTCGAGCAATGGGATCAAGTACTTCCGCGTGAGCCCCAGCCGGTCGCGCAGCTCCGCGGGCGTCGCCGACCCAAGCTCCGTCAGCGTCGCTTCCAGGACCGCGCGAAACTCGGCGAGCGCGGCCGCCGCGACGTAGCGCTCCTGATCCATCTGCTCGACCACGCCTTCGCGCGCCAGGTGCGCGAGCACCGCGCGCACCGGGGCGTCGGGCAACTCGCGCTCGAGCTCGGCGACGGTGGGCACCTGCCATTTCGCCGCTGCGACGCGCCGCGCGACCTGGTCGCGAGCCCCGCTCGCCCGGGCGTCGAAAGCGGGACGCCAACCGGCAAGCCGCGCCACACTCTCGACGATCTCGAGCTTGCGCCCGCGCGCGCCCTGCGCCAGGACGGCGTCGACCACGGCGGCTGGAGGTGGAGAGTTTGCCGCGCCGACCGTCGCCCGCAACGCCTGCAGCGACATGCCTGGATCGAGCGGATGCTCCCCGTGGTGTCGACGCAACACTTCCACCAACCGTGCCGCCTCAGCCGCCACAGCCGGACCTGAGACGAGCGTCTCACCCAACACTAAGAGCCCATCCCCCACAGCCGCGATGACCGTCGGCACACGCCGCGGCGCCACGCCAAGCCGCACCGCCAGCGTCTCGGTGGCCAAACCCGCGAGCCCCGCCTCGGCCACGAGGGCGTCGAGTCGCTGCGCCGGCGTCTGGTCCGCCGCGATGCGGCGCCGGCGCGGCCGGGTGCGTTGCGGTGGGAATGGGTCCAGCACGACACCGCCCCCGATCGTGGTGACAGGAGAGAACGACCGCAGCACGAATCGGTCGCCGCCCCGCGCCACGAGAGGAGTCTCGAGCAGCAGGCGCGCGCTACCCGTTTCGCCCGGCCCGATGCTCCGGGTCTGGACGACACGAGCGAGGATCTCCGCCGTGCCCAAGTGGACACGAACGCGAGTGCGCGAGGCGAGCGGCTTCGACGCTCCGGGGAGGAGCTCGACCACGGCGTCGAGCATGCTCGCGGCGCGCCAGCCTGGGCCCGTGACGACGACGGCCCCGCGGGCCAACTCGCTCCTGTCCACGCCCACGAGGGCCAGCGCGGTACGGCGTCCCGGTACGGCCCGCGACGCGGACTCGCCGTGAACCTCGATGGAGCGCACGCGGACCTCCCGCTCCAGCGGCAGCAGCCGCACGGAGTCGCCGACGGCGACGCTGCCGCTCCAGGTCGAGCCGGTCACGACCGTACCCGCGCCCGCCACGGCGAACACGCGGTCGATGGGAAGGCGGAACAGGTCGTCGGCGGGCCGCTCCGCCAGATCGGCGGCGACCCGGCCCAGGGCGCCGCGCAGCTCGTCCAGTCCTTCGCCCGTCAGCGCGGAAACGGGCACGGCGGGCTCCCAGCGGACCCGGCTCCCGGCCAGTCGAGCTGCCACCTCGCTCTGCACCAGCTCGAGCCATTCGCGATCCACGAGATCGCGCTTGGTGATCACGGGGATGCCCCGACGCACACCGAGCAGTTCGACGATGGCGAGGTGCTCCTCGGTCTGGGGCATGATCCCCTCGTCGGCAGCGATGACGAGCAGGGCGACGTCGATACCGGTGGCGCCGGCCAGCATGTTGCGGACGAACCCCTCGTGTCCGGGTACGTCCACCACGCTCGCCTGCACGTCGCCTCCGAGCGGCAGCGGCGCGAACCCCAGGTCGATGGTGATGCCGCGGCGTTTCTCCTCCTCCCAGCGGTCGGTGTCGACCCCGGTGAGGGCCTTCACCAGGGCGGTCTTGCCGTGGTCGATGTGCCCCGCGGTGCCGATTACGAAGCGGCGGAGGGAATCGGAGTTGGAGTGGGGGGTACCCACGCGCGACGCTCCCAGAAGTCCAGGGCCGAAAGTGGGCCCGCCTCGCCCAGGTGGTAGCGGACGAAGCGGGCGACGAGGCGGCGGTGGGCGGCCGCGTGCGAGGCATCGAGCGGCGGTAGCTCCGCTCGCGGGTCGTTCAGGGCCACGAGATCGGCGTACGCGCGGAGCGGGAGGCGGCTGGGCGGCTGGGCCGAGGTCGGTCCGCACCGCGGGCAGAGCGCTCCCCCGTCCGCCACGCTGAAGGGCACGGGCTCGTCCGCCGCCGGCTCGATCGCGGCGCCGTCGCGCGCACAGCGCGCGAGCGACGGCTCGAAGCCGAGCACGGCGAGCAGGCACCACAGCGCCCGCACGGCGGCGGCATCGATTTCCCCCGGGGGCACCCGCTCGAGCGCGTCGAGCGCGCTCGTGAGCGTGTCGTAGGCGGCGGGCAGCGGCGCCGGGGGCGCCATCTTGAGCATGACCTCCGTGAGCGCCGTGGCGCCGGCGAAGCGGCCCACGTCCGCGGCCAGGTCGCGTCGCAGGTTGACCAGATCGAACGCCCCCAGCGTATGGAGCTCGCGCGTCTCGCGGAAGTAGAGCTGGGCCATCCCCTCGCTCAACAGCTCGAGCCCCGCCCCGAAGCGGCTCTTGGGACGGAGCGCGCCCTTGGCGATCGCGCTTTGCACGCCCAAGTCGCGCGTCGCGAGCCGTACCACCTTGGACGTCTCGCTGTAGCGGTACGTCTGGAGCACGAGGGCGGGGGTGGTAACGAGGGACATACCTAGGGCTTGGTCGCCACGGCGCCGTACCACGGGCAGTGCGCTCCAGGAGCGCTAACCACCTTGCGCACCGTGTAGTCAGGAGGGGGTTGGAGGACATCCACGGCGCAGGCCGAGTCTGCAGCGTAGATCAGCCTCCCTTGATCGATCACGATACCGGCGACGGCGTGGCCGCCCGGCCGGATGGCGTCCGATGGCGGTCGCGTGAGCGTCTTGGTGATGGTGTTGACCTCCTGGATGCCGCTGAACGCGGATGCGACGAGCAGCCGGCTCCCGCTCGGGTGGAACTGGGCCTGGAGCGGGGCTGAGCCGATCCCGTTGATTACGAGCAGCTCGCGCGGCTCGATGGGATTGACGACGGACACTCTTCCGCTATCGGTGCCAGCGCGCGTCGACACGACATACAGAAGACTGTCGTCACCAACCACCGCGAGCCGCGGTCGGGCAGGAGTGAGGAGCACCGAATCGACGACGGCGTGGGCGACGGGGTCGACTACGGTGATGTATCCTGGACTGGAGAGCCCGGCATCCCTCAGCACGAAGACGCGCTGTGCGGTCACGGCCACCGCAGTCAGGCTGGCGGTTCCGCCGATGAAAACCATGTCACCGAGGGCTCCAGCCCGGTAGTTCACCCGAACGACGTACGGCGGAGCGACGACCCACGCGATCGAGTCGTCGGCCATCGCGGCGTCCACGGGCTCCATCCCCGCGAGACCGATCCGCCGCACGGTGTCAGGGTTGTCTGCGAGGTCGACAATATCTACCCTCGCGCTCCCAGGGATGGAGGCGAGAAAAACACTGCCGCGAGCTGTGAGACGTTGCCCAGAGCCTGGGCCGAATTCCAGCTGGACCAACCGCTGCGTCAGATCGGTCGCCGAGAGTAGCAAGAGATAATTGTCCTGCGTTACGAACCCCACGTATTGCCCCGCCGAGCTGGTCTGCTCGAGCGCGTCGCTGCACGCGGCGGCGAGCGCGAGGGCGAGCAGGGCGAGGCGTCTCATCGAGCGGCGGTCTCCACAAGATCACAATATACGAACCGGCGGTCTCGCACGACGACCGGGCCCCGCGCGTGCCGCACGGCGTGCCGGAACCCCGGACCCGCATACACGAAGGTGTGGAACTCGCCGTTTTCCCCGCAGGGGTCCACGGTCGAGGGGATATCCCGCAGCAGCTCGGCGTCGAACTCCCGGCCCGCGAACTCGCCGGCGAGCTGGTCCGCATCCACGCACACGAGCACGGCGCGGTACCCCAGCCGGACGAATTCGTGGGCCAGCACCCGGGTATCGCGCAGCCACAGCGGAAACAGGGCCCGCATGCCGATCCGCCCGAGCATCCGCTCGCGATAGGCGCGGATGTCGGCGAGGAACAGGTCTCCGAAGACAACCGTGTCGAGACCCGGCACGCGCTCCCGCAGCCCTTGCAGCGTGGCGGCCATCTTCCCCTCGTACTCGTCGTTCGTGGCGCCGGGCGAGATCACCACCTGCTCGAGCGGCAAGCCCAGGGACTCGGCCTGTCGCTCGAGCAGCGTGCGGCGCACGCCGTGCATGCTGATCCGGTCGTACTCTCCCGTTACCGTGGTGAGGAGCGCCGCGACCCGGTAGCGACCGTCGTGCACGATCTCCCGCAACGCGAGCGCGCTGTCCTTGCCGCCGCTCCACGCGAGGAGCACGTCCTGGGGGTGGGACACGTCAGTGTCCCAAACGGAGCTCTCCGCCGAAGAACACGTTGCGCCGCCGCGCCGGGAAGTTCGTCACTTCCTCGTACGGGGCGTCGAACAGGTTCTCCACCTTGCCGACGACGGCAAGGCCCGGCGCCGCGCCCTGCGGCCGCACCAGGTCGACCTGAGCGGCGAGGTCCACGCGCGTGTACGAGGGAAGCGTGTCCCGCTGAGACGTCCGGTAGTCGACGTCCGGCCGCCGCCCCGTGTACAGCACCGTCACCGATACGCTGCCGCGCCCCCCCAGCCGAGACGACAGCCCCAGCGTCGCGGAGTGCCATGGCCGTCGGAGGAGCGGCTGCCCCGTGAGGAACAAGGCGGTCGACCCGGTATCGGCCCCGCCCCTGGTGACCCGCGTGTCGAGGAAGGTGTACCCGGCCGTGATGCGAATCACCCCGCCCAGGCCCGCCTCCGACGCAACCTCGAGGCCCCGAGCGTCGGCGCCGGGAACGTTGACGTAGTTGTACCTGACGCTGTCCGATCCGTTGTAATCGATCAGGTCGCGGAACCGTTGATTGAAATAAGTCGCCCGCACCGTGACCCCCGCCCCCGGGATGTGGTGCTCGAGACCGGTTTCCCACGTGAATGAGTGCTCCGGTTGCAGGCCGGGGTTCCCGCGCACGAAGCCGGTGGCGTAGTTCTCGAAGAAGTTCGGCTCCTTGAATCCGGTCCCGAGGGACGCGATGGCACGGGTGTGCCCGTGAACCCGGAACGACAGGCCCGCCCGGTAGGTGGCGTAGGTGCGGAATCGCTGGTTGTCGTCGAGCCTCGCGCCGAGCGTCAGGCTGAGCGGTCGCTCCAGGTCCGTGACGAGCTGCAGATACGCCGCGCCGTCGTCGCGCGACCTGGATCCGTTCAGCGTGCTCCCCTGCGTCGTCTCGTGCTCGAACGCGCCCCCGACCGTCACGACGTCGCCACCCGACAGGCGCACGTTCGTGCGACCGTCGAGCCCCGTGCGCGTCACCCAGTCCGAGCTCGAGAATGGGAACGTATTTGTGTCGCTCGAGTCGTTCGGCGCGATGGCATACTGAGCGTTGTCGCGGTGCCAGGTGCCCGTCAGGTGACTCTCGACGTGGTCCGAGAAGACGCGGCCCACATCGAGCCCGACGGACGGGCCGCGATCGAGTTGGTGCTGGTTGTGGCTCACCGGGTCGCCGCTGCCATTCGTCGGGAAGTGATAAAGAGCGTCGCCGTAGCGGACGGACAGGGCGGCGTCCGTGCGCGCGTCCGGCCGGACCCGCAGGCGGCCGCTCAGTACCTCGTTTCGGTACTGATTGTTGAACCGATAGGTCCCATCGCTTGCGAAGCGCGACAGACCGAGGGCGTACCCCACCCGGTCGTCGCCGCCCGACGCAGTCACGTCGACGGCATTGGTCGCGTAGGTCCCGCCTCCGAAGGCGATCGTGGCGCGGGGGGCGCTGCGTCCGTCGCGCGTGAAGATCTGCACCACGCCCGTGACCGCGTCCGAGCCGTACAGCACGCTCGTCGAGCCGCGCACGACCTCGATCCGCTCGACATTGTCGGTCGTCAGGTTCGCGAAGTCGTAGCTACCTCCGGGTGCGTTCTGCGGGACGCCGTCGATGAGCACCTTCACGTAATCGCTCTCGCCACCCCGCAGGAACAGCGACGCTTGGCCACCCCAGGGGCCCGTCGTGACCACCGCCGCTGCCGGGACGGTGCGCAACGCCTCGGCGACCGTGCGGAGTCCCTGCGCCCGCAGCTGAGCGCCGCTGATCACGGTGACCGAAGTGGGGAGGGCGTCGGCCCGCGTGGGCAGTCGCGTCGCCGTGACCACCACCGGCGCGAGTGTGACGGTGTCGGTGCGCTGCTGCGCGGCAAGCACCATGGGGAACACGACGGGCGGCAGCATGCCCAGCCACTGTCTCATGGACGGTTCTCCTTCTTGCGCAGGGGGATCATCTGGGGTCGTCCTTCGAATGCCGAAATGACTACCGGCCACTGAAACACGGCGGCCGCGGTCTCCCCGGTCAGGACGTCGGCCGGCCTACCGCGTGCCACGGCGCGCCCCTCGGCGAGGATCAAGACCTGGTCGGCGAACCGCGCCGCCAGATTGACGTGATGCGTGATCATGAGCGCGGCGAGCCCGTGCGCATCTACCAGGGCGCGCACCAGCTCGAACAGCTCCATCTCGTGCCGCAGGTCGAGCGACGTGGTCGGCTCGTCGAGCACGAGCAGCCTGGGCTCCTGCGCCAGGGCCCGCGCCAGCCGGACGCGCTGGTACTCGCCGCCCGACAGGCTCCAGAGCCAGCGATCGGCCAGGTCCGCCGCGTCGCACGCGACGAGCGCCCGCTCGACGGCCGCACGGTCGTTCGCGCCCATTCCGCCGAGCAGCGAGAGGTGCGGGTACCGACCGAGCAGCACCGTTTCCCGCACGCGCTGCGGGAACAGGTTGTCTTCGCGCTGCGGGAGCACGCCGACCACGCGCGCCAGCTCGCGGCGCGACCAGTCGCGGGCCGGGCGCCCCAGGATCTCGGCGCGACCAGCGACGCGCCGCACCAGGCCGAGCGCCGCGCGCACCAGCGTCGTCTTGCCGCTGCCGTTCGGTCCCAGCACGGCGTGGAACTCGCCCGCGCGCACCTCGAGCGAGACGCCCACCAGACTGTCGCGCGGGGCGTCCGGGTAGCGGCACGTGACGCCGCTCAAGGCGAGGATCAGCTCACCGTCCATCGGCGCAGCAGGAACGCGAACACGGGGACGCCGAGCAGGGCGGTGACGATCCCCACGGGCAGCTCGCGCGGCGCCACCACGGTGCGGGCCAGCGTGTCGGCCGCCGCGAGCAGGATTCCGCCCGTGAGAAACGCCGTCGGCAGCAAGGTACGATGCAGCCGCCCCCACACGAGGCGACAGACGTGCGGCACGACCAGTCCGACGAAGCCGATCACGCCCGCCACGGCGACCGCGGCGGCGGTGAGGAGCGAGGCGGCCAGATAGACGAGCTGTTTAAGCCGCCGCACGTCCGCACCGAGGTACTGCGCGGGCTCCTCGCCCAGGGCGAGCAGATCGAGCGGCCGCGCGGCCGCGACGAGGACGCCGAGCGGGAGCGGCGCGTACGCGAGGATCACGAACACCGTGGTCCACGACGCCCCGGAGAATCCGCCCCACAGCCACAGGAACGCGTTCCGCAGCTCGGTGGCCTCGGCGAGAGAGACGATAGCCGTGGTGATCGCGCCAGCGAGCGCGCCGACCGCCACGCCGCCCAGCAGCAGGATGCGCGGGTCGAGCTCGCCGCCTCCAACGAGGCCGAGCCGATATACCAGCGCCATCGCGCCCACCGCCCCGACGAACGCCGCGAGTGGGAGGGCCCACGGGCCCGGGACGTGGAGCGCGATCGCGGCCACCGCGCCCAGGCCGGCGCCGCCTGAGAGGCCGAGCAGGAACGGGTCCGCCAGCGGGTTGCGCACCAGCGCCTGCAGGCTCGTGCCGGCGACGCCGAGCGCCCCGCCCACGAGGAACGCCAACACCGCCCGGGGCAGCCGCAGCTGCCAGACGATGGGCGAGCCGAGCAGGTCCGCGAGGGGCAGGTTCGCGGGCCCGACGAGCAGCGCCGCGGCGAGGGTCGCGAGGGCCGCACCGGCCAGCACGACGTACTTCACGGCGCGGTCTCGAGACGCCGCCGCAGCTCGCGGACCGCCTCGGCGGCGCGGGGGCCGGGTCGCCCGAACAGCCGGCCCGGAAGAAAGAGGAACCGTCCCTGCCGCACCGCCGCCACGACGCGCCATTCCGGGCGGTCGGCGTAGGGCGGCCGCGCCGCCGTGTCCGACAACACGGCGATGAAGTCGGGCTGCCGCGCCGCGATCGTTTCGATCGACACCTGGGCCGAGGGCGTGCGGATGTCGTGAAACACGTTGCGGGCGCCGGCGAGCCCGGCGAGCTGGTCGAGGTAGCTCCCTGCCCCGATGACAATCGGGGGGTTGTCCCAGACGATAAAGACGAGGGACTTGGGCCCAGGGGTCGGGGACTCGGGGCCCTGGGACACGAGACTGTCCATGGCTCGCGCCAACGAGTCGCCCGCTGCTCTGCGACCCGTGAGCACGCCCAACCGGCGGGCCGCGGGTCCCAGGTCCTCGAGCCGGTTGAGATCGAAGAGGACCGTCCGGATGCCGAGCCGCTCGAGCTGCTGAGCGGCTGTGGCGTTCGGGCCGGAGCGGTACAGCAAGACGAGGTCTGGCCGCCGGGCGGCCACGGCCTCGACGTTCGGGGGCATGCCGTCGCCCACGCTCGGCACGGCGAGTGCCGCGGGCGGGTAGTCGCACCACGCGGTCCGGCCGACGAGGCGGTCGCCCGCGCCCACGGCGAAGAGGATCTCGGTGAACGACGGCGAGAGCGACACGATGCGCCGGGCAGGCGCGGCGAGCGCCACGGGACGGCCGGCGTCGTCGGTGACGGTGCGGCCGCCCCCGGCGGGCGCCCGCTCACCCCGCGTGCACGCCGCGAGGGCGAGCGCGAGGAGTCCCGCGAGGTGGGTGCGCACGGACCAGCGGCGCATAACGAAAAGGCCCACCCCCGACGGAGCGGAGATGGGCTAGCGCCTGCGCCTTGGTGCGCAGCGCCACCATCCCTCCCGCGAGGGATCTACAGGTGGCGCGAACGAAGACGTCTCCTGGCTTCGGGCGAGCGGCTCGCCTTCCCGGGTGATCACACCCAGTGGCGTCGAGCCGCTACAGCTGCCCGTCACAGTGGCGGGGCCGCGCCGGATTCGCACCGGCTTCCGTGGATCCCCGTTCGCTTGTAACGACGCGGTTAGTCTATCGCGGTTTCCGTCGCAACGCAACCACGAACCCGATCCCGAGCGCGAGCGCCGCGACCCCGACGACGAACGGCACCAGCGCCTCCGCCGTGAGCGGCCGGTCGCTGAAGACGATCGCGAGCGCGGCGCCCGCGGCGAGCGCCGGCGTGCGGTAACGCGCGAAGCGGCGCCCTTCGATGCGCTCGATGCCGAGTGAGTCGAGCCGCGCCGCACGCACCACCGCCGCGGTGTCCTCGAGCAGCAGGTCGACCTCCGCGATCGGCTGGTCGATCGGCAGGTCGAACCGGGGCGCGGTCGCCGGCAGGACGTAGGTGTAGCTCAGCTGCTTACGCTCGCCCGGCGGGATGGGGCCGAATACGGCGACCGAGTCGCCCCGGAGGGCGACCGCCTGAGGCGACACGTCGCCCTTGCCGACCTGAAACTGGATCGCCGGGGCCGGAATGGCGCCGGCCCAGGCGGGCCGGAGTGTGTCGGCGGCCACCCGGGTGACCGTTCCGGGGTTTTCCAGCTCCACCAGCTCGAGCACGTCCCGGCTGCCATCCCGTTTGATCTTCGCCACGGTCACCAGGCGGCGGGCGACCCGCACCGCGGGACCCGCGGAGCTGGTATCGAAGACGTACAGAGCGTGGAGCGGCCGGCCCGGCACGACGGGTTCCGAAAAGTACGCGATGCCGGCGTGTCGACTGCTCACGACGTACATCGCGGTGGAGTCGGGACGGCGGATCGTGAGGGTGTAGCGGCCCTGCGCGTCGGTGCGCGTCGAGTCGATCGGCCCGCCGTCGCCGCTCACGGACACCTGGTGCAGCACGACCCGGGCGCGCGCGAGCGGCCGTCCCGCGCGCCCGTACAGCACCCGCCCCGCGACGGCTACGCCTTGTGCTGCGAGACCCGTCGCTCCCCCCACGCCGATCAGCGCGAGGAGCGCCAGGCTAGGGAGTGAACTTGCCGAAATCTTCGGGATCGAGGTTCTGGAGGTAGTTCTTCAGGGCATCGGGATCGAGCGGCCCCGAGCCCGACTCGCCGCCGGGCTCGCCCGTCTCCACCGACGTGAGCGCCAGCAAGCCCTCGCTCGTGAAGATCGGCGCCTTGAGGCGCAGCGCCACGGCGATCGAGTCCGACGGCCGGGCGTCGATCTGGATCACGGCGTCGCCGCGATAGATGTGCAGCTCGGCGTAATAGGTGTTCTCCTTGACCTGGGTGATGATCACCTTGCGCAGGTCCGCACCCAGGCCGAGGATCACCTGCTTCAGCAGGTCGTGGGTGAGCGGCCGGGCGAACTTCACCCCCGCCAGCTCCATCGCGATGGCGCTCGCTTCGGCGGGCCCGATCCAAATCGGGAGGACCCGCTCCCCCTCCTGCTCCTGGAGAATGACGACGGGAGTGTTGGTCGTGCGATCGAGCCCCAGGTGGGCGACCCGAACCTGGATGACGTTCGCGCTCAGGTCCCCATCTCCCACGATGCGAGATATTTCTGCTGCTCGGGCGTGAGCGTGTCGATGGCGACTCCCATGGCCGCGAGCTTCAACCGGGCGATTTCGGCGTCGAGCTCGCGCGGGATGCGGTGTACGTCCTTGCCGAGGTCGGCGGCGTGCCGCACCACATGCTCCGCCGCCAGCGCCTGGTTCGCGAACGACATGTCCATCACGCTCGCCGGGTGGCCTTCCGCGGCCGCCAGGTTGATGAGCCGGCCCTCGGCCAGCACGAACAGACGCTTGCCGTCCAGGCGCCACTCGTCCACGAACTCGCGCGCCGGCGTGGGGCCCTGGGCCGCCCGCTTCAGGCCGTCGAGATCGATCTCGACGTTGAAGTGTCCCGAGTTCGCGAGAATCGCCCCGTCTTTCATGGCGCGCATGTGTTCCACGCGGATCACGTGCATGTTGCCGGTCAATGTGACGAACACGTCTCCCACCCGCGCGGCTTCGGCCATCGGCACGACCCGATACCCGTCCATCTGGGCTTCGAGCGCCTTGAGCGGGTCGATCTCCGTCACGAGGACGTTCGCGCCCGCGCCGCGCGCCCGCAGCGCGAACCCCCGCCCGCACCACCCATACCCCGCCACTACCATCGTGCTCCCCGCGACCAACACGTTGGTGGCGCGCAGGATACCGTCGAGCGTCGACTGGCCCGTGCCGTAGCGATTGTCGAACAGGTGCTTGGTGTCGGAATCGTTCACGGCGATCACCGGGAACTGCAGCACGCCGTCGCGCGCCATCGCCTTGAGCCGGATGACGCCGGTGGTGGTCTCTTCGGTCGACCCCGCCACGCCGGTGACCAGCGCCCGCCGCTCCGCTCCGGACAGACCCTCGACCCATTGGCGCACCGGCGGCGCCAGGTCGTCGAGCCGGTTCAGCGCGATCATGTGAAGCGCGCCGACCAGGTCGGCGCCGTCGTCCATGGTCACATCGGGCCGGTGTGCGAGGGCGGCCCGGATGTGCTCGTAATAGGTGGCGTGATCTTCGCCCTTGATCGCGAACACTTTGATGCCGTGATCTTTCACGAGGTGGGCCGCGACGTCGTCCTGCGTGGAAAGGGGATTCGAGGCGCACAGCGCCACGTCCGCGCCGCCGGCCTGGAGCGTGACGGCGAGGTTCGCCGTCTCGGTCGTGACATGCAAGCAGGCGGAAAGGCGACGCCCGGCCAGAGGTCGTTCCCGCGTGAAGCGTTCCCGGATGAGGCGCAGCACCGGCATCGATCGTTCCGCCCACTCGGTGCGGCGCCGGCCCTCGCCCGCGAGTTTCGGGTCCTTGATGTCGGAGGTCGCGCTCGCAGCCGTCGTCGTCATGCGGTCACTTTCTTGGCGTAGTGCTTGGAACGCTGCGCGGCAAGTAGCAGATCCTCGACGCGGTTCGCGTGCTCCCAGGTGAACAGCTCCACTTCCCGGTCCACGTCCTTATCCACGTAGCGGCGCCGCTCCGGCGCGCGGCCGAAATGACCGTAGGCGGCCGTGGCGCGATAGATCGGGTGGCGTAGGTTCAGCGCCTTGATGAGACTGAGGGGCGTCAGGTCGAACACCTCCCGCACGGCGTCCTCGATCGCCTCGTCCGGCACGACACCGGTGCGGAACGTGTCGATCATGATGGACACCGGCTGGGCGACCCCGATGGCGTAGGCTACTTGCGCCTCGCAGCGCTGCGCCAGCTTGGCCGCGACGACGTTCTTCGCCACCCAGCGCATCGCGTAGGCGGCCGACCGGTCGACCTTGGAGGGATCCTTGCCGCTGAACGCCCCGCCGCCGTGGCGGGCCATGCCGCCGTAGGTGTCCACGATGATCTTGCGCCCAGTGAGGCCGGCGTCTCCCTGGGGACCGCCGACCACGAAGCGGCCGGTCGGGTTCACCAGGACATCGGGCTCCCGCACCTCGAATCCCGCGTCGGCCAGCACCGGTCGCACCACCAGCGCAATCACCCCCTCGCGCAGCTCGCTGTTGTCGATCTTGTCCGAATGCTGCGTCGAGACCACCACCTTGCCGACGCCGACCGGCCGGGTGCCCTCGTACACCACGCTCACCTGCGTCTTGCCGTCGGGCCGGAGCCACGCGAGATCACCCGCCTTGCGCACCGTCGCGAGCCGCTCGGCCAGGCGATGTGCCAGCACGATCGGCAGCGGCATGAGCGAGGGCGTTTCGTCCGACGCGTAGCCGAACATCATTCCCTGGTCACCCGCTCCGCCCCGGTCCACGCCCAGCGCGATGTCGCCGGATTGGCGGTCGATCGTGGTGAGGATGGCGCAGGTCTGGGCGTCGAACCCGAAGCTCGCGTCGGTGTAGCCGATCGCGCTGATCGTGCCCCGCACGATGTCGGGGATGTGGACGTAGGTGGACGTGGTGATCTCGCCCGCGACCACGGCCATGCCCGTCGTCACGAGCGTCTCGCACGCGACGCGGGCGGCGGGGTCCTTCGCGATGATGGCGTCCAGGACGGCATCCGAAATCTGATCGGCGATCTTGTCGGGATGGCCTTCCGTCACCGACTCGGAGGTGAAAACGTGGCGCTGCGCTGGCATCTGTCGATCCCACGCGGGTTTAGACGTTCAAGCTAGCGGCACGCCGCCCGCCCGGCAACCGGGCGTCGGGGTCGAGCAGCTTCAGGTCGACCGCTTCGGCGAGCGCCAAACGCAGCAGGTCGAGCACCGCGTCGGCGGTGCGCGCGGTGAGCGCCTGCTCGGCCGCGACCCGCGCGCGCGCCACGCTCACCTGCCGCGCCATCCATTTCACGATCGTCAATTTCGGCGGCGCGACCGAGAGCGTGTCGTAGCCGAGCCCGAGCAGCAGGAACGCGGACAGCGGCTCCGACGCCATCTCGCCGCACACGCTCGCCGGCTTGCCGGCGGCGCGCGCGGCATCGGCCACCATCTTGAGCAGCCGCACCACGCTCGGGTCGTGGGGATTGAAGCGGTCGGCGAGCCGCGCGTTGCCGCGGTCCACGACCAGCGTGTACTGGGTGAGATCGTTGGTGCCGACGCTCAGGAAATCCGACGCCTCGGCCAGCCGGTCGGCGATCACCGCGGCGGCCGGCGTCTCGACCATCACGCCCAGCGGGAGCGTCGCGGCGGCTTCGATCCCCTCGGCGGCGAGCCGCTTCGCCTCCAGCGCGACGATCTCGCGCGTCCGGTCCACTTCGTCGAGCCGCGTCACCAGCGGGATCATCAGGTGGATCTGGCCGTGGGCCGCCGCCCGCAGCGCCGCCCGCACCTGGGCATGGAAGATCTCCGGCCGATCGAGACACACGCGAATGGCGCGCCAGCCGAGCTGAGGATTGGTCTCCGCCAGCATGCGGAACGCGCCGGGCAGCTTGTCGCCGCCCAGGTCGTAGGTGCGGACCACCACCGGGTAGCCCGGGAACGCCTCGCTCACGCGCCGGAAGTAGGCCGTTTGCTCGTCTTCGCTCGGCAGCGTCGTGTGACTCGTGATCAGAAACTCGGTGCGCAGCAGGCCGACACCTTCGGCGCGATGCTCCTGCGCGGCCTTGATCTCGTCGGGAAGGTCGACGTTGCCCCGCAGCACGATGCGCACGCCGTCGGTCGTGACCGCGGGCTGCGAGGCGACCTCGTCGAGCTGGGTCGCCAGCTCGCGCCGGCGCCGCTCCCGCCCGCGGGCTTCGGCGATCTCGGCCGGAGTGGGATCGAGCAGCACCGTGCCGCGCGTCCCGTCCATCACGAGCATCGTGCCGGGCTCGATGCGCTCCATGGCGCCGGTGACGCCGAATACCGCGGGGATGCCGATGGAGTGCGCCAGGATCGCCGCGTGCGACGTCCGAGTGCCTTCCTCGCTCACGAGCCCGACGACGTGCTCGCGGTCGAGCTGGACCGTGAGGCCCGGTCCGAGCTCGCGCGCCACCACGACCGAGGGATCCGTGATCTCCTCCCACAGCTCGTCCGAGCCGCGATGCATCAGGTGCTCGAGCACCCGGATCGTCACGCCCGAGAAGTCGGCGAGCCGGTCTTTCAGGCGCGGGTTTCCGGTGGCGGTCCACAGGTCGCGCACCTCCAGGGCCTTGAACTCGAACGCCTTTTCGGCGGTGAGGTGGTTTTCGCGGATCAGATCGGCCACGCCGGAGAGGAACTCCTTGTCCTCGAGCATCAGGAGCTGGGCGTCGAAGATGCGCGCCTCGTCCGCGCCGGCGCGGGCCTCGGCCTTGACCCTCAGGTCCTGGAGGTAGCGCTTGACGTCGCGCACCGCGGCCCGCAGCCGGCGGACCTCCTTCTCCACCCGCGAGCGGGGCACCACGCGGTGGGGCACCTCGGGCATGGTCCAGCGCACCACGACGGCCGGCCCGACGGCGATGCCGGGGGACACTCCAATCCCCTTGAGCAGACGATCGCTCATGGCCGCTCTTCGTCCTCTCGCTCTTCCGCCTCGCGCATCTCCGCTTCTCGTACCTCCGCCGTCAGGTGCATCTCGTGGAATCCGTCGGCCACGAGGGCGAGCAGCGCCTCCATCGCCTGCTCCGCGTCCGCGCCGTCGGTCCTGATGATCAGCGAGGACCCGCATTCCGCCGCGAGCATCATCACGCCCATGATGCTCTTCCCATTCACGGTGAGATCGTCCTTCTTGACCTCGACCGCGGCCTTGAAGCGGCTGGCGAGCTTGACGAACTCCGCCGCCGGTCGCGCGTGCATCCCCAGCGGATTCACGATCTTCGCGGCGCGCTCGATCATGGCCAGAGCCACCCCGCGAGCGTCGCCACGGCGAGCAACACCAGACCGAGCCGCACCCCGGTGAGCCGGGCGCGCAACCACCACAGCAGCGCGAACCCGAACGCTGCGACGCCGGCGAGCGCCACCCGCGACCAGCCGAGGAAGCCGCTGCCCAAGTACTGCGCCACGAGCGGGAGGGCGGCGCCCACCACGAACGCCATGGCCGGCCCCAGCACGGCCGTGGCCCGTTGCAGCAGCGGCTGGCGCAGCGCCACCGCCACGCGCACACCGTGCGTCCACCCCGCGCGCAGCGCCCACCAGCGCAGCGCCACGTGACCCGCGTTGAAGACCACCAGGAACCCCAGGATCGCCGGGAGCCCGAGCCCGAGCGCCACGGCGATGAGCGCCAGCCCCGACGTGAACGGCAGCCAGCCGGCCCACACGAGGCGGTCACCGAGCGAGCCCAGGGGACCGCACAGCGCGGTGCGCAGCCGCTCGACCTGATCGGGCGGCACGCCCTCGTGCTCCGCCCGCGCCGCCGCGCCCACCGCGAGGCCGCAGAGGTACGGATGCGCGTTGAAGAAGTGCGCCCCCCGCGCCACGGCGGCCCGGTAGGCAGCCCCGTTGCCCGCCACCCGCAGGTCGCGCAGCAGCGGCTCCTCGGCGACCCCCATGCCGACCCCTTGCATGCGCTCGTAGTTCCACGAACCCTGCACCGTGAACAGCCGGAGCAGGCTGCGGCCGAAGGCCGGGCGGGCGCGCGGCGCGGCGCTCACCGGAGCCACGCCACCGCGGCGCCGCCCACCACGCCGGCGGCGAACCACCGCAGGTCCGGCCCCCGACCCACCAGGCGCAGCGTGCCGGCCGTCCCCACGGCGAGGGCGGAGCCGACCGCGGCAACATCGAGCAGCAGCACACCCCGCAGGCTGATCGTGCCGGCCAGATAGGTGCGGGCGAGCAGCGCCAGGCCCAGGCCGAGCGCGGTCACCACCGCCGCGCGTGCCGCATCGCGCAAGATCGCCGCGGTGTGCAAGCGCACCAACACGCGGGCGTCCCCCGCTTCCAGGGCGGCCGTCGCGCGCCGCACGGCCCGGGCGTTGAGCCGTCGCACCGCATGCAGGCTCAGGCCGCCGGCCATCCCGGTGATCAGTCCCACCAGGGCGCCGAGCCCGAGGCCGAGCGTGCCCGCGGCGGCGTGTGCCGCGCTCACGGCGGCGACCGTCGCCGGCCCGTATTCCGGGTAGCGTGCGGCCCCCACGGGCAGCACCTCGTACTGGAACAGCTCGAACAGCACGCCCAGCGTCAGACCGGTCCACCCGTCGCCCAGCATCGCGCCGGCGATCGGCCCGGCCACGAGCGGCCGCGCGATCATCATTTGCGGCACGCTCACCAAGTCGAGACCGACGAGGGTACCCCAGGCGAGCAGCCCCGACAGGAGCGCCGGACTCACGTGAAATCCTCCAGGGGCACCGGCCGGGCCGTGGGCACGTCCTGCGCCGTGATCTCGACTCCGCGGGCGGCGAGCGCCTTGAGCTGCGCCGCCTCGGCGTCGCTCAAGTAGACGTAGCGCAACCGGGGCGACCGCCCCGGGCGGTGGTGCAAGCCCCCGAGGTTGATGCGGGTGACGCGATGGCCGTCGCCCGCGAGCGTCGCGAGCGTGTCGATGTCACCGGCGACGAGCAGGCCGACGCGCGCGTCGCGCTCCCAATCGGGGAGACACGCCAGCGCCTCCGCCGTCGAGGCGAACACCACCTCGATGCCGGCGGGCACACCCATCCGGTAAAGCTCCTGCTCCCAGGTGCTCGCGCGCACCGCGTCGTCCACCAGCACGATGAATCCCACGTTGAGCGGTTTCCCCCAGCCGACCACGACCTGGCCGTGGATCAGGCGGTCGTCGATGCGGTACAGCGCGATGCTCATGCGGCCGGCGTGCGGATCGCCCGACTGCCGGCTTCGGCCGCACGCCGGGCCGCGTCGGCCGGCGGGAGATCGCGATGGAACACGAAGTCGAGCAGCATTGCCAGGTTCACGCCCGTCACGACCGCCATGTCGGACTTGCCACGCGCCAGCCGCACGGAACTGGTGAGACACGAGCCGCCCGGAAGATCCACGAACAGGACGGCCGGCTTGCCCGCGATCGCCTGCGTGAGGCGCTCGGCGAGCGCTCCGGTATCGCACCCGTCGTTCGACACGGGGACGAGTGCGTCGTCCACGCCGGTGATCGCGGCGACGGCGGCGAGCAGCGCCTGGGCGACGGCCGCGTGCGACACGATCACACCGCGCAATGGCTCACTCATTGTCCTCCTCGAGATACTCCTGCAGCTGGCGGCGCTCCGCGAGGCGCTTGAGGAGCCGGTCGTTGAAGGCGCGCGCCGAGTCCACGCCGCTGTAGCGGAGCAGGTGGTTCATCGCCACGACCTCGCAGATCACGGTCAGGTTCTTGCCGGGGTTGAGCGGGACCGTGACCATCGGGAGGGTCACGTCGAGCACGCGCGTCGTCTGACCGTCGATCCCGGTGCGGTCGTACTCGCGCGCCGCGTCCCACTCGTCGAGCTGCACCACGACCTCGATGCGCTTTTGCTGCCGCACCGCCCGCACGCCGAACAGGGCGCGGATGTCGATGAGTCCGATGCCGCGGATCTCCATGTAGTGCTGCGCCAGCTCGTGGCCGCGGCCGATCAGGACGTCGTTGCCGCGCCGCGTAATGTGGACGACGTCGTCCGCGACCAGGCGGTGGCCGCGCTCGACCAGGTCGAGCACGCATTCGCTCTTGCCGATCCCGGACTTGCCGAGGAACAGCAGGCCCACGCCGAACACGTCGGCGAGCGACGCGTGCACGCTGGTGCTCGGCGCGAACACGTCGTCCAGGAAGGGCTTGAGGCGGCGGTAGAACTCCGCGGTCTTGAGCCGGGTACGGATGACGGCGACACCCTTGGCGCGGGCCAGCTCCACCAGGTCGGCGGGCGGCTCTTGGCCCTTGGAGATCACCACGCACGGCAGATCGAACGAGAACAGCGTCTCGAGCGCGCGGCGGCGCGCGGCGGCATCGAGCGATGCGAGGTAGGTGACTTCGGTCTCGCCGAGGATGTGCAGGCGGTGTGCGGCGAACCGCTTGGTGTACCCGGCGAGCACCAGGCCGGGGCTCGACGCTTCCGGCGTCGGGATCTCGCGGTCGAGCCCGCTGTCTCCCGTGAGCGCCTCGAGCTGCAGGGGATCGCCCCGCTGCTCGAGCAGGTCGCGCACCTTGGGGAGGTTCACGACGACCGGCGCGCGGCGGCGCGGCGGATCGCCCCGCGGCGCCGCATGGGCGACTTGTCGAGCTGGCGGCGCACTTTGGCCACCGCGAGGTTGAGCGCGCTGCCCTGATCCATCCCGCGGGCCGTGCCGACGTGCAGCGCGCCGCGGGCCGCATGGAGCCGGACCTCGACGCTCGGCCGCCCGTGGTCGGCGTCGAACACGACCCGGGCGTCGTGCGGCCGCGGCGCGACGCGCGCCAGACGCTCGACGAGCGCGCGCGCCCGCGCGCGCACCTCCGGCGGAAGCTCGCAGTGGCGTGCCGTGATGGTGATCCGCATGGTCAGCCTCCCCGCGCGATGGCGTGTTGCAGGTGCGCTTCCGTCGCCCGGGCCGCACGCTCCCACGACAGACGCTCCGCGAAGGCGCGACCCCCGTGGCCCAGCCGCTCCACCAGCCCCCGATCGGCGGCCAGCGCGAGCATGCGCTGCGCCAGCGCCTGCGTGTCGCCGTGCGGCACCAGGAACCCGGTCTCCCCGTCCCGCACCGACTCCCGCAGACCCGGACTGTCGGACGCGAGCGCGGGCGTCGCGCAAGCCGCCGCCTCCACGTTGGAGATACCCCACCCCTCCTTCGGACTCGGAAACACCAGCGCCCACGCCCGCCGCAGCCGCCGGCGCTTCTCCTCCTCCGACACGAAGCCCAGGAACCGCACCCCCTCGGCGATCCCCAAGGAGGCCGCCAACCGCTCCAAGCGCGGCCGGTCGTCGCCCTGGCCAGCTACCTCGAGCACCAGATCGGCGCGCGATCCCCTGGCCAGCGCCAGCGCCCGCAGTGCGATCTCCACTCCTTTATAACGCTTGAGGCGCCCCACGTACAAGAACGTGGGGACCTCCGCTCGAGCGACCTTCGCGTCCGGGGCATACCAGCTCGCATCGACACCGGGATAGATGACCACGACGCGCTCCGCCGGGATTCCCCGGCGCACGAGGTCATCGCGGGTGCTCTCCGAAATCGCGTGGAACCAGGCGCGCCGATAAGCTCGCGGGATCGGCCGTTCCGCCGCCCAGACCACGGCCGCGATGGGCCAACTGGCTTCTCGGAACGCCGTGGCGCCGAACAGATGCGGGACCACTGCGCAGAACGGCCGGTCGGTGAGCCCGGCGAGGAAGAGCGGCAGCTTGTTGATGTCTTCGACCACCACGTCGTACCGGTTCGCGGCGAGCAGCCGGCGCACGGCGGGGCGCGCCCGCAGCGCGAACGTGTGGCGGCCGCCGACGCGCCGCACGCGCAGGCCGTCGAGCTCGGCTTCGGGCGCCGCCCCCGCCCAACCGCTCGTGACCAGGTCGATGGCGTGCCCCTGGCGCGCCAGGCGACCGAAGATCTCGTGGAGGTGGATCTCCGCGCCGCCGGCGTGCGGATTCTCCCGGTCGTTCCAGTTGACCAGGAGGATCCTCACAAGGCGCCCGACTCCCGCGCCACCGCGTCGAGCACCCCGTTCACGAACGCCGGCGCCTTGGCCCCGGCAAACCAATGGGCGAGTTTTACCGCCTCGTCGATGACCACGCGGGGCGGTGTCTCGCCCTCCTCGAGCTCCGCGAGGGCGAGCCGCAGGATGTTGCGCTCCACCACGCCCACGCGCTCGAGACGCCAGTGCTCCGCGGCGGCGCCCACGCGGGTGTCGAACTCCGGAAGCCCGGCCACCGCCTTCGCGGCGAGGTCGGCACCCCGGTCGAATCCTTCGGGGGGGCGGCCGTAACTCGCCGCAAGCCGGGCGACGACCGCCTCGATCGAGGGCCGGCCGGACAGGTCCCAGGCGTAGAGGAGTTGAAGCGCGCGCGCGCGAGCCTTAGTCTCGGGGCGCTGCACGGACGAGCTGAGCCAGAACGTCGGCCGTGGTGAGAGCGGCCTCGGCGGCCTCGTATCCCTTGTTGCCGGCCGCCCCGCCGGCCCGCGCCAGCGCCTGCTCCAGGTTCTCCGTGGTGAGGACCCCGAAGCCGATCGGGAGCCGATGGGCGAGGGCCACGTTGCCGAGCCCGCGTGTGGCCTCGCCGGCGACGTACTCGAAATGGGGCGTCTCGCCGCGGATCACACAGCCCAGCGCCACCAGCGCGGCGTAGCGCCCGCTCGCCGCCGCCGCCTCCGCCGCCACCGCCAGCTCGAACGCCCCCGGCACCCAGATCACGTCGACCCGCGCGTCCGGCACGCCCTTCTCGCGCAGACACTGCCGCGCCCCATCGAGCAGGCGGGTCGTCACGACCTCATTGTAGCGGCTGACCAGCACGGCCACGCGGACCTCACGCGGCGCGCGGGGCGACCCCTCGATCTCGGCCACAGTCAGTGAGTGAGCAGGTGGCCGAGCTTGTCGCGTTTGACGTCCAGATAGGAGCGATTCTCGTCGGAAGGCGTCATCACGATGGGAAGGCGCTCGACGATCTCGAGGCCGTAGCCCTCGAGCCCGACCAGCTTCATGGGATTGTTGGTGAGCACGCGAATCGAGGAGAGCCCCAGATCGAGCAGGATCTGCGCCCCGATGCCGTAGTTGCGGAGGTCTGGCTTGAACCCGAGCTCGCGATTCGCCTCGACGGTGTCGTGCCCCGCGTCTTGCAGCTCGTACGCCTTGAGCTTGTTCAGGAGGCCGATCCCTCGCCCCTCCTGATCGAGGTACACCACCACGCCGCCGCCTTCGACGGCGATCATTCGCATGGCGGAGTGCAGCTGCCAGCCGCAGTCGCACCGCCCCGAGCCGAACACGTCGCCGGTGAGACACTTGGAGTGCATCCGCACCAGCACGCGCGCCCGGTCCCGCACGTCCCCGTACACCAGGGCGATGTGCTCTGCCGCGTCCACATCGTTGCGGTACCCGAAGATGCGGAACTCGCCGTAGGGCGTGGGCAGCCGCGCCTCGGCCACGCGATGCACCAGCCGCTCGTGGGCCAGCCGGTACGCCACGAGCTGCGCCACCGTGATGAACGTGAGCCCGTGCCGCGCCGCGACGCGCTCGAGGTCGGACCGCCGCGCCATCGAGCCGTCGGCGTTCAGGACTTCGCAAATCACGCCCGCCGGGTAGAGCCCCGCGAGGCGCGCCAGGTCCACGCTCGCCTCAGTCTGACCGACGCGCTGCAGCACACCCCCCGGCCGCGCCCGCAGCGGGAACACGTGCCCGGGACGCCGCAAGTCCGCCGGCACCGTGGCGGGATCGATCGCGACGCGGATGGTCGCGGCGCGGTCGGCGGCGGAGATGCCGGTGGTGACGCCGAAACGGGTCGCGGCATCGATCGACACCGTGAAGGCCGTCTCGTGCGCCTCCGTGTTGTGCTCGGCCATCTGGGTGAGCCCCAGGGCCTGGCACCGCTCCGGCATGAGCGTGAGGCACACGAGCCCGCGCCCGTGCGTCGCCATGAAGTTGATCATCTCGGGCGTGACCTTCTCGGCCGCGCCGACCAGGTCGCCCTCGTTCTCCCGGGTTTCGTCGTCGGCGACGATCACCAACTTCCCCGCGCGGATGTCCGCGATCGCCTGCGTTATGGTGCTGTGCGACATAGTTGCCTCACGTACTTCCCGAGCACGTCACCCTCCACGTGAACGCGGTCGCCGACGCGCAGTGTTCCGAGCGTCGTGTGCTCGCGCGTGAACGGGATCAGCGAGATCTGCACCGAGTCGGGACCCGGCAGATCGTTGATCGTCAGACTCACGCCGTCGACGGTGATGGCGCCGTGCGGGATCGAGATGTCCCGCACCGCCCGCGGCACACGCAGGTCGGAGACCCATGCGTCCCCGCGCCGCGCGACCCGCTCCACCACCGCGACGCCGTCCACGTGCCCCTGCACGATGTGCCCACCCAGGCGATCGGTGGCGCGCAGCGCCCGCTCCAGATTCACCGGTCGTCCGACGGCGTATTCCCCGAACAGCGTCCGCCCCTCCGTCGTCTCCACGACGTGAACCGCGAAGCCACCCTTCAGCACCCGCTCGACGGTGAGACAGGCGCCGTTCACGGCGATGCTCTCACCCCGCTTGACGCCTTTGTAGGGCGCTCGGATGGTGAGGGTGAGGCCCCGTCCCTCTTCCCCCTTCCCTCGTCCCCCGTTGCGCCCGAGGGTGCCCACCCGCCCCACCGCGGTCACAATCCCGGTAAACATATCCGCTTGTCCAATACCAGTAATGTATCGGGGCCCAGGGCGCGGCGCTCCACCGGAATCCAGCGCGGGGCCGCGGCGAGCGGGGCCGCCGCCATCCCCGGAAACGCCGGAACGGCGGCCTCGCCGAGCCACACCGGCGCCTGCACCCAGTAGAGCCGGTCCACCAGGCCGTCGACCAGCAGCTTGGCCCCCAGGGCGCCGCCGCCTTCGCACAGCACCGACTCGACCCCAGCCTCGCGCAGCAGGCGCAGGCCGTCGGCGAGCGAGCGGGGGCGGAACACGCGCACGCCGCTCTGCTCGAGCAGCGACACGCTGGCGGGCGGCGCGTCGGGCGACGACATGACCCAGGTCGGCACCTCGGGCGCGGTCTTCACCAGGTCCGCGGTCTGGTTCAGCATGGCACGGCGGTCGAACACGACGCGCACGGGCGTTCGGCGCGGCGTCAGCGGACCGCGCACCGTGAGCTGGGGATTGTCGTGCAGGGCCGTCATGCCGCCGACGGCGATCGCGTCGAATCCGGCGCGCAGCCAGTGCACATACTCCCGGGCCGCATCGCCCGAGACCCAGCGGGAGCTGCCGGCGGCGTCGGCGATGCGGCCGTCGATCGACGTCGCGAGCTTCAAGGCCACGAAGGGTCGCTCCGCCTGCTCGCGTGCGAACAGGAAGGGCGCGTTGAGCGCGGCCGCGGCCTCGGCCAGGAGACCCACGGAGACGATCACGCCCTTGGCGCGGAGTACCCCCGCCCCGCCGCGTGCCTGCGGATCCGGATCCGAGACCGCCGCGACGACGCGCGCGACGCCCGCCGCGACGATCGCGTCGGTGCAGGGCGGCGTCTTGCCGTGGTGCGCGCACGGCTCGAGGTTCACCACGAGGGTGGCGCCGCGCGCCCGCGCGCCCGCCGCCTCGAGCGCAACGATTTCGGCATGGGGCCCCCCGTACTCGGCGTGATAGCCCTCCGCGACGGTGGTGTCTCCGGCCAGCAGGACGGCACCCACCAGGGGGTTAGGAGCAACGCGCCCCCAACCCCGGCGTGCGAGGTCGAGGGCGCGTTCCATCGCTAGTCGTTCAGAAGCCGAACCGGACGCCGAGCCCTCCGAAGACATGTCCCGCCTTGGGATCGAAATCCCGGAACGTGGTCGCGAAGCTCTGATCCTTTCCGGTCTGGAATCCGAGCTCCGCCACCAACTTCACCGCGGCGAGATTGAGCCCGCCGTCCACGAACAGCACCTCGCGCGTGTTGTTGGGATTGATGACGATGGTCGTCACGCTCGTGGGACTCGCTCCATCGTGGAAGCTGATACTCGTTTGGCTTGACGTATAGTGGTCAATGCCGAGCCCCGCCGCGACGTCGACCATGACGAACTTCCAGCTCGCGACGGCGCGGTAGTTGTCCGCCCGGAGGTCCATGCTGAACGCGAACTGGTCGCCGCTGAGAAACGTCGCGCCCAGGGTGCCGTACTGAAGCCGAGGCAACGTGCGGTGCATCCAACTCACGGAGACCGCCGGGACAGGAAAATGACCGCCCAGCACGCCCACGCGCGCGCCGTATCCGATCCCGAGGGCCGCGCTGCCTATGTGTGTCGCGTTCGAATCCACCGACAACCCCGACACGCCGCTGGTGGGCAGTATGACCGCCGAGGCGAGCGCATCAACGGAGAGAAGACCCCCCTTTCCTCCCAGCAATCCGAGGCTCGCTTCGACGATCGGCGCCGGGATGGCGCCGTGGAAACTCGCGGGCACTGAGGTGCTGTTCGCCGAGTCGGGGTTTGGGAGCGCGGCCTTGATCGCGTTCACCCGCGCCGTGACACTGAGATGTCCGATCCCGCCCAGCGTCGTCGCGGTGCCGATGACGGGGTTGCCGCCGCTCACGATCATCCCGGCGAGTGGATGGAACGCCCGAATCGCGTCCACCGCGGTGTTGCACGCCGCGGTGGCGTCGGGATTTGGCAGGTTGCACTGCGGCTCCTGCGCAGCGAGCGACGTGGTGCCGACCATGAATGCCAGTACTGTCACGATGTGACGCATGCAGCCTCCTACCGTTCGGAAAACTTCACTCCTCTGGTCCCCGCCCGCACTTCCCCGATGATCCATGCTGCGATACCGGCCCGCTTGGCGGCGGCGATCGCCGCTTCGGCGTCGTCGCGCCCGGCGACGGCGATCATCCCGATGCCGAGGTTGAACACGCGCCGCATCTCGCCGAGCGACACGTCGCCCGCGCGCATCAGGACGCGAAATACCACGGGCCATGGCCACGCCCCCGCGTCGATCACGGCCACCACGCCCGCTGGCAGCACCCGCACCAGATTCCCGGCGATGCCGCCGCCGGTCACGTGGGCAAGGGCGTGCAGGCGGGAGAGGAGCGGGGTCACCGCCGTGGCGTAGCTCGTGTGCACGTCCAGCAACACCTGGGCCACGGTGCGGCCCGTTTCGGGAAACGGATCGAGCACGTCGAGCCGCAGCGTGTCGAACACGATACGCCGCGCCAGTGTGTACCCGTTCGTGTGCAGTCCGTTCGACGCGTAGCCGATCAACACATCGCCCGCGCGCACCAGGTCGCCGTGCAGCGCCGCCCGCTCCTCGACCACGCCCACGATCGTGCCGGCGAGGTCGTAGTGCCCGGGCTGATACAGGTCGGGAAGCTGTGCGGTCTCACCCCCGGCGAGCGTGACGTCGTGGGCGCGGCAGCCGCGCGCCACGCCAGCCACGATCGCGGCGACGACCTCGGGCTCGAGCTGCCCCGTGGCCACGTAGTCGAGGAAGGCGAGGGGCGTCGCGCCGTGCACCAGGATGTCGTTGACGCAATGGTTCACGAGATCTTCCCCGACCGTATCGTGGACGCCGGCGCGCGCGGCGACGAGCACCTTCGTGCCCACCCCGTCGGTCGAGAGGACCAGCACCGGACGCTCGTAGCCGGGCGGCACGCGCACCATGCCGCCGAACGCGCCGATGGCGCCGAGCGCCAGCGGGGTGCGTGTGGTCCGCACCAGGGCCGCGATGCGGCGCTGGGCCTCCTCCGCCGCATCGAGGCGCACGCCGGCGGCGGCGTAGTGCTCCGTCACGGGGCCCGGCGTTCGTCCACGTCGAAGTGGACGAGGTCCTTGAAGCCGCGCACCCGGGCACGCACGTCGGCCGGCGTCACGCGCTCGAACCCCTGCACGCCGAACGCTTCCACCGCGAACGAGCCCATGGCCGCGCCGTACACCATCGCGCGCCGCAGGTTGGGAGGCGTGAGGTCGTCGGTGGCGGCGAGGTGCGCCATGAACCCGCCCGCGAACGCGTCCCCGGCGCCGGTGGGGTCGAACACCTCCTGGAGCGGATAGGCCGGTACCTTGAAGGTCGTCTCGCGGTCCACCAGCAGCGCGCCATGCTCACCCTGCTTGATCACGGCCATCTTGGGCCCCCGCTCGAGCACCCAATGCGCGGCGCGGTAGATGTTCCAGTCGCCCGAGAGCTCGCGCGCTTCGGAGTCGTTCACCATGAGGATGTCGATGTGGCGCAGCAGCTCGAGCAGCAGATCGCGCTTCGAGTGAATCCAGTAATTCATCGTATCGCACGCCACGAGCGCCGGGTGCGGGATCTGGTCGAGGACTCCCAGTTGCAGCTCCGGGTCGATGTTTCCGAGAAAGACGTAACGCGCCTGGCGAAACGTCTCGGGGAGCTTGGGCCGGAACTGGGCGAATACGCCGAGCCGCGTGTCGAGCGTCTCGCGGCTGGACAGGTCGTAGGAATACTTCGCCTTCCAGCGGAACGACTCCCCCGCCGCTTGCTCCACGCCCGAGAGGTCGACGCCGCGCGCCTCGAGCGACTTGAGGGCGGCGAGCGGATAATCGCTCCCCACCACGCCCACCACCTGCACCGGGTGCAGGATCGCACCCGCGGCGGCGAAGAAAACCGCCGACCCGCCCGGCGCGTCCGCCGTTTCGCCGAACGGAGTCGCCACCGAGTCGAGGGCAATCGAGCCCACCACGAGCAGGCTCACCTCACATCCGATCCGGGGCGCTGATCCCCAGCAGGCCGAGGCCGTTGCCGAGCACCCGGCGCACGGCCGCCGCCAGCACCAGGCGCGCCGTCTCTTCCGGCTCGCCCAGCACGCGATACTTGTGGTACCACGCGTGCGTGATGCGGGCCAGGCCTTCCAGATAGCCGGTGAGGCGGTGTGGTTCCAGCGCTTGGGCGGCGCCGGCCACCATCGCGGGAAACTCGGCCAGCTCCTTCATCAGCTCGAGCTCCTCGGGCTGGTGCAGCATCCCCACGTCGGCGCCCTGAGGCACCACGGCGTCGGGCGCGCGGCTGGCGACACGGAAGATCCCGCTCATGCGGGCGTGGGCCATCTGGACGTAGAAGACCGGGTTTTCCTCCGTCTGACTCTTGGCGAGGTCCACGTCGAACACGAGGTGCGAGTCGCCGCGGCGCATCAGGAAGAAGTAGCGCACGGCGTCGCGCCCCACTTCGTCCACCAGCTCGCGCACCGTCAGGTAGCTCCCGGCGCGCTTGGAAATCTTCATCTCCTCGCCGCCCTTCATCACCGTCACCATCTGGTGCAGGACGTACTCGGGATAGGCCGTGGGAATTCCCATGTCCAGCGCCTGCAGGCCGATGCGTACCCGGGTGACCGTGCTGTGGTGGTCGGCGCCCTGGACGTTGATCGCGCGCGAGAACCCCCGCTCCCACTTGTCGACGTGATACGCGACGTCCGGAAGAAAGTAGGTATAGTCGCCGCCCTTCTCGGCCCGCTTCCGCATCACGCGGTCCTTGTCGTCGCCGAAGTCCGTGGTCTTGAGCCAGACCGCGCCGTCCTTTTCGTACGTATGCCCGGCTGCCACCAGCTGGCGCAGCGTTTTCTCAACCTTGCTCGACGCGTACAGCGACGACTCGAGGAAGTAGACGTCGAACGTGACCCCGAGTGCCTGCAGGTCGCGGTCCTGCTCCTCGCGCAGCTCCCGGACCGCGAAGCGCCGCACGGCCTCGAGGTCCGCACCTTCCGGATCTTCCAGGTGCCGGGCGAGGTAGCGCTCCCCGATCTCGCGGATGTACTCCCCGTGGTAGCCGCCCTCCGGCAGCGGCACCGTCCGGCCGCGCAGCTCCTGGATCCGGGCCTGCACGCTCCGCGCCAGATTCACGATCTGGACGCCACCGTCGTTGTAATAGAACTCCCGTGTCACCTGCCAGCCGGTCCATTCGAGCAGGGCGGCGATCGCATCGCCCAGAGCCGCCTGGCGACCGTGGCCCACGTGCAGCGGGCCGGTGGGATTCGCCGACACGAACTCGACATTGACGGGCTTCCCGGCCCCCGCGTCGCTGCGCCCGTACCGCGCGCCCGCCGCGAGCACGGCGGCGACCACTGATGCGAACTGCTCCTCGGCGAGAAAGAAGTTGATGAAGCCCGGCCCGGCCACGGCGATCTCGCGCACCAGCCCCTGGGGCAGCTCCAGTGCCGCGACGAGCCGCTCGGCCACGGCGCGGGGCTTCTGCGTGAGCGACTTGGCGAGGGTGAGCGCCAAGTTCGTCGCCACATCTCCGTGCGCGGGGTCGCGCGGGCGCTCCAGCTCGACTGCGGCCGCAGAGACGGAGGACGCACCCAGCCGCACGGCCGCCGCCGCCAGCGCCGCGCGGATCGCCTCGTGCGCCCTCACTTGTCGCCGGAGGGCTTTTTCTTCTTCGCGCTCTCGGGCTTCGACTCGGGCTTCGACTCGGGCTTCGACTCGGGCTTCGACTCGGGCCCCGGCTTGGCCTCGGGTTTCGACTCGGGCTTCGGTCCGTCCGCCGCTTCGGGGTTCCCGGCGCCGGCACGCTTGTAGTCGGTGATGTAGAATCCGGAACCCTTGAAGACGAGCCCCGCTCCACCCGAGATCTGACGCTCGGCCAGCTTGCCGCAGGTGGGGCACTTCACCCGCCGCTGGTTGTTCATCGTCGGGTAGAACTTTTCGAAGGCATGCCCGGCCGGGCACTTGTACTCGTAGGTCGGCATCGCACAACAACTTAGCGTGGCGAGCGGGCCCGGTCAATGCGCCCGGGCGAGCGCCATCCAGGCAGCCAGAGTCGCTGTCTTCTCGTCCGCGCGCCACGGGCCTGCCAGGGCCTGCCCCAGCTCCGTCACGATCCGCTTGAGCTCGGCGGGCGGCCGCTTGAGCCGCGCCGCCGCCGCTTCGTACAGACCGCGCTCGACGTGCGTCGCGCACGCGAGCCGGGCGGTCCCCGCCGCGCGCTCCAGCGCAGTGCGAAACAGCTGCCCCTCGAGTGCGTGGGCCCGGATGTGATCGTTGCCGATGGCGGCCGGGTCGATGACGCTCCCGACCACGAGCGCGAGCCCGCGCACCGTGCGGCCCTGACGGCGATACGCCGCGAGCAGCCGCGTGAGGGAGCGCCGCGTGACGCGCTGGACGATGCCTCGCAGCCGGCGCTCGAGCGCCGTCCGGTCGCCCCGACGGGCCCCCATCACGGCGTGGTATGGTTGGCGAGAGGTGGGCTCGGATGCGTCACTCAACTCGATGACCTGCCGGTCCACCACGCGCGGGGAGCCCGCGGGGCCGGTCACGAGTACCGCCGTGGCCCAGCCGGACTTGACCCGGCAGCCGACGACGGCGCGTCCTAAAACTCGCGCTTCTTCATCTCCGAAAAGAAGTCCCGCAGCTCGAGGTCTTCCTCGCGTTCGGGCGGCAGGGTGTCGTCGTAGCGGCGGCGCTTGGTGGGCTTCACCTTGGCGGCCTTGGCGGCGTTCTTCTTCGCCAAGGCGGCCAGCTTGCGGTCGTCCCCTTTCGACATCGCTCGGGCTCCTGGCTGGCAGAGTTGGTAGCAGTAAGCTGCGGGGGACACACCACGTCACGCAATAGGGGTTACGCCGAGACGCGGCCGGCGCGGATCGCCAGCGCCCAGCGGGCGGTGCGGCGCCGCTTCGGGCCGCCCCACTCAAGGCCCAGGCGATCGAGCAACGGGGCGACCGGGTCGTGACCCCGGGCGGCGCGGTAGCGCAGCACTGCGGACCAGGTGCCGAGATAGCCGGCCAGCTCTTCCAGCGTCACCTCCGCCTCCATGGTGACCGACGGGAGCGGGAGCTCGGCGAACGGGAAGTCGATGGTGCGGTAGCCCGAGTCGACGAGCGCGCGCTCCGGCGGCCAGTAGGGGCCCACGGTCCGCTCGTAGAACGCGTGGATCAGCTGGTCCAAGCCGGCGCCGAGCTCAACCAGGCCGTAGCACCACGCGGCGACGACGCCACCCGGCACGAGCACCCGCCCTGCCTCCGCGTAGAACGCGGGGCGGTCGAGCCAGTGCAGCGCCTGGGCGACCGTCACCAGGTCCACGGACCGCGGAGGCAACCCGCTCGCATCCGCCGGGGCCTGGCGGTAGCGCACGCGGGGATGCGCCAGCGCGGCGGCCAGCTGCGCCGCGCTCGCGTCCGTGGCCTCGACCTGCTCGAAGTGATCGGCAAGTCCGATCGCCGCCTGCCCGCTGCCGGTGGCGCAGTCCCACGCCACACGACGCGCGGGCGTGTGCGCGGCCAGCGCCGCGAACAGCGCGGCCGGGTAGCGCGGCCGAAATGCCGCATAGGCCGGCGCCGCCGATGCGAAATGGTCGCGGAAGCTCGGCGGCGGCGTGCGATCCCTTCCCTCTTAGTGCTGCGCGAGCGCCGGGAGCACGGTGAGCGTGCCGGCGACATCCCCATTGGTGAGGCGCGTGTCCGCGACCACCCACGTGCCCTTTCTCCAACCCTCGGTGATGATGCCACTCAGATGCCCGACGCCGGCCTTCCAGTCCACCATCCCCTCGAGATCGGCGACGAACCCGTGACGACCCGTTCCCGGCTCAACCTCCCAGCGGGAGCGCACGTGCCACACGGGCTCGGCCGCGTGCTCGGCGGTCTCGACCTGTTGGATCGCGATGTGGACATGGCCGCCGCCCGCCACGCGCAGCGTGCCGTCCCAGACGGAGCTGGCCGTGGCATCTACGCCGCTGAACACGGCCTCGACGGGCAGTCGCAGTGGTGGGTCTCCAGCGTTCCACGCCGGGGCGGCGACGAGCACGAGCGAGAGCAGGGCGGCGTGGAACGGTGACTGAGGTCCGGTGAAACGTTTCATGGGCGCACCTCCCGAGTCTTTGAGGATGAACCCCGGTCCTACGCGAGCCGAGCTCGGGGGTTCCGCTTTCATCCTTCGAAGGTGCCCTGACTGGGACGTGTGTTTGTCGCACCGGCGCGGCGCCGTATGCGCCAGAACAAGTACGCCACCGCCGCGAGGTTCAGTACCAGCGCCGCGAGGCGGGACGGTGTGACAGTCCGTGTCAGCTCGAACACCTCGAGCGGCACGAGCGACAGGGTCGCGATGACCGTCAGGTATTCGGCCCATCGCTTCCGCCGCCACAGCCCCATGCCCTCGACGGTGAACAAGCCGGCGTAGAGGAACGCGCCCACGCCGACGGCCTCGAGGCGGTGGGGAGAGAGCCCCCCGACGTAGGCGATGACCTGTTGCACCGCGCTGCGGTCGTTGCTCGACGCCAATGCCGCCACCCAGCGCTGGGCCCGCGCCGCCATGGCCGGGTCGAGCAGCTGGAGAGCGCCCAGACCCACCACCACCAACAACGCCGCCTTACAGAACTTGAAGACGGCGATCACCCGGAGCACGCGATCGGGTGCCTCCGCAGCGGGCGCGGCGACGGCGGACGTCATCCCGTCGTCAGGACGACTTCAGGCGCACAGCGGCGAGCGCACGATCGTGGAGCGAGCCGAGCAGCGTCTGGGCGGTGATGGCGCCGAGCAGCGCCATGAACATGTCCCACTGCGTATCCCACACGTCGCCCTGCGTGCCGAGGAACGCCTCCGCGGACGCGCCGCCGGCCACGGCGACCCACCACTCGATGAACTCATAGCATGCGCTGATCGCGAGGCAAACCGCGGTGACGAGCACGAACAACCAGCGGCCGGGGCGCAGCGGCGACGTCCGCAGCAAGATCTCCCGGGCCACGATGGCGGGCACGAAGCCCTGCACGAAGTGGCCCAGTCGATCATAGTCGTTGCGGGCAAGCCCGAAGGCATGTTGTGTCCAGGCGCCCAGCGGGACGCGCTCGTACGTGTAGTGACCGCCCAGCATGAGAATGAGGGCGTGGACGGCCAGCAGCGTGTAGGCGAGATGCGTGAGCGGGAAACGCCGGCCCGTGACCACGAGCAGCGGCGCACCCAGGAGGATCGGAAACACCTCCAGCCACCAGGTCGCCCGGTCATACGGCGCGAGGCCCGAGACGACCAGCGCGCCGAGTACCGCGACCAGCAGAACGACCGGGTAGCGTGGCCGCCCTATCGGGGCCACAGCCATCCGAGCGTCGCGCCGGTCAGCAGCGCGTAGATCAACCCGTCCACCGTCGCCTTGATCGTCGTGAGCCAGGAGCGGCGGTACCAGATCGACATCTGCCAGAGCGCGAGCGCGTAGCCGACGAAGGCGGTTGCCGCCGCGAAGCGGAATACGCTCCGGAACGGAGCGCCGGCAGGCAGCGCGCGTCCCGCGACGTAGCCGGCGAAGCACCCCACGACAACGGCGTAGACGAACCACTGGACCAGCTGCTTCCCCATCGACATGGAGCCACCGGGCCACACGGTGAGCATCAGGACGGGGCCCTTCTTGAACTTCTCGGTGAACTGCGGGGTGCGCATCTCCTCCCGGCTCGACGGGCGGGGCATCATGTAGTCCCCGGGCGGAATGGCGAGCGGGCGGAGCGCGTCCATCACCCGGTCTTCGTTCGACAGCTTGGGGAAGTCGCTCTTGTGCCAGGGCGACATCATGTGGATGACGGAGCTGACGGCGAACACCAGCACCGCCGACACCAGGATGGGAAGCCACAGCGTCAACAGGCCGGTCATGAGCACCTCCGTTTATTGCGGCTGCCGCACCGTGCGCAGATACGGCTTGTGCGTCTTGAAGCCCTGCGGGTATTTCTTCTTCGCGTCCTCGTCCGACACCGAGGCCGGGATGATGACGTCCTGGCCCGGCTTCCAGTTCACGGGCGTCGCAACGGTGTGCCGGGCCGTCAGCTGCACGGAGTCGAGCAGGCGCAGCACCTCGTCGAAATTGCGCCCGGTGCTCATCGGATAAACGATCATCGCTTTCACCTTCTTGTCGGGCCCAACCACGAACACCGAGCGCACGGTGGCGTTGTCCGCCGCGGTGCGCTTCCCACCGGTCGCATTGGGGTGAATCATGTCGTACAACTTGGCGACATTCAGGTCGGGGTCGCCGATGAGCGGGTAGTTGACCGCGTACCCCTGCGTGTCCTTGATGTCGCCGAGCCAGCGCTCGTGATCGGTCACCGGGTCCGCGCTCAAGCCGATGATCTTGGTGTTGCGCTTGTCGAACTCCGGCTTGAGACGCGCCATGTAACCGAGCTCAGTGGTGCACACCGGCGTGAAGTCCTTGGGATGGGAGAACAGAATCGCCCATTTGTCTCCCACCCATTCGTGAAAGTGGACCGTGCCCTCGGTCGTCGCGGCGGTGAAATCGGGGGCCTCGTCACCAATGCGGATCGCCATGGCTGGTCTCCTTTCCAGCAGACAGGCCATAAACTGCGGCGCGGCCGCGCCACCGCAAGGAGCCCCGGTCAGATGCTCCTGCGCCCCTCGGCCGCCTCGCGGTAGCCGAGCCGGATCCACAGGAGCCACAGGGACGCGTTGAGCGCGAGGCCCAGCAGCGGCTGGCGCAACGCCACCAGTGTCGCGAGGACGTACACCAGCGGACCAGCCAGATACGCCCGGCGTACACGTTGGATGGTGCCGGCATCCACACCCGCGTGGAACAGCCGGCCGCGCACCATAGTCGAGAACACCAGGCCCCACGCGAGACTGTTCACCACGAACGTCCCGCAGTAGAGGGCCACCGCCGTCCTCGCCTCGGGTGTGGCGAGGTGCTGGGCCAGTACCGCGGTCGGAAACGGCACGAACGTCACCGTGAGGAGCAGCAGGCCGTTGGCGAACAGCAGCGGGTAGGTCACGACGCGCACCAGTCGCATCAGCTCGTGGTGGTTCACCCACATCACGAGGACGACGAAGAAGCTGAGCAGGAACGCGACGTAGGAGGGCCACAGCGCCAGGAGACCAGCCCAGAGTCCCCCCGCGCCGCCGGCCGGCGGAACGCGAATCTCGAGAATGAGGAGCGTGATGGCGATCGCGAACACGCCGTCGCTGAACGCCTCGACCCGGGCCGTGCCCTCGGCCATGCGTGCTCGACCCGCCGCGGGGCCTCAGCGCCCCCCGTTCGCCAGGTCCGTGACCATTCCGGCGAGCGCTCTGACTTTCGCTTGATCGCCTGCTCGCGCTTCGATCGGTACACCGCCGACCACGAGCTGGGGCGCTCCCTTGGAATCGCCACTCAGCTGCGTCGCCAGCTGCGTCAACGCATCCCGGCGCTGTTGCCCGGAAAGCCGCTCGGCGCGGGCCAGGGTCGCTCGCGCGACCGCCACCCGGTCGGGCGGCAAGGCCTTGGAGCGCTCCAGCTGGTCCAGGTACGCGCGCGCCACCACGAAGCTCGCGGGCCAGGTGATCTTCGGCTGGTCCTGCACGTTCAGGTAGTCGAAGTGGACCAGCTTCGCGGCGTCGATCTCGTTCTGTGACAGCAACCCGCTCGGCTCGAGCTCGAACACGTCGAGCCCGCGCCCGATTTCGGAACTCACGATGTAGCCGTTGTACCAGTACGCGGACCACGAGCCGGCACCGACCAGCTTGGTCGAGTCCATGGGGCCGCGGTCGAAGTACGCGATTTCCCTGGGATGCGCGGCATCGGTCCAGTCGAACACTGAAATGCCGCCCTGATACCAGCCCTGGACCATGATGTCGCGCCCGGGCACAGGGACGAGGGAGCCGTTGTGCGCCACGCAGTTCTCGAACACGGTCTGCGGCGCGGGCATCTTGTAATAGCTTCGGAACGTCATCGCGTCGCCCGTCACCGCGAAGATGGCGTCGGCGCCCCACTCGGGCTTGTCGGTGGCGCGGCACTTGGGCGCCAGACCCCCGCCCCACTCGTCGGTGAACAAGACCTTGGTGCCGTCGTTGTTGAACGTCGCCGAATGCCAGAAGGCGAAGTTCGAGTCGGCCACCGCGGCGAGGCGGCGCGGGTGGACCGGATCGTGAATGTCGAGCAGCAGGCCGTAGCCGGCGCACGCCCCCCCTGCGACACCGAGCGCCGGATACACCGTGATGTCGTGGCACTGGACGGGGCCGGGCCGGGGGCCATTCCCGGGCGTGGGCGGGTTGAACCGCCGATCCACGATGCCCTGGACGGCGGCCCGGAGGGTGGCGCTGTCGGCACCGGTCGGCGCTCCGGTCCCGCCGCGCGCCTTGACGATGCTGTCGAGCTGCGCTGCGACGAAACGCGGGCCCAGCACGATCTCCTCGCCGCGCACGGTCGCGGTGAACCCGCCCTTGGCGCGCGCTGCCGCAGCCGCCTTGGCCGCTTCGGCGATGTCTTCCGGCGCCTCGGCGTGCGATTCCCGGTAGGTCAGGTCGGCCAGAATCGCCGGCTTGCTCACCACGTGCGCCTGCTCGGGATGGGCGAGCGGCACCTGAATCACCTCGATGCGGAACCGCTCGCTGTTCGGATCCTTGTCCGGCGTCAGATCCGAGCACCCGGCGAGCTCGTTGGGCGAGCGCACCGAGGCCGTGCCCGATGCGTAGACGTAGACGTTCGCCGTGTCGTTCGGGTCGGTAACGACGGTGTGGGTGTGCGAGCCGCGGCAGGTCTGCACACTCGTCACGGGCTTAGGGTGCGCGATGTCCGCGATGTCGAAGATGCGGATGCCGCGCAACCGGTCCTTGCTGACCGAATCAGGCACGCCCTGGGTGCCGCAGTCGAGCCGCCCGTTGAAGTCCTCGCCCGAGGCGAACAGGAGGTTACGGTAGACCGACACGTCGTTTTGCTGCTCGGGGCAGAGGTAGGTCGTGACCAGGACGGGATGGCTCGGCTGGGCGATGTCCCATACCTGAAGGCCGTGGAAGTTGCCCTGGATTACGTAATGTCCGGTGAACGCGAGATCCGAATTGAGGTACCCGAAGTCGCCCAGATCGCTCGGATTGGTGAACTGTGCCGGCTTCGGCGCCTCGGACACGACGTGCAGGTTCCAGGCCGCCTCGGCGGCATTCATCCACCCCGCGCGCAGCCCGACGCGGCGGTCGGGGCTCGGTGCGGTGGTGGACATGTCGAACTTCCTGGAGGTAGCGCACGCCGCGACGATCGAGCCGATCACGAACAAGAGAGACGGGGATCTCACTGAGGACTCCGTGGAAAGGTGGGTGACAATGCGTCGAGCATGCGCGTCATGCGGTCGATCTCGGCCGTCTGATCGGCACTGATGTCGGACGCGATCTGAAACAGCGGTCCGTCCCGGGCGGCGCGCGGCGTGTCGATCAGCGTGCGCACCATGGTAAGCGCGCCGCGGTGGTGCTGGATCATGTCCGTCAGGAACAACCGGTCGAACTCGGGCCCCTGCGCGCTGTCCAGCTGCGCGAGCTGCTCCTGAGTCAGCATTCCCGGCATGAGCATGGGGTGATCCATGCCCGGCATCATGTGACCGTGTGGGTCGGCGTCCGGCACGGCTTCGTGGCGCTCCCGCAGCCAGCGCTGCATGACAGCCATCTCGTCGCGCTGCCCCACGACGACTCGCGCGCACAGCGCGCGCAGCGCCGGACTAGCGCCGTGCGCGGGTGCCCAGCCGGCGATCAGCACCGCCTGTGCGTGGTGGACGATCATGCCGGACATGAACGTCACGTCCGCTGCGGTGTAACGGGGTCGGGCGCTGTCGGCCTGAGGCTGGGCCGCGGGCGAGAGACCGGCGGGATGCGCCGGAGCGGCGGCGCAGGCCGCCGTGAGGAGGACCGACAGCGCTCCCACCGCGCTCATCCCCGAAGATCGTTTCGGCTTCATTCTCAGGGCGCATAAGCTGCGCGTGAACCAACCGTCGGCGCAAGGGCGCACGCGTCAGCGATTCGCATCCCACACCGCCACGCCCACGCGCGAGTCGGCCGTGCCGTAGTACAAGTACCAGCGCCCGTGGAACGGGACCAGCCCCTCCACGAACGTCGTCCCTTCGGGATACTGTCCGGTTCGCTCGTAATCTTCGCCGGGTGTGATGAACGGCTCGTCCAGGCGGGCGATCAACTTGAGCGGGTTGCGGCGGTCGTAGAGCGCCTGCCCACCCGTGTAGACCCTGGCCGGAAGCCGCGGTGCGCCGTACGTCCCGCTGTTGCCGGCGTTGTAGAGCACCACGATCCCGCGCTCGGTGAGGATGGCCGGCGGCCCGGCCTCGACCAGCCAGGAGTCGAAGTAACCGGGCCGCGGAGCGAGGACGCGCAGCGGCCTCCCCGCGTCGTCCTCCAGAGGCGTCCACTCGACCAGATCGTCCGATGTCGCGATCAGCATCTCGGGCACGTTGAAGTACATCCAGTACTTGCCGTTCACCCTGGTCGCGATGACGCGATCCCCCTCGACTCGGGTCACGATGGCGCCGGACTTGGACTCGAGGTCGCGGTACTTCCCGCCGCTCGCGGCGGCGAAGGCCGGACCGCGCTTGGTCCAGTGGATCAAGTCGCGGGACGTCGCGACGGCGAGGCGCGGGATGCGGCGGTTCCACTGCGTGTACGTAAGGACGTACGTCCCGTCCGCGGACTCCACCACGCGCGGGTCTTCCACCCCTCCCGGCCATTCGTACGGGGCCTGCGCGTCCCGGTCGGGGTACAGCACCGGCGCGCCGCGGCGCGTGAAGCGCACGCCGTCCGCGCTTTCCGCCAGCCCGATGCGCGAGGTATGATGACCGATCTGCAGGTCCCCGCTCGCGTCCTCGGCGCGGTACAGCACGTACACCTTGCCGTCCTTCACGACGGCGGCGGGGTTGAACGTGGCATGCTCCTCCCACCGCACGACGGTGTCGTTCACGGGAGAGCGAAACGTGGCGCGGGGATCCGGTGCGAGGATGGGGTTCACCGCCCCGGGCTTGTGGAACGGGCCAAACGCCCAGCGGGGATGCTGCGCCCGCGCCGCGCCGGGAAGCGCACCGAGCAGGCACACGACGTAACGGGACTCGGCACACACGCGCACGTGCCGAGTCTGCCGGCCTGTCCCTGCGAGGTCAAGTAGCGCTACGCCCGGGGCCATCTATCGGGGCGACCTGTAGCGCCTGCATAATAGACCGACCCCGAGACAGGGAGACGCCGTGAAAGGGAAACGCAACGATTGGTCGCGTCGTGAATTCTTGGGCACGAGTGCGGCGGCGGCCGGCGCATCGTTCGCCGTCGGGCCGCTGCCGCGCCATTTCATGAACCTGGCCGCCGTGGCGCCCAGCGACCGGGTCCGCTTCGGCATGATCGGCATCGGTATGCAGGGCTCGGGACTCCTGGCTAATGCCATTACGCTGCCGGGGGTCGAGTGCGCCGCCGCCGCCGACCTGTACGACGGCCGGCACGTCCTGGCCCGCGAGATCGTGCGGCCCGATCTACCCGTCACGCGCCGCTATCAGGAGCTGCTCGACAACAAGGACATCGACTGCATCGTGGCGGCCGTGCCCGATCACTGGCACAAGCAGGTGGTCGTGGACGCCGTGAGCGCCGGGAAGGACATCTACTGCGAGAAGCCGATGTCGCACAGCCCGGCCGACGGCGTCGCCATGGTCGACGCGGCGAAGCGGGCGGGCCGCATCGTGCAGATCGGCTCGCAGCGCGTGAGCTCTCAGGTCTGCGCCAAGGCCAAGGAGCTGATCGCGCAGGGCACGCTCGGCGACCTGATGCTGGTCGAGGGTTGGCTCGGGCGAAACGACCCGACGGGCGCGTGGGAGTATCCTCCGCCGCCCGATCTCTCTCCCAAGAACCTCGACTGGGACACGTGGCAGGGGACCGTACCCAAGCGTGCGTTCGATCCCTTCATCTTCGCGCGGTGGCGCTGCTGGAAGGAGTACGGCACCGGCGTGGCCGGCGACCTCTTGGTGCACCTGGTCAGCGGCATGATGTTCATGGTGGGAATCAACGCTCCGCCCAAGCAGGCGAGCGCGGTGGGCGGTATCCGACGCTGGAAAGACGGCCGCAACATGCCCGACGTCCACGCGGTCGTGTACGACTACGACGGCTTGCCGGTGTACATGCGGTTGAACCTGGGTACGGAAATGCCCGAGACGTACCGCATCCAGGGCTCGAAGGGCCTGCTCGAGGTCACCGGATCGAGCCTGAGTTTCACGCCCCAATCGGGCAAGGATCAGTATCCCAGCTATTACACGGGCAGCTACCCGCGCGCGCTGCGGCAGGCCTACCTCGCCAAGTGGCACGAGGAAAACGATCCCAAGGTGGGCCAACCGGTCGCGATGCCGGAGGCGATCTCATTCAGCGGGCCCGATTTTGACGACGTCCGGCCGCACCTGTGGACGTTCTTCGAGGCGGTGCGAACGCGGAAGCCGGTGACCGAAGACGTGGTCTTCGGCCACCACGCGGCGCTGGCCTGTCACATGGCGAACGAGTCGTACTTTCGCAAGAGCGCGGTGTCGTGGGACGAGGCCGCGAAGAGCATCAAGACCTGAGCGACGTCAGGTCTTCTTGCTGGGCTTCTCGTCCCAGGCGATCGGGAACGTCTCGTTGCAGTGCGGACAGAGTTGTTCTGCGAGCCGGGTCGCGGGCAGCTCCACGCGACGCCGGCACCCGGGGCAGACGATGTATGCCTGTCGCAGGCCTGCCGGCGTGCGCTCGGGCCTGACTTTCGGGTTGCGCACGACGGTCCACTCCCCGGGCGGCGTCGCGCGCAACTCGACGTAGGGGCGCGGCACCGATACGCGCGTCCCCTGGATGCTGACCACCACCTCCAGGGCCGTCACCGGGGCCACGACGCGATACCAGGCGCCGAGGCGTAGCGGCAAGTCCAGCGCGGTCTTCAACCGCGCCCAGTGGGTCTCGCCCTCAGGCTGGGTCGGGCGTGCCGCGCGCGACACCAAGAGCCGCCTCCACGAGCGGTTTCACGGACGCGAGCTTGTCGCCGCAGGCGCGCGTGATGTGCTCGAGGTCGGGAATGAAGTGCTGAACCGCTGCAACACCGTCCTGGCCTGCTCCTTCGCGGCGCCGACGGCGACGGCGACGGCGAGGTTCTGATGGGCCAGGGCCATGGCGTAAGGTGTCAATAACGCACAATCTGCGCGGCGAGGCAAGCGCTGCATGGGCGATCGGCGTGATGGCGGCATCCGGTCGCATCACGCGAGCAGCGAGTCCGCAATCCGGCGCCCCGCGTACACGCCCACACCGGTTCCCACCGTGCTGACCACGAAGGCCGTCATCGTTCCGACGCGCGCGCCGAGCCACCAGCCGATCGCGCCCCCGACGCTCGCGCCGAGGAAGGTCAGGACCTTGGACACGCCGGAAGCTGCGGGCGCAGTGGGGCCGGGCGCAAGTCTCCGGGGTCAGCCGCCATGGCGCGTGGGTCGGCTTCAGCGCCCCCGCGCGCTGCCCGACTGCTGGTACGCGATGATGACCACCAGGTCGTCGGAGCCCACCTGCCGCAAGCCGTGCGAGCTCCCGGGACGGGTCAGGATCGCTGTCCCGGGGATCACCACGGAGCGTGCGCCGTTCAACGTGAGCTCGCCCGTCCCGCTCAAGACGTAGTAGATCTCGTCCTCTTCCTGACGGTGGTACCCGATTGCGGCGCCCCGATGCAACGCGCGCTTGCGAAAGACCAAGTGCAGGTCGGGCGCCCGTGCGAAGAACGAGTATGCCGTCGTCTCCCCGCCGCCGTTGTGAGGTCCCGGCTGCCGCGTCGCGACCACCGAGTCGTGCTCGATGAGCGAGGGCGCCTGCGGTGGAGCAAGCGGGGAGAGCAGGAGACACAGCGAGGCAACCCCCGCGACCGCGATACGCACCATGCCGTCTCCTTGTGAACGACGACCGGCGCCCGCCCTAGCGGATCGGGCGCGGCGCGGGCTCGAAGGCCGACGCCTGGTTGTACCGCGCCGATTGACCAGGTGGAATGCTCAAGGACTGCCAGTCGGCACCTCGCAGCGCCTTGGCCACGTAGACGATCTGACCCACGTGGTAGCTCGCGTGTGCGAGCGAACGGTGGAGCGCCTCGACCACGGGGATCGACTGAGCTCGGATCGTCACCGTCCGCTCGAGATCCGCGTCGGCGAGGTCGGCGAGGACGGCGAACAGGACCCGCCAGCCCTCCTCCCACTTCGCTTGGAGCTCGGCGCGCGTCACGTGGCGGGCCACGAACTCGGAGTCGCGGTCCCGCCACGGCTTTTCACCGTCGGACGTGAGAAAGTCCGTGAAGCGGGACTTCAGGTTGCCGGAGATGTGCCAGACGATGGTGGCGATGGAATTGCCGCCGCCCGCCGCATCCGCGAGCCCGGAGTCCGCCAGCTGGTCGATCGCGCCTTCGGCGAGCGTCTTGTAGCGGCGGTATTCGCGTTCGATGGAGGCGATGAGCGTGCGCATATGGAACGCACGTAAGCTGCGCGCGAGCCACCGAGAGGCGCAAGGAGACGGAGGATTACCTGCGGTCGCAGGACGGCAAGCAGCTGTTCGTGATCGTCAGCTTCGACGGCGGCCGCGGGCGCTCGTTCGACTTCCGGCGCGTCTACGACGCCGTGGCGTCATGAGGGTCGATACACGCCCCACACACCGCGCAGCGCGTCCGAGATCTCCCCCACGCTGGCCCGGGCCCGCACCGCCTCGAGAATCGGTTCCATCAGCGGCGCCGCGGGCTCTCGGGCGGCCGCCTCCAGTGCCGCCAAGACGGCCTTGACCTTTCCCCTTTCCCGTTTCCCCCGTAGTTGTGCTACCCGCTCCCGCTGCTCCGCCGCGAGCGCCCGGTAATCCGGCGCCGGCACCGATGGAATCTCCTGATCGTCGGCGTACTCGTTCACTCCCACGACCACCGTGTTGCCGGACTCGATCGCCCGTTGTGCCGCGTACGCGCTCTTGGCGATCGCCTCTTGAAACAGGCCTCGCTCCACCGCCTTTGCCGCCCCGCCGGCCTGCTCGATCCCGTCGAGCAGTTGACGTGCCTCGCGCTCCATCCGGTCGGTGAGCGCCTCGACGTACCAGCTCCCACCCACCGGGTCCGCCGTCTCGGGCACGCCGGTTTCGTGCGCGAGAATCTGCTGGGTGCGCAGCGCCAGCGTCGCGCTCTGCTCGGTCGGGAGCGCCAGCGCCTCGTCGTACGCGTTGGTATGGAGCGATTGTGTGCCCCCCAGCACCGCCGCCAGCGCCTGCATCGCCACCCTCACCACGTTGTTCTTGGGCTGCTGCGCCGTGAGGGTCGATCCTCCCGTTTGCGTGTGGAAGCGCAGACGACACGCCGCGTCACTCGCCTGAAAGCGCTCCTTCATGAGGCGCGCCCACAATCGCCGGGCGGCCCGAAACTTGGCGACTTCTTCAAACAGGTCGGTGAACGCGGCGAAGAAAAACGAAACCCGGGGCAAGAGCTGGTTCACCTCCAGACCCGCCGCCACCGCGCGCCGCACGTATTCGAGCCCATCGGCGAACGTGAACGCCAGCTCCTCGACCGCGGTCGCCCCCGCCTCCCGCATGTGATAGCCCGACACCGAAATGGGATTGAAGCTCATCCCCTCCGCCGCCACGAAGCGGCACACGTCGGTCACGAGGCGCAACGAAGGCTCGATCGGATAGATGTACGTGCCGCGTGCGATGAATTCCTTCAGGATATCGTTCTGCACCGTCCCCTCGAGCTTGGCCCGCGGCACGCCCTGCTCTTCCCCCACCACGACGTACATCGCGAGCAGCACCGCCGCCGTGGCGTTGATGGTCATGGACGTGGAAACCCGGTCGAGCGGGATCGCGTGGAACAGGCGCTCCAGATCGTCCACCGTATCGATCGCCACGCCCGCCCGCCCCACCTCGCCCTCGGCCATCGGATGGTCCGAGTCGTACCCCATCTGGGTCGGGAGATCGAACGCCACCGACAGCCCGGTCTGCCCCGCGGCCAGCAGATGGCGGAACCGCGCGTTGGTCTCCTCCGCGGTGCCGAACCCGGCGTACTGGCGCATGGTCCAGAGCTTGCCACGATACATGGTAGGATGGACGCCGCGCGTGAACGGGTACGCGCCGGCGTCGCCCAGCTGGCGCGCGGGATCGCCCGTCCAGTCTTCCGGACCGTATACGGGCTTGCGGTCGCTCACTGCGCCGTCACCGCGGCCTCGGCCCCGATGACGCGCGCCGCGAACGCGACGTCGTCCCGGCTGCCGATCACGAGCGGCGTCTTCTGGTGCAGGTCCTCGGGCACGAGCTCGAGGATGGAGCGGCAGCCGTCCGTCGCCCGCCCCCCCGCCTGCTCCACCACGAGCGCCAGCGGCGCGGCCTCGTACAGAAGACGCAGCTTGCCCTGCGGATAATTGGTGGCGGCGGGATACAGGAAGACGCCCCCGCTGATCAGGTTGCGGTGGAAGTCCGCGACCAGGGAGCCGATGTAGCGCGCGTTCTTGGGCTGGATCTTGCCCTCGCCGTTCTTGAACGCCGCCACCACGCGCTGCACCGCCGGCGCCCAGCGATTCCAGTTGCTCTCGTTCACACTGTAATAGCGGCCCACCGGTGGCGTGGTGATGCTGGGATGGGACAGGAGAAACTCGCCGATGGTGGGATCGAGCGTGAAGCCGTGCACCCCCTGCCCCGTCGTGTACACGAGCATCGTGCTCGAGCCATACAGGATGTAGCCCGCCGCCACCTGCTTCTTCCCCACCTGCAGACAATCGGCCAGCCCCGCCGTGCCGTTCTTCTTGGTGACGCGCTTGTGGATGGAGAAGATGGTGCCGATGGAGACGTTCACGTCGATGTTGGCGGAGCCGTCGAGGGGATCGTACAGCACGACGTACTTGCCGGAGGGCTTTCCCGGGGGGACCGGCACCGGCGCCGGGTCTTCTTCGGACGCGGTGACGCACACGCGACCGGTGTACTGCACGCTCTGGCGCACGGTCTCGTTGGCGAACAGATCGAGCTTCTGCTGCAAATCGCCCGACACGTTCACCGCCCCGGCCGGACCGAGGATGTCGCTCAAACCGGCGCGCCGCACGTGCCGCGAGATGATCTTCGCCGCCAGGCACAAGTCGTACAGCAGGTTCGACAGCTCCCCGGTGGCCTCCGGGTGCAGCCGCTCCTGCTCCATGATGAAGCGCTCAATCGTGATGACTTCGGAGCCTTGCACCGTGGCCGTCCGTGGAGAAAGTGATCGTGCCGCGCTCGTCGGTTCTGAGCACCGTGATGCCGTGCGCCGCCAGGCGCGCCAGCACCTCGGGCGTCGGGTGGCCGTAGCGGTTGTGCCGGCCCACGCTGATCACCGCTTCGTGCGGCGCCAGCTCGTCGAGCCACCCGTCCGAGGTCGCGCTGCGCGAGCCGTGATGCCCCACCTTGAGCAACTCCACCGCTCCCACCCGCCCCGCGAGCCGCGCCTCGACGGGCAGGCCCGCATCCGCCTGGAACAAGAGGTGCACCGCGCCGTACGACACGCGCAGCACCACGCCGTGCTCGTTCACATCGAGCGGCAGCGCCATCCAGAGCGAGTCCGGGCTCAGCACCTCGAGCGTGACGCCGTCCAGCTCGACCCGGTCACCCGCGCGCGCCGGGTGCCAACGCGCGTCCGACTCTTCTACCCGGGCGAGAAACTCGAGATACAGCGGCCGCCCCAGCGGCTCCCCCGGCTCGAGCACCAGCTCGGGATCGAACGCCTCCACCACGGCGGGCATCCCGCCCAGGTGATCGGCGTCCCCATGGGTCGCCACGGCCACCGCGACCCGGCTGGCGCCCTGGCGCCGCAAGAACGGGACCACGATACGTCGGCCGGCGTCGGACTCCGGTGTGCGGGGGCCCGCGTCGATCACGATCCAACGTCCGTTGGGGGTGCGCAGCGCCGCCGCATCCCCCTGCCCCACATCGAGAAAATGTACCGTCAAGCAACGACAGGCGTCGAGCCCAACGACGTCGCGCAGAGACGTCGCGACGAGAACCGTGGTGACGAAGGCGACGCGCGCGGCGATCAGCCACGGGCGGCGTGGTGACCTCCACAGCCACCAGGCGGCCAGCGCGACCCCGGCCCAGACCCCCGCCGCTGCCCACCCGGCGACCATCACGACGTGCCCGCCCGGCACTGCTGCGGCCGTGCTCGCCATGAGATCGAGCAGCGCCAGTCCCAGCCCCGCACCCGCGGCCACCAGGCGCGCGAGACTGGTCATCAGCCACGACAGCGCCAGCGCCAGCACCAGCCCCGGCACGGCGAGCCCGGCGAGCGGGATCGCCACCAGATTCGCGAGCACGCCGATCGGTGCCACGGTGCCGAAGGTGAAGGCGCTGATAGGCGCGGTGAGGAGCGTGGCGGCCAGCGCGGGCGCAACCAGTCGTAGGACTCGCCGCTCCCGCGCGCACGCGCGGTCGGCCCAGATCACGGCGGCGATCCCGGCGACCGAGAGCCACGCGCCTACTGAGCGTAACGCGAACGGATCCGCCAGCAGCACGCCGAGCGCCGAGAGCGCGATCGTGCCGCGCGGCGCCACCACCCGCTGACGCAGCCGGGCGATCTCGGCGAGCACCAGCATCGCGCCGGCCCGCACGGCGGGTGGCGGCAACCCGAGCAACCAGACATAACCAGCGAGCAGCAGAACCATCGCTGCGAACCGGGGACCGGGCGCGAGATGAAGCTTGCGGAGCAGCAACGCCAGCCAGGCGGCGAGGAACCCGACGTGCAAGCCCGAAATGGACAGGAGATGCGCCAGGCCCGAGCGGACATAGCGCTCGCGAATGTCGGGATCGAGCGAAGCGTTGGGCGCGAACACCAGCGCGTTGACGATCGGCGCCCGCGCGCCGAACAATCCGGCGCTGCGGGCGGCGAGCGCGTCGCGCACCGCGCCGCGGCCACGCGGCGTCGCTTCGAGCTGAATCAGCCGACGGACCACCAGGACGCCGCGGTCGGCGACACCGCTCCAGCGGCCCGCGACCACCCACTGCGTCCCGCCGCGGGCAACGTGCTCCCCAGGCCAGCGCAGCCGCAGCGGGCCCCCGCAGCTGCCGGGAAGTACCTCGGCGTCCACCACGCCGCCCTGCGACGAGACCGGGTCGAGCAGGCGGACGGCGGCGGCCACGGTTTCCCGTTTCCCACTTCCCGATTCCCGGCCCCAGACGCCCGCACACGTCGCGTCACGCTCACGACCGGCCGCCGCGCCCCACAACAGCCCGGCCACACCCATGATCCCGAGCGCTGCGCCGAGTGGGGCTCGCCTGATGAGCAGGAGGGCTGTCGCGAGAACGGGGGGCACCACGTACCACGCACCACGCACCAAGAACACATCGAGGCCAACCGCGAGACCGGCCCCGAACGCCACGCTGAGGAAGAGAATGGGCGGCCGCATCGGCCGCCTCAGCGGGCTACATCAGCTGTATGGGCCGCGCGCCGCAGCGAGGCGCGAGCCCCACCTTGCGAAACCCCTCGAGCAGGGCGACGTCGAGCTTGGCTTTTTCCTGATCGCTGTCGAGCCGCAGCTCCACCAGGACCTCGCCTTGCGGCGTGGACACGTAGCTGGGAGCGAGCCGGTTGAGGGCGTATACGACCACGTCGCCGCGGCACGTCTCGCAGCCGCAGAACCGGGGCAGCTGGGGACGGAGCTTGGCGTACTCCCGCTGCACCACCTCGTACGTCACGTTCGTCACCCCACGACGGCCAACTCCTGGCCCACCGCCAAGGCGGCGAAGGTCGAGCCGGTAGTGCCGGTGAGACGCACCAGGCGGTAGGACCCGATCCATGCGTCGGGCCCTGCGAACAAGGCGACCTTGTTGGCGCGGGTCCGCCCCTGGAGCAGACCGCCACGCTTGGCTCGCCCCTCGACCAGCACCTCGTGGGTGGTCCCCACGAGCCCGACATTCTTGCAGCGCGCGATCCCGCGGACCGCCGCCACCAAACGCTCCAACCGCTCCCCGGCCACATGGTCGGGTACGACATCCTTGAGGCGCGTAGCCGGCGTCCCCTCGCGCGGCGAATAGCGGAACGTGTAGGCGTCGTCGAACCCCACCGCCTCGACGAGCGACAGTGTCTCCTGGAAGTCTTGCTCCGTCTCGCCCGGGAACCCGACGATGATGTCGGTCGTGAGGGCGATGCCGGAAATGGCCCGGCGCAGCGCCGCGACCACCTCCAGGTAGCGGTCGCGATCGTAGCGCCGCAGCATCCGCTTGAGCACGCGCGAGCTGCCGCTCTGCACCGGCAGGTGCACGTGCTCGCACACGGCGGGCGTTTCCGCCATCGCCGCCACGACGCGCTCGCTGAAATCGGTGGGATAGGGCGACGTGAACCGCAGCCGGCGGATGCCCGACACGCTCCCGACCGCGCGCAACAGGTCGGCGAAATCGCGCGTCCCGTCGGCGTAGCTGTTGACCGTCTGTCCAAGGAGCGTCACCTCGGTCGTACCGCCGCGGGCGAGGTCCGTCACCTCCCGCACGACGTCCGCCAACTTGCGACTCCGCTCCGGCCCGCGTGTCATCGGAACGATGCAGAAGGTGCACCGATAATCGCAGCCACGCTGCACCGTCACGAACGCCGATGCGGCCGCCCCCCCTTCTCGCACGGGCGGCACGTCCTCGTAGTGCTCCCAGGCTTTGAATTCCACCTCGGCGGCACGCTCGCCGCCGCGCGCCCGGGCGATCAGGTCGGGCAGCCCGCGATAGCCGTCCGGACCCACGACCAGGTCCACCTGCGGGACGCGCTCGAGCAGCCGCGGCCCCAGCCGCTGCGCCATGCACCCCACCACGCCCAGCACGCCGCCCGGCCGCTTGGAGCGCTTCAGCTCCCCAACGCGCGACAGCACCTTCTGCTCGGCGTGGTCGCGCACGGCACAGGTGTTTACCAGCACGACGTCCGCCGCGGCGGGATCGTCCACCGCGACGTAGCCTTCGCGCGCGAGCACCCCGAGCACCAGCTCGGAGTCCGCGACGTTCATCTGGCAGCCGTACGTCTCGATGTAGATGCGCGGCATGGCTATCGGACGGTCACCTCGAAGCGGGCGCTTCCGTTCCACTCCTCGGTGGGAAGATAGACCGAAACGTAGTCTTGCGTGAGCACCTCGATCTTGCCTGCCCCATGCCCGCTCACGACGCCGTCCGCACGCTGGTCCACGCGGCCCGCCCGGTATCGCCGTCCCTTCGCCTCACCCAGCCGGCGCAGCTCGAGCGCCCGCTGGTGCAGCATGTGGGGCGGAACGGGCGCGCCCAGGCGCGCCGCCGCCGCGCCGGGCCGCTCGCTGTAGGGAAAGACGTGCAGATAGGTGAAGGGCAGCGTCTCGACCAGCGTCACGGTCGCACGGTGATCCTCGTCGGTCTCGCCCGGGAAGCCGGCGATGATGTCCGCCCCGAGCCCGAGCACCGGCAGCCGGGCCGCGAGCCACTCCAGGCGCGCCCGGTACGATTCGGCCGTGTACCAGTGTCGGCCCATGCGCTTGAGCACGCGGTTCGAGCCGGATTGCAGCGGGGCGTGCAGGTGTGCCGCAAGATTCCGGGGGGCCTCGATCAGGAGCCGGGCGATCGTGTCGTCGACTTCGGTGGCCTCGATCGAGGAGAGCCGGAAGCGGACGGACGGGACGGCGGTGATGAGGGCCTCCAGGAGCTCCCCCAGCGAGCCCCCTTCCCTCTTCCCGCGTCCCCCTTCCCGGTCTTGTCCGTACGTCCCTATATGCACGCCGGTGAGCACGATCTCCGCGTGGTGCTCCGCCAGCGCCCGTGCTTCCTCGACGAGTTCCGGAATCGAGCGCGATCGGTTGGCGCCCCGGGCGATGGTGGTCGCGCAGAAGGTGCAGTGCTCGTCGCAGCCGTCCTGGATCTTGAGGAGCCCGCGAGCACGCCCTACCGTCCCCCCTCTCCGCATTGCGGAGAGGGGGACAGGGGGTGAGGACAACGCGGAGCGGTGCAAGGAGAGTCCTGCGGCACGCAGCACCCGCACAGGTTCCGCTCCCCCCACCACCGCGCGCACGCCGGGCAGCGCGGCGATCGCGCCCGCGTCGCGGGCCGCGGCGCAACCGATCACGACGGTCTCGAGGCGCTCGCTCTGGCGCGCGAGACGACGCACGAAGCGCCGCAGCTTCGCCTCGCTCTCGTGCGTCACGGTGCACGAGTTCACCACCGCGACGTCCGCCGCCGCGGCGTCGTCGACCACCGTCGCCCCCTGATCGGCGAACGCCTGTCGCACCACGGCCGTGTCGTACTGGTTCGCCTTGCAGCCGAAGGTATGGAAGTAGACGTTCACGGACGCACGGTGAGGCCCACGAGTGCGGTCCACACGCGCTCGGTGAGGCCCCCTCCCCGACGCTCCAGCCGCTCCACGCCCACATCGAGGAGCGCGCGCCCCTGGGCGAACGCGCGCCCGGTCCCCGCCGCGGCGGCGAATTCGGTCGGTGCGGTCGCACCTGGCCCGAACGGCACCTGGCCGCCCCGCACCCCGAACCGGAAGGGCATGTGCCCGCCACCGATCTCCGCTCCTGCCGACCAGGTCCACGTGTCGAACGCGCCGGCGCCGGCGCGCGCCCAACCGCGCCAGGCCACGGACCCGCCGAATCGCACACTCGGGCCGGGCGAAAACAGCATCCCGCCTCCCGCCATGCGCGGTAGGTCGGTCTCGGCGCTCGTCGTGTCGGCCACCGTGGCACGCAGCCGGTTGTCCGCGCGGGCCCAGCCGATCACGCTGAGCCCCGGGGCGACGCCCAGCAGCAGGCTCCCCGACACGCCCATGCCCGAGTAGCGCACCTCGGCGAGCTGCTGCACCGTGTGGAAGGTCGTGTCGTCGAAGCGGCGCTCGGCCGTCTCGCGGGTCGAGCCCGCGAGCAGATGCAGGCCCGCGCCGATCGCCAGGCGGCGCGACAGCCGGCTGGCGGCCGCCAGCCGCAGATCGGCGATGCTCCCATCGCTCGTGACCTCGTCCGTGTAGCGCTCCAGCGTGCCGCGCAGCGCGACCGAGTCGCGCAAGGTCACGTCCCAGGAGCGATCGAGGTAGGTCGTGAAGCCCGCGGCGATCGCGAGTCGCCGATGCACCCGCCCCGCAACGTTCAGCAGCGGGAATCGCGTGGCGCGCAACGCGGTGGTCGTCCCGGCAATTTCGGCGTCGCGGTACGAGGCGCTTTGCATCGCGGTGGCGGTGAGCTGCGGGACGTCCGCCAGCCCGGCTTCGGTGAGCGCAGACAGCGGGTCGAACGGACCGAACGCTCCTCCCGTCGAGCGGGAACGCACCGATTCCCAGCGGCCCGGCGTTCCCGGCCCGCGGATACCGAATTGCGAGTCCTGCGCGCGGACCACAGCCCCGCCCGTAAGGACTGAGCCGAGCAGGACCAGAACGGTGATGCGGGTGACCCGTGTCATGGTGCTCCGAAGGGGAAGCGTCGCACGAACGTGATGCGCAGCGCCGGCCGGAAGGCCTGGGCGAGCGAGGGATAGAACCGGATCAGCGAGAAGGACGTCGCTTCCTGCTCGGCCCGCAGCACGAGGGTCGTCGCCCGGGTCGTGTCGGATGCCCAGAACTGCAACAGGTTCGTCACCTCGATCCGCACGGTGTCGCTGATGCCGATGCGCACGACGGTGGTATCGGTGCGCGTCGCGTCGACGATGATGGGAGACTTGGCGCCGACGTCCGTGAACACGGTGTGCGCCTCGACCACGAACGAATCCGACGGCGCGCCCCGCACCGGAGCGGCGGGGACGAGCGTGAGCGTCCCGCGGATGATCTGGGACGAGTCGCGGATGAAGCGCGGGAACGCCACGCGCAGGATGCTGCGGGCCGACGGCACGCCGCCGACCGCCAGGGTGGAATCGGGCGGCGGCGGCGGTGGATCGAAGACGAAACTCGCGAAGGCGGCCCCCCGCAGGGCGGGCGTGCGCGCCACGGGCGTGCCCGCTGAGTCCACGCGCAAGTACCATTGCCACAACAGGGTGGACTTGGTGAGGGCGATGCTGGCGAGCGAGTCGGCCGAGACGCGCACGCCGTAGGCGGCCGTGCCGGAATCGGTTGGTCCCACATAGCGCCCCGCTGTGCTGTCGAGCTTCAGGTTCAACACCAGGACATGATTGACCGTGTCGACCACCACGCTGTCGCCCGTGAGCGTGTCCTTGCGCCCCGGAAGCGCCAGCAGCGTGTCGATGTTCACCGTCTTGACGAGTGAGTCGGTGAATGGACCCGTCAGGTCGGTGAACGTCGTCGTCGAATCGATGGTGCTCGGCAGCCGGTAGAACCGGAGCGAGAGATTGTGCGCCCCGGTGTCGCGCCGCGCCACGGTGAGCTGCAGGCGCGCCGAATCCGCGCCCAGGATCGCGCCCGTATCGGTGGCGCTCAACACGAAGGTCGGCCCGAAGCCCATGATCCGGAAGATCGGCCGCCCGTCGACGATGCCGGGGAGGTCAGCCGCGAGCATCAGCGAGGCGTGCGGCTCCGTCACGTAGCCGCGGAACGCCGAGTCACGCGCGATGATGCTCGTCAGCACCGTGTCGACGATCTGGATCTGACCCGAGGGACAGAACGACGGACACGCCCCGGGAGCGGACACACGCTCCACGCAGGCGACCGCCAGCAGCACCGCGCCGATCAACGCCGCGCGCCGCGCCATCATGGCAAGAGCGCCGTCTTCGCAAATGCGTCCGGCAGGAGATCGCGCAGCACCCAGCGCCGCTCGGTCCTTGGCCCTACGGCGATCACTTCGAGATCGAGCCCGAACTCGGCGAGCAGCTGGCGGCAGGCGCCGCACGGCGAGGCCGGTGGATCGACGTCGGTAGCCACCACGATACGACGGAACGCGCGCGTCCCCGCTCCTCCCCCATCCGCCACGGCCGCCCCGATCGCCATCCGCTCGGCGCAGATCGTGAGCCCGTACGACGCGCTCTCGACGTTGGTCCCCACGTACACCCCGCCGTCGGCCGCTTCGAGCGCCGCGCCGACGCGAAACTTGCTGTAGGGACAGTAGGCGTGCTGCTTGACGTCGCGCGCCCGGCGCACCAGCTCCGCGCTCAAGCCCGGATCTCCGGAAGGAACGACGTCCCGGCCGCGAGCGGTGGGGGCGGCACCTCGAAGAACTCGGCCACGGTCGCGCCCATGTCGGCGAAGCTGCGCCGCTCGCCCAACGGGCGCGCCCGCACGCGGCCCCCCAGCACCAGGATCGGGACCGCCTCCCGGGAATGATCGGTCGACGGTGTCGTCGGGTCGTTCCCGTGGTCGGCGGTCAGGATGATCACGTCGTCTCCGGTGGCGCGGGCCTCGAGCCGGGGGATCCAGGCGTCCAGCTCCCGCAGCCCCTCATGAAACCCCGCGACGTCGTTGCGGTGCCCCCACGTCTGGTCGAACTCGATCACGTTCACGAAGATGAATCCCCTCTCCGTCTCGTCCAGCGCTCGTTCGACCAGCCGGTACGCGTGCCGGTTGGTCGGCGTGTGCTCGCTCGCGATGTTCCGGCCCGCGAACAGGTCGTCCACCTTGCCGATCCCGACCCGCGGCACGCCGGCCGCGGCGAGCCGGTCGAGCAGCGTCTCGCCCACCGGCTCGATCGAGAAGTCCTTGCGGCCGGACGTCCGCTGGTACGCGCCCGGCCGCCCCGTGAAGGGCCGCGCGATCACCCGGCTCACCGCGTGCTCGCCCACGAGCAGCTCCCGCGCCGCCCGGCAGCCCCGATACAGCTCGTCCGGCCGCACGGTGTGCTCGTGCGCCGCGACCTGGAAAACCGAGTCCGCCGATGTGTATACGATCCACTTGCCCGTGCGCTGATGCTCCTCGCCCAGCTCGGCGATGATCTGGGTACCCGAGGCGGGCCGGTTGCCCAACCAACCACGGCCAGTGCGTCGCGCAAAGTCCTCCAGCAGCGACGTGGGGAAGCCGTTCGGGTACGTCCGGAACGCGAGCTTCAGCACGATGCCGCAGATCTCCCAATGCCCCGTGGTCGAGTCTTTGCCGGCGGACGCCGGGAGAGCCACACCGTAGGCGGCCACTGGCCCATCCCCGGGCTTGCGCCCGGGGTCAACCCCAGACGTGAGGCCGAGAATGGGTCGGCATTTCCCCAGCCCCAGGCGCTCCAGGTTCGGCAGTCGCAATCCCCCTACCGCGCGCGCCACGTTCCCGAGCGTGTCGGACCCGGCATCGCCGTAGGCCGCCTGGTCGGGACACGCCCCGATGCCGAGCCCGTCCAGCACGATGATGGCGGCGCGCTTCACCGGTACACGCGCGGCAGCCGGGGCCCGAGCCCGGCCAGGAGCTCGTGCTGCACCATCCCGCTCCAGGCGGCGAACTGATCCAGCGTATTCCCCTGCCCGTCCACGTCACCGATCAGGGTCACGACGTCACCCACCGCGGCGCGACCGTCACCCACGTCGACCATGGTGAGGTCCATCGTCACGAGCCCGATCACGGCACAGCGTGCACCGTTCAGGAGCACGGTCGCTTCGCCCTTCAGGCCGAGCGAGCGTCGTAGCCCGTCGGCGTAGCCGATCCCGAGCGTGGCTACGGTCGTATCGCGCGACGCGGTCCAGGACGCCGAGTAGCTGACGCTCTCGCCGCGCCGCACCTTGCGGATGCTCACCACGCGCGCACGCAGCGCAATCGCGGGTTTGCCGCTCGGCAACCCCTCGCCGGGCGATGCGCCGTACAGATAGATGCCGGGGCGAATCACATCCAGCGCGAACGGCTTGCCCCGGAGCGCCGCCGCGCTGTTCGCCACGTGCAGGAGCGGCGGGCGGCGCGTGAGGCGTGCTACCGCGGCCTTGAAACGCTCGAGCTGCGCGTCGGCCGAGCCGTCGCGCCGGTCGGCCGAGTGAAAATGCGTATAGCAGCCCTCGAGGTACGGCGTGTCGAGCAGACCGGCGAGCGGCTCGAGCTCGTCCCAGCGCACGCCCGACCGACCCATTCCCGTGTCGATCTCGAGGTGAAACGGGCCGCCGCGCCCCTCGCGCGCGATCCAGGCGTGAATGCTGGCGCGGTCACCGAGCGCGGGCGTCAACCGGTGCGCATGGTAGGCGTCGAACAAGTCGGGTCGGGCCGGCATGAACACGAGCACGGGCCGCGCGATCCCCGAGGCCCGCAGCTCGGCGCCCTCCTCGATCGTCGCAACGCCGTAGCCCCAGGGCTCGAGCGGCTCCAGCACCCGGGAAATTGCAACGGCTCCCACCCCGTATGCGTTCGCCTTCACCACCGGGAGGAGCCGTGTACCCGCCACGCGTGCAACGGTGCGGGCGTTTTCGACGACCGCGGCGAGGTCCACTTCGACCCAGGCGCGCGCGTCGCGCCCGCTCGGAGACGCGTTCACAGGCGCGCGAAAGCTATCCGGCGTAGTGGGTAAATGCAAGGCGAAAAAGGGGTTAAACTCCAGGGACCATGTCCGACACCGCCCTCGCTTTCGCCCGCGCCCTCACGTTGGTGCGCGACCTGCGCGCGCGCTGCCCCTGGGACCACGTCCAGACCCGCGACACGCTGCGCCCGTACCTCGTGGAGGAAGCGCTCGAGCTCGACCAGGCGTTGCGTCAGGGCGAGCCCGACGCCGTGCGCGACGAGCTGGGCGACCTGCTGCTGCACCTCGCCTTCCAGATCGTGATCGGGGAAGAGCGCGGCGAGTTCGACGCGGAGACCGTGACGCGCACGCTCGAGGAAAAGATGTGGCGACGGCATCCGCATCTGTTCGGGCGCGGCGACAAGCCGCCAACGTGGGAACTCGGGAAGGGGGAAACGGGAAAGGGGAAACGTGGCGTCCTCGAGGGGATGCCGGCCACCCTGCCCCCCTTGCTGATGGCCTACCGGCTCCAGGAGCGCGCCGCCGGCGTGGGGTTCGACTGGCCGGACGCGACGGGACCGATGCAGAAGGTGAGGGAGGAGATCGCGGAGGTGGAGCGGGAAACGGGAAAGGGGAAACGGGAAAGGTTGGGGGATGAGCTGGGCGACCTCCTGTTCGCGGTCGTCAACCTCTCGCGCAAGTTGGGCATTGATCCCCGTGCGGCGCTCGAGCAAGCGAACGACAAGTTCACGCGGCGCTTCGAGGCCGTGGAGCGGCTGGCCGAGCAGCGCGGGCTCGATCTCGGACGCGCCGGTCTGGCGGAGCTGGACCGGTTGTGGGACGAGGTGAAGGCCCAGTCCTCGTAGAGATCGAATTCCTCCGCCCCCGGCCATGACACGATGACCGAGCGCAGGGGACCGTCACGGCACCAAGCGATAACCGACCTTCCAAACCGTGACGATGTGTTGCGGCCGGGACGCGTCGCGCTCGAGCTTACGCCGGAGCTCGGCCACGTGGGCGTCCACGGTCCGCGTCGTGACGGCGGACGAATAGCCCCACACGTCGCGGAGCAGCTCGACGCGACTCGCCACACGACCCCCCTTCCGCATGAGGGCCAGGAGCAGCTCGAAAGCCTTTGGCGTGAGCGCCACGTCCCTGCCGCCGCGCCGGACGCGGTGGTCCGCCTCATCGATTTCGATGTCCCCGACGCGGCGTGCCGCGGGCCGCGCCGTGCGTCGCAGAATCGCCTCGATCCGGACCAGCAGCTCCATCACGCCGAATGGCTTCGTGACGTAGTCATCGGCGCCGAGACGAAAGCCCCGTACCTTGTCCACCTCCTGACCCCGCGCCGTCAGGATCAGTACGGGCATGTCGAGGCCGTCGCGGCGCAGGCGCGCGAGCACGTCGTATCCCTCGATGTCGGGGAGCATGAGGTCGAGGATGACGAGCGCCGGGCGACTGGCCCCCGCCTTGCGGAGCCCCTCCGCGCCGGTGTAGGCGACATCGACTTCATAGCCCTCGACCTCGAGGTTGGCGCGGAGCCCTCCAGCCAGGTCGCGCTGGTCCTCGATGACGAGGATATTCGTCGCCGTCGCCTCGGACTGCGGGCGAACGTGGTTCGCTGCGTTCACGGTCGACAAGGCTACCAGGCCTGTGCTGCCACCGACTCCTGTTCGTGATCGGGTGGGAGGTGCCTCGCAGGCTCCGCGCGTGTGGCCGCCGCCACGGCCACGCTCACGCGCGTCCCGCGCCCGCCCGGCCCGGACTCGATCCACACGCGGCCGGCATGAGCCGCGACGAGCTCCGCCACGACCGTGAGACCGATCCCCGCGCCCGCCGCGGTGTGATGCTGCGACGGCGCTCCCTGGGCGAACGGCTCGAACACCTTGTGCCGTTGGGACGGCGGAATGCCCGGCCCCTGGTCGGTCACCGATACCACGACATCACCGCCCGTCCGGCCCACAGCGACCGTGACGTGCTGACCCTCGGGGCCGAACTTCACGGCATTGTCGAGCAGGTTGATGAGCACCTGTCGCAGGGCGTCGCGCTCGATCAGGGCAATGCACCCCTCGGCCAGCTCCGCGCGCAGCTCGACCCGGGCGGCCGCCGCGAGCGGGCTGAACGCCCGCACGGCATCGCGCACGTCGTCAGCGACGTCGCGCGGCTCGGGGCGCAGGGGCCGCCCGCCGGCCTCGGCCCGCGAGAAGCGGAGCACGCTCTCCACCAGATTCGCGAGGCGACGCGCTTCCCGGAAGATGACCGAGAGAAAGTGCTGCCGCTCGTCACCGGAGCGCTCGCGGTGGAGCAGGAGCGTCTCGCTGAACATCGAGATTTGGGCGAGCGGCGTGCGCAGCTCGTGGGACACACTGGCGACGAATTGCGTCCGAAGCCGGGCGAGCTCGCGGCCGCGGCGGAGCTGCACCAGCGCCATCGCGGCAACGGCGACCGACGCCCCGAAGAGCAGCAGCAGCATCGGGAGCCGAGAGCTGGGCACGCCGCCGATAAGGAGCAGGGACGCTGCTGCCGGCCGCAACGCGACCGTCGTGACCAGCCTGCCGCCCTGGACCGGGGTCGTGTCGCTGGCTCTCAAGCGGTAATCCTCGGCGGAGCCCAGCGCGAACAGCAACCCTCCATCCGCGCGCCGTACCTCGAGCGCCAGCACGCTGTCGAGCGGCCGACGCCCGACGAGCGACGGGGGAAGGAGAGGCTTCTCGCGCGCGAGGCGGCGGAGATGCTCCACCAGCGTGGAGGGCTCGCCTTCGACCCCGTACACGGCGCGCGGCCGGCTGTCGATTCCGCGAACCACACCATAGGCGATCGCGCGATGGACGCCGCCAAGCGTGTCGATCAGCATCCGGACCGGCTGGTCGCCGGGAGCGGCCGCGAGCGCCGCGAGCCGTGAGACCAGCACGCCCCGCGTCGCTTGATCGGGCGCAGTTCCCGCCAAGACGAGAGCGCCCCCGAGATCCATGCGAAAGGCGAAGCGCGCGACCCGTCCGATGCCGCAGGCCGTGCTGTCACCAAACCGCACGATGACGTCGGGCGGCGGCAAGGGACCCGCTGTCGCCCCACGCTCCCCGAACAGGTGGTCGACGGCGTGGAGGCTGACGCGCGCGGTCTGCGCCAAGAACTCGCCGGCGTCCCGCGAAAACTGCCAGGCGGCGAACGCTGCGTAATCGCGCAGCGCGCGCTCGGCCGTCGCACGGTGCGAGGACTCAACTCGCCGCGCGTGATAGATCAGCCCGCCCACGAGCGCCGGCAGCACCAGCAACGCGACGGGAATGACGCCCTGGCCCAGCGAGGATCGGCGGATCATGAGAGCGCTCCCGGTCGAAGACCAGCTCACCTGGCAGCAAGATATGTGCGCGCGGCGCGGAGGGGCTACCGGAGTTGTAAGAGAATTGTGAAAGGTCAGCGAAACCGGCCATCGCACTTCTCGTGAAGATTCCGCACAAATCCGGCGCCGCCACGGGGCCCGCTGGTGCGAAGCTGCCGGGGTCACCAACCGGCTCTCGACCATGCGAATCGAATGGTGGATTCTTCGCGTCGCCGCATCCATGTGCTACATCGGGCACGGCGCCTTCGGGCTGCTCACCAAGAAGGAGTGGGTTCCGTTCTTCGGAGTCGCCGGCATCCCGCGCGACGCGGCCCTCGCGCTGATGCCCCTGATCGGCGCCGTGGACGTCGCGCTCGGGATCGCGGTGTTGTGGCGTCCGACGCGGGTGCTCTTCGTGTACATGGCCGTTTGGGCGCTGTGGACCGCTGCGCTGCGGCCCCTCGCCGGCGCCTCGGTGTTCGAGCTGGTGGAGCGCGCCGGCAACTACGGCGTGCCCCTTGCCCTGCTGCTGGTCGTTGGACCCGCCCGCGTCTGGCGCGACTGGGTCACCGCAACGTCCCCGAGCCTTGCTCCGACAACGCGCCCGCTGCTCCGCCAGGCGCTCATGTGGACGACGGCGTTGCTGCTCTTTGGACACGGCGCCCTCGTCGCACTCGAGGGAAAGCAGCTGCTGGCGCAGCATTTCGCGGCCATCGGGCTTGGCGCAGCGAGCGCGACCGCGGCGGGGTGGGGGGAGATGGCGCTCGCGTTCCTCCTGCTCGCGCGCCCGCATCCATCGCTCCTGTTCGCGGTGGCGCTCTGGAAGGTGGCTACCGAGCTGCTCTATCCGATCGCCGGCGCACCCATCTGGGAGTTCATCGAGCGCGGCGGCAGCTACGGAGCGCCGCTCGCGCTCGCGCTGCTCCTACCGAGATCACGCGTTCACTCTGCCCTGACGCGCCTCGCGATGGTGCTCGTGGTGTCGACGGTCGGCGTGGCCACGCCCCTGTGGGCTCAGCAACGAGTGAGCGACAGCGGGCTCGTCGATCTGCTGCGCCGTGGGGGATACGTCTTGGCGTTCCGGCATACCGCCACCGATCACGACGCCACCGACCGAGGACCGGATCGCGCGTCGCAGCGCAATCTCACAGATGAGGGGGCTCAACAGGCCCGAGGGATCGGCGCCGCGATCCGCAGTCTCGGCATCCCCATCGGCGATGTGCGCGCGAACCCCATGTACCGTAATCGCGAGACCGCGCAGCACGCCTTCGGGCGCGCGACGGTCGACTCGACCCTGGCGGGCCGGGGTGCCGTCTCGTCGCTGCGTGCGATGCTCGGCACCCCCGTGGCGCGGGGAGCCAACCGCGTCATCGTGACCCGCATCGGAATCCTGAGCGGCGCCTTCGAGGGATACGACGTCGGGCCGATCGACGAGGGAGACTGCATCGTTGTCGAGCCGCTCAGCGCCGGGCAGTTCTCCGTCGTCGCCCACCTCAAATGGATGGATTGGGCGCGACTCACCCGGTCGGCGGGAGCGTACTGAGCGGCTACGGCCACAGCTTGTACAGCGTCCGCGGGAACGCGATCGCCTCGCGGATGTGCGCGATGCCGCAGATCCACGCCACCGTGCGCTCCACGCCGAGCCCGAAGCCGGCGTGCACGAACGTGCCGTACTTGCGCAGGTCCAGGTACCAGCTGTAGGCGTCTTCGGGCAAGTGCTCCGCGCGGATGCGGGCGAGCAGCTTGTCGTAGTCGTCCTCACGCTGGCTGCCCCCGATGATCTCCCCATACCCTTCGGGTGCGAGCACGTCGTTGTTGAGGACGGTGCGGGCGTCCGCGGGGTTTTCCTTCATATAGAAGGCCTTCACCGCCCTGGGGTAGTTGAAGACCATCACGGGGCGGTCGTACTGCTTGGCGAGCAGCGTCTCTGCGTCGCCCCCCAGGTCGCGTCCCCACTCCATATCGCTGCCGAGCGCCTTGAGCTTCGCCACGGCGTCGCTGTAGGAAATGCGGGGAAACGGCGGCCGCACCGCCTCGAGCGGTTTCACGTCGCGTTCGAGCTCGGCGAGCTCGCCCCGGCGCCGCTCGAGGCAACGCGTCACGATGTAGCAAACGAACTCCTCCTGCAGCCGCATGTTCGCGTCGGAATCATTCCACGCCACCTCGGGCTCCACCATCCAGAATTCGGTCAGGTGTCGACGGGTCTTCGACTTTTCGGCCCGGAACGTGGGTCCGAAGCAATAGACCTTGCCGAGCGCCGCCGCCGCGGCCTCGACGTACAGCTGCCCCGTCTGGGCGAGGTAGGCGGTGCCCAGGTCGAAGTATTCGGTGGCGAACAGGTGGCCGGCCGCCTCGCCGATGGCTCCCGTGAGAATCGGCGTGTCGACCAAGACGAAATGCCGCTCGTAGAAGAAGTCCCGAATCGCCTGCACCACCTCGTGACGCACCCGCGCGATCGCCACCTGACGCCGGCTGCGCAGCCACAGGTGGCGGTGCTCGAACAGGAACGCGGTGCCGTGCTCTTTGGGCGTGATCGGGAAGTCGACGCTCGGCCCGAGGATTCTCAGATCGGATGCGGTGAGCTCGACGCCGCCCGGCGCGCGCGCGTCGCCGCGCACCGTGCCGGTGACCTCCAGCGAGGTCTCTTGGGTGAGTCGGCCGAACGCGTCCCACGCCGCCTCGGGCAGATCTTTTTTCGACAGCACGACCTGGAGGGACCCGGTACCGTCCCGCAGCACCACGAACCCGATCTTGCCCGACGAGCGCGTGGTCATCACCCAGCCGCGCGTGATCACGCTCTGACCCGCGAGCGGCGGCAGCTCTTCGATCCGATGGAAGGAGGGCATGGGGGCGGTACGCTAGTGACGGTCCGCGGGTATGTCAACGGAATGGGTACGCGGTACGCGGTGCGCCGTTATCTCCGGAGGCAACCGCGCACTGCGCACCGCGCACGCTTCATTCAACCGCGCACTGCGCACCGCGCACCCTTCCTATCCAACTCTGAACAGCTCGAACCCTCGCTCGTAGCGCTGCACGATCCGTTCGCGATACGCCGCGTGCTCCGCGCGCGCCAGCGCCGGGTCGCGCGCGATGATCTGCGCCGCCGCTCGGCGCGCGGCCTCGAGCAGCGGCAGGTCGGTGGCGAAATTGGCGTAGCGCAGCGGCACCCCGCCCGACTGGCGCGCCCCCGTCAGCTCGCCCATCCCCCGCTCCGCGAGGTCGAGCTCAGCGATCTTGAATCCATCGGTCGTCTGGGCGAACGCCTCGAGCCGGGGCGCCGCCTCGGGCACGTCCGACAGGAGAATGCAGTGGCTCGCCGCCGCGCCCCGCCCCACCCGGCCCCGCAGCTGATGCAGCTGCGCCAGCCCGAACCGCTCGGCGTGTTCGATCAGCATCACCGTCGCGTTCGCCACGTCGATCCCCACCTCGATCACGCTGGTCGCGACCAGGATGTGCACGGCGTTGTCGCGGAACGCGCGCATCGCGGCGTCGCGCTCCTCCGGCTTGAGCCGTCCGTGGACCAGGCCGATCACAAGCTCCGGGAACACCTTGGCGATCCGGCTGGCCATCACTGTCGCGGCCCTCAAGTCGGCCTTCTCCGACTCGTCGATCACGGGATAGAGTACGTAGGCTTGGCGTCCGGCCGCGCACTCGGTGCGGATGAACTCGTAGATCTTCTGACGCGCCGCCTCGGTACGGAGTGCCGTCTTGACGAGCCCCCGCCCCGGTGGGCGCTCGCGCAGCTCGGTCACGTCCAGATCGCCGTACCAGGTGAGCGCGAGCGAGCGCGGGATGGGCGTCGCGGTGAGGAGCAGCACGTCGGGCGCGTCGCCCTTCTCCACCAGTGCGGCGCGTTGCTCTACGCCGAAGCGATGCTGCTCGTCGATCACCGCGAGGCCCAGGCGGCGGAATTTCACCGACTCCTGAATCAACGCGTGCGTGCCGATGATCACCCGCGACGCGCCCGTTGCGATCCGCTCGCGCGCCGCGGCCTTCTCCGCCGCGCTCAGCCGCCCGATCAGCAGGTCGGGCTTGAGCTCGAGCGGGGCGAGCAGCCGCGTCAGGGTCGCGAGATGCTGCTCGGCCAGGAGCTCCGTGGGCGCCATGATCACCGCCTGGTACTCGTTCTCCACGGCCAGCAGCATCGCGAACAGCGCCACCACGGTCTTGCCGGTCCCGACGTCGCCCATCAGCAGGCGGTGCATGCGCAGCGGCGCCGTCATGTCGTCGGCAATCTCGCGGATCGCGTGCCGCTGGTCGCCGGTCAGCTCGAACGGGAGGTGCTCCTTGAGGCGGGTGGTAAGCTCTTTCCTCAGCGCGAAGCGGATCCCCGCCCGTGAGCGCTTGGCCAGTGCCCGCGCCCGCGCGTGCACCAGCTGCTGGTCGAACAGCTCGTCGAACGCGAGGCGGCGGCGCCCGCCCTCCGCGTCCGTCGCCGCCACCGGCCGATGCACCGCCGCGAGCGCGGTGCGGAGGTCGGGCAGGCCCACCGCCTCGCGCAGCGTGTCGGGGTGCGGGTCGTGCACCAACGCCAGCAACGCGTCGAGGTGCTGGTGGATGAGCCCACGGATCTGGCGGTGGGTCAGGCCTTCCGTCGCCGGATAAACCGGAAGCACTAGCCCCCGCTCGGGGCCCGCGTCCCCTTCGTCCGCCAGGATCACGAACTCGCGCGGGACGAGTTGACGCCCGTGATAGTAGCGCACCGGCCCGGTCACCAGCAGCAGCTGTCCTTTCTTGATCTGGCGCTCGAGGAACGGCTGACCCGGCCAGGCGCACTCGAGCACGCCGCCGGCACCTCCTCCGTCGTCGCGCAGCACGGCCCGGAACACCCGCAGGCCCTTACGGGTGGGGAGCACGCCCGTGCTCGCCACGCGTCCGATGCACGTCACTTCCTTCCCCACATGCGCCTGGGCGAGGGGCGTGACGCTGGTCGCGTCGAGGTAGCGGTGCGGAGCGTGATACAACAGATCGCCCACGCTGCGGATACCGAGGCGCGCCAGCGCTTCGGCCCGCTTCGGCCCCACCCCTTTCAAGTACTTCACCGAGGTCGTGAGCTGCAGCGTCACGAGGCGTCCACCAGGCGGCGGGCGTAGCGTGCCGCATCGAACACTTCGAGATCGCCCAAGGCTTCTCCCGTCCCGAGGAACCGCAGCGGCACGCGCACTGCCCGCTCGACTGCCACCACGCTGCCGCCCTTCGCGGTCCCGTCGAGCTTGGTCACGACGAGCCCGCTGAGCGGGACCGCCTGGGCAAACGCACGGGCCTGGTGTACCGCGTTCTGGCCCACCGTGCCGTCGACCACCAGCAGCGACTCATGCGGCGCCCCCGGCTGCTGCTTCGCCACGACCCGGACAACCTTCTCCAATTCGTCGAGCAGCCGGTCGTCGGTATGGAGCCGGCCGGCGGTGTCCACGAGCACCGTGTCGGCACCGCGGGCGCGCGCCGCGGCGATCGCGTCGAATGCCACGGCCGCAGGGTCACCCGTGCCCGTGATGACGGGCACGCCCAGGCGATCGGCCCACACTTGGAGCTGTTGCGTGGCCCCGGCGCGAAACGTGTCCGCCGCCGCGAGCAGCACCGACCGCCCGCCGCGCGACAGACGAGCGCCGAGCTTCGCCACGGTCGTCGTCTTGCCCACCCCGTTCACGCCGAACACGAGAATCACGGTCGGCGGCGTGGGCGCTCGCGCGAGCGCACCGGGATCGCCCGGCGCGGGATCCGGGGCGAGCGCCGCGGTCACCGCGCGCTCCAGCGCCGTCCTGAAGTCGCCGCCCGAAGCCCGCGACAGGTGCGCGAGGACGGCCTCGGTCGCCTCGACGCCGAAGTCGGCTTCGATCAGGATCCGCTCGGCCGCGGCACGCTCGCGCTCCGCCCCCCGGCCGAACGCCTGCGCCAGCCGCTCCCACAGGCGCGTCAAGGCAATCCCTGGCGTCGCCGCCACGCCCACTCCGCGGTGAACGCGGCGATCGCCACCGCGAACAGCCACCAGCGATCGCGCAGCGCGACACTGGCGAGCCGTTTCCCCGCCGCACCCGCTTGAGGAGCGACCACGACCGGCCCCGGGCGCCACTCCTCCGAGGAGGTATCGACCACGACCAGGCCGCGCTCCGGTCCCTCCGCCGCCGCGTAGCGGTACTGGCCCGGCGCCAGCCACAGCTCGGCCCGGCGCTCGGCATCGAACCGCAGCGTGTCCTGTTGCAGCCCGCGGGCCGACGCGAGCGTTAGCACGATGTCGCGCGGCTCGCCCGCGGCCATCCAGCGCCATTGGAGCGGTAACCCGCTCGCAGCCGTCGTCGTCACCGGGAGAAACCGCTCCCCGCTCCCGGCTCCCCCACCCAGCAGCCAGTCGGTCAACCCGGCCACCAGGGCACGATACGCTTCCGCGCTCGCGCCCCCCCGGAACGCCCAGCGGTACAGTCCTCCCGCGGCGATCGTCGCCCGGCGCTGGCCGCCGCGCGGCGACAACACGACCAGCGGGCGCGACGGCCCGCGCCGCGCCAGCCGGGCAGCGAGCGCGATCGTTGCCGAGCTGTCGGGCGCGAGCTCGCCGAGCGCCGTGATGGGTGGCAGAGAGTCCCACGCGACACCCGCGAGCCCGCCTGCGATAGGTGAAGCAGCGGGCGGCTGGACGTACCAGTCGCCTTCCTGGCGGCGGCCGAGCGGCCAGAGCAGGACGGCGCCCTTGGGAGCGACCCGCGCGAACGTGGCGGTATCACCCCCTTCGACGAGCAGCGCCGCGCCCTGCACGGCCCGCGCCACCTCACCGGGAGGCACCGCCGCCAGGGTGGCGGCGTCACGCCAGCGTTTGCCGCCCGGGTCGGCCGCCACCAGGACCTTGACCCCTACGCGGGCCACGTCCTCGAGTGTGTGCGCCAGGAAGCGCGTGTCCCAGTCGGGAGGCGACGCGAGCAGCACGATCGACGGCTGCGCGCTCACCTGGAGCACGATGGTCCGCGCGTCGTCGCGGGGCTCGGAATCGGAGACACCTTCGAGACGCACCTCGAGCGCGTACCAGCCGGGAAGCGGGAAGCGGGAAGCGGGAAGGGTGATCTCGGTCGATACGACGCCGCTGTCGGGGAGCGGGGCGGGCCGAGACGCGAGCCGCCTGCCAGCAAGGCCCACCGTGAGCAACGCTTCCCCCTTCACGCTTCCCCCTTCCCGTCGCCCGGCCACGCCGTAGCTCACCTCGAGTCGGATCGTGTCTCCCGCGCTCACTTTCGTCGGTCCCGCGACCGAGTCGATGAAGGCATCGAAGAAGGGAGCGCGCGGCAGGACCGCGATGCGCGCCTGCTGCAGCAAGTCCCGGGGCACGTCGGCCAGATCGGTGATGGCGCCGTCGGTAACGATCGCCACGGGGCCGCCGCGCGCCGCCGCGGCGGCGAGCGCCGGCGCGAGCCGGGTGGCGCCGTCCTCCGGGGAGAGCGTATCGAAGGCCGTGACGCGCGCGCCGAATCGCCAGATCACGTCGCCGTGCGCCAGGGCGCGCGCGGTATCGAGCGCCGCGCGCCACTGCCCACCCCGCCCCGCCATGGAGAGCGACGCGTCGAGCAGGACGAGGCGAGGCGCGTCCCCCACGCCGAGGCGTGCCGCCGCCGGGTTCCAGATGAGAAGCACCAGGGCGCCGACGCCGGTGGCCCGCAGCGCGGCGAGCCCCAGGGTCACGCGGCGATGCACGCCAGGGCCTCGCGCAACGTGAACCGTCCTTCGTGCAGGGCGCGTCCGACGATGGCACCCGCCAGCCCCGCGGCGCGAACGCGTCGCAGATCGTCGAGCGACGCTACCCCGCCCGACGCGATCACGTCGAGCCCGAGTGCGGCGATGGCGCGTGCGCCGTCCACGTCCGGTCCGGCGAGGCTGCCGTCGCGGGCGGCGTCGGTGTAGATGACGGTGCGGGCACCTTGGCTGCGTACGCGGCGCGCCAGCGCGAGCGGCGTGAGCGCGAGCGTGACGTCGGAGCCGCGCGCTGCGACCCGGCCGTCGCGCGCGTCGATGCCGACGGCGAGCCGCTCGGCGCCGTGGCGCGCCAGCAGCCGTGCCACCACGCCCTCATCGACGGCCGCGGCCGTACCGATCACCACCCGCGTCGCGCCCCAGCCGACCAGCTCGGCGATCGCCGCATCGGTCGTCAGGCCGCCCCCCACCTGGATCCGCACCGCGCCCTCGGCCAGGAGACGGCGGGTCAGCTCGCGATTCTCGCCCGTGCCGAACGCGCGGTCGAGATCGACGACGTGCACCCACCGGGCGCCGTCGTGCGCGAACTGCCGCACTGCGGCGATGGGGTCGGCGACGGAAGGAGAACGGGCCACGCGCCCGCCCTCGATGTCAACGGCGGGATACAGCTCCACGGCCAGAAAGAAAACTAAAGGAGACTAATCGCGCGCGGCGGCGACGGCGGGTGCGGGCGGTCCAGCGGGCTCGAGCTGGGCCCGCAGCGCCTCGCGCGCGGCGCCGTAGGCCGCCTCGAGGCTCTTCGGCACCGGGGCGCCGGCGCCCATGTCCTTGCGCCGCGGATTGGTGGGCCGGCCGGCCACGAGGAACTCGTAGTGCAGGTGCGGCCCGGTCGACAGGCCGGTCGAGCCGACGTAGCCGATCGTTTCGCCCTGGTCCACGCGCTCACCCGCGTGCAGACCCCGCGCGAACCCCGACAGGTGCCCATAGCGCGTCCGGATGCCGTTGACGTGCCGCAGCTCGATCAGGTTGCCGTAGCCCGAGTCATCGTGCCCGGCGCGCGTCACGATCCCGTCGGCCGTGGCGCGCACCGGGGTCCCGTACGCCGCCGCGAAGTCCACCCCCTCGTGATGCCGCCAGGCGTGCAGGATCGGATGATAGCGCGAGCCGAACCCGCTCGAGACGCGCCGGAACTGCAGCGGCGCCCGCAGGAACGCGCGCCGCAGCGAGCGCCCGCGCTCGTCGTAGAAGCCACTGCGACTCCCCGTCGAGTCCTCGAAGTAGAACGCGTACTCGGGGGTGCGCGCGACGTCGACGCGTGCGGCCAGGACGCGCCCGAAACGCCGCTCCCCTTCGGACGACTCCAGGCGATCGAGCAGCACGGTGAAACGGTCCCCGGGCCGGATGTCGCGCGTGAAGTCCACTTCCCAGTCGTACACGTCGGCGATCGCCCAGGCGAGCTGGCGCCGCTCCACCGGGGGCAGGAACGTATCCGTCACCGCTTTGTCGAGTGCGTCGTACAGCGACGACTCGATCGTCCCCGTAACCCGCAGACGCATGACGGTCCAGGGAATGATTTCGACCGTTTCGACCCAGCCCGTCTCGCCGCGCGCCACCGCAAGACGCTTCTCGGGGGAGAGACGCACGCTGACCCGGCTCGCCACGCTGTCGGTCTTCAAGCGGCGGAACTCGAACACCAGGCCGGGACGCAGGCGGCGCACGGGCAGAGCCTTCGCTGCCGCGAGGAAACCGGCGTAGTCGCGTCCGGTCACGCCGGCGCGCGCCAGCACGTCGGACAGGGTCTCGCGGCGGCCCAGGGAGTGGCTGAACTCGCTGTAGGCGGCGTCCACCACGATGGCGGGCGCCGTGAGCGGCTGGCGCCAGGGCCACGCCTCTCGCGTTGCCCACACCAGGCCCGCGGCCGTGAGGGCGGCCGCGACGACGTAGTGGCTGGTGCGCCAGGGCCGCGCCATCAGTCCATCTGGCGGCGGATGAACGTGGGGATCTCGAGCTCGTTCAGCTCGGTCGGGAGCGGCGGGTTGGGGGGGGCGCCGCGCCGGGCCGGCTGCTCCGCCGGCTTCACGTACCCGGGCGGCGCGACCGCGGGCCGGCCGGCGCGCTCGCGGAACGGCAGCACGCCCGGGGCCGCGCGTCCCGACGCCTCCGTGCCGGCGCTTTGCCGGTCGAACCCGGTGGCGATCACGGTCACCCGAATCTCGCCGTGCATCGCCGGATCGTTCACAGTCCCGAAGATGATCTCCGCCTCCTCGCCGGCCGCGTCCTTCACGACGTCCGAGATCTGCGTGACCTCGCCTAGCGTGAGGTCTTCGCCGCCGGTGATGTTGATGAGCACGCCGGTCGCGCCCGTGATCGAGATGTTGTCGAGCAACGGTGACGAGATCGCCTGCTGCACCGCCTCCATCGCCCGGTTCTCGCCCCGTCCCATGCCGGTCCCCATGATCGCCGCCCCGCCGTTCTGCATCACGGTGCGGACGTCGGCGAAATCCACGTTCACGATACCGGTGACGGTGATGAGCGAGGAGATGCCCTGGGTGGCGTGCAGCAGCACTTCGTCCGCCTTCTTGAGCGCGTCCTGGAACGGGATGCCCTTGCCCACGACCGCGAGCAGGCGCTCGTTCGGCACGACGACCATGGTGTCGACGTGCTTCCGCATCTCGGCGATTCCCATTTCGGCCTGCCGCATGCGTTTGCGGCCCTCGAACAGGAACGGCTTGGTGACGATCCCGATCGTGAGCGCGCCCAAATCACGGGCGATCTGCGAGATGATGGGTGCCGCGCCGGTGCCCGTGCCGCCGCCCATGCCGCACGTGACGAATACCAAGTCGGCGTTCTGGAGGGAGTGGAGCACCTCGTCGCGGTTCTCTTCGATGGCCTGGCGGCCGATCTCAGGACGCGCGCCGGCGCCCAGCCCGCGGGTGAGCTTCTTGCCGATCTGCACCTTCACGTCGGCCTTGTTGTTGAGCAGGGCCTGCGCGTCGGTGTTCACGGAAATGAATTCCACGCCCTGGAGTCCCTCGTCGACCATGCGGTTCAGGGCGTTGCCGCCACCGCCGCCGACACCGACGACCTTCATCCGGGCGTTCTGCGAGACGGTCTCTTCGAGCTCGAAGATCATGGCTCCCTCGGGTGACCGATCAGAAGAAGTCCTGCAACCACCGCTTCAGCGGTCCGAACAGCTTGTCGACCCCCGCACTCCTGACCAGCGAGCCGCCGGGCACGGCGCCCTGCGCGAGCCGCCGCGCCGCGTACAGCACCAGCCCGACCGGCACCGCGTAGCGCGGCGCCTGCACGCTGTCGACCAGTCCCGAGATCCCCTGCTCGGGGCTCCCGGCCCGCACCGGCACCGCGAACGCCTCGCGCGCCAGCTCCACCATTCCCGGCAGATGCGCCGTCCCGCCGGTCAGCACCACCCCGGCCGGCAAGCGGCCGCCCCCGTACCCCGCCCGCTCGAACTCGCGCTGCACCAGCTGGAAGATCTCGTCCACCCGCTGGTGGATGATGTGCGACAGCAGCTCCCGCGATGCTTGCCGCGCCCCCTGGCTCGGCGTGGACGGCAGGTTGATCATCTCCGACGCGTCCACCAGCGGCTGGTACGCCACACCGTGCCGCTCCTTGAGCCGCTCCGCGTCCGCCTGCGTCACGCCCAGCCCCTGCATCATGTCGCTCGTCACGTGCGTCCCGGCGAACTTGATGGACGCGAGGTGGCGGATCTTCCCTTCGTGGAAGATCGCCACACCCGTCGAGCCGCCACCCACCTCCACCAGCGCGACGCCCAGCTCCCGCTCGTCGTCGGTCAGCACGGCGTACGACGCCGCCAGCGGCTCGAGCACCAGGTCGGCGGGGCGATAGCGCGCCCGCTCCACGCTCTTGCGCAGGTTTTGCGCGGCGGTCGACTGTACCGTGACGAGGTACATCTCGACCTCGAGGCGCGTCCCCGTCATCCCCACCGGATCCGAGATGCCGCGCTGCTGGTCGACCACGTACTCCTGCGGGATGTCGTGCAGCAGCTCGTGGTCCCGGCCCAGCGACACGGCGCGCGCCACCTCGTTCACCCGTGCCACGTCCTCCGCCGTGATCTCGTCCGCGGACACCGCCACGACCCCCGTCGAGGTGCGCGCCGAGACGTGCTCGCCGGCGATGCCGCACGTCACCGCGCCCACCTTCACGCCGGCCATCCGCTCGGCATCGCGCAGCGCGCCGACGATGGACCGGCTCGTCTCGTCGATATCGCGCACCATGCCCCGGCGCACGCCCGCGTTCTTCGCGAGCCCCACCCCCAGCACCTTGGCGAGCGGCAGCCGCGGCAGGTCCCCCACCACCTCGGCGATCACGGCGCACGTCTTGGTGCTGCCGAGATCGAGCCCGGCCACGACCTGGCGGTCCCGGCTCACGCGCCTCCCTCACCGCCCCCGTCCGCGGTCGCCTTGCGCCGCACGATCACCTGGCCCGCGAAGCGGGCATCGAGCTCCACGTAAGAACGCCCCCTCGCCGCGAGATCCTGCGCCACCAGCACCACGGCCCGAATCACCTCCGGCCCGGCGTCGCGCCGCACCTTGACGCGCCGCGACCCGACTTCCAGCAGCACGTCTCCGCGCGCCACGCGTCGCGCAGCGGTGATGGTTTGAAACAGCGCCGGATCCACCGACTGGATCAGCGCCAGCACTCCCGCCACTCCCGAGTCGCCGCTCGCGGCGATCGGCAGATCGAGCCCGGAGCGCGCGGGATCGAACGGCAGCGCGTGGCCCGCGCCGTCCACCGCCACCAGGCGCGTCCCGTGCGGACCCGGCGCGAGCGCCGCGGGCTCCACCTCCCGCAGCTCCACCGTCAGCGCCGCGGGCAGATGCCGGACCACCCGGGCTTCCGCAACGCCGGCGAGACCCCGCACGCGGTCCGCCAAGAGCCGCGTGTCGCCGAACACGCTCGCGCCGGGCTCGAGCCGCAGCGCGGCGATCACCGCGTCGGGCGCGAGATTGCGCACGCCCACCAGCTCCAGCTGCCGCACCCGGAACACGCTCAGCCGCCGCAGCGCGAGCGGCGCGCCCAGCCACAGCAACGCGAGCACCGCCGATCCCCCCAGGCCCGCCAGCGCCCGCCGCCGCCAGCGCGGCCAGGGTCGGGCCGTCACGCCCGCTTCCCCCTTCCCTCGTCCCGCTTCCCCAACTGCTCGATGAGTTCCGGCCCCACCCGCGTGATGTCCCCCGCCCCGAGCGTGAACACCACGTCGCCCGCCCGTACCGTCTCGACCACACGCGCGGTCAGTCCCGCGCGCTCGCGCACCGCGATCGTGGTCGCGCCCGCGCGCGCCGCTCCGCGCGCCACCAGGTCCGCACTCACTCCCGCGAGCGGCTGCTCGCGCGCCGCGTAGATCGGGGCCACCACCACCACGTCCGCCGCCGCGAGCGCCCGGCCCAGCGCCTCCCCGTGCAGCGCCGTGCGCGAAAACAGGTGCGGCTGGAACACCGCCACCACGCGGCGCCGCGGGAATGCCTGCCGCGCCGCGGCGAGGGTCGCCGCCACTTCCGTCGGGTGGTGCGCATAGTCGTCCACGACCGTCACGCCGCGCGCCTCACCCACCCGCTCGAACCGGCGCCCCACCCCGCCGAATTCCGCCAACGCGGCGAGCGCTCGCTCGAGATCGGCGCCCAGCTCGTGCGCCACCGCCAGCGCCGCCGCGGCGTTGCGCACGTTGTGCAGCCCCGGCACCTGCAGCCGCAGCGCGAGCGTGCGTCCGCCGGGAAGCTCGATCCGCGCCGTCGAGCCGCGCTCGCGCAACTCAGGGTCGGCGATGCGCACGTCCACCGCCGCGTCCCCCCCCAGCCCCACCCGCCACACCGGGACGGCGAGCCGCGCCGCCACTCGCGCCGCACCCGCGTCGTCCGCTCCCACGATCGCCCGCCGTGCGCGCCCGGCGAACTCGACGAACGCGTCTTCCAGCGCCGCCACGGTGCCGCCGTAGCACTCGAGATGGTCGGCCTCGACGTTGTTCACCACCGCCACGGTCGGCGCGAGCGACAGGAACGCGCGGTCGAACTCGTCGGCCTCCACCACGTACAAGTCTCGACCGCCCACCCGCGCGTTGCCGCCCCACCCAGCGACACGGCCGCCGGCGAGTCCCGTAGGATCTCGCCCGGCGGCCGCCAACGCCTCCGTGACCATCACCGTGGTGGTCGTCTTCCCGTGCGTCCCCGCCACGGCGACCACCGTTCCGCCGGCGACGGCCTGGCTGAGGGCGTCAGCCCGCCGTACCACCGGGACCCCTAGGGCGCGTGCTCGCGCCAGCTCCGGGTGGTCTCCCGGTACCGCTGCGGTGACCACGACCGCCCGAGCTCCCACCACATGCCCCGGATCGTGTCCCCGCCATATTCCCACCCCCAGGGCTGCCAAATCGGCGGCGCCGGAGGGGTCGTTATCACAGCCGGTTATCGTGACGCCTTGCTGCCTGGCGAGGAGCGCCAGGCCGCTCATGCCCGCTCCGGCGATCCCCATGAAGTGGATCGGGCGGGGATCCACCGTCGCAAACAAGTTCATTAGTGGGGGGCTAATATAGCGAATCTACGAAACTTGCGAAAGAGACCACGGCCCTGCTACCCGATGACTGTCAAGATCTTCGACACGATGTCCTGAGCGGCGTTGGGGTTGCCTCGGGCCCGCGCCTGGGCGGCGAGCGACTCCAGCCGGGCGTGATCCCCGAGCAAGCGGCCTACCTGGTCGGCGAGTGCGTACGGTGTGAGGTCGTGCTCGGGAAGGTGAATCGCGGCTCCCGCCGCCGCGAGGGCACGCGCGTTGTGCGCCTGGTGGTCGGCCGCGGCGCTCGGGAGCGGGACGAGGATGCTCGGCTTGCCCCACGCGCACAGCTCCGCCACGGTCATCGCGCCGGCGCGCGCCACCACGATGTCCGCGGCGCGGTACGGGATGGTCATGGGATCGAAGAACCCCCGAATCACCACGCGGCCCGGCGCGGCGTAGCGTCCCAACGCGTCCGCGTGCTCCAGACCGGTGCCCCACAGTACGTTCACCGCGTCCAGCAGGCGGCGCTCGAGCGCGCCCGCCACGGCATAGTTGATGGCCCGGGCTCCTTGGCTGCCGCCGAACACCAGGAGGGTCGGACGCTCGGTGCCCAGACCCAGCTCCGCCAGCGCGGTGGCGCGCGCGCCCGGCTCGGGCCGACGCACCGGATTGCCGAGCGTGAAGACGGTGGTGGCGGCGCCGGGTCTGAGGCGCGCGCGCGCCTCGGGAAACCCCAGATGGACCTGGCGCGCGCGCCGGGCGAGCCAGCGCGTGGTCAGTCCCGGGAACGCGTTCTCCTCGACGAGCACAGTCGGCAGGCCAGCGCGCTGCGCGCGCCACACCACAGGGCCGGCGGCGTAGCCTCCCGTGCCGATGACGATCGCGGGCCGCTCTTCGTCGATCACCCGGCCCACGGCGCGCCACACCCGGCCGGCGATGAGCAGCCAGCGCAGGTTCTTCCACCAGGTGCGCCGGTAGAGCGGCTCGATCGGAAGCAGGCGGTGGCGGAACGGATAGCGTGGCAGCAGCTGCGCCTCGATCCCGCGCGCCGCGCCGACGAGGACGGGCTCGACTCCCTTCCCCGCGTCTCGCAGGGCCTGGGCTAGGGCCAGTGCGGGCATGAGATGCCCCCCTGTGCCACCGCCCGCCAAGAGAACCTTCACCACCCCACCCAAATGCGGAATGCGGAATGTGGAATGCGGAGTTTAAAGGGAAGGTCGAGACGCGTTGCGAAGGTCGCGCTACCATTCCGCACTCCGCATTCCGCATTCCGCATTGTCATGCTTCCGCACTCCGTCTTCCGCGTCCGATACTGATCAACACTCCGGTGGCCACCAGGGCGACGAACAGGCTCGAGCGACCATAAGAGATGAATGGCAGCGTGATACCGGTGGCCGGGAGCAGGGCCAGGGTCACGCCCACGTGCAGCGCCGCGGTGATCCCAATCAAGGCGGTGAGCCCCACCGCGAGCAGCTGGCCGAACGAATCGCGGGCCGACCGAGTGATGCGGAAGCCGAGCCACACGAACGTGCCGAACAGCACGAGCAGGGCGAGTACGCCGAGAAAACCCCATTCTTCACCGATGGTGGAGAAGATGAAGTCGGAGTAGGCATACGGCAGGTAGCCGAGCTTCTGCTGGCCTTGCCCGAGGCCGACGCCGAACAGGCGTCCCGCCCCGATGCCGACGAGCGACTGGTGCACTTGCCAGGTCGCTTCGGAGGGCGCGCTCCCGGGATTGAGGAACGTGATCACCCGCGCCAGGCGGTATTGGGCACTGGCGACGGCGCCGAACAGGAGGGGCGTCGCCACCACGGCCAGGGCGAGAAAGTGCCCGATCCGGGCGCCCGCCGTGAACAGGACGACCCCGGCGAGCAGCGTGACCAGCAGCGCCATCGAAAGGTTGGGCTCGAGGAAGATCAACGCGAGCAGCGGCGTGAGCACCACGATGAACGGCAGCAGGCCGTACTGGAACGTGCGGATGCGCTCGCCCTTCTTCGCCGCGAGCATGGCGGTCCAGACCACCACCGCGAACTTCGCCAGCTCCGAGGGCTGCACCGTCACGAAGCCGAGGTTGACCCAGCGGCGCGCGCCGTTGATGCTGGGGGCGATGCGGTGCGTAAAGGGGAGCAGCGGAATGAGCAGCAGCACGGCCGCCAGCCCGAGCACGGGCCACGCCCAGCGCTGCCACTTGCGGTAGTCGGAGCGGGCGAGCAGCGTGGCGACGATCCCCCCCACGGCCGCGCCGAGCGCCTGTTTCAGTGCGAAGCTCGATCCCACCTGCCCGCCCGAGATCGTGAGCAGGCTGGAGGCCCCGTACACGGCCGTGAGCCCGAACACGACGAGGATCGCCGCGACCAGCGCCAGGAGGCGGGTCTCCCAACGCAGGTCTCTCACATGGCCTCCACCAGTCTGCGGAACGTCGCCCCCCGTTCCTCGTAGTTCTTGAACATGTCGTAGCTCGAGCACGCGGGGGACAAGAGCACCGCGTCGCCCGCGCGCGCCACCCGGCCGGCCCGTGCCACGACGTCCTCGAACGTCGTGCCCCGCTCGAGCGGCACCTGACCGGACAAGTCCCGCTCCACCAGCGGACCCGCCTCGCCGTAGGCGATCACCAGGCGGCACCGTTCCTTGAGCGGCGGCCCGAGCCGCGTGTACGGCTCGCCCTTGTGACGCCCGCCGAGCAGCAGCACGAACGGCCGGTCCATCGCCTCTACGGCGACGACGGTGGAGGCGATGTTGGTGGCCTTCGAGTCGTTGATCCAGAGGACGCCGCCTACCTCGCGCACCGGCTCGAGCCGGTGCGGCAGCGCGCGGAACGAGCGCAGCCCCTCCCCGATCACGCCCGGCGCCACGCCCGCCTCGTGGACGGCGAGCGCGGCGGCCAGCGCGTTTGCGACGTTGTGGTCGCCCAGCAATCCGAGGTCCGCGCGTGCCAGCAGCGCGGGTCCCTTGGCGCCGAGGCGCAGCCGTCGCTCCGCCCGGTCGTACCAGCCGTCGGCGGGGCGCTCGAGTGAGAACAGCAGGCGACGCCCCTTCGCGCCGGCCGCGAGCTCGAGCACGGCCGGGTCGTCGCCGTTCAACACCCACACGTTCGCGTCGCCGGCGTTACGAAACAGCTGTCGCTTGTCCGCGTAATAGGCCTCGACCGCGGGATAGCGATCCAGGTGGTCGGGGGCGAGGTTCGTGAGGATGCCGATGTCGGGCGCGAAGTGGGGGCTGTCGTGCAGCTGGAAGGACGAGATTTCGATCGCGAGCCACTGATACTGGTCGCCCTGTACGGCGATGTCGGCGAGCGGGCGGCCGATGTTCCCCGCCGCCTCGGCGTCCAGCCCCGCCGCGCGCAACAGATGGGCCGCCAGCGCGGTCGTCGTCGTCTTCCCGTTCGTTCCCGTGATCGCGATCGAGCGCGTCCCCGAGGCCGCGAGCGCGCGGAAGCCGAGGTCGATTTCGGAAAGCACGGGCACACCGGCGGCGCGGGCGGCGACCAGCGCGGCGGCTTCGGGCGGCACGCCCGGCGACACGATCACCGCCGCCGCGGTGCGGATGCGCGCCAAGTCGTGCCGCCCGACGTCGAGCGACACCCCGGACAGCGCGCCCAGGTCGGCGAGCGCGTCGCCGCCGTAGGGGTGATCGGAGGCGTCGCTCGCGTACACGCGGACGCCCGCGCGCGCCAGCAGCTTCGTCGCCGCCACCCCGCTCTTCCCCAAACCTACCACCGCGACGATGCCGTGCCGCCACGGCTCCGGAATCATCTCACCTTCAGCGTCGCGAGGGCGATCGCCGCGCACATGACCCCCAAGATGTAGAACCGCATCACGACCTGTGGCTCCGCCCACCCGAGCTTCTCGAAGTGGTGATGCAGCGGCGCCATGCGGAACACGCGATGCGCATCCGCGTATTCCTTGCCGCGGCGCCATTTGTTCCAGCGGTACACCCCGGTCTGTAGCAGCACCGACACCGCCTCCGCCACGAACACCGCGCCCGCGATCAGCAGGAGAAACTCCGCCTTGAGCATGATCGCGACGGTGCCGAGCGCCCCGCCGATCGCGAGCGCGCCGGTATCGCCCATGAACACCTGCGCCGGATGCGCGTTGAACCACAGGAAGCCCAGCGCCGCGCCGGCCAGCGCGCCGCAGAAGATCGTCAGCTCCTGGGCTCCGGGCAGGTAGTAGACGAGCAGGTAGCGCGCCCAGTCGATGCGACCAAACACGTACGCGAACACCGCAAACGTACCGGCGAGGATGGCGGTGAGACCGGCGGCGAGGCCGTCCAGGCCGTCGCTGAGGTTCACCGCGTTCGAGGTACCGGTCACGACGAATGTGACGAACAGCACGTACAGCGGCGGGGGTAAGACCAGCAGGATGTACTTGAACACCGGGAGCTGGGTGGACGCAGCCGGCAGGTCCGGGGCTATCGGCCAGCGAATGAGCACGATGCCGAGCGCCACGCCGAAGGTGACCTGGCCGACGAGCTTCCAGCGCGCCACCAGGCCCTGGGACTTGCCGCGCACGATCTTCAGGTAGTCATCGAGGAACCCGATCGCCCCCGCCCACAGCATGGCCACCACCGCTACCACGACGTAGCGACTGTCGAGCCGCGCCCAGAGGAGCGTCGGCACGACGGTCGCGAGAATGATGATCAACCCACCCATGGTGGGCGTGCCGCGCTTGCCGTGGTGACTCGCCGGACCTTCGGCGCGGATCACCTGCCCCACGTTGCGCTCGCGCAGGCGCCGGATGATGGCCGGGCCCGCGAGGAACGCGAGCAGCAGGGCGGTGACCACGGCGCCCGCCGCGCG